>ERZ836760.478-NODE-478-length-60999-cov-5.637618_pt1 | contig 60999 bp, 53 predicted proteins | sample MGYA00519941_ERZ836760 | MGnify/ENA primary metagenome ERZ836760 (study PRJEB31850, sample SAMEA3708807) | human gut metagenome | biome: human gut; feature: human-associated habitat; material: faeces | place: China | collected 2014 ... | reverse complement strand
TTGACTTCGGTACTGCAACACACTCTTTAACCTTTACTGCACGGAAATCTGACTTGCTGAATGTGTCAAAATCAACTGCTTCCTCAAACAAGGGCTCAATCTTTACCTTAGAAAAATCAATCTTTTCAGGCTCAGCTTTCACTGCTGGAGCTGCTTCGGAAGTCTTGGAAGCTTTCTTATCAGCGTCCAGGGACTTCATAGTCGGGAACAGTAATACATCGCGGATGGCCGGGCTGTTGGTGAACAGCATGACCAGACGGTCGATACCGTAACCGATACCGCCTGTCGGAGGCATACCGATCTCCAGTGCGTTCATGAAGTCTTCATCGGTGGTGTTTGCCTCGTCATCACCTGCTGCCAGTGCAGCCTCCTGTGCTTTGAAACGCTCTCTCTGGTCGATCGGGTCGTTTAACTCGGAGTATGCGTTACACATCTCACGTCCGTAGATGTACATCTCGAAACGCTCTACATACTCTGGTTTATCCGGCTTTCTCTTGGTCAGCGGTGAGATTTCTACTGGATGATCCATGATAAAGGTCGGCTGGATCAAGTTTTCTTCTACGAACTCTTCGAAGAAGAGGTTGATGATATCGCCGCGCACATGACGGTCTTCGTAGTGAACACCCTTCTCGTCTGCCAGCTTCTTAGCCTCTTCGGTGGTCTGGATCTCGTCGAAGTCAACTCCTGCATATTTCTTGATCGCATCTACCATAGTCAGACGCTCGAACGGCTTGCCTAAATCAATCTCAACGTCTGCATACGGAATGGTGGTGGTTCCCATAACCTCATTTGCGATATGACGGAACATATTCTCGGTTAAGTCCATCATACCGTAGTAATCAGTATATGCCTGGTACAGCTCCATGAGGGTGAACTCCGGGTTGTGGCGGGTATCAAGACCCTCGTTACGGAATACACGGCCGATCTCGTATACACGTTCCATGCCGCCTACGATCAGTCTCTTTAAGTACAGCTCCAGGGAAATACGAAGCTTTACATCCTCATCCAGTGCGTTGTAATGGGTCTCAAACGGTCTTGCAGCAGCGCCGCCTGCGTTTGCCACCAGCATCGGGGTTTCTACCTCTAAGAAGCCCTGTCCGTCTAAGTAACGGCGGATGCAGCTGATGATGCGGGAACGCATCACGAAGGTTTTCTTCACGTCCTCGTTCATGATCAGGTCTGTATAGCGCTGACGGTAACGCACGTCCGTGTTGGTCAGACCGTGATACTTCTCCGGAAGGATCTGCAGGCTCTTGGAGAGCAGCACCATGGAGGTTGCGTGAATTGAGATCTCACCCATCTTGGTGGTGAAGACGATACCTTTAATGCCCACGATATCACCGATATCCATACGCTTGAAGTCTTTGTATGCTTCTTCACCCAGGTCATCACGCGCAACGTAGCACTGGATGTTGCCCTTTAAATCCTGAACATTGCAGAAGGATGCTTTACCCATGACACGCTTGGACATCATACGTCCTGCGACGGATACTTCTTTGCCTTCCCATTCTGCATAGTCTGCTTTTACGTCCTCGCTGTGTGCGGTTACGTCATACTTTGTGATCTGGAACGGATCCTTGCCTGCTGCCTGAAGCTCTGCCAGTTTTTCACGGCGAACCTTCAGAAGCTGGTTGAGATCCGGCTCCTTCGCATTCTGCTGCTTTGCGTTCTGCTGCTCTGCCATCTTTTCCCTTACTCCTTCGTTCTTCTATAATAAATGCTGCTCTTATGATACTCTCTGGATCTCCAGAACCTTGTACTGAAGTACACCAGCCTGGGTTTCTACGTCTACAACATCTCCTACGCTCTTACCGATTAAAGCCGCGCCTACCGGAGACTCGTTAGAAATCTTATTCTGCAGGCTGTTGGCCTCGGTAGAACCAACAATCTTAAACTCCATCTCCTCGTCGAAGTCTACATCGTAAACCTTTACCTGGCAGCCGATGCTTACCTTGTCTAAGTCGATCTCATCTTCATCTACAACCTCTGCGTTCTTTAACAGCTTTTCCAGCTCCTCGATACGCAGTTCAATGTCTCTCTGCTCGTCCTTTGCTGCATCGTACTCAGCGTTCTCGGACAGGTCGCCCTGCTCACGCGCCTCTTTGATCTTCTGCGCGATTTCCTGTCTGCGGTGGATCTTTAAATCCTGTAACTCATCCTCATACTTTTTTAAACCAGCATAGGTTAAAATGTGTTTCTTGCTATCTGCCATGACACTCATTTCCTTCCTTATTTACACTGCCTGCTCCTGTAAGCAGGGCAATATTTTACACCTGAAACCACGGTCTGAACCCAAACCCGGGACCTGTGGTCATACATTCTGAATATTATACTTGAAAGCACTTTTCTTGTCAAGCGCTGAAACAGCCCGCACACACTGGTTTTTCCCGCTGTATACGGCAAATTTTTCTTCCGGGAAAGTACATCCCGATTACTGAAGCATTCTATGCTGCCGCAGCAGCTCCACCAGCTCCGCCTCCGTCTCCAGCATATTGCAGTCTCTGCGAATGGCAGAAGAATGTGGAAGTCCGGCGGTGTACCAGGCGATGTGCTTGCGCATCTCTTTCATGCCGATGTACTCGCCCTTTAAGGCTACGTGCATCCGGGTGTGGCGCAGGATCATCTCGCCCACCTCCACCGGTCCCGGCGGCGGAAGCACTTCCCCGGTTTCCAGGTAATGATTAATCCGCTCAAAGATCCATGGGTTTCCCCTGGCTCCGCGGCCTACCATCAGTCCGTCACAGCCGGTTTCTTCCAACATCCGCTTTGCGTCCTGGGGTTCAAAAATGTCTCCATTTCCGATAACCGGAATCTTCACAGCTTCCTTCACCTGACGGATAATATCCCAGTCCGCCTTGCCGGAATAGTACTGCTCCCGGGTCCGTCCATGCACCGCCACAGCGGCCACGCCGCAGCTTTCCGCGATTTTTGCGATCTCTACCGCATTCACATGGTCATCGTCAAAGCCTTTGCGGAACTTGACAGTGACTGGCTTGTGTACCTTTCGCACCAGCGCCGATAAAAGCTCCTCCACCAGCTTCGGATTCTTCATAAGGGCGGAACCCTCGCCGTTTCCTACAATTTTGGGAACCGGACATCCCATATTCAGGTCGATGATATCATAAGGACCGTCCTCTACCTGATGGGCAATGTCACTGACGATCTCAGGATCAGAGCCGAACAGCTGTAAAGATACTGGCCGCTCGCCCTCGCCGATAGCCATAAGATCCTTCGTGTTGCGGTTCTTATAAAGAATGGCCTTGGCGCTCACCATCTCCGTGACCAGAAGGCCGCAGCCCTGCTCCCGGCACAGCTGGCGGAATGACATATCTGTCACTCCTGCCATTGGGGCCAGAACCAGGTTGTTGTCCAGTTCTACATTTCCGATTTTCAGCTTCATTCTTCCGGTTCCTCGCCAAGGTAAAATACCTTAAAGTATAACTCCAGTGCCTTTAAGAACTCCTGTCCCTCCTGGCGGTACTGCTTGATCTTTAAGTCTGCGCCGATCTCATCACAGTAGCCATCATATTCGGATACCGTGTGCTTAAATTCCAGCGTGCCATCTGGCTCAAATTCCATGGTCAGAATACCGCCGCACTCCTCTGTAAACCAGACGCACATCACATGAAGCTGTTTCTTCACTGCCTCTGGGAGGCTTGCAAACTCTTCATTAAAATAATACTTTTTTTCGTAGCTGTTAGAACCACAAAGAACGATATTTCCGTCCTGTCCTGTCATCCGCGTTTTCCTCCTGAATTTATGCTTCAGCAGCCCATGATCCAGACCAGAAACTACTGCAGCATCTTGTCAAAAAAATTTCATATCCGCAAACATGAAACACGCCCGGCGGATATGCTGCCGGGCGGATATAATATGTTTGATTGTCTCATGCAGCCCCGCCTGAGGGCAGGACGCATGTCGATTCTGCTGACCTGAAATGCTTTATCTTGCCAGCATCTTTGCGATTTCGAACTGTTCCTCAGAGATGTCCTTCTTCATCTGAAGGGCTTCCTGAATGTCGAAATCAACAAACTCACCATGCTTGTAAGCTACCAGACGGTTGCTCTTGCCTTCACACAGGAGTTCTGCTGCCCTTGCGCCCATGATGGACGCGTACACACGGTCCTTACAGGTCGGAGTGCCGCCTCGCTGCATGTGGCCCAGAATGGTGGCTCTGGTCTCAATGCCGGTAGCTGCCTCAATGCGGCGGGCCATGGAAGTGGAATGTCCGATGCCCTCTGCGTTGATGATGATGTTATGCTTTTTGCCGCGTTTGCGGTTTTCGATGATCCGGTCAATGAGGGCCTGCTCGTTGCCGTCATAGCGCTCCGGAAGCAGAATGTCCTCCGCTCCGTTCGCGATACCGCACCACAGTGCGATGTAGCCCGCGTTACGTCCCATAACCTCGATGATACTACAGCGCTCATGGGAGGTAGAGGTATCACGTACCTTATCGATGGCCTCCATAGCGGTATTGACTGCAGTATCAAATCCGATGGTGTAATCGGTGCAGGCAATATCCAGGTCAATGGTTCCCGGAACGCCGATGGTGTTGACGCCAAGGGCCGCCAGCTTTCCGGCGCCGCGGAAGGAACCGTCACCGCCGATGACTACGATACCGTCAATGCCATGCTTGCGGCAGATCTCCGCGCCCTGTTCCTGGCCTTCCGGAGTTACAAACTCCATACATCTTGCTGTATACAGGATGGTACCTCCACGGAAAATGATATTGGACACATCGGTACTGCTCATGTCTACGATCTCTTCCTGTAAAAGTCCTGCGTAGCCACGCATGATTCCTTTTACCTTCATACCCTTACTGATGGCAGTACGAACCACCGCACGGATGGCTGCGTTCATGCCCGGAGCATCTCCTCCGCTTGTCAGGACACCGATTGTCTTTACTTGCTTTGCCATAGTTGTCTCCTCCTGTTACCCTTCGTTTTCGCGATGAGCTCTCTGTCTCGTGCAGAAAGCGCTACGCGATTTCCATTCCGTTTATTTTATATAGATGCACTTTTTTTCATACAAACTGTATTCTAAAACATTTTTTCTATCTTTTCAATCCCTTTTCCACAACTTTGACATTCTTTTCACCAATTATTTTCATCAGCTTTTCCGTCACTTCTGTTGACGCTGCCACATGCCAGTTTGCGGGAAGAACCTTCTTTGCCCGTTCCTTTTCCAGATAAATGATCACGGTATCATGGCCATCAGAGCCCCTCAGAATTTCCGTCACTTCCGGCCACCGGGCATCATACTCGGTCTTATCGGCAAACTTCAGCCACAGATCCTTCGGAACCTCGTCAAAGGGGATCACCTGCTCACAGATCAGCCGTCCTGCCGGGTCATCCCCAATGGAGGTACGTCCGCTGATAAACACCTTTGCATCCTCATTCAGGAGCTGCTTCTTATTCTCGTAATCCCGCGGGAAGACGATGACTTCCACGGAACCAACCATATCCTCCAGAGTCACAAAGGCCATCTGCTGGCCATTCTTCGTAAGCTTTACGGTCCTGGCTGTTATCATGCCGCCAATGGTCGCCCGGGCGCCGTCTTCCACAACAGCTCTTCCTGTCTCCTCATCCACCATAAAATCGGTTGTTTTGGCGGTAATGCTGTTTTTCCAGGTTTCAAGATACTCATCCATCGGATGACCACTGACATAGATGCCAAGTGTCTCCTTCTCGAAGGCCAAAAGTTCTCCCTTCGGAAACTCCGGCACCTTCGGCATGGTGATCTGGTATTGCTGCTTTTCTTCCTCTGCCGCAAAATCAAAAAGGCTCAGCTGACCCTCCAGCACATTTTTGCGGTCCTTATTTTTCTGATCCAGAAGTTCCGGCGCAATCATGGTCTTCTGTCTCCGGTTGCCCGGAAGAGAATCCATGGCACCGGCCTTGATGAAATTCTCCAGGGTACGCTTATTCACCTCACGGCCGCCCATGCGCTCCACAAAATCATCAATGGAGGTAAAAAGGCCGTTATTCTGACGCTCCCGGATGATCTCGTCCACCACATTGCGTCCAATGCTCTTGATTGCCGACAGACCATATCGGATCGCATCACCGGAAACAGAGAAACCGCTCTGCCCTTCGTTGATGTCAGGCGGCAGGATACGAATGCCCATCTGGCGGCAGGTCAGAATGTACTCCGACACCTTACCCACATTGTCCATAACAGAAGTCATAAGTGCCGCGAAGAACTCCTTCGGATAATAGTATTTCAGATACGCCGTCTGATATGCAACCACCGCATAGCAGGCTGCATGGGATTTGTTAAAAGCGTATCTTGCGAAATCGATCATCTCATCATAAATATGATTTGCAGTCTTCTCATCAATGCCATTCTCAATACAGCCCTTTACGTTTTCTTCCTGATTGCCGTACACAAAATTCTGGCGTTCCTTCTCCATGACCGCCGCCTTCTTCTTGGACATGGCACGGCGCACCAGATCGCTTCGGCCCATGGTATAGCCCGCCAGATCGCGAACGATCTGCATAACCTGTTCCTGGTAGACGATACAGCCATAGGTCGGTCCCAGAATATGCTCCAGCTGCGGACATTCATATGTGATGGAGGCCTTATCATTCTTTCCTTTCAAATAACGCGGAATGAAATCCATCGGTCCCGGACGATAGAGAGAAATTCCCGCAATGATATCCTCCAGGTTTTCGGGCCGCAGCTCCTTCATGAAGCTTTTCATTCCCGAACTCTCCAGCTGGAAGATGCCATCGCACTTTCCGGTGCCAATGGATGCCAGGACATCTTTATCATTATAATCAATTTCTTCCATAACCAGATGAACGCCGTAGTTTTCCTCTGCCTGACGCACCGCATTCTGAATGACAGTCAGGGTTCGGAGGCCTAAAAAGTCCATCTTTAACAGTCCAAGCTCCTCCAGCGTCGTCATGGTAAACTGTGTGGTAATGGTACCGTCTGATGCGCGGGAAAGCGGAACAAACTCATCCATGGCCCGCTGGCCGATCACCACGCCGGCCGCGTGCATGGAGGTATGACGCGGAAGGCCCTCCAGGCGTCTGGCCATGTCGATGAGGTAGCGCACCTCATCATCATTCTGATAGGCCTCACGCAGATCCGGACTCTGCTTTAAGGCCTTTTCCAGGGTCATGCCGAGATCTCCCGGGATCATCTTTGCGATCGCGTCACAGCGGGCGTACGGAAGGTCCAGAACACGTCCCACATCCCGCACAACACCCTTGGCCGCCAGGGTACCGAAGGTAACGATCTGTACCACCTGATCCTTTCCGTATTTCTCGACCACGTAATCGATGACTTCCTGCCTGCGTTCGAAGCAGAAGTCAATATCGATATCCGGCATGGATACCCGTTCCGGGTTCAGGAAACGCTCAAAGAGCAGATCATAGCGCACCGGATCGATATTAGTGATCTCCAGACAGTAGGAAACGATACTTCCCGCTGCGGACCCTCGTCCCGGACCGACCATGATGTCGTGGGATCTTGCGAAATGAATGAAATCCCATACGATCAGGAAGTAATCCACATACCCCATGTTGTGGATTACACCCAGCTCGTAGGAAAGGCGTTCCTGCAGGGTTCCATCATCATTTGGGTAACGCTTCGCCATGCCATCCTGGCACAGCTTATTCAGATAGCTCCAGGAATCGTATCCCTCCGGCACCTCGTACTTCGGCAGCTTTGTCACGCCAAACTCGATCTCAACGTTGCAGCGCTCCGCGATCTTATGGGTGTTATCGATGGCTTCCTGGGCGTATGGAAACAGCGCCCGCATCTCTTCCTCAGACTTCACATAGTACTGGCCGCCCTCGTAACGCATACGGTTCTCATCAGACACCTTCTTGCCGGTCTGGATACACAGCAGAATGTCGTGAGCTGCCGCATCCTCTGCCAGAATGTAATGAATATCGTTGGTTGCCACCAGATCCATGGAAAGCTCCCGGCTCATGCGCATCAGGCCCTGGTTTACCATTTTCTGGGTGGAAATTCCGTGGTCCTGCAGCTCCAAAAAGAAGTTGCCTTTTCCAAAGATCTCTTCATAATGCCTTGCAGACCTGCAGGCCTCCTCGTACATGCCCCGGGCCAGATAGCGCTGCACCTCGCCCGCCAGGCAGGCACTGAGGGCAATGACGCCCTCATGGTAGGTTTCCAGCACCTCATAATCCACACGGGGCTTATAATAAAAGCCGTCCACAAATCCCTTGGACACGATTTTCATAAGGTTGTGGTATCCGGTATCATTTTCCGCCAGCAAAACCAGATGATAGTAGCGGTCCTCGCTATTGGTGTTTTCCCGTTCAAAGCGGGAACCGGGCGCCACATAAACCTCGCAGCCGATGATGGGCTTGATGCCCACTTCCCTTGCCGCACGGTAAAAGTCAATGACGCCATACATAACGCCATGGTCGGTGATGGCCATGCTGTCCATGCCAAGCTCTTTGGCCCGCGCCGCCAGCTCTTTGATCTTACAGGAACCGTCCAGCAGACTGTACTCTGTATGGACGTGCAAATGTGTAAATGCCACTGTCTTCTCCTTTATATCCTCATAAAAACAGGGCGGAAATATCATTTCCACCCTGCCGCTTCAGCATCTCTTGTATAGACTAACTTTTGGGGAAAGGATCGGTAGGATCTTATTTCTCGCCCTTTAAGTATTTTTCAATGTTGTCAAGTGCTTCGTTCTCATCGTCTCCGTCAGCAGAAACGGTAATCTCCTCACCAGCGCCCATGCCAAGTGTCATCATACCCATAATGCTCTTCGCATTCACGCGGGCATTGTTGTTCTCTACATAGATCTGACTGTCAAACTGGCTCGCAATCTGAACCAGCATAGCGACTGGTCTTGCCTCAAGTCCGGATGAAAGTCCAATGGTGATCGTTTTCTTTAACATAATTATCCTCCTCGTTTTCGGACATGATCAAAGGCTCTTCTCTCTCTGTCATGCCCCTGTGTCAGGCCTTTCCTGTCTCAACCGTTCTGCCATATTTCCCAGTTTTCTGAGACGATGGTTGACACCTGATTTCCCAACCGGCGGGTCCAGAGCTTCTCCCAGCTCTTTCAGCGTAGCCTCCGGTCTGGCCAGCCTTAACTCTGCGATTTCCCTCAGATTGTCCGGCAGACTGTCAAACCCTGCCGTATCTCTGATGTATATGATATCTTCCATCTGCTTGACTGCCGCCGATACCGTCTTGTTGATATTGGCTGTCTCACAGTTTACCTGCCGGTTCACACTCCCGCGCATCTCCTTGAGAATGCGGATGTTCTCCAGCTCCATAAGCGCAACTGGTGCTTCCATGACGTTTAAGATATCAACGATCTGGCTTCCCTCTTTGATGTAAACCACGAAATATTTCTTCCGCAGCACGATCTTGGCTTCGATTCCCATGGAAAGGATGAGGCCCTGAATCTGCTTTGCCTTTGCTTCGGTCGCGCAGGCAATCTCAAAATGGTAAAACTTTTCCGGATCGCTGATGGAACCTGCTGCCAGAAATGCCCCCCGTATGAAGGCACGTTTGCAGCAGTTCTGCATGAGGACCACGTTCTGGGCCAGGGACAGATTCTCCTCGATTTCCCCGTATGGATCAATGAGTTTCACTGCCTGAAGCACCCGCATGGCGTCCTCGTGATGGGTAACTGCCACGGTGCAGGTCCTGTTTTTGTGGTTCCCGATGCCCTGCCGTATGGAGACATCAATTCTTATATTAAATGTTTTTTTCAATAATGTAAAGTACTTTCTTGCAACTGCCTCATTTTCCGTGTGGATCTTCACCCGGTAGCGGTTATTCTCCGAAATCTGGATACGCCCGCAAAGGCTTAAGATTGCCGCGATCTCCGCGATCTGGCAGTGCCTGGCCGGAGAAAGCTGCCTGGAAAGTTCTTCCTTTACCTTAGAAGAAAATGACATATCCTGCTACCTCTCAATATCACGGTGCTCAATCTTCAGTCCGTATTCCTCAAGCCCGCTTAAATGCTGGTACAGCGCATTCGCCACGGTGACAGAGCGGTGTTTCCCGCCGGTACAGCCAATGGCAATGACGAGCTGGTTTTTCCCCTCCTGCACATAGTTTGGAATGAGAAAATCCAGCATCTCGTAAAGCATGGAGAGGAATTTGTCTGCCGTGCCGCCCTGGCGCACATAGGCCTGGACCTCCGCCTCCTGTCCCGTGTGACTGCGCAGGGCCTCCACATAGTAAGGATTCGGCAGAAAACGCACGTCAAACACCAGATCCGCGTCATTGGGAATCCCATATTTAAAACCAAAAGACAGCACCGTGATGAACAGATTCTGATACCGCCGGTCCTGGACAAAGATTTTCTCCAACTCCTTGCGCAGCTCCCTGGTAAGAAGGCTGCTGGTATCCAGGATCACATTTGCCTGCTGCTTAATAAACGCAAGCTTTTCCCGCTCCAGCTGGATGCCGCTGTCCACCCGGCCTTTTCCCGCAAGGGGATGAGAACGTCTGGTTTCCTTATAACGCTTGACCAGCGTGGTGTCACTGCTGTCGAGAAACAGGATTTCATAAGGAACCTGCTGTGCTTTCCAGTTTTCCAGAACCTGCTCCAGCTGAGGAAGCTCCTCTCCGCTCCGGATATCAATTCCAAGCGCCACCTCCTCATGGGCCGCCGGTTTCTGCATGACAAGCTCCACAAACGCCTCCATCAGAGGGATCGGCAAATTGTCTACACAGTAAAACCCAAGGTCCTCCAGCATTTTCAGGGCCGACGTCTTTCCGGCTCCTGACATTCCCGTCACGATTACCAGTCTCATCTGTTTTCTCCGTTTCTAAAATTCACCAAGCAGCTTCACTTCCAGCTCCAGATCTACGCCATACTGCGCCTTTACCTGATCCTGTACCTGTCTGCACAGGGAAAGAATATCGGCCGAAGTAGCATGATCCCGGTTGATCACAAAGCCGCAGTGTTTTTCTGACACCTGGGCGCCTCCTACGGTAAAACCGCGAAGGCCTGCGTCCTGGATCAGCTTGCCTGCGAAATGGCCTGCCGGACGCTTAAAGGTACTGCCCGCGCTCGGGTATTCCAGCGGCTGCTTTTCTTTGCGTTTTGATGCCAGCTCATCCATAACCGCACGGATTTTTTCTGCGTTTCCCGGCTGTAATTCCAGCACTGCCTCCAGTACCATATAACCGTTTTTCTGAACACAGCTGGTGCGGTAACCAAGCTCCAGTTCCGCAGCCGGAAGGATTCTGACCTCGCTCTCCGGTGTGAGGACCGTTGCCTCTTTTAAGACCTGGCACAGCTCTCCACCGTATGCCCCTGCATTCATGACCACGGCACCGCCGATGGTGCCTGGAATACCGGCCGCGAACTCAAAGCCGGTCAGGGACGCATTCAGGGCCTGCTTTGCCACAACGGAAAGCAGGGCTCCGGCACCCGCCCGCACCTGAGTGCCTTCCACTGCGACCTGTCCAAATGGCTTCCCAAAAGAGATCAGCACGCCCCGGTAACCTTTGTCGCCTACCAGAAGGTTGCTGCCATTTCCAATGATGGTATACGCCAGGTTTTCTTCCCGGCAGATATCCAGCACCTGCTTTAATTCTTCCGCGCAGGACGGCTCGATGTAAATGTCCGCCGGACCTCCCGTGCGGAAGGTGGTATGGCGGCTCATGGGCTCATCTGTCAGGAATACACCTGCGCTCACCGCCTGTTTCAGTCTTTCTGCTGCCTGTTTCATAATCTCTGTTCTGCCTTTATTTCTTTATTCTTTCCGGCATGCCTATTTGTTGCCGAGATTTGCCTGTACACGGTTGTACAGCTCCTGAGCCGCGTTGTAGCCCATCTTCTTCTGACGATAGTTAACCGCCGCGGACTCTACGATGATAGCCAGGTTTCTGCCCGGACGGATCGGGATGTTGTGGCAGACCACCTGGTTGCCGAGAAACTCCGTGTAACGGTCCTCCAGGCCCAGCCGATCGTATTCTTTATCCTTATCCCAGTCCTCCAGCTTGATGACCATGTCGATATTCTGGGTATCTTTTACACTCTCAACACCGTACAAGGACTTAACATCAATGATGCCGATACCGCGCAGTTCGATGAAATGCTTGGTGATATCCGGCGCGCTTCCTACCAGAGTTGCGTCGCTGACCTTGCGGATTTCAACCACATCATCGGATACCAGACGGTGTCCGCGCTTAATGAGCTCCAGTGCCGCCTCGCTCTTGCCGATGCCGCTCTCACCCATGATCAGGACACCCTCGCCGAATACATCAACCAGAACGCCGTGAATGCTGATGCACGGCGCCAGCTTTACCTTCAGCCAGCGGATAACCTCTGCCATCAGGTCAGAAGTGCTCTTGTCGGATACCATTAATGGCACCTGATAGTGCAGGCACAGATCCTGCATGTCTTCATCCGGCTCCTGGCCGCGGCTGTAAACCACGCACGGAATCTCACTGGAAAGAAGCTTGTCATAACGCTCTACCCGCACCTCCCGCGGAAGAGTATTGATATAAGCCTGCTCCACATAGCCGATGATCTGGACACGTTCCCGGTCAAAATGGTCAAAAAAACCGGTCAACTGCAATGCCGGACGGTTTACATCCGGGTGGCTTAATACCACCTTGTCCGTGTCAATCTCGGGAAGCACATTTTTCATTTTCATTTTTTTGATCAGTTCTGTAATCGTTACACCGTACATATTGCCCCGCTCCTTTATCTTGTTTATTCAGCCCGATTGGAACCTGCGGCTGTATCTGTTCTCAGAATACGTTTATCATACCATAAATCCAGTTGGTTGTCATCCGCGTTGGCAGGTTATGCCGCGTGTGGATTTCGTGCAATCCGAAATCTGCATTGTCCTGCCTTACATATTTCCCGTTTCTTCCACGACCTCGATTGGAATATCGTCCTTTTTCTTCCGGAAGAACCGGTACACGTTCTCCGCCGCGGCCCGGTTCATGCCCGGAACCTGGGCGAGTTCTTCCTCACTGGCGGCCTGCACAGCCTCGATGGATTTGAAGTGCTTCATCAGCGCCCTTCTCCTGGTGTCTCCAATGCCCGGAATGTCATCCAGCACCGAGCGCACCTGGCTCTTGCCGCGCAGGCTTCGATGGTACTCAATGGCAAACCGGTGTGCTTCATCCTGGATTCTGGTAATGAGACGGAAGCCTTCAGAATGCCGGTCAATCGGAATCTCCACGTTCTGATAGTACAGCCCCCGGGTCCGGTGATTGTCATCCTTGACCATGCCGCAGACCGGAATAGAAAGTCCCAGCTCCGCCAGAACCTCTTCTGCAATGTTTACCTGCCCCCGGCCGCCATCCATCATCAGGATGTCCGGGAACCGGGTAAAGCTTCCGAAGTTCTTTTCCACTCCCTGCTCCTTTAGCTGGGACAGTTCCTCCAGGCCGTGGGTAAAGCGGCGCGTCAGCACCTCCCGCATGGACGCGTAATCGTTCGGCCCGATAACGGTCTTGATGCGGAACTTGCGGTAATCGCTGCGCTTCGGCTTGCCGTCCTCATACACCACCATGGATCCCACCGACTCGTAACCGGAAATGTTGGAAATATCAAAGGCTTCCATCCGGCGCACGCCGGTAAGTCCCAGCCAGGATGCCACCTCGTTCATGGCACCGATGGTGCGCATCTCATCTCTCTGGTTGCGCTCGAAATCCTGCCGCAGCACCATGGACGCGTTCTTCTGGGCCAGTTCCACCAGCCGCTCCTTCTCTCCCTTTTTCGGCACGACAATGCGGACCTTCTGGCCTCTTCTTGCGCTAAGCCACTGCTCAATGACCTCCATATCGTCCAGCTCCTGCTGCACCCACAGCTCTTTTGGCAGAAACGGAGTTCCTGCGTAAAACTGCTTCACAAAGCTGGTAAGGATCTGGCGGATTTCCTTCTCCGCGCCGATGCGGATGCCGAAATGATCCCGGCCGATGAGCTTGCCTTCCCGCACAAAGAAGACCTGCACCACCGCGTCGGTATCGTTCATGGCCATGGCGATGATGTCCCGGTCCTCCATACTGCTGCTGGTGATTTTCTGCTTCTGAGCCACCTTTTTCACGCTGGAGAGCAGATCCCGGTACTCCGCGGCTTTTTCATATTCCATCCTTTCTGCAGCTTCCATCATCTGGTTTTCCAGACGCTTTAACAGATTGTCATAGTGGCCATTCAGAAACTCCAGCACCTGTCTGATGTGCTCCGCGTATTCTTCCTTGCTGATATAACCCTGACACGGCGCGTCGCACTGCCTGATATGGTAGTTTAAACAGGGTCGGTCTTTGCCGATATCCCTCGGCAAAAAACGGTTACAGATCCGCACTTTGTACAACTTATGAATCAGGTCAATGGTATCCTTGACTGCTCCGGCACTGGTGTAGGGACCGAAATACCGGCTCTTGTCCTTTTTCATAGTGCGGGCGAACTGCACCCGCGGAAAATCCTCTCCCACCGTGACCCGGATGTACGGATAGGCCTTGTCATCCTTTAGCATGGTGTTGTAGCGAGGCTGATGCTCCTTGATAAGGTTACACTCCAGCACCAGTGCCTCCAGCTCCGAATCCGTCACAATGTACTCGAACCGCGCAATGCGGGACACCATCTGCTGGATCTTAGCGGTCTTACCACGGCTGCTCTGAAAATACTGGCGCACCCGGTTCTTTAGGCTGATGGCTTTACCAACATAGATAATCTCGTCCTTTGCGTCGTGCATGATGTACACGCCCGGCTGGGATGGGAGTTTTTTCAGTTCTTCTTCAATATCAAATAGCATGATTCCTCCTGATGGCAGTTCTGATCTGGCCTGCTGCCAGTGCCGATGTTTTAGCGCAGGCGGCTGCCGTCATAGCGTTTCTGCATGGTAAGGAAGCGGCGCACTGCGTAAAGCTGTTCCTGCAAAGAGCCGCGCTCCGGCTTCATATCCAGCACCAGGTACATGCTGTCCAGCTCCTGCTGGGTGATGCGCTCCTCCAGGGCTTTTAAGCATTCCATGCGAAGTTCAAAATCTTCTGTATCCAGAAACTCCAGAAAGGCCGGATCCGGCGTGCGGTCCGCATAGTGCCGGCTGGAATCACTTTCCGTGTCCCGGGATGAAACTTGTGGTTCTGCTGCCATATCCGCTGCTTTTCGGCTGTCCGTATTTCGGCAGCCTGCCGCCATCTGCCCGTTTTCTGTGAGGCTCTGCCCAGGCTCCACCCGCTCAAACCGCCACTTCTGTCTTACCTCCGGGTATTTCTCATGATCCACCTCACTGGTGAACATCTCATAGGGACGCGCATACACACCATAGTCCCCGTAAAGCGCCTGATAAACCACCATGCGCTCACCGGTTTCCGAGTGCCTGGCTACCGCTACGATCTGGTACAGTTTATTTTTAAAATGCCGGTAAAATTCGCCCGGTCTTACGATTCGCTCTGTCATGTCACTCTTCCTGTCTCTTTTTTGTTCCTGTCTTTGTTCATTCCTGTCTCCGGGTTTTCTGCATTCCGCCACAGCATCATCCTCGTTAACTGTGCTGTCGCACCTGGTACTGCAAACTTCCCTCCTGCCAGACTTTCCGCTTCTGCCCTACGCCGTCGGCGGCAGCGTGGTTCCGGTCTCCGGCGGAGTGCCTGGTTCTTCTGCCGTTTCCAACGCCTCGGAAAGCGCCTGGCCCGCCGGAAAATCCCCCACCGTCAGACCTGTTCCGGCTCTGCCGGAAACTGCCGCGCTGTCTCCATTCTGTGCCCCCTCCGTCACGGTCAGGGCATCATGCCCCGCTTCTTCTGGCGCGTAGGTGGTCTCTGGAAGCATGGCTCTGGATGCCGCGATCTCTTCAGTCTCAGCGTCTGCTGCCTCCGGGGTCAGCAGGCCATCCCAGTCGTAGGTGCAGGCCGCGTCCCACAAAAGCCACTCGTCATACCCGCAGTCATACACCGCGCGGATCTGGTCGCGCACCTGTTCTCCGCCATAAGGGATGTGGTTCTTCAGCCAGCTGGCCGTAAAGTCCTGAAGCCACGGGCGCACGGCTGCCACATGGCCGCCGTCCAGCCCTGCAAAATAAAGTTCCTTCCTGGATTCTGTCAGCGCCGCGCAGATGGTGTCATAAGGGCGCGTATCCGGGTGGTCAATTCCATAGTTTCCATCGGAGTAATGGGACGGATAAATCATGGGACTGATGTAATCCAGATGCTTTGCCATCTCCCCGTAAATCTGGCCCACGGAATCCGCGTTCACATCACTGTTGATGATGGCACCGAACACATCGGCGGATACAAAGAGACCGGCCGCCCTCAGCTTCTTATACTCATATTCCATAAAGTTCAGGATCACATCGGTCCGGCTGCGTCCTTTCGTATCCTCCTCCGCAAACACCGCGTCCCGCATGCCCTTTTCCGTGCAGAAGCGTACGTAATCAAACTGGATCTCATCAAAGCCCAGCTTCTGCGCCTCCAGAGCAATCTCTGCCAGGTAATCCCAGGCCTCTTCCTTGTAAGGATTCACCCAGGCATGGTCATCCCGGTCCTTAAACACCGTGCCATCCGATTTCTTCACGCACCAGTCCGGCTGTACCTCAGAAAGCCAGGCATCACGAAAAGCCGGGATTCGGGCAATGGCATAGATGTGATGCTCCTTTAATTTCTTCATCAGCCCGGCCATATCCTCAATATAAACCTTTGTGGAACCAAGCTGTTTTATCAGCGGAGACTCCGTCTCACATACCACGCGCCCAAAATCATCCTTAAAGTCAATGACCAGGGCATTCGCCTCGGTCTGGTCAAACTCTTTGATCAGATTATCCACCAGGGCCGGCGTTCCTGCCACATAGGCGGAAATGTAGATTCCCTTTGCCCGGGTCGCGTCCCGCTCGTCCTGCTCCGGTTCTTCCGGAATCTGGAGTTCTGAGATCAGCTGCTGCTCTTCTTCTTTGACTTTCTGCTCTGCCGCATCGGACTCTGTCTCAGTTTTTGCATCCTGTCCTACCACAACCGGGTCCGGTGCCGTGGCAATTTTTTCCGCATTACGTAAGAAACCACATCCGGTGATTACAAGAACAGGCAGTAACAGGCAGGTAAAAAGCCATCTTCGTTTTCCGTTCATAAGTCACGTTCCTCGTTTGTTTTTTATAGAATAACTAGAGTATACCACATAATATATTTTTTTGACAAATCCGGGTGCAAAACTGGTTTTTATATGCTACAATGTAACGCATGGAAAGGGGTATTAACTACTATGAAAATTGGATTTGACAATCAAAAGTACTTAACGATGCAGTCCGAACACATCCGCGAGCGGATCAGCCAGTTCGGAGACAAGCTGTACCTGGAGTTCGGCGGTAAGCTGTTTGACGACTACCATGCTTCCCGCGTTCTGCCGGGCTTCGCACCAGACAGTAAGCTGAAAATGCTTCTGCAGCTGGCCGATCAGGCCGAAATCGTCATCGCCATCAACGCGGCTGACATTGAAAAAAACAAGATTCGCCACGACCTTGGCATCACTTACGATGCCGACGTTCTGCGTCTCATCCAGGAATACCGTGACAAGGGCCTGTACGTAGGCAGCGTGGTCATCACTCGCTACACCGGGCAGCCATCCGCAGATGTCTTTAAGACGAAGCTTGAACATCTTGGCATCAAAGTATACCGCCATTATCCGATTGACGGATACCCGAACAACATCGCCCACATCGTAAGCGATGAGGGTTATGGAAAGAACGACTACATTGAGACTACCAAACCGCTGGTTATCATCACCGCACCGGGACCGGGAAGCGGAAAGATGGCTACCTGCCTCTCTCAGCTGTATCATGAGAACAAACGCGGCATCAAGGCCGGTTACGCGAAGTTCGAGACCTTCCCGATCTGGAACATCCCGTTAAAGCATCCGGTCAATCTGGCATACGAGGCTGCTACCGCAGACTTAAACGATGTCAACATGATCGATCCATTCCACTTAGAGGCATACGGTGTTACTACCGTCAACTACAACCGTGATGTCGAGATCTATCCGGTACTGGCCGCCATGTTTGAAGGCATCTATGGCTACTGCCCGTACAAGTCTCCGACCGACATGGGTGTTAATATGGCCGGAAACTGCATCATCGACGACGAAGCGTGCCAGGAAGCATCCCGCCAGGAGATCATCCGCCGCTACTATCAGGCATTGAACCGTGTAGCCAAAGACAAAGGCAGCAAGGATGAGGTCTACAAGATTGAACTGCTTATGAAGCAGGCCAAGATTACCACCGACATGAGAAGCGTCGTTCCGGCTGCTGTCAATCTCGCCACAGAGACCGGTACACCGACCGCTGCTCTGGAGCTTCCGGACGGCAAGATTGTAACCGGAAAGACCACCGCTCTGCTTGGCGCTTCCGCAGCAGTCCTGTTAAACGCAGTCAAGGAGCTCGGCGGCATCTCCGATGACATCCACTTAATCTCCCCGACCTTCATTGAGCCGATTCAGGGATTAAAGACCGGATATCTGGGAAGTAAGAACCCGCGCCTGCACACCGACGAGGTACTCATTGCCCTGTCCATGTGCGCAGCCACCGACCCGAACGCAAAGCTGGCATTAGAACAGCTTCCGAAGTTAAGAGGATGCGAGCTTCATACCTCTGTCATGCTCTCTTCTGTTGACACCAACACCTTCAAGAAGCTGGGTCTGCATCTGACTTCTGAGCCGATTTACGAGAATAACCGGTTATATCACTAATCTGGCTTTATAACGAAAAACAGCGAGGGCTGCCGTTCTGATGACGGTAAACCCTCGCTGTTTTATTCACTATTCTGTTTCTACATCCTTTCGCAGTTCTTTCTCGATTTCGTCTATAGACGGCAGAGAACCTTTAAAGTTCTCAGGAATTAGTTTCGACAGCTCATAAGCCGATACTCCTAGTGGCTGACTGCTGGATTCCAGAGCGTACTGTGCCTTTATATCATCCTTAGACTTACATACCAACAGTCCTAACGTCGGTGCATCCTGTTCTGTCTTAAGTTGATGATTTACTGCCACAACATAGGTTCCAAGCTGCCCTGTATAAGACGCCTCAAACTCGGTTACCTTGACTTCCACAACTACATAACAATGCAAACGGATGTGGTAAAACAACATATCAATGAAATTCTCTGTTTCTCCAATCTCGATACGATACTCACGCCCTACGAAAGCAAATCCATTTCCCAGTTCCAGCAAAAATTTCTGGATATTATCCATCAATGCATCTTTTAGTTCCTTTTCATTATAACTTTGAGTCAGTGTAATAAAATCGAATTTATAAGGATCTTTTGTGATTTCCTGAGCCAAATCACTCTGAACTGTTGGTAAAGTCATTTTAAAATTTGTAATAGCTTTCCCTTGGCGTTCATACAAATCCGTATCGAGGAAATTTAGCAGCACTGCACGTGACCAATTGTTTTGAATCACTTGATTCACAAAAAATAATGCTTTCTGCGGATTGTTTTTACATTTATCTATGATTAGTTTATGATGTCCCCATGGAATTGCGAATACACTTGTTGTTATATTACTTTCGAAATCGTCCCCAACTTGGGGACGATTTGCTGCCTCTGGATACAATTCATAAAAATATTGCATATACTTTAAATTTGTCTCCGAAAATGATTTCACTTCCGGCAGCAGTCTGTGCAAATCACTGCTAATTGTTTTATAAAATCCTTTTCCATAAGAGAACTCTCTTTTCTTATCATGAAGATCTTTTCCAAGCTGCCAGTAAAAATGAAGCATTTCATCATTTACTTTGACAGCCGCTTTAATCTGACTTTGTTTAAAACGATTACTGACCTCTGTGATCCAGTTTATATAGTTTTTATCTACTCCTGTTAAATTATCCATAGTCATCTCGCTTTCTATTCTTAATGTCGCAAAACACTTTTCCTATCTATCCTCATACTCGCATTTTTGAATATGCAAATCAAGTGCAATAAGTCCATCTGTATTCATTTTAATAATGTCTTCTTTAGAATATCCCTTGGGTAACATTCTCAAAAACTTTTTTCTAAGAATAGTCTCAGCATAAATTTGTTCATCCATGGAATCTTTATAATTTTCAAGTTCGACTAAAATGCCATAACAAGAGATCATGCTTGTATCGCCATTACTATCCATATCGTAATACCTATATATTACTGGCAAAATTGCTTCAAACAAATCATGTTGAAAATTGTATTGCTTTTCAGAATCCATATTTTGAAATTGAACATATGAAATATTATATAAAAGCAATATTCTTTTCAAAGTCTCATCAATCTTTTCTCTACGCATCCTGCTTTCATCTTCACTAATGTATGGATAATCTTCCACATGAGTCAACGGCGATAAACACACTTTCTTAATAACTGGATCTTTTGTCTGAAACGCCATTGCCACCATATCTCCAGTCAATAAATCATAATCCACATCAAGAAATTTGGCAATTTGATGAAGATACTGTTTTCTCATCTCTCCTTTACCTAATGATCTCCGAATTGTTTTTTCTGAACACTCAATACTCAATTCCTCCCCAAGTTTAGGAATAGTGCTCTTCTTTATCTTTAAAATTTTTTTAAAAACATCCTTATTGATCTTTTCTCTTTTTACAGGTCCTTTTGGCATAATTTTCCTCCAACCCGGTCATTATATATAAACTGTCACTTGTTATTGGTCATTTTAAATGTTATTATACCCATAAACCTAATGCCGGTCAACAGACAACCTATATACTATGTATTCCAATTGCTATTACAAAGGAGAAAAATTATGGACAAAAAAGAACTTATGCAGCTCTGCAGCACATTATTATCCAGCAAACACGGTCCATTATACGCAGGTATTATATCTATAACTACTATGGTATGTTACTGGAGATTTACAGAAAACAACGATCAAAACGTGAAAAGTAATCTTATTTCTACGGACCCTGATTCATAATTAGCTAATATATCTTTTTCATTGTATCTAATTCTATTTTTAATCAACAAAACGCACCCCATAGGGATGCGTTTTGCTAAAAATCTTATTCTTTCTCCGTAAACAGCTCCGGATGTGCTTCCACATAATCTGCCGCATACTGCCTGTCTTTCCCAATCCGCTCTTTTAATGCCTCCAGGGAATCGAATTTCTGCTCCGGGCGCTCAAAGTTTAAGAGCTGTACCTGAATGTCTTTTCCGTACAGGTCTTCTTCCAGTCCCATGATATAGGTTTCCACCCCGATGGGGTTTTCCCCCTGAATGGTGGGCTTGCGGCCGATGTTGCTAACGCCGCCATAAAACTTCCCGTCAATCAGGACCCGGGAGACATAGACGCCGAAAGGCGGCAGGTGTTTCTCCGGCGGCGGAAGGATGTTGGCAGTGGGAAAACCCAGTACAACACCGCCGATATGGTTTCCGTGCACGACCCTGCCGTGGATGGCATAGGGTTCCCCCAGAAGTTCGTTGGCCTTTTCGATGTTGCCCCGGTCCAGTTCCTCCCGGACATAGGTGCTGCTGATATCGCGATGATCATCCTGCTTTTTCTCGATGATAATGGTCTCAAAACCGTATTCCGGTCCGAGCTTGCGCAGAAGCTCCGCGTTTCCAGCACCTTTATGTCCGAAGCTGCAGTCCGGTCCGGCCACCACGGCCTTGGCGTGCATCTGCTTGACCAGTACCTCGGTGACAAAGTCCTCCGGTGACATGGCTGCTACTTCCCGGCTGAAGGGATACTCCACCAGGTAATCCATACCCATAGCCCGCATGTTATTGCGGCGTTCCTCGTTGGTGGTAATGACCGTTGCCCGCTTTCCAGACACAACACCCATGGGTGCCATATCAAAGGTAAAGACTGCTGTCTTCCAGCCATGGCATTCCTTCTGACGCAGCATCTCTTTTAACAGCTTCTGATGCCCCTTATGCCGCCCGTCAAATTTTCCTATAGTTACCACGGTTGGTTCTTCTATACAAAACTCCCTGGTCCCGGTAATTACCTTCATAACTAGTTTCCCCCAAGAAATATTTTCTGCGGCTGATAGCGCCGCTTTTCTTCGCTGTAGCGGTAGATTCCGATGAAGTGATGTTCGCTGTCGTAGACGCGGACGCCATCGAAACGGTCTGCCACTGACGCAGCCAGGCCGCACTCGGTCTCTGACCGGCCAGCCGGTTCCGCTGCACAGTCGCTGCCTGCTCCAAACTCGACCGACAAATCACAATCTTCCGCCTCTGCCAGCTCCGCCGGAAACGGATTCCCGTTATGTAGCAGCTTGTCTCCGTCTCCCGGCTTTGTAACCAGGGCCGGAAGTCTTAAGAATACACCCTCCACCGGAACTACAGCCTCTTCCAACCGGCCCTCATCCCGGAGCTTCTCAATCTGGGATAAGGTCAGGCTGTCCTTCAGCTCAAACCGGTCCACCCGGGTGCGCAGCAGGGATTCCATGCAGCCTCCGCAGCCCAGCTTCCGCCCGATGTCATAACACAGGGTACGGATGTAGGTTCCCTTGGAACAGGTCACAAAAAAGGTTGCCCGCGGCAAATCAATACTCTCAATCTGAATATCCAGGATCTGCACCGGACGTGCCTGGCGCTCCACCTCCTTGCCCTGGCGGGCCAGCTCATAAAGCTTTTTGCCGTTCACCTTCAGTGCGGAGTACATGGGCGGAATCTGCATGTAGTCACCCAGGAAGCTTACGATGGCCTTCCGTACTTCCTCTTCGGTCACATGAACCGGATATTCCGCCTGCACCACACCCGTAGTGTCCTGGGTATCCGTCTCCTGTCCCAAGAGCAGCACCGCACGGTAGGTCTTGGTTTTACCCGTCAGCATATCACACAGTCTGGTTCCCTTGCCCAGGCAGACAGGAAGCACGCCCTCCGCTGCCGGGTCCAGGGTCCCGGTGTGACCGATCTTTTTCATGCGCAGGATGCCCCGCAGCTTCGCTACCACATCGTGGGAGGTAAAGCCTTTTTCCTTGTATACATTGATGATTCCGTCCACTAGGCTTCGTGCTCCTTTATCTGCTTGTCAATCTGCGCGGAAAGGTTGTTGATGACATCATGCACACTTCCGCTCATGGTACAGCCGGCCGCACGGACATGTCCACCGCCGCCAAAATACGATGCGACCTTGCTCACATTTACCAAATTGTTGGAGCGCATACTTACCTTGTATACATGATTTTCCGTCTCATGCAGGAAGATGGCCACTTCCACGCCATCGGTTACCCGGAGCTGGTCTACAATGCCATCCAGATCCGATGCTTCCACACCGTAAAAATCCATATCCTGCTTGCGGACTACGCTGAAAATACATTTGCCATCCAGAAACAGCACGCTTTCCAGCACCGCACGGCCCATGATCTGGTTCTGCACATAAGTCTTCTTATAGAAGCTCTCATCAATAATGCGGGAGAAATTGATGCCCTTCGCCATCATAGCTCCGGCTACCTGCATGGTGCGCTCCGTGGTGTTGCTGTTTTTGAATACGTTGGTGTCATGAAGGATTCCGGTGTAGATGCACTCAGCCACTTCTTTGCTGATTTTCTCCTCATCCAGAAAATCATAGAGCAGCTCGCAGGTTGCGCTGGCATCTGCTTTCACAAAGTTTGCCGCGCCGTAGCCCTGGTTTGTAATGTGATGATCGATGCAGATACTGGTCTTTGCGGTATCCAGGTACACCACGTTCTTTCCCAGGCGTTCCCGGTCTCCGCTGTCCAGGCAGATGCACAGATCATACTGCTTTCCGGTCTCCGGATCTGAGCAGATCCGCTCAAACTGCTTTAAATAGGAAAATTTTACCGGAGGAGTCTCCAGATAAACATCTACCGTCTTTTCCGGGTACTGCTCCGTGATATAGTTGCATACAGCCAGACAGGAGCCCACACAGTCTCCATCCGGTCTTACATGGCCCACAATGGCAATGGTGCCTGCGGCCTCTGCCAGTTCCATCAGTTTGCGTTCCTGCATCCTCCGTCACTCCCTTCTCAGTCTTTTAAGTCTTTGGTTACCTCATCAATCAGTCTGGACATGTTCACACCATACTCGATGGACTGGTCCAGAACAAAGGTGATCTCCGGGGTGTTGCGCAGATTCACGCGGTGAGCAAGCTCTCTGCGGATGTAGCCAACGGCGCTTTTCAGGCCGGTCAGCGCATCCTTCGCGCGCTCCTCATCGCCCAGCACACTGATGTATGCCTTGCAGTATTTGAGATCCGGCGTAACCTCAACCGCCACAACAGAGGTCATGGCGCCGTTTACACGCGGGTCTTTGATCTCGGTGCGGATGATCTCGCTGAGTTCTCTCTGCACCTCCATGTTGATTCTGGTATTTTTGATGCTGTTTTTTCGCATTATTTTTTATTCCTCTCTGTCTGGGACTGTTTAAAAATCACAGTCCCCTAATACTCCTAAAGGAAGCACCGGGCAAAACAGCCAGTGCTTCCTTTCCAAAGTTCAGGGATTCGATTCCAAATCCTAGCGCGGTACCTCTACCATCATATATGCCTCAACCATATCGTCTTCCTTGATATCGTTGAACTTCTCAAATACAAGACCGCACTCGTAACCGGTTGCAACTTCCTTGACATCGTCCTTAAAACGCTTTAAGGAAGCCAGTGCGCCATCAAAGATCTGCTCGCCGTCACGGGTGATACGGCAGGAGCAGCCTCTCTGGAACTTACCATCCATGACATAAGCACCTGCAATGGTACCAACGCCGGATGCCTTGAAGGTCTGGCGGACAACTGCGTGACCGATCACCTGCTCCTCGAATACCGGATCCAGCATGCCCTTCATGGCTGCCTCGACATCCTCGATAGCCTGGTAGATGACACGGTACAGACGCAGGTCTACCTTCTCGCGGTCTGCGATGGATTTTGCGGTAGCGTCCGGACGTACATTAAAGCCGATGATGATCGCGTTGGAAGCGGATGCCAGCGTTACATCAGACTCATTGATGGCACCTACGCCGCCGTGGATCACCTTAACCACAACCTCCTCATTCGAGAGCTTGGTCAGGCTCTGCTTTACTGCCTCTACGGAGCCCTGTACATCTGCTTTTACAATGATCGGAAGCTCCTTGACATTACCTGCCTTGATCTGGCTGAACAGATCATCCAGAGACAGTTTTGCCTTGGTGTCTTCCAGTAATTTATTCTTGCCCTCAGAGATAAAGGTCTCTGCGTAGCTTCTTGCTTCTTTCTCGTTCTCGGTTGCCATCAGCACATCGCCTGCGCCCGGAACATCATTTAAGCCCAGGATCTCAACCGGCATGGACGGACCAGCCTCTTTGACTCTGCGTCCCTTATCGTCCATCATGGCACGGACTTTACCGTAGCACGGACCTGCGGTTACGTTATCACCGACACGAAGGGTACCCTTCTGTACCAGGATGGTAGCAACCGGGCCTTTGCCCTTATCCAGCTCAGCCTCGATGACAAGGCCTCTTGCGCGGCGGTTCGGGTTTGCCTTTAATTCTTTTACCTCTGCAGTCAGAAGGATCATCTCCAATAACTCCGGAATGCCTTCCTTGGTGTGTGCAGATACCGGTACAAATACGGTGTTGCCGCCCCAGTCCTCCGGAATCAGCTCGTACTCAGCCAGCTCCTGTTTTACGCGGTCTACGTTTGCGGACGGCTTATCAATCTTGTTGATGGCAACAATGATCTCAACTCCGGCTGCCTTTGCGTGGTTGATAGCCTCAACAGTCTGCGGCATAACGCCATCATCTGCTGCTACAACCAGAATTGCGATATCGGTAGACTGGGCGCCACGCATACGCATTGCAGTGAATGCCTCATGTCCCGGGGTATCTAAGAAGGTGATCTGCTGACCGCGCACATCTACGGTGTAAGCACCGATGTGCTGGGTGATGCCGCCTGCCTCACGGGAGGTTACATTCGTCTGACGAATCGCGTCAAGCAAGGAGGTTTTACCATGGTCAACGTGTCCCATTACGCAGACAACCGGCGGTCTGGAAACCATGTCCTTCTCATCCTCTTCGTCCTCTTTTAAGAGCTCGGCGATAACATCAACCTTCTCTTCCTTCTCGCAGAGTACCTCGTACTCCATTGCGATCTCCTCTGCCTGATCAAAGTCGATCTCAGAGTTTAAGGTTACGATCTTGCCCTGTAAGAACAGCTTCTTAACAATTGCGGACGGCTGCAGCTTCATCTTGTCAGCCAGTTCCTTGATGGTAAGAACCTCCGGAATGGTGATTACCTTTACGGTATCCTCCACCTTCTCCTCAGCCGGCTTCTGCGGCATGATGAACGGGTGCTTGGAAACCTTTCCGTTCTTGCTTCTTGGTCCGTCTTCCATCATTCTGGTCTTATCGTATTTGTCTTTCTTATGCGCGTTGTTGGTCTGCTGACGGTTGTTGGTCGGCTTGGTCTGGATCGGGGTATCGTAGCTCTTGGAACCGCCGTCTCTCTGACCAGGTCTTCCGGAACCACCCTGACGGTTTCCGCCAAATCCGCCGCCCTGGCGGTTATTATCACGGTTTCCGTTAAAGCCGCCACCCTGGCGATTGTCTCTGTTTCCGCCGAAACCGCCGCCCTGACGGTTGTTGTCACGGTTGAAGCCGCCTTCACGGTTTCCTCCGAAACCTCCCTGACGGTTATTATCGCGGTTAAAGCCACCCTGGCGGTTGTCTCTGTTTCCGCCAAAGCCGCCCTGACGGTTGTTGTCACGGTTAAAGCCGCCTTCACGGTTTCCTCCGAAACCTCCCTGACGGTTATTGTCGCGGTTAAAGCCACCCTGGCGGTTGTTGTCACGGTTTCCGTTAAAGCCGCCCTGACGGTTGTTGTCACGGTTTCCGTTAAAGCCGCCCTGGCGGTTGTTGTCGCGGTTTCCGCTAAAGCCGCCCTGACGGTTGTTGTCGCGGTTTCCGTTAAAACCGCCCTGGCGGTTGTTGTCACGGTTTCCGTTAAAGCCACCCTGACGGTTGTTGTCTCTGCCTGCGCCGCTCTGACGGTTCTCACCGGACTGTGCCGGTCTTGCCTGCTGTGCGTTCTCAGCTGGTTTGTTCTGCGGTGCTGCCTGCTGTGCCGGAGCGGAAGCGCTCTGTGCCTGCGGACGTGCTGCCGGCTTCGGCTGAGCCGGTCTCTGCTGTGAGTTCTGCGGACGATATACCGCTGCCAGCTTCTTCTTCGGTGCCGCGCCATCTGCCTTCGGCTCAGAAGCGCCTGCTCCCAGGGCCTTCTTTACTATGCCGATCTGCGCGTCACTTACGTTGGATGAATGGGTTGCCACATCCTGATTGTTCTTCTGTAACACATCTAATACATCTTTACTGGATTTTCCCAGTTCTTTTGCCAGTTCACTTACTCTCATACTCACTACCTCCGATTATGTTCATTTGTTTCACGATTGCCTTTGCCAGTCCTGCATCCACAACAGCCAGAGATGCGCGCATCTGCTTGCCCATGGAATGCCCAAGTTCCTCTTTGCCGCCTAAAAACAGAATAGGGACCTTATAGTAAGTACACATATTGGTAAACATCTTCTTCGTGTTGTCGGAAGCCTCCTCTGATACAATGACCAGATGGGCTTTTCCGCTCTTCACGGCCTTCTCCGTAGAGAATTCTCCGCTGGCGGTCTTTCCGGCCTTGGTAGCCAGTCCGATCAGGTTCAGGATTTTCTGTCTGTTATCCAAGCTGTTCCATCTCCTTTTCCAGTGTCTCGTACACCTCTTTCGGAATTGCCATCTTAAAGGAACGCTCCAGTCCCTTGCCCTTCACTGCCTTTTTGAAGCAGTCCATAGACGGACAGATGTATGCGCCGCGCCCGTTTTTGCGTCCGGTCGCGTCCACAACAAATTCCCCCTCCGGTGTTTTCAGTATACGGATCATTTCTTTTTTGTTTTTCATTTCACCGCAGCCGATACACTGTCTCTGCGGAAATTTCTTCGCATTCACCAATTACACGCTCACTTCCTATTCTGTATTTCTTAATTAGAACTCGGTATTGTTGTCTGAATAATCGTCAGTAGCGGACACTTCGAAATCAGCGTCGAGGTTATCATAGACGCCCTCTTCCTGATAATCAATGCCCATTTCCTCGAACAGGCCCAGCTCTCTTGCCTGAGTCTCGCTCTTGATATCGATCTTGTAACCGGTCAGGCGTGCTGCCAGTCTTGCGTTCTGGCCCTCTTTGCCGATAGCCAGGGAAAGCTGGTAATCCGGAACAATGACCTGTGCCTCTTTACTGTCCTCATCCGCAACTACGCAGATAACCTTAGCCGGGCTTAACGCGTTCTCGATCATGAATGCCGGGTTTTCATCCCAGGTAATGATATCGATCTTCTCGCCGCGCAGCTCATTTACAATGGAGTTAACCCGGGCACCGTTCATGCCGACACATGCGCCTACCGGATCTACGTTCGGGTCATTGGAGCATACCGCGATCTTGGTTCTGGAGCCTGCCTCACGGGCAATGGCCTTGATCTCAACGGTGCCGTCTTTCACCTCGGTAACCTCTTCCTCAAACAGGCGTTTTACCAGGTCTGGATGCGTACGGGATACGGAAATACGCGGTCCCTTCGGGGTGTCCTTAACTTCCAGAACGTAAACCTTGATACGCTCGGTCGGCTTGAAGACCTCGCCCTTTACCTGCTCTGCCTCGTTCAAGATGGCGTCCACCTTGCCCAGGTTGATGCTGACGTTCTTGCCCAGGTAACGCTGTACGATACCGGTTACCACATCCTTCTCCTTCTGGTACCACTCGTTAAACTGCATGCTGCGCTCTTCCTCACGGATTTTCTGCAGGATGACATTCTTTGCGTTCTGGGTAGCGATACGGCCAAAGGACTTGGACTCGATCGGAACGTTGATGATGTCGCCCAGGAAGAACTTCGGGTTTTTCAGTCTTGCTTCCGCGTAGCTGATCTGGGTTAACGGATCCTCAACTTCCTCAACAACCTCTTTCTCTGCGTATACGGAGAAATCGCCGGTCTCCGGATTGATGTTTACTTTGATGTTATCTGCCTTGCCGAAATGGTTCTTGCAGGCGGTCAGCAGAGAGTTTTCGATTGCTTCTAACAGAGTCGCCTTGCTGATATTCTTTTCCTTTTCCAGCAGGTTTAATGCCTCGATTAATTCCTTATTCATGGTTTTATCCTCCTAAGATCTTTCTGTTTAAAAATCAAACGCCAGCCGGATCAGCGCAATGTCTGAACGGTTAAATACCAGTTCGCCCTCTGCCGTTTCGATGGTCACAGTTTCCTTATCGTATGCTTTTAAGATTCCGGTAAATTCTTTCTGCTTGTTCAGGGCCTTGTAAAGACGGATCTCTACTTCTTCGCCCAGACTGCGCTCAAAGTCGCGCTCTTTCTTAAGCGGACGGCCCAGTCCCGGGGAGCTTACCTCCAGAATATAGCTTTCCTCGATGAAATCGGTCTGGTCAAGCCAGTCACTTAAGATACGGCTGATCACCTCACAGTCATCTACCGCAATGCCGCCTTCTTTGTCAATGTAGGCACGCAGATACCAGGTACCTGCTTCCTTTACATATTCCACATCCCACAGCTCGAAATTGTGCTCTGCGAGAACCGGAAGCAGAAACGCTTCGGTTCTGGATTCGTATTCTTCTCTTCTTGTCATGGTTGTCACCTCTCTTCACGTCATGCACTGACGTTTCTGCCGAAACCTTTCACAGCGCCCCCCGGCAAAAAATTGAGAGTGGACATATGCCCACTCTCTAACTGTCAGATTATCATGTTATCGTTTGTATTATAGCACCTGCTTTTCGGAATTGCAAGGGGTTTTCCGGAACTCTTCGTTTTTTTCTTCATAAAATAAACTATAAAAAGCAAGAAGGACCGGCCATGGAACCACTTTTAAAAGCCTGCTGCGTCAGCTATTCCTACCATTCCCCTGAAGGCGCGACCCCTGCGCTCTTTCAGGTTTCCTTTACCGTAGATCCCGGTGAGTTTCTTGCCATTGTCGGTCCGTCCGGCTGCGGCAAGTCCACCCTGCTTTCCCTGCTCTCCGGACTTTTGGAGCCGGAAGAAGGCGCTATTTATATAGAAGATACACCTCTGAAGGAAGCCAGTACAGGTATTGGCTATATGCTCCAGCGGGATCATCTCTTCGAGTGGCGCACCATCCGGGAAAACGCTGCGCTGGGACTGGAGATCCAGCACCAGAAAACCAGAGAGGCAATGCAGGAACTCGATGAAATGCTGCGAAACTACGGCCTGGCCGCCTTTGCATCCGCCCGTCCCTCTGAGCTTTCCGGCGGCATGCGCCAGCGGGCGGCCCTCATCCGCACGCTCATCTTAAAACCAGATCTGCTGCTTTTGGATGAGCCCTTCTCCGCCCTTGATTACCAGACGCGGCTCTCCGTATGCGATGACATTGCTTCGATTATCCGAAAAACAAAAAAGACCGCCATTCTGATCACCCATGACCTGGCAGAAGCCATCAGCACCGCTGACCGGGTGCTGGTCCTCTCCGCAAGGCCGGGACAGGTAAAGGCCAATATTCCGCTGGCCTTTGCCCCTCAGTATGATAGTCCTTTAAAACGCCGGAATGCTCCGGAATTTGCCGGTTATTTTAAGCAGGTCTGGAACGAACTGCGTGAGCCGGATCACAAGGCTTTCCAGTAGATGATGCCGTCCCGTTCGGAGCGCTCGATAAAGCCTTCTCCCATCATGTACTCCATGCAGGAAAAGGTCTTGGCCCAGATCTGGGTGCAGGAAGCGAAATGCGCGTAATCTGGCGGTCCCTGACTTCTTCCGTAAGTCCGCACACCGATGTCGCGGGTGGTCAGGGCCGTTCCCGCCTCCTCCAGCACATGCTTCATGATCTCGCACTTTTCCATGTAACCGAAAATGATGCGGTTTACTTCTTTTTCAACATTCTTGATCTCTCCATAATGACAGGGCAGAAAATAACAGTCTTTGTATTTGTGTTTCAGCTCGCCCAGAGAATTCATATAACACTTGAGCATACCAAGGTCTGTCTCCTGGGTGCCCACGATGGGGACAATCGTTGTCATGAGCTGGTCTCCTACGAACATGAGCTTTTTCTGTGGTTCATACAGACCGCACTGACCGAACGTATGCCCCTTTAACAGCACTATCTCAAAACGGTAGCCTCCGTAAGAAAGTATCTCGCCCGGATGGATCGGAATAAAGGAAAGCTCCAGTGGAATCTCCATGGACTGATAAGCCTTCGTAGTATATTCCATAAAAGTATCAAAAACCTCTGGTGTCTCCTCTTTTGTGACACCTACAATCCGCAGATTTTCAATCCGTGCGTGCTCATCTGCCAGATAACTGTGCAGCAAATCCACCCGCTTTCTGGTTTCATCAGGATTCATGAACGCCCTGGCTCCAAGGGTCTGAAGTTTTGGAACCAGACCGGTGTGATCCGGATGCTCATGGGTAATAAAAATATCCAGCTTCCGGCAGTCGATGCCAAGCGCATCGACCATACCCTTTAATATGTTCCAGTCCCGCTCCGTGTTATTCGAAGTGTCGACCATCAGGCTCCGGTCCTCTCCCCGGATGATGTAAAGGTTGCGGGGACTGATATGGCGGTTCTCATATGGAATTGTTTCCAGAAATATGTTCTTTTTGATTTCCCTCATGCCGAGACCTCCTGCTTCTCTCCATCTGCCTTTTATTTTAGGCAGTTTTAACAAAATTGTCAAACCAATTTACCGGATGCATTTGATAATTTTATAACATTTTTTAACATTTCTCTGGAACTTTTATTGATAATCATGTATAATAACCGTAATGTCTGCAGTGTCTCCGACCTGCAGATTTTGCTTCGAAAAAAGCACAAAGGAGAAGCATTATGAATCTGCAGCAGCTGTATTATTTTCGCAAGCTGGCCGAGGTGCAGCATTATACAGAGGCAGCCAAAGCGCTCTACATCACACAGCCAAGCCTGAGCGATTCCATTTCCTCTCTGGAAAGCGAACTTTCTGTTGCATTATTCCAGAAAAAAGGAAGAGGCATCGAGCTCACCAAATACGGGCAGGAATTTTATCAGTATGTGAATCAGGCACTGGGGATCCTGGAGCATGGTATTGCCATTATGAAAGAAAAATCCGATTTGGTGACCGGAACCATTGATGTAGGCTGTATCCCCACCCTACTGGGAGATTTTCTTCCGGATGCGCTGGATCTGTACCACGAAAAGCATCCGCAGGTCAGCTTTAATATTTTTCATGAAAAGTCCATTCCGGTAGCAGAGGGAGTCTCCACCGGTAACTATGATATCGGCTTCTGTTCCATGGTAGAAAACAAGCCGGATCTTGTCTTTGTTCCTATCACCTTCCAGGAACTGATCGTTATTGTGCGAAATGACCATCCGCTGGCATCGCACGATTCCATCCAGCTCTCCGATCTGCAAGACTATACCCTGTCCACCTACCGGGACACGATTCCCATTGGCAAAACCATCCGGAAAATTCTGAAAGACAAAGGTCTGGAAGCCGCTTATTCCTATGACGATGAAATCTCTATTGCCGGGCGCATCAACCGTTCCTCCAAGGCGGCCATTGTTGCGAACACTCCGTTTTTGAAACAGTTTGACAATCTAAAGAAAATCCATTTGACAGACGTTCCTCTGGGCACCCGCATTATCTATATGGTCTACAGCAAAAAAAATTTTATTACGGCAACCGTGGAATCGTTCGCGAACTTTATCGTAGCGCACTGCCTTGACTTGCCTCCGGAATCTTAAAATATCGGGATTTTTATACAGAATTGTATGGAATATTCACAAGGGGATTTACGGCTTCTTTTTATGGGAACGACATAAAAGAAGCCGTATCTTCTATAAGAAAAAACCGGAAAAATGTCTTATGACACCTTCCGATTTTAGTATAAAACAGTTTTATCCTGTATTCAAATCAATTATTTTTATGTTATAATAGATTTTGTCTATCATACATCATTACATAGTTTAAGAAAGGCAGTCCACCCATGAACCTGACTCATCTGCGTTATTTTGCAGAACTGGCACACACGCACCACTATACACGCGCCGCACAGAATCTGTGTATTACCCAGCCCAGCCTCAGTCATGCTATCTTTAAAATGGAAGAAGAACTCGGTGTTCCATTATTTGAGAAAAACGGAAAAAATACCGTGCTGACTGTGTTCGGAGAACAATTTCTGCGCAGTGTTGAAAATTCCTTAAAAACACTGGATGATGGCATTGATTTTCTTCAGCGCACTGCCCGCGGCGAAGGGGTGATCCGTCTCGGTCTTGTGCGTCCTCTGGGTGTGGATTTGATTCCTTCTCTGGCGCGCCATTTTCTCACGCTGCATCCTGACCGCGATATTCATTTTTCCTTTCAGACTGACGTGACCCAGAATCTGGTAAATGACTTAAATGCCCATCATTATGACCTGATTTTCTGTTCACACCCACAAAAAGAGAACGGATTGACATCCCAAACCGTACATCGGGAAAAGCTGGTGCTGATCGTACCCCAAAATCACGAATTGGCAAGATTTGACTCCGTAAACCTGGAGCAAACCCTGCCATATCCGTATGTTTATTTTTCCGAAGCATCCGGCATTCGCTATGAAGTTGATAAAATGTTCCAGGCATTGGGAAAACGCCCTCATATCGCTTATGAGATTGTGGAGGACCAGGTCACGGCCGGTCTTGTAGCCCACGGTTTCGGCATTGCCATTGTCCCGGAAATGGAACTGCTCTCCAGCCTGAATATTAAAGTGATCGAAATCCTTCATCCAATCGTAAAACGCAACATTTATATGATAAGCAGCAATCAGTTTTATATGCCGCCGGTTGTCCGGAATTTCCATGATTTTGTATTGGAAGCCGTATCGCAGAACCTTTAACTTTTAAAAAATAATTCCAACGGTCGCCATCATTGTAATAATGAAGCCTGCAATCACACATGGAATCGTAGACCCCAGCACAATATGCTTATAGCTTTCCGCCAGTGTACATTCACAGACAGAAGTTTCCATAACTACCGGTGAAGCATTCGGAAGTTTGTTCAGAGTAATACCAGCCTCTACCACAATTCTGTGGAGGGCATTGATATTCGCGCCCGCTGCAAGGAACTGTTTTCCGAAGCTCTCCAAAAACAGGGTTTCCGCTGTAATCGCAGAACCAGTCATAGCTCCACAGATCATGGTTCCAAGCCAGGTCTTTAAGTAAATCGGAAGTGTAATATTTAATACAAACTCCTGTACAGCATGGAAAGCCGGTGCCTGTGTCAGGACCTTGGAAAGACCAATGACTGCGGCTACCGTCAGCATTGTGCTTAATCCTGACATTGCCCCACCTTTCAGAGATCCCTTCAGGTTTTTGATTTTTTTAAACTGTGTCACAATAATCACAAGAACGCCGGTCAAAAGCGCGCAGCTCAAGCTGGTTGATGTTCCCATACCGGAAGTTACCACTACCACTGCCAGTACCAGGATAAACGGCAAAAGAGACATAAACAGACCAGGAAGCTCGTTATCTCCCATGACGCTCTTTTCTGTTTTGTACAGTGCCATCCGTTCTGCTTCCGACATTTTTTCCATGCTCTTCTTTTGCGCATAGTTGAAATATATTACATACCAGGTGCAGGTGATTACTGAGAAAATCACCGCCAGGACCGGAGCTACACCAAGTGAAGTGCCAAGGAAATTACTCGGGATTACGTTACAGATATCCATGGAAAACGCAAATCCATTCGCATTCGCACCTCCCGCGATCATCAAAAACGGAAGCAGCCGACGATCCATCTTATTTTCACGAAGCAGGCTGTCTGCGATCGGATAAAGAACAAATACCATAATATAGCCGTTAATACCCAGCAGTGTAATAAAGAATGTACAGATCATAATGATCAGCCCCACTCTTTTGGCTCCAAGTGCAGCAGATAAAGATTTTGCGACCTTGGTAGCCAGCCCTGTCTGATTGACCAGTTCACCAAAAATGCCACCCAGCGCAAGAATCAAAAACCAGGAGGTGCAGAACGAGCCAGCTCCTTCCGAAAACGTTTTCAGTAAACCTTCCCAAAAATCAAGTCCGCTTGTTACAAGAATAATTGCAGCTGTTACTACCGATGCCGTAATCATATCAACACCTTTGACGATCATAACAATCAGCAGCGCGATCGCTATGATTAATCCAATAGCAGATAACATATCGATTCCCCCTCGTATTTCATCATTTTTCGTAACGTTTCTGTACCTTCACAGACACAGTAAAAAATCATTGAAAATGTCTCCGTTCCGCTTCGGCCGGTGCTGTGTGCCGCTGGCACACAGCACCCTTCGGCAATGGGATTTTTGCCTGTAATCCATGTTTTCGTACGGTCAGCATAGTGAATACGCAGACCGGCTGAACCATTACTATTTTTCTTTTGTCATGTGTGCATAATCTGCATCCGGCCACTTTCGGATGACATTGATAATGGTCGGTATGATCAGAGTAAACAACGTGATGATCGATGCAAATGTAAGTCCCTTCGATACCAGCGCAGTCAGTCCCATCTGGGACACTGCCCATGTAAGCACAATATAAACCAGCGTTAATACTGCTCCCCGCTTGTTTCTCTTTGCCGCGGAAACTTCCGGGGCTTCCTGTTTTCTTTTCTGATACCAGTTTAAAATACGGTCATTGAAGCCTTGCGCGTAATTGATTGCCGTTGAAATGGTTGCAAAGAATATGGCCACAGTGATCAGCGTAAGAAGGATGGTCTTTATCGCTCCACTTCCAACGCCATTTTGTACAACAAGAATGGTATATACCGCACGTCCATTCGACCATCCTTCATAAACAGCCGAATAATTTGCAGCCAGATTGATCACATTCATTTCCAGAAATGCCCAGTTTGCAATCACAGACAGCACAACAGCCCATCTGAGTGTTTTTTTATTGGTAAAAAGCTGCGCATGATTAACATAGGCTCCAAAACCTGCCAGATTCTGTCCTGAAAAAATATACGCCCAGCAAAAAGCGACCAGAAGATACTTTAAAAAGCTTCCTGCACCTGCGGCAATATCGTTGTGAAGCTGTTGGGACATGATGCCAAGTTCCGAAGACAACCTGCCGGATGTGATATTATATAGAATATTAGGTACATGAACTGACATCAGCGCAATGAAAATAACAGCACTCATGAACACTGCATTCTTCCGGACCAGATCTGTGCCTTTCATACACAGAACAAACATAAGAACACCGATAATAAGTGTAGAATACAGATATGGAATTCCCGTCAGTTCTTTTAATGCTGAACCAGAGGTGGAATAGGCAAGCGCCATACATACGATCAGAAGCCAGTTGAAATTAAATTCATAAATGTACTGCATCGGTCTGGCAAAAATCCCATTGCAAAAACGCGAACCATACCGCCTCAAAAAACTGCTGTAATCAAATGTACGGAAATCCATAGCGAATTTCATAAAGAAATAGATAATAAAACAGTTGATTACCGCTACAATAAACGGCATAAACAGACAAAAATACGGCTGCGCAACAACCGGCAGCATCCCATAAAACCCCGTATTTCTAAAAAAATAAGTCCATGGCGTAGATCCAGACGCGAATCCGCCGCCACACTGCGAACTAAATGCTATCGACACAAAAACAAGAACGGTTTTCCAGTCTACTTTGCATTCCACATTTGTTGTTTTTCCCATAGAATTTCCCCCATTATCTGTACATCCCCATATACAGATTTTGTTATTATTTTAACATATTATTGTAAAAAATTACAGTATCTCACATCTTATTTGCTCCACTCTGCCACTGGGCATTCATCTTATCCAGGGGTACCGCAACGAGTCCGGTCTGTCTATCATAAACATAAATGATAAATCCTCTCTTACACCGAAATACACATTCCAGGCATGGATCTTCATCACAGTAACAAAAGGCATCGGTATCCGCCAGGGCAAATACCATTGGCGAATGTTTTCCTTCCATTACGTATTTTAAATATCCCCCCGTAAATGTTTTCAGATAAATCCACTCTGGATGACGTCCATACGGCTTCATCTTCCACGATACGCGGACAGCATTATCATTATAGCCGCCTGTGATCTGATAGGTAATATCCATCACATCTCGCGTGGAGTCGGCTTCTTCAGGAATCAGCCTTTCCGCCTTTTTTCCACAGCACAGAATTTCTTTTTCCTCCAGGTTCGTTCCTCCTGTCACCGGATAAAGAGCTCCGCATTCCGGGCAGCGGTAAAATATAACATCCGGGCACTGTTTTTCCAGTGGCTTTCTGGTATCCTTGCATCTGCGCGGTCCAAATTTCTGTTCAATCATAGTGAATCATCCCTTCAAACGCTTTTCCAGTTCCTGCTTCAGAAGATATTTTTTCACCTTTCCGCTTCCCGTATGTGGAATGCGGTCAATTAGTTCTAGCCGCTCTGGCCAAAAACGCTTTGGAATTTTCTTCGAATGCAAATAGTCCAGTACATCCTCCAACTTCAGATTTTCATATCCCCGAAGCGGGACCGCAAATGCGCAGATCCGTTCTCCGAGACGATCATCCGGCATTCCGATAATGGTATGATCACCCATTCCAGGGCATCCCTCTAAAGTATCATTGATCTCATTGGTATTTAAATTTTCACCGCCCCGGACAATCATGTCTTTTTTTCGTCCGATAATGTGAATATTTCCATGCTCATCCATGATACAAAGGTCACCACTGTGGAACCAGCCATCGTCATCCAAAGCTCCATCCGTGATCTCCCGTGCTTTTAAATACCCGACAAACACACTGGGGCCTCTTGACAACTCTTCTCCCGGGATTCCCACACCTACGTCGTTCCCATCTTCGTCTACCACCCGGATCTCCACACCTTCGATTGCCCTTCCGGATGTCGTTCCATTCAGCGCAAGCGCCTCATCCGGACGAACAAATGCGTGTGGCACACTTTCCGTGGATCCATAGACTTCGCAGAGAAGTATTCCATACTGTTTTGCTCTCTGTATCAGATACCCCGGAACCGGCGCACCGCCACAAAGATAAAACTTCAGAGACGGAATTTCACCGCCATTTGTCTCCAGCTCCCTTAAAATATCGTAGATGAAAGGGGTTGCTCCCATAGAATAAGTAACATTTTCCTGGTTCATAAATTCAATGGCCGATCTGCATTGATATTTCTGTTGCAGTACCACTTTCGCACCATGAAGCATCGGCGCAATGATCGCGTGGTGAAATCCAGTCGCGTGATGAAGCGGTGCCGGCATGAACATGATATCTTCCTCGGTAAGACCAAGCTCCCGGTTGAAGGTTTCTTCTGCATAACGCACATTATCATGCGTCAGCAGAACTCCCTTCGTACCTCCAGTTGTGCCGGAGGTGCAAAGAATAACCGCGATATCCTGTCCGTTTTTAGTGTGTACACACCGCTCCTTCGGAAGTGGCCCATAAGAAGTAAGAATTTCCCGAAGCAAAGCTGCATCGCTCTTACGCTCTTTCACACTGTCGATCAGCACGATGTCCTTTAACAGCGGCACCTGATCCCGCACTGCAAGAATCCGCTCTTCATAATCAGTCTTGTAGAAGAATGTCGGTCCAAAATAACACCGGGATTCTGTTATGTTTAAGCTTCTTGCCAGTTCCTTCTCCTCATAGGACATGGCAATGGGATGGGCCACCGCTCCCACCTTGTAGCAGGCAATGGTCAACATGGCAAACTCACTCCAGATTGGAAGCTGAAAAGAGACCACCTCTCCTGGCTGGATTCCCAGTCCTATCAGATACGATGCCACCCGGCCTGCTGCCTCATCCAGTTCCCGGTAGGTATAACGGTTACCACGGTCGTCGACCACATATTCCCGGTCCGGATACGTTTCTACCGTCCGGTCCCAGCAGTCCAGCAGCGTTTCATCTTTCCAGTACCCCTGCTCCCGGTACTGTTTTTGCAGATTCGGGTTGATCTTCCTTTCCTCAAACATAACGTGCCTCCTTACATCCGCCAGCATGCCGTCGTCCCGCCAGACTCCCGCTTCTATACGCGGAAGGCTGCTGCAAAAAGTGGGACCATTCCATCCTTTTTGCGGCAGCCCTTCTTTCTGGTCCTGTGGTATTATGCCTGCTGCTTTGCTTTCAGTTCTTTTACCAGAGCCGGAACAATCTCAAAGACATCGCCCACGATTCCGTAATCCGCAACCTCAAAGATCGGCGCGGTCTCATCCTTGTTGATGGCAACAATGGTGCCGGACCCGCTCATGCCTGCCACGTGCTGTACCGCACCGGAAATGGCACAGGCAAAGTAGATCTTCGGAGTTACGGTGGAACCGGTCTGGCCTACCTGCTTACTCTGGGGCATCCAGCCTGCGTCTACGGCTGCTCTGGAGCAACCCACGGTTCCGCCCAGCACATCTGCCAGTTCCTTTAAGATTCCAAAGTTCTCGGCATTCTTCATGCCGCGGCCGCCGGATACGATCACATCTGCCTCATCAAGACGCATATCGTTATCCTCACATGCCTTGATGAAATTCAGCACCTTTGTGCGGATCTCACTCTCCGGGGTATGGATTTCTTCTTTGATGATCTCCGGCTTGTTGTTCTCATTGCGCTCTGGTTTCTTGAAAGCACCAGGACGGCAGGTACCCATCTGCGGTCTGGTCTCGCTGCAGAGAATCTGCGCATACAGATTACCGCCGAAAGCCGGTCTCTCCCAGACTACATTGCCTGTCTCTTCCTCTACACTGAGGGCGGTACAGTCCGCGGTAAGGCCGGTGCGGAGGCTGACCGCGATCTTGGAGCCTAAGTCTCTTCCGTTTACGGTAGCACCTACTAAAATGGTGTTTGGATCATATTTCTCACAGAGCTTTAAGAATACATTTCCATAAGCGTCCGCGGAATAGTTCTCATACTCGTCGCCCTGGATCACATAGATCTTGTCGGCTCCGTAGGCTGCGGATTCCTTCACGGCTGCGTCTACATCCTTACCAATGACAATGGCGCAAAGCTTCTGTTTCAGCCCGTCCGCCAGCTTTCTTCCCTGTCCTAACAGCTCCAGACCAACGCTTTTCGGCTGTCCCTGGAAGCTCTCGATAAATACCCATACGTCCTTGCATGTATCAAAACTCATCTTCACGACCTCCTTATTCTTACAGTACCTTCGCCTCAACCAGCTTTCCGATTAAATTGTCCGCGATCTCCACCGGGCTTACGCCTTCGATGTTCACACAGTTTGCGGTTCTCTTCGGAGTGAAGGTTGCTTTTACCTTGGTCGGTGAACCCTTCAGACCCATCTTGGTGGTATCTGCATCCGGCAGGTCTGCCAGAGTAATCTGTCCGATCTCAGTGTTAAAGGATCTCATCACGCCCTTTACCGTTGCGTAACGCGGCTTGTTACTCTCCTTGGTTGCGGTACACAGAACCGGGAATTTGGTCTCGATGACCTCCACGCCCTCTTCTACCTGACGCTCTGCGATCACCTTGCCACCCTCAACCTTTAAGCTCAAAACGTAGGTTAAGCGGGTGGCCCCCAGATGCTCCGCGATACTCGGCGCGGTCTGGCCGGTATCTCCATCGATGGCCTGCTTTCCGCCCAGGATCACATCGTAAGCACCCAGTTTCTTGATGGCCTGAGATAAGATGTAGCTGGTTGCGTAGGTATCGGAACCGCCAAACGCGCGGTCTGTTACCAGATAAGCCTCATCCGCTCCCATGGCCAGTGCCTCTCTTAACACTGCCTTTGCCTGAGGCGGTCCCATGGAAATGACGGTCACCTTGCCGCCGTACTGGTCTTTTAAAGAAAGTCCGGTCTCCAGCGCGTTCTTGTCGAACGGATTCATGATGCTCGGCACGCCGGTACGGATCAGTGTATTTTTCACCGGATCGATCTTGATCTCTGTGGTATCCGGAACCTGTTTGATACAAACAACGATATTCATCTTCATTCCTCCTATTTGTATTCTTTATTTAATACGTTGGCGATGGTCAGTCTCTGTACCTGGTTTGCGCCCTCAAAGATCTGGAATACCTTGACATCACGCATCAGCTTCTCAACCGGGTACTCCTTGCTGTAGCCGTATCCGCCGAAGATCTGAACTGCGTTGGAGGTCACCTCCTGGGCACAGTCGGAAACAAAGGTCTTGCAGATGGAGCCCTCTTTCTGAACCATGATGCCCGCATCCATCATCTTCATAGTGTTATTGACCAGACATCTGGATGCCTCGATCTTGATGGCCATATCGGCTAACATCTGCTGTACCATCTGGAATTTGATGATTGGGGTGTTGAACTGTTTTCTCTCTTTTGCGTACTTTACAGACTCATCTAACGCGCGCTGCATGATGCCGACCGCCAGAGTTGCCACGAATGCGCGGGATAAGTTTAAAGCGTTCATAGCCAGCTTAAAACCGCTGCCTTCCGGTCCGACCATGGCAGATGCCTTCACGCGGACATTCTCAAAGATCAGGTCGGTGGTATTGGACAGGCGCAGGCCCATCTTGTTCTCATGAGCACCTACGGTCACGCCCGGCGCGTCCGCGTCGATGATAAAAGCAGAAATCCCCTTGTGACCTGCTGCCGGATCGGTCTTGAAAAAGCCTACAAATACGCTTGCTACCGCACCGTTGGTGATGAAGGTCTTGGTTCCGTTTAAGATGTACTCATCTCCGTCCTTCACTGCAGTCGCGCGCATGGCTGCCGGATCGGAACCGGCATTCGGCTCAGTTAACGCGAAACCGGCAAATGCGCCCGGTGCTACTTTGTCGGCGAAATACTGGCCCTGCTCTTTGGTGCCTGCCAGGATCACGTTTCTTAATGCTACGAAGGATGTAACAAAGGTGATGGCATAACCGGCATCGACCTTGGCCAGTTCCTCAAAGATCATAGCTGTAGTCTCATAGCTTAAGCCGGCTCCGCCGTACTCTGCCGGAACCTCCAGCATATGAAGTCCCATATCAAATCCCCATTTGTAAAGTTCTTTGGGACACTCACCCTTTTCGTCCGCATCTTTCACATACGGCTTGATCTCATTCTCCGCCATCTCTTTCACAAGAGCGATCAGTGCTTTCTGTTCCTCGGTATACATTAAGCTCATATCTGTGTCACCTTCCCCTTTCTCTTTATGCTTTGTCTTTTCCTATTGTTTCGGTCAGGCGGCTTTTTTTCGCTGCCGCCCGGCCGCGTCACTATGCTGCCTTACAGCTTCTTAAGCTTCTTCTCTCCGGTCGCGGCGCCGGAAGCGATTGCCTCTTCGATTTCCGCGTCACTGTATCCCAGATGCTTCATCAGCTCTATCGTATGGGCACCCTGGGAACCACCGATCACATATTCCGGTTCTCCCATGCTGCCGAAGCGGATCGGGTTGGTCGGCATGAACCGCTCACCGGACGGATATGGGATCTTTGCCAGGATATGGTTGGCTGCTGCCTGCTCATCCTGGTAGATATCCACCGGCTCCATGCAGGCCTCACACGGCATATCGTTGGCTTTCAGCCGCTCCATCAGTTCATCTCTGGTGAACTTCGCAATGGCTCGGTCTAACGCAGCCACCACTTCCGGGTTCAGGCCGTTGGCGTTGATGCTCTCGCAGCGGCGGTACTTCTCTTTCGCCTCCTCCGTCAGCATCTCCGGTGCGTCCAGCACAGTGAACATCTTTTCATAATCGCGGTCATACTCTGGACAGCAGATACATACCCACTTGCCATCGCTGGTACGGAACACATCGTTAAACGGGTTTACCACCTCGGTACGGTTCTTCGGATACTGGTTGCCGTACTGGGCGGAGATCAGGCCTGTGCTGAGGGCGTAAACGGCTGCGTGATGCAGGCTGACGGTTACTTTGTCGCCCTTGCCAGATCTCTGTCTTCCAAATAAAGCGGCGCAGATGCCGGAAGCCAGTGCCAGGGAAACCTGGAAATCACCGAAGCCGTTGGTCGGGATCATCGGCGCGTCACCGCGGTTTACGGTGGTTCCGAATACACCGCCTCTTGCCATATAGCAGGTTACATCAAATCCAGCCGTATCCTTCTCAGGACCGTTTTCACCGTACCCCAATACCTGTGCAAAGACCAGCCGTGGGAACTTTTCCTTCAGAGTATCGTAATCGAGTCCCAGCTTCACCAGGGACTTAGTTCTGGTATTCGTCACAAACACATCGGCCTCTGCCAGAAGTTTATATGCGATTTCAAGACCTTTTGGATCCTTTAAATTCAAAGTAATAAATTTTTTATTTAAATTAGCTACATCAAAAGCCAGATTTTCTTCATCGCTATAGGGCATATTGAATACAGCCCCCTGGGTTCTCGCCGGATCACCTTTTGCAGATTCGATCTTTACGCAGTCAGCTCCCCACTCGCCCAGTACGCGCACCGTAGTCGGCGCGGCCAGATACGTTGTCAGGTCAACAACTTTAATTCCTTCCAAAGGTTTCATATTATATCCTCCGTTTCGGTCCGGTCACGTTCTCTCCCGGACCGGTATAAAGGGAAACAGGGCCCCAGGTCCAAGTAAGAACCTGATGACCCTGTTTTAGGCATTTCTATATTCTTTCTGGTTATCGTATGAGTCGTTTCGCATTTTTACGCGATTATGGTAATGCTTTGTTTCCTGTAATTACAGCACGTACTCCATGTGAGCACCGTGTTTGATGGTATTTCTGGAGATGGTGATTCTCTGAACGGTCGGAGCGCCCTCTTCCAGCCACATTGCGCGGCAGTCGCGGTAGAGTCTCTCAACCGGGCCGTACTTGCAATCCTCAAAGTAGCCTACGCCGCCGAAGATCTCCAGCATCTCATCACTGACTTTTCTGGTGGTGTCGATACTGAACAGCTTGCACATTGCAGCCTTCTCCTCGATGTACTCGCCGGTCGGATTCTCCATGTAAGCCTTTGCGAAATCGTAAACCATGCAGCGCAGCGCATGTACCATCATGGACATATCTGCGATCTTTACGCGGATTGCCTGACGGGTTCCGATCGGCTTGCCGAAGGTTACACGGTCATGAGCGTATGCTAAGGACAGCTCTAACATTCTCTGTGCCATACCCAGGTTACTTGCTGCAATATGAGCGCGGGATACGGATAAGGAGTGCATTGCGATCTCAAGGCCCTGTCCCTCACGGCCCAGCAGATATTTCTTGTCGATGCGGCAGTTGGTGAATTTCAGATCGCCATGTCCTGCGCCGCGGCAGCCCATCATGTGCGGCATGTTGATGACTTCAAATCCCGGTGCATCCATCGGTACGAAGAATGCGGAAAGTCTGTCGTCTTTGTCGGAATCCGGGTTGGTCACTGCAATGACATAAGCAAATTCGCAGCAGTCGGTGTGGGAGATCAGAGTCTTCTCACCGTTTAATACGTAGCTGTCGCCATCTTTTACTGCCAGGGTATGCAGGTCAGCGCCGGTACCACCGGTTGCCTCAGTCAGGGCGAAGCAGGTGAACACTTCCTTATTCTGGAACTTGGACATGTACTCTGCTTTCAGCTCCGGGCTGCCGTAATCATCGAGGATTCTCCAGTTTAAGTCCATTGCATAGTGCAGATGCATTCTCATTCCGCCCGGGCCTCTGGAGAACTCTTCCTGTACCTGTAAGATCTCAAGCTCGTTTAAGCCCCATCCGCCGTACTCTTCCGGTAAGGAACAACGGTATAAGTTGTTCTCGATTGCCAGATCGTAGAACTCCTGCGGGAACTTGTTGGTTACCTCAACCTCTTTCTGGATCTCCTCCAGCGGTCCCTCTGCCAGCTCGCGGATCTGTTTTAAGTAAGCCTGGAACTCTTCCTTTGTTAACTTGCTCATGTGATATCCTCCTTATATGAGTGGTTTATTTTGATTGTTTTTTCTTCGTTGAATGTTGCCATTTCTTTAACAATCTTGATAATGCTATTATAACGTGCCCTTCCAGAAATATCCAATCGGCTGTGACCGGACAAGCGAAACAGATTCATCGGAAAAACCTATCAATTCCTTTTACTCTTGTAAAAGGATTTTTCCAGTGATATAGTCTAGCGTGTGAAGGTATAATCTGGCGTAAAAACCGGTATTTTTTCTTTTTTCGCGCACGCGTATTCTTCATTATAATGATATATTTTCGACAAACGGAGGCTTAACATGATTAACAGACCTGAGATAATGGAAGGAATCCGCCGTCACATTCAGCATATCGGCGGTCAGGAGAATTTAAAGATTTTAGAGATAGAGCCGGGACATGCCCGCCTTTCAATCGAAGTGCCGAAGGAGGCATTGAATCTATACGGCAACGCTCACGGAGGTTTTCTCTTCTCTCTGTGCGATATTGCCGCAGGTATGTCCACCTACGCCTGCGAAGTCACCAACGTCACCCAGTGCGCCGGAATTAACTTCGTGCGCGGCATAAACAGCGGAACGATCTATGTGGAATCCAATATCGTTTATAAAGGAAGGCACACCGCCGTATGCCGGGTGGATATCACCGGGGAGGAAGAAGAACTGCTGGTAACGGGAAACTTTACGATGTTCCTGGGGAAGGAAATTTAAAATCGCAATTTAAATCATCATCCGTAAAGTCCGAAGTTCCGGGCACACCATACAAGAAACGCGGCACTAAGTGGAATTTTGTACCTCGTGCGGTCTGGCGCTATGCTCGCGCATGAGGAAAATTCCAATGTGCCGCTCATTCTGTATGGGGTGCCCGGAACTTCTGCTTAGTTAATATGGGCTGCAGTCACTATCTTTCGTAGCGAAGCCAATACAGCAGGAAGTGAATGAGACCGCCTTCCGGGATTTTCAGCATATCAGGTGTTTGCATCTTGAGCACACACGTCCGAATGTGGCGGATGTTAATCCGACACAGGCGAACGCGTGTTAGCGAGAGCAAGCAAACAACGATATGTGAAAATAGAGGAAGGCGGTCTCTTTCACTTCCGGACCTTTATTTAGCTTTGTAACTCAAATTTTTATTTTACCAGATCTTTGATGACTTCTGACGCAATGATCAGTCCCACCACGGACGGAACAAATGCAGTGGAACCCGGGATGGCCCGGCGCTCGGTACATTTGTGCTCGGCTCCCGGCGGACAGATGCAGTGATTTCGGCAGCTGATGGACATATCCTCAACGGGTCTGATCGGCTGCTCTTTGGAGTACACGACCTTCAGCTTTTTGACGCCGCGCTTTTTCAGCTCCCGACGCATAACCTTTGCCAGCGGACAGACGGACGTTTTATAAATGTCCGCCACCTCAAACATAGCCGGATTCAATTTATTTCCAGCTCCCATGCTGCTGATGACCGGCACCTGTTTCTCCTGTGCCTCCATGACAAGCTGAAGCTTTGCCGTCACTGTATCCACTGCATCAATCACATAGGAGTACTTGGAAAAATCAAAATCATCTTTCGTCTCCGGCAGATAAAAGCATTTGTAGGTGGTAACCTTACATTCCGGATTGATATCATGGATGCGCTCTTCCATCACGTCTACCTTATATCTTCCAACGGTTTTTCTGGTGGCTATGATCTGACGGTTTAGGTTGGTCAGGCACACCTTATCGTCATCGATGATATCTATGGCTCCCACACCACTGCGCACCAGTGCCTCCACAGCATAACCGCCTACTCCACCGACACCAAACACGGCGACTCTGGACTGTGCCAGCCGCTCCATGGCTTCCTTCCCAAATAATAATTCTGTTCTTGAAAACTGATTTAACATCGTATTTACCTTTCTCTAAATCATATGTACCAACGCCATGTACACCACCGTTCCCGCGGTGATGCTCAAAATGGAACTCTTCTTCCAGAGATGGACCATTGCTGTTACCGCGACACCTGCAAGCAGAATCAGATTATCCTGAAGCGCGGACTCTGGAATACTCTTTAGGCAGTATACCACAAGAGTAGCCATAATTGCCATAGGAAATACCTTACCCAGATATTCCATCCGTTTTGGAAGCTCCCTCTTATTCAATAGAAGAAACGGCAATGCGCGCAGACCAAAGGTCAGCGCAGCCGGAACCAGAATCGACAATAAAATATGAATTGATCTCATTGTACTTGTTCCTCTTTTCCAGGTGTAAAAATCAACAGGAGCACCGTTGTTACAAGCAGTGATGGCAGCATAAACCGCGATGCGCCAAAGACCAGAAGAAATGCTGCTGCACTTGTCCCGCCAATAACTGCCGGAGCATGGTTCCTGCACTTTTTCCACTGATCGATCAGAATCGTAACAAACAGCGCCGTCATACAGAAATCTACTCCATCAAAATCAAAAGGAATCATCTGCCCCAAAAGTGCGCCCACCAAAGTCCCGCTCAGCCAGTATGCCCGGCTGAGCCACGCAATGTCAAACATAATCTGATGCCGGTCCAGATTCTCCGGATACTCCAGGGAACAGTACAGTGCATACGTCTCGTCTGTCAGAGAAAAGATCATGTACGGATAACGCTTTCCCATACTCTTAAATTCTTTTAAAAAGGTTACTCCATAAAACATATGGCGGCAGTTCATAGCCAGAGCCGTGAACGCAATAGTAGCAATCCCTGTTGCCGCGGAAAGGAACGATACCATAACAAACTGAAACGCACCGGTATAAACCGTGAGACTGACCAGATAAGCCCAATAAAATGGGAATCCGGCCTGGTTCATCATGATTCCAAATGCCATGCTTAAGAATAAATAACTGAACATGATCGGAACGGTCTTTCCCAGTGCGTATTTCAATTCTCGGTTCATCGGCAGGTTCCTCAGCTTTCATGTGTTCGAACGAAATTATAAAGCAATTAACCCACTATGTCAATATGTATTATGAATTCAAGCGTCGTATGAAAAGTTCCCTTTCAGGATGGTTAGCATTGACCAACTCCCGCTCTGTTGAGTAGAATAAGCAGAAGATAAGGGAGTAGTCGCCAGGCGCCAGCCTGGAGCAGAGTCAACACACTGGTGCATACGCATCTGGTTCTGCTTAATGCATAAAGATGTAGCAAATGATGAGACTTGTCTGCAGGATTTTTTCTGCAGACAGGTCTCTTTTTATATCATTCGGAAATTGCGTTTTATCATGCGGCATTCCACATAAAATGTATGAAAGAAACAGGAGGATTTTCCTATGTCGCTGATCGAATTATTTCTTCTGGCAGCAGGCCTTTCCATGGACGCCTTTGCCGTTTCCGTCTGTAAGGGCCTTTCCATGCAGAAGATGCGCGCAAAGCATGCGCTCGTAATCGGCCTGTATTTTGGCGGCTTCCAGGCCCTCATGCCCTGGATCGGCTATATGCTGGGCATCCGTTTCCAGGGTGCCATCAAAGCGTACGATCACTGGATTGCGTTTATCCTGCTTGGCATCATCGGTTTTAACATGGTGAAGGAATCCATGGACAATGAGACCGAGTCCTGTGATGCCTCCATCGATGTCAAAACCATGCTAATTCTGGCCATAGCCACCAGCATTGACGCACTGGCCGTCGGCGTCACCTTCGCATTTCTGGATGTCCGGATTCTGCAGGCAGTCAGCTTTATCGGCTGTACCACGTTCATACTTTCTGTGATCGGCGTTAAAGTCGGCACTGTATTCGGAGTCCTCTACAAGTCCAAAGCAGAACGGACCGGCGGCATCATCCTGATCCTGATCGGCCTCAAAATTCTGATCGAGCATCTGTTCTTCTAAAGAACCGGTACTTTATTTTTTTTCGTTTTATTGGTACTGTTCACACATGTGTACCCAGTAACGTTTTTTCCTTACTGCGCCACGTTTTGCTATACATTTTTTCCCGATTATGGTATCATTTTCTGGTATTTTTACTATGAAAGAAAGGTATCCCTATGTTAAACACCATCGAATCCATCAACAACGTGATCAACAATTTCATCTGGGGAGTTCCTGCCATGATCTGCATCATCGGTGTCGGCCTTTATTTAAGCTTTGGCCTGCACTTTTTGCAGATCTGCAAATTCCCTTACGCAATCCGCGTGACCATCGGACGCATCTTCCGCAAGCGCAATGCCTCGGACGGTGCCATGACACCGTTCCAGGCGGTCTGTACGGCTTTGGCAGCGACCGTCGGCACCGGAAATATTGCCGGTGTAGCAGGCGCTATTGCCATCGGCGGACCGGGTGCTGTCTTCTGGATGTGGGTTTCCGCAGCCCTGGGCATGTGCACCAAATTCTCCGAAGTAACCTTGGCCGTCCATTTCCGGGAGACCAATAAAAACGGCGACCTGGTAGGTGGTCCTATGTACTACATCAAAAATGGTCTTGGCCCGAAATGGCACTGGCTGGCAGTCCTCTTCTCTACCTTTGGGGTGCTGACTGTATTCGGAACCGGAAATGCTACCCAGGTCAATACCATCACCACCGCCATCAACTCTGCCCTGGAAAACTACAGCCTGATCTCAGACCAGTCAAAACCTGTTGTCTGCCTCGTGACCGGCATTGTGCTGGCTGCTCTGGTAGCCCTCGTGCTCTTAGGCGGCGTAAAAAGAATCGGAAACGTAGCAGAAAAGCTGGTTCCCTTCATGGCACTGTTTTACATCCTGCTGGCCCTTGGCGTAATCCTGCTTCACGCAAACCGCATTCCACTGGTATTTTCCATGATCTTTGAGGGTGCCTTCCATCCGCAGGCAGTAACCGGCGGCGTCATCGGAAGCTTCTTCACCAGCATGAAACGCGGCGTATCCCGAGGTATCTTCTCCAATGAGGCCGGCCTCGGTACCGGTTCCATTGCCCATGCATGTGCCGATACCAAGAAGCCGGTGAAGCAGGGGTTCTTCGGCATCTTTGAGGTATTTACCGATACCATTATCATCTGCACATTAACCGCGCTGGTCATCCTGTGCAGCGGTGTTACTGTCAACTATGGACAGGCAGCCGGCGCAGAGCTGACCATCTCCGGCTTTACCTCCACCTACGGAAACTGGGTATCCATCTTCACCGCCATATCCATGTGCTGCTTTGCCTTCTCCACCATCATCGGATGGGGACTGTACGGCGCACGCTGTATTGAATTTATCTTCGATGAAAAGATCATCAAGCCCTTCATGGTCGCCTACTCTCTGGTAGCCATCCTGGGTGCCACGGTAGATCTGGGCCTGTTATGGAGCATTGCAGATACCTTCAACGGTCTCATGGCCATTCCAAACCTGATTGGTGTATTCTTGCTGTCCAAAACGGTATTTAAGCTGACCAGGGAATATTTTGAAACGGAAGGAAAGGACCCTTTTTTATCCTAACGGAATTTCCCGGAAACCGTCTTTGCTCCATACTGTTACCTTCCGAAAGCCGCACTCATACGCAATTTTTCCTGCCTGATCGAAAGCGTAGGCAATGGTGTCCACGCTGTGACTGTCGGAATTGATCATGATGCGGCCGCCCATGGCATGGAGTTCTCTTAAGAGAATCGGATTCGGATATGGCGCAGTACGGTAGCCGCGGGACATGGCGCCGGTATTGATCTCAAAGGGAAGTCCCTGGCTGTGCAGCTTCTTCATAGCATTCAGTGCCGGTTCCAGATAGTCATCCTTTGTCTCATCAAAATATCGATAGGCTTCATTGAACTTGGTGAGCAGGTCAAAATGCCCCACCCAGTCGCAGTGAAGCTTATCGTAGACCGTGGCCTCCAGTTCGAAATAATCCTGTGCCATGGCATACCAGTCGCCGTTCCAGAATGTTTCCACAGCCTGCACCAGCTTTTCCTCCGTGTCATCCACCGTGACCAGATGCCCGTCTTTTAATATGCTGTGAGTAGAGCCGATGGCATACTCTGCCTGCTGTACCGGCCCCAGCGTATCCAGTTCAATTCCGATATAAATATTCATCTTCCCGGCATACTCTTCCCTGAGTGCCTCCAGTTCCCGCTTGTAGGCTGACAATATCGCATCCGACATGCCAAATCCCTGCTCCCACATGGAATAATCCGCGTGGCCGGAAATACCAAAATCTGTCAGGCCCATGCCGTATGCCGCCTCCACCATCTGGCGGGGCGTACTTTTGCCGTCACAGTAGGTTGTGTGTGTGTGAAAATCCGCACGAAGTTTTCTCATTTTCTTAATCCCCTTTTTTATCCTGCATATGGCAGCATTCCAAAACATTCATACTCGCTGACACCGTTGATCTTCCACTCCCATGCGTCTGCGTCTTTGACAACCGGAATGCGGCAGCTGCGTCCATCATCCATCCCTCCCATATCATTTTCATCGCAGTGATGCAGAAAAATGCCCTGCCGCAATCTCTTTCATGCGGACAGGACATTCCCTGCTTATTTTGTCAGCCAGACTGTGCTGCTGAATTTTTATTTTGCAAACAATACCAGCTTCTGTGCCTGGTTCTGGTCATCACTCCATACCAGCAGATTGCTGCCCTGCTCCACGTCCTCCAGAGAAACAATCTGTCTGGTCAGATACGGCATGATGCGGCAGTCTGCAGAAACTGCATATTCCTTACCTGCTGCAGACACGAGAGTCCAGCTTCCATCTGCGTTAGCCGTCATAGACACTGCTGTGATATACTCCGGTGCCTTTTGGTCTGCCGGAATCTTACCAATGACAACCTCGCCGGTTGTCTGCGGCGGCAGGCTCATGGTCATGGCCGGTCCGATGTAGACATATACCGTCTCGCCTGCCTGAAGCTCCTCTGCCTCCAGCGGATAACCGTTCTCGCCGTCCAGAATCAGAGTATCACCGGAAATATTCACGATCACCTCGCCCTCATAGATATTGCCGGACGGACAATCCATGTCAATACTGCCGTTATCTGCGCTGATGATGCTTCCCCAGATCGGTGCCTGCTCCTGTTCTGCGTCCGGACTTTGTACCCCCGGTCCGACTGCCTCGATCTGGCTCATGCCGTTTCCCGCTGTAATGGTCGGGGACTGTGCTGCCATGGCGGTGAGGACACCGGCTGCTGTCATCAGTACTGCCATGCCGACAGCGGTAATGGTCTTGTTAGTTTTTCTGCTCATAATTTCTATCTCCTTATCCGTAATCATGGTTCGGTGACGGAAGATACCCCGGGGTACCTTTTTCCTGCCTCCGTATCGTATTGGTTACAGTTTTCAGCTGTTTCCTTAACACACCCACAGTATAACAGAGAGATCTCTTAATTACCATTGATTATTATGAACGTTTCTCTTAAGGATTTATTACCGCCTGACAATATCCATGAGCCACATTATGGCTCATGCGGACAGATATCGCGCAGCTCACATCGCAATGTGATCTGCGGATTCCGGTTGATCGCACAATAGCGTTCCTGAATACGCTCCCTTGCTGCTTCACCGCCCTGCTGCCCTGTGCTTGCCAGGAGTACCAAAAACTGGTCGCTGCCATAGCGTGTGTACAGATCAGAGCAGCGGATTGTTTTCTGGATCGCACTTTCCAGGCTGGAACGGGCACCTTCCAGCATCCCTGAAGATTCCAGCTCCGCTCCCTGCGGGCCGACCAGAGTCAGTAAAAGCAGCTGGGACGAAATTCCCTCCCGGGCAAAAACCCGCATCATAAACTGGTAAATGTCAACAAATTCCAGATACTCGCATGAAGTTGCTCCCGGCTTAAGCAGCATCGGCATCAGGTCTTTCTGGATCTGCTCCATTTCCACCACTTCATACTGCATCATATTTTTTGCCTTCAGATACTGCTCCTTTAAGTCCTGTGACAGAAACGGAGTGCAAGTCTGCCGCGCCTCCGTCTCCAGAGCTTCATAATACTCCACGGCTTCCCGGTAACGTTTCATATCATTGAGTGACTCCAGCTTCATACACTGCCATTCTTCAGACGGATAGCGTTTTAATACCAGTTCGCAGTCCTCTAACAGCTCAGCATAACGTTTCTGGCTTTTTAACTGACTCGTCAGTTCCCTCAGTGCCCTCATGTATAATTCCCGGAAACGCCAGCTGGTTTTTCCGACCCACTCATCCGAAACCATATCCGGCATAAAATCTCCACTGCAGGTTTTGCAGGCAGCCGTCAGAAGCTCCACTCTGTGCACCGGATCAATTTCTTCAAAGCCAGCCTTGACCAGTTTTTGAAATGTCTCCACATCCAGCTCTGTCTCCAGTGGCTGGTTATTCCATGTATAACGTCCGCCCTTGGTAGAAATGTATTCTCCTTCCGGAAGCCCGGATTCCTGGATGCTTCGGCGCAGCCGGAAGATCATGGCGCGCAGGGAATTGCTGGACTGACTATCATTTTCGTCTGCTCCGTACAGACGCCAGATCAGTTCACTTCTGGTAACCCCCTCTCCTCTCCTGCAGATCAGCAGCAACAGCAGATGGATCATCTTGGCACTCAGCCATTTTCCCAGCTGGATCTGCTGTCCCTGATATGTCATACGAAAGCTTCCGAACATCTGAACATAAATTTTATCTGGCTCTATTTCATTCTGTCTTTCCACGCAAGTCACCTATCCTTTTCTCTTATACTTTGTTCCGCATCATCATTTACACAAATTGTCTTTATAAGAGTACACGTTCTAAAAGGAAAAAGCAATGCAAATGTAAAATAATTATCAAGCGATCATAGGGAATTGTTGAAAAATTTTTTCGATTATAATAAAATATATTTTGGGATTTACATAACAGAACTGACAGGAGGAATTTATCTGACATGGAACGATCAAAAGTATACTTTACCGACTTTCACACGATTGCATTTGGTGACGGTCTTCCTACAAAGCTGAAAAAACTCATTAAAAAAGCCGGCATATCAGAGCTGGATATGGACGGCAAATTTGTAGCGATCAAAATGCATTTTGGTGAGCTTGGCAATATCAGCTATCTCCGACCGAACTATGCCAAGGCCGTTGCAGATGTGGTAAAAGAATTTGGCGGCAAGCCATTCCTCACAGACTGCAACACCATGTATCCGGGCAGCCGGAAAAACGCTCTGGAGCACCTGGAATGTGCCTGGGAAAATGGATTTACTCCGCTTTCTGTTGGCTGCCCTATCATCATCGGCGATGGATTAAAGGGCACCGATGATATCGAAGTTCCGGTAAAAGGCGGTGAATATGTAAAGGCAGCCAAGATTGGACGTGCTGTTATGGATGCAGATATTTTTATCAGCCTGACCCATTTCAAGGGGCATGAAATGACCGGCTTCGGCGGCACCATCAAAAACATTGGCATGGGCTGCGGTTCCCGTGCCGGAAAAACCGAGCAGCACTGCAGCGGAAAACCATATATCAAGGAACGTAAGTGCCGCGGTTGCAGACGCTGCCAGAAGGAATGTGCCAACGGCGGCCTGGTCTTCGATGAAGCAGCCAGAAAAATGCACGTAAACCAGGAGAACTGCGTCGGCTGCGGACGCTGCCTTGGAGCCTGCAACTTTGATGCCATCCATTTCGATAATAATAACGCAAACGAACTGTTAAACTGCCGCATGGCAGAATATACCAAGGCTGTCGTAGACGGCAGACCGAACTTCCATATTTCCCTGATCGTGGATGTTTCTCCAAACTGTGACTGCCATGGCGAAAACGATGTCCCGATCCTACCAAACATCGGCATGTTCGCGTCCTTCGACCCGCTTGCCCTTGATCAGGCCTGCGTAGATGCCTGCATGGCCGCACAGCCAATGCCGGGAAGCCAGCTGGCAAAGCATCTGGCAGATCCTGACTTTCATGATCACCATGACCATTTCACAAACTCCACCCCGGAATCAGAATGGCGTTCCTGCCTGGAGCATGCTGAGAAGATCGGACTCGGCAGCCGTGACTATGAACTGATCCGGATGTAATTCTGCTATTTCTTATTCTGCTCGCACAGCCCAGCGCAGCTTTGTAGATCTTGCGCGGCTGTTGCGGACACATTCTTCTGCAGACGGGCGGATGACATCGTCTGAAATCTCAGAGTAAAGTCCTGCTTTCCGGTACTGTTTAAAAGATTTCTTTACCATGCGGTCTTCGCCGGAATGGAAAGTCAGAACAGCCACCCGGCCGCCCGGCGCCAGAACATGCGGAAGCTTGTCGAGAAAGGCATACAACACCTCAAACTCACTGTTTACGTCAATGCGCAGCGCCTGAAAGGTTCTTGCGCAGGCTTTCTTTACTGCTTCTTTGCGCTCTTTTTCCGGGATAAAGCTGAGAGCCTCTTCAATGAGTTCCCGCACTTTTGTGGTAGTGTCCACCTTCTCACCACGGCGGACCGCACCGGTGATGCAGCGGGCAATCTCCTCCGCATATGGCTCATCGGAGTTTTCCACCAGCATCCCGGCCAGTTCTTCCCGATCTACTTCTTTTAACCGTTCTGCGGCAGAAATGCCGGCCTGCGGATTTAAACGCAGATCCAGCGGGCCGTCAAATTTGTAGGAAAAACCGCGTTCCGGATTATCGATCTGCATAGAGGATACGCCAAGATCCGCCAGAATAAAATCGAACGGACCAGCCTCCTCCGCGATCTGGTCGATATCTGCAAAATTCATCTGGCGCACAGTCATAATGTCCTCGCCAAATCCCAGATCTTCCAGTCGTTTCTTTGTCTTTACAGACTCGATCGGATCTACATCCAGGCCGTAGATATGGCCCTCGCCCTGCAGCTGCTCTAACATTGCACGCGTATGGCCGCCATAACCCAGAGTTGCATCCAGGCCTTTTTGTCCCGGCCGGATCTGTAGAAAATCCAGAATTTCCTTTACCATGATCGAGATATGCATCCCGGCCGGTGTTCCGCCCTTCTGAATGACATGCTCAATGGTATCTGCATATTTTTCCGGGTTCAGCTCTTTGTATTTTTCTTCGAATCTTCTCGGATGAGTTCCTTTGTAGCGGACGCGGCGTTTGTGCGGTGTCTGCTGCTGTTCCGGGTTTTGATTCCTGTTCTGATTCTTTTCTTCCATATATATTGATAACTCCTTTCTGCTCACACATGCTCCGCAATCCGCTGCAGAAACCGTGCGCCATACTTCTCAAATTTATGCTCTCCCACGCCGGATACCTCCAGCATTTCTGCCTTGTTCTCCGGACGCAGGCGGCACATAAGCACCAGGGTCTTATCAGAAAATACAATGTAAGGCGGCACACTCTCTTCCCTTGCGATCTCGGTTCGCAGGCCGCGCAGCGCCTCGAAAAGGAGTTCTTCCTCCTCCGTGAGAACCACGGAAGCCGCTGTTTTGAGTTTCTTCTTTTTACCCTTTGTATCGGCAGATTCCTTCGGTGCCTTGTCCTGCTCCTTTGCCATTTTCATAAGAAGCGGGCCATGTTCTGCCTGCTGTTCCGGATCCAGAAGCTGCGCGGATTTTTTCGTCAGCTGCAGGATGGCGTAGGTGTCATCGGTTACACTTAAGTAATCGTGCATCAGCAGATAGTTTAATACCTGGCGCATGCGGTAAGCAGGAACCTTGGCGAACTGGCCATACTGCGGCACCTCATCCATGCGGTACTGACGGATTTTCGCCGTCTTTGCGCCGCGCAGGGTATCCAGAACCACATTCACGCCATAGCGCTGCCGGCAGGCAGCCACGCAGCCGATGAGTCCGATGGCATACTCGGTCACATCCACCTCTTCAAACTGCGTCAGGCAGTTCTGGCAGTTGCCGCAGTAACAGGAGGAACCGTACTCGCCAAAATACTTCAGGATGTACTCCCGCAGACATTCGTTGGTATAACAGTAATAGGTCATCTTTCGCAGACGGTCGCGGTCCCGCTCTTTTACGATCTGAGCTGTGTAAGGATCCAGCTCCTGGTTTTCCTGGCTGTTCTCAATGAAAAACTGGTTGGTGATGACATCCTGGCCACTGTAATAGAGAATGCACTCTGCCGGTTCCCCGTCACGCCCGGCTCTTCCAGCCTCCTGATAGTAGGATTCCACGTTCTTCGGCATGCCGCAGTGCAGAACAAACCGCACGTTGGATTTGTCAATGCCCATGCCAAACGCGTTGCTGGCTACCATGATGGGCGAACGGTCATAGAGGAAATCATCCTGGTTCTGCCGCCGCTCTGCGTCGCTGAGTCCCGCATGATACCGGGTAGCCGCAAAGCCATCCGCGCGCAGGCGCTCGCAGATTTCTTCCACGTTTTTGCGGGTCAGGCAGTAAATGATGCCGCTCTCCCCCGGATGTGTTTCCAGGTAATGATGAATGGCGCCGTAACGGTCCTTGGGCGTCATAACCCCAAAGTATAAGTTTTTCCGGTCAAAGCCGGTGGTCTCCACCGCCGGTTCCCGAAGCTGCAAAATGTCGATGATATCGTCCCGCACCTCTTTTGTGGCGGTGGCGGTGAACGCGCTGACCACCGGGCGCACCGGCAGGCGGTCGATAAATTCTGTGATTTTTAAGTAGCTGGGACGGAAATCCTGTCCCCACTGAGAGACGCAGTGGGCCTCATCCACTGCCACCATGGAGATGTTGGCGTTCAGGGCGAAGGACAGGAAGCTGTCCGTTAAAAGCCGCTCCGGTGCCACATAAATGATAGGATAACGCCCCGCTCTCGCGAAATCCAGTGCCTTAAAATACTGGTTCTGGGTCAGGGAGCTATTTAAATAGGCCGCATGGACACCTGCCTGATTCAAGCCCTCCACCTGGTCCTTCATCAGGGAGATGAGGGGCGAAATCACCAGGGTGATGCCCGGAAATAACAGCGCCGGAACCTGATAGACGATGGATTTTCCCGCGCCGGTCGGCATAATGCCAAGCACATCCTTTCCCGCAAGGATGGCGTTGATCAGGTGCTCCTGGCCCGGCCGGAAGCTATCGTAGCCGAATACCTGCTTTAACACCTGATATTTATCTGTAAATGTTGTCATAAAATCCTCATATATAAAATTTGCAAATGGTTGCAAAAATCCCCTGTGGCAGTTTCGTGCGAATGGTTCGCATCCTCCTGCCGCAGAGGATCTTTTGTCTGTTTCTGCTTTTGCGATGTCAGGCCAATATTCCGGCCTGTTTTCCTTTTTTATTCAGCAGTTACCTTCATGAATTTCTTCTTGCCGCGTTTTACAACCATGCCTTCGCCGGCAAAATCTTCCCTCGTGTAGGATGCCTTGATATCCTTCACCTGCTCACCGTTTACCGATACACCGCCCTGCTCTACGTTTCTTCTTGCCTCAGAACGGGTCGGAGCCAGGCCGGATTTCTGCAGGACTGCCAGAATATCGATGCTGCCGTCGGTAAAGTCCTCAGCAGTTAAGTTGTAGCTCGGCATATTTTCCATGCTGCCCTGACCGCTGAACAGTGCGCGTGCTGCGGTCTGCGCCTTCTCTGCCTCTTCCTCTCCATGAACCAGCTTGGTCAGCTCGTATGCCAGGATTTCTTTTGCGGTATTTAACTGGCTGCCTTCCCATTTGTCCATCTCATCGATCTGCTCAAGCGGCAGGAAGGTCAGCATGCGCAGGCACTTTAATACATCGGCGTCTGCCACATTTCTCCAGTACTGGTAGAATTCAAACGGGGTGGTCTTATTCGGATCTAACCATACAGCTCCGGACTGGGTCTTGCCCATCTTCTTGCCTTCAGAGTTTAACAGCAGGGTGATGGTCATCGCATGCGCATCCTTACCTAATTTACGGCGGATCAGCTCAGTACCTCCTAACATGTTGCTCCACTGGTCATCGCCGCCGAACTGCATGTTGCAACCATATTTCTGGTATAACATATAGAAATCATAGCTCTGCATGATCATGTAGTTGAACTCTAAGAAGCTTAAGCCTTTCTCCATGCGCTGCTTATAGCACTCTGCGCGCAGCATATTGTTGACAGAGAAGCATGCGCCAACCTCACGCAGCAGCTCCACATAATTTAACTTCAACAGCCATTCTGCATTATTTACCATGAGTGCCTTTCCATCAGAGAAATCAATGAAGCGGCTCATCTGCTCTTTGAAGCAGTCGCAGTTATGCTGGATCATCTCCGGGGTCATCATCTTTCTCATGTCGGTACGTCCGGACGGATCGCCGATCATACCGGTACCGCCACCGATGAGGGCGATCGGCTTGTTGCCTGCCATCTGCAGACGTTTCATCAGGCAAAGTGCCATGAAGTGACCAACGTGCAGGCTGTCCGCAGTCGGGTCAAAGCCGATATAAAAGGTTGCTTTGCCTTCATTTACCATTTTTTTGATTTCTTCTTCATTTGTAACCTGGGCGATAAGACCGCGGGCTACCAGCTCTTCGTAACAGTTCATAGCTGATTCTCCTTTTTTCATTACTTTTTATTGTTTCACAGGATGCAATTTCCAATTTCCTATGAAATAAAAAACTCGTCCTCCCGGCCGGAGCCAGAAAGGACGAGGGACGTCTCGTGTTACCACCTTACTTCACAGACAGCTCACACTGCCTGCCTCAGTGAACAAACTGCCTGCTGTGCCGGATTTCCCTGAAAGAATGCCGACTGCCGCATCTTTGTTCCAGCCTGATAACGGATGCTGTGCTCCGGCGCAGCCTACTGAAAACCACAAAGGTTTTGTTCGATGCGCGGCTCCGGGATGTATTCGCAGTGCGTCTCCCGCGCGCCTCTCATCTGCCGGCTGCTTTCTGTGCGGTACCTCGGACTGTTACTTGTTCCCTTCTATGCCTGGGATATATGTGTAATTGCATACATACTTATACCGCATTATAAAGGGGATGTGTAAAAATGTCAAGTGCCTGATGTAAGGATACGCATCCTGTGGAAATACACTCTCTCCAAAATGTCCGTGTATAAAAAACATTTGTATTACTTACACACATTGTGTATAATAGCCTTTGGACTTTTATCCACTATCCAATGAAAGAAAGAGGAAAGATTATGAAAAAGCTATTTGAAGCCTGGTGCGGCATCAGCCTTGTCAAACGGATCGTTGCCGGCCTGATCATTGGTGCTGTCCTGGGTCTTGCGCTTCCGCAGTTCTCCGCCATCGCCATTCTCGGCAGTGTCTTTGTAGGTGCCTTAAAAGCGGTCGCGCCGCTTCTGGTATTCTTCCTGGTCATCAGTTCCCTGTGCCACTCCGGTAAGAGCCACGGCGGCGTTATCCGCACCGTGATCATTCTGTATATGTTCAGCACCTTCCTTGCCGCAGTGATCGCCGTGATCGCCAGCATGATGTTCCCGATCACCCTGACGCTGGCCGAGGGTGCATCCGATCTGGCTGCCCCGGAAGGTATTGTGGAGGTATTAAGTTCTCTGCTCCTGAATATGGTAAGCAATCCGGTTCAGTCCATTGCAAGCGCCAACTATATCGGTGTCCTGGTTTGGGCTGTACTCTTCGGCATTGGCCTGCGCGGTGCCAGCGAAACCACCAAGAACATGTTTGGTGAGATTTCAAACGGACTTGCAAGAGTAGTTACCTGGATCATCAGCTTTGCTCCGTTCGGTATCCTGGGCCTGGTCTTCAACACCGTTTCCGAAAACGGACTTGCCATCTTTACCGAATACGGAAAGCTGCTGGCTGTTCTGGTCGGCTCCATGCTGTTCATTTATTTTGTCACAAACCCGATCCTGGTATTCTGGTGCATCCGCAAGAATCCATATCCGCTCATCTTTAAATGCTTAAAGAGAAGCGCCATCACCGCATTCTTCACCAGAAGCTCCGCAGCCAACATCCCGATCAACATGGAGGCCTGCGAGGAAATGGGCCTGGATAAGGATACTTACTCCGTCACCATCCCGCTGGGTGCAACCATCAACATGGACGGTGCAGCCATCACCATCACCGTTATGGCTCTTGCCACTGCTCACACCCTCGGCATTGCAGTCGATATCCCGAGTGCCATCATCTTAAGTGTCCTGGCTGCTCTGTCTGCCTGCGGCGCATCCGGTGTCGCAGGAGGCTCCCTGCTGCTGATCCCGATGGCATGTTCCCTGTTTGGCATCCCGAATGACATTGCCATGCAGGTAGTCGGCGTTGGTTTCATCATCGGAGTCATCCAGGATTCCGTAGAGACTGCCCTGAACTCTTCTTCTGACCTGCTTCTGTCCGCATCCGCAGAGTTCCGGCAGTGGAGGCTGGAAGGAAAAGAAATTAAATTTTAAAATAACAATATTGAGACGGAACTAATAAAGAGTCCGGGCGTACTGGAAATTGAATTCTTACATTTTCACATATCCGTTGTTTGCTTGCTTTCGCTGACACGCGTTCGCCTGTGTCGGATTAACATCCGCCACAGACGAACGCGTGTGCTCAAGATGCAAACACCTGGATATGCAGAAAATTCCAGAATTCAATTCCCCGCACACCCTGCTTTATTGGCTGTGCTACGAAAAGAATAGTGGCTGCAGGCATGTATTGGTCTTGTTAGGATAATAAAG
>ERZ836760.465-NODE-465-length-61918-cov-9.844333_pt1 | contig 61918 bp, 57 predicted proteins | sample MGYA00519941_ERZ836760 | MGnify/ENA primary metagenome ERZ836760 (study PRJEB31850, sample SAMEA3708807) | human gut metagenome | biome: human gut; feature: human-associated habitat; material: faeces | place: China | collected 2014 ... | reverse complement strand
AATCGACTGCCGCCCGTAAATTGCATCTATTCTATTATCCATAATTAGCTCCCTTCCGTTTATACGGGAGCCAACCTACAATTATATTATACCTCTGCCGCCCCCATTCAACAAGGATGCCTTTGACTACCCCCGCTGTCCGGCATATTTGCGGAACACGTCAAAAAGCTGTTGTTCCACCTCGCGCCTGCGCTTTTCCCGTTCCTGCGGGGGCAGAATGGGAGTAAGATTTTTAATAGTAATTGTCCGATCACCAAGTACAGCCGTTTTCATTTCGCTTTTGTATTTGGTCTGTGTGTGCATAGAATACCTCCCATTTCAGAAATGACAAAGGCCAGCACCGCGAAAGTGCTGGCCCTTGTTTTGACCGGGACTTCGGGACAAAATGTCTCGAAGCCAGCCGGAGCCCTGCTCATAAAGCAGGCCCCGCTTTCATAAGATAGAGGGAGGCCGCGCCCGTTTCCTTGACCTGTCCAAAGACAACCATACTCGGCGCAGCACTCCCACACAGCAGGAGACAGCGGCCCGGAGGGACAGGCGGCCAGCCTGTCCTGTGGCGGATCGTGGCCGTGGGATGGCCCGGCCCACCTGCGGCGCAGGTGTTGGTCGCTCGTTCTCTTGTGGAGAAGTCACCGCGCACCCGCCGCCTGGCTCCCCGCGCTATGCTCGGAGCCGCCGCCGTCCTGCTGTGGAGAGGTAGGCAACCTACCTCTCATATACCACCAGAAAAACAGGGGGTAATGGAGATGCTTTTTAGAAATTTTCCCGCAAATATTTTTTCATGCGTTTGATCCCGCAGAGGACGGAGCACCTAACGGCGCTTTTATCCACGCCCTCCTCGCGGGCGATCTCCCGATAGCTTTTACCGAGAATGAGGTGGGCATCCACCCGGCGGCCCTGGAGCTCCGGCAGGGAGTTGAGCGCGTTCCAGAGCCGGAAAAACATTTCCTTGCGATCCAGGAGCTCCTGGGGGCTGGGCTCATGCTGGCAGGCGGAATATTCGATCCCGTCATCACAGTCCAGGGAATAATATGCCTTGTTGTACCGGGCCCGCTCCACATAGGCGGCCTCCTGGCGTCTGCTGGCGGTGAGAGCCTCGGCCACCTCGTCAGCAACCTCGATAAATTGATCCTGTATGTACCAATAATAAAAATCTTTCAGATTGATGGTTGTCATAGCTTGTCCTCCATTTCGTTTTGTTCGGGTTGAGGGGAAACGAAATGGAGGGCCGGCGGGGAGCGGCACCTGGGAGGGCCGTCCCGCACCTTGGGACACTTTGTCTCAAAGTACGGATAACAAAATGCGCCTGCACGACATAAAGCCGCGCAAGCGCATAAATTGAGATATTCACCTACATTATAACAATTTTCGCAACTACGGTTAAAATATCCTTGTCCGGGGCCCTGGCTTTTTTTGATAAGTTAGAGGGGCGGGTAAGGATTGTGCGGGACACGACGTACCTCCTTTGTTACCGCCGTGTGATATAAAAAGGCGGCGGCCTTGAAATGGTTAATTTCAAAACCGCCGCTTAACTTTAGTTTAGGCGTGCATCAACACAGCCGCCAAGCCAACGGTTTTTTTATATGCCGTTTCCGTTGGCGGCTGATGAATAGCAACAAATTTTCAAAAAGATTTATAATGTGAAACCAATTTTTCTCTGTGCAGGCCAAGGGCAATCACGCCATTGTCCGTTATCCTGCTCTGCTTTTCCAGTCAATAGGTCTGTGGCGGCGTCTGCAAGATAACCCAGGTAACTTCCTGCGGAGCTGTCACCGCATAGCAATTTCCACATCAGACCGCCAAAAAGATAAGATTGCGCAAATTCGCGCCAGCTATGCAGTTCCTCAACAACCTTTTGGGAGAGATCCCACAGAATACCAACAGCCTCGCTTTCTGTGATCCAGCCTAAATAGCATCCCCAGCGTGTCAGCATCGCCGCCCGGCCAATATCCCATCCAGCCATAAAACCGGGAGCATATTGACCTTTATACCGTTGTGCAAACCTCCATGCCCGGCAGGTAGACTCACGGTCATCCTCGTCCATAGTTTCGTCCATGAGTTCCTCCGGCGAAGATGCCTCACTATAAAGCTGATACCGCAGGATATAACCCTCCTGCGCCAGATAACGGATCATGTCCAGCAGATCACTCCGGCCATCTATCCCCCAGGAGCGGCGCACAAGGGACACGATTTTCTGCTCCATAACAGGAATATGTTCCTCCACATCCATACTATCCAGATCGTGACTGTTAAGGGTCGATAAAATACCGGACAGCAGGATGCCAAAGCGTTCCCATTTTACATCGTCTTTTTGATATGGGATCGCTTCTGGCTCAGGCATGGCCTCAAGCCGGGCCATTGTTTCTTCCAAGGTAGTATAGAGCTTTTCTTCCAGTTCCAGATCGAATGAGAGTTCTTCCTCATCGTCCGCATCTTCCATTTCCAGCGTTTCCAGAGCAGCCGCAAGTATGCCCATATCTTCTCCGAAAAGCTGTCCCATCAAGTCCCCAGCAGTAGCTGAAGTTGCCTCAGCAACTTTATCATTTACCATCTTTTGCAGCAATTCCTCATTAACAGCCATTTGAGCCATACTATCTGGCCCAAACATCTGTCCAAGAATTTCTACTTGACGTTGAGTATTAGCGGCAATCTGTTCTTCCACTTCGGCGGCAGACACAGATGCGCCTTTTTCAGAGCTGGGAACCTCAATTTTGCTAATTCGTTCCTCGTTCTTTTCCATGGTTTCTCTCATAGAAGCGAGTGCCTGTTTCCTAATCTCGTCTATATCGAACATTTTCAATCCTCCTTGTCCGGGGGGAGCGGATGCCATGCCGGAGGTTTTTTGTGACGTGTAAATAGCTTTTTAATCTGCCGCAGAATTGCTTCTACGAAATGAAACCATAGATTTCCAACTATAAACACGATCACAAGAAACAGCAGGAACGCTCCGATTTCTCCAATAGGCATCTTTTACCTCACTTTGTTGCAAAGCGATTCATAAAGAAGTCGGTAAAAGCGGCCAATTCATCATCCTGTGATACATAAACATACAGCTTTTCATCTTCCAGCCAGTCATAGGCATTGATGCCGATATAGCCCTTTTTGTCCGGGTAAATGATAAAGGCATCGGTGGGATACTTATTCCTGTATGCTTTTAAAATCTCAGAACGGCGGTAGTATGTCGGATCGCCGCAGCCAGAAAGATCGGGAACCGTCGGAACGACCACGATTGTCTGGTTTGCCTCATTCCAGCCCACAATTAAATTTCCGATCTTTGTTTTGCTCCCGTGAACGAATCCATAATTAAAGCGGCTTACATCTTCGGTATATCCAAAAATCAACCTGTAACCGCTTCCTCCCTCTACGGCCTGGTCAAACAGCAGACGCATTTTCTTTGCATTTGCATTGCTCTTTTCCATGTCAACCTCAGGGCCTTTAAACAGTTTTCCAAAAAATCCCATAATCTTTTTCCTCCTGAATCTTTTATATGTTCGTTTCCTCTTTTAATTTTTCCAGGGCATCCACAATGGCATTCAGCTGAAAATCAACCGTTTCATCCGCAGCTTCCGGAACAAAGAAAGGAAGTGTATCGGGAATGGCTCTACGTATAACCATCACGGTCAAGCTCAGATTTGTAAACAGATGAATCCTTTCTACATTCGCCTTTATCCCAAAGTTTTCCAATATTTCTCCAAAAAGGCGGAACTGCTTTTTTCGGAACGTCTGATAGCTTTCCTTTGATAAATGCCTGAAAATAAGCTGCTGTTCCTCAATCGTTAAAACAGCGATCCCGTTTTTCTCTCCATAACAGCAGGTGTAAAGAAAGTGCTTGACCCCATCACGCCAGCTCAAAGCAGGATCAGCCATTAACTGTTTCACATATGCAATGATCTTCGGCTGCTGCAGATATAATGTCTCAACGATCAAATCCTCTTTTGCAGCAAAAAAGGAATAGAAAAACGTACGCGAGATACCAACTTTTTTATAGATTTGTTCTACGGTTGTATGCTGGATTCCCTGCTCTGCCATCAGTTCAAGTCCAACTGCGATCAGTTTCGCCCGAATGCGTTCTCTGTCTTCCTCAGAATAGGCCACCTTTGGCATACCGCATCTCCCTTCAAAATAAAAACAATTCTTATAATTTGTTTTTATTTTATCACTGCCTGCCGGAAAACACAAGAGCAAAATAACTCTAACGACATCCATTTTAGCAAAACACAGCCGCCCCCGCGCCCCCGAATTAAATCGGAACACGCAGGAACGGCTGCTTCATTTTATCATTTCTTTATTTAATTATTTCAAACTGCAGTGATGGCTCGATCAGTCTGCAATCTCCAGTCCGCCTTCTCCCATGGCCTTTCTGCCCATATTGTGAACCAGTCTGTAATAGGTAGGAAGAAGAACCAGCGTCAGGATCGTAGCCGCGATCAGACCGCCTACGTTTACAAGGGCAAGACCCTGCATCATGGCACCGGACTTACCGTAAGCAAACGCATTGGGGAGCATGGAAATAACCGTTGTTCCGGTTGTCATCATGATCGGGCGCATACGGATTGCTCCCGCCTCTACCAGAGCCTTATCCAGAGGCATTTCCAGAAGAAGCTGGTTGACCGTATCTACATATAAGATACCGTTATTTACAACCGTACCGACTAACATCAGGAAGCCCAGCATGGATACCATACTGATGGGGCTGTCTGCGATGAACAGCAGTCCAAAGGAACCGATCAGAGCGAACGGGATCGTTGTCATGATCATAAGTGAGAACTTTGGCGACTCAAACTGGATTGCCATTACTACGAATACCAGGAAAATACCGGTAATCAGCGCACCTCCCAGAGCGGACATCTCCTCGACCATGCTCTCATCTGTGGCATTGGCAGCCATTTCCACTCCCTCTGGCATATCCCAGTTACGCACAAACTCATTGACAGCTGCCTTCGCCTCATCCTTAAGTCCGGACTGGGGCTGCATGGTAATGGACACCTGATACTGCTTTGATTTACGCGCGATCTGCTGCGGGCTGTCCTCATACACAATGTCTGCCAGATCTTCCAACGGAAGAACCGTTCCTGTGGCTGTTGGGATCATCATTCCCTGGAGCTTTTCAATAGAATCATACCGGTCCGGAGCAAATTCTACAATTACGTCAATGTCCTCGCCGTTGACTCTCATCGTAGCTGCCTCTATACCGCTTAAGTTGCTGTAAAGCATGGAACCAATGGATGCAGGGGTAAGACCTTCTGCCTGGGCTGCAACCGGGTCTACCTTTACCTTAATAATAGGCGCCGCATTTTCAATGGATGAATGTACCTGCATAACATCATCGCGTTTTCTAAGCTCTGTTACCAGCTCATTTGACGCCTGTTTTAATGCGTCATAATCCGTACTCTGTAAGTCTACCTCGATCTCGTTCGTACTGCTGCTGGAAGAACCGCTGGTACTTCCCTGTTCCAGAGTAACCGATACATTCGTGTAATGTTCAATCTCTCTGGTCCATTTATCAATCACTTCATCTGTGGAAAGCTTACGGTCATCCTTTAAATACGCACTCAGAGAAACGCCGCTTCCTCCCATGCTCAGACCACTGGCTCCGTAGGTCAGAAGATAATGGTCTACCTCCTCGTCCTGTGCTACCAGCTGCTCTACCTCAGCTACTGCTTCATTTACTGCAGCAATGGAAAGGCCTGGTTTTGTCTTGATCTCCATATCCACAATGCCTTCGTCTACCGCTACCATCAGCTCCATTCTAAGCTGGGAAGCAAGGCCGAAGGAGGCCACCAAAAGCAGAAGGCTTCCGCCGATGATCATACCTGTCTTTGGAATGATGGAAGGCATATGTGCACGGTACCACTCCTGACAGCCGCGGATAAAGCCCGCTACAGGAGCCTTCTCTTTCTCTATCGGATGCCACTGATAATAGCACAGAGGCACGATGGTCACGGCAGAGAATAAAGATGCGATCAAACTGAATACGATGGTAAATCCGAGCTGTTTGAATAGCTGTCCAGACATACCGCTCAACAGGGAAAGCGGGATAAATACAACGCAGGTGGTCGCTGTACCGCCGATGATGGAATTGATCATAACACGGCTTCCCTCGATGGCCGCATCGTAGAAATTCATCTTTTCCTTTGCGCGGAAACATCCGTCCAGTACGTTGATGGAGTTATCTACCATCATACCTACGCCCAGAACCAGAGAAGTCAATGAAATAACGTTCAGCGAGAATCCCATAAAGCTCATGGCGATCAGGGTCAGCATAATGGAAATAGGAATGGAAGTACCAACGATAACGGAAGCACGCAGATCTCCGTAGAACAGCCACAGGATAAACATGGACAGGATAATCGCCATGAACATGGTCTGGTATACGTTGACGATGGATTCGTTGATCATATCGCTGGAATCATTTACAACCGTAAATTCCAGTCCCGGATTGGCTGCCTTCAGCTTTTCAATCTGCTTTGTTACCTGTCTTGATACATCAATTGCCGTTGAGCTCTGCTGCTTTTTAATGGCAATCGAAACAACATCCTTTCCGTTATAACGGCCGATGGAATTTTCTTCTTCCAGTGTCTGGGAAACGGTCGCAATATCTGACAGATGGATTACATTGCCGTCTGCCAGAGGGATAGCAACATTATTCAGGCTTTCCACATCGTCATAATCGTTGCCCGCGCTGACGTTCAATTCCTGCTTTCCTACGTTTACATCACCGGCAGGAATAGCGAAATCCGCTGCGCCTACCAGCTGTCCTATCGTAGAAAGGCTTAAGTTATACTGGGCCATCTTTTCAGGGTCCAGACAAACGCTTACATATTCCTTCTGTCCGCCGGCAAGGGAAACTTCACCTACGGAGCTTAATTTTTCCAGTTCCGGCTGAACATTGTTTTCTACATATGTATAAAGGTTTCCGTCTACCTGTCCGCCGACTGCAAGCGTCATAACAGGAGAAGCATTCATATCCATCTCAAGGATATTGGGATCTTCCACATCTTCCGGCATATCCCGCTTGGTTCCGTCAATGGCTTTTTTCAGGTTGATGTATGCCGTATCAATATTGGTTCCGAACTCATACTCCACCATGATGATGGAAACATTTTCCTGGGAAAAGCTGTATACATTTTTAACGCCGTCCAGTGAGGTAATGGCATCTTCCTGTTTCGTTGTTACAAGGTCGTTGATATCCTCAGGGGTAGCGCCCGCATATACGGTACTGATCAGCAGAACAGGAAGTTCCATTTCCGGCGTCAGCTCTACCTTCGTCCCCATCAGAGCCTGAATACCGAAATATGCAATGGTAATCAGGCACATGATGATGGTTACAGGCTTGCGTACCGCAAATTTAGTAATATTAACCATTCCTTATTCACCTGCTTTCTCTGACTCTGCGGCAGATGTTTCCTGATCCGCATTTCCTTCGCTGCTTTCTTCCTTCTGTCCGTCATCCAAAAGCACCTGCTGTCCGTCTACCAGCTCATTGCTCCAGGTTACGATCACCTGGCTGTCTGCTTCCAGTCCGGAAATAATTTCCATATTCTGTGAATCATAAATACCGGCTTCTACCATGGTTTTTTTAGCAGTGCCGTCTTCATAGCAGTATACAAAAGCGTTACCGTTGTCATAATTGACCGCGTCTACAGGAACCGTCATTGCACCCTCTGCGCGATCCATTACAACGGTCAGCTTTACCTTTGCTCCGTTTGTAAGACTGGCTCCCTGGCTGACAGCTGCCTTTGCATCGTATAAGCCGGATGCATTTACCATGGCTCCTATTTCCGTCAGATTGCCTTCATAGGTGCTTCCGTTCTTTTCTACCGTCAAAGCGTCGCCTACGTTCATATTTTTCATTACCTTCTCTGTTACCCCGAAATTCACCTGAAGCTGGTCTCCTCCGGAAATTACGCAGATAGGGGCAGAAGGGCTTACATGGTCATGAAGCTCAATCCCTCTGCTCTCGATCACGCCGCCGATCGGAGCGGTCACTGTGGTATATTCCATCTGAAGGTCATACTGGGTTTTTGCCGTTTCATAAGCCAGACGGGCGCTGGTGGCCGCATCCTGAGCCTGCTGGAACTGCTGCTGGGAAACAAATCCGCCGTCAAACAAAGGCTGAAGACGCGCCAGCTCTCTGGCTGCCGTATCTGCGGCTACGGATGCGGACTGCATCTGAAGTTCCATGGTCCTTAACGCATCTGAATCAATTTTACACAGCACCTGACCGGCCTGTACCGTATCGCCTGCCTGGAAATTTACCTCTAAGATTTCGCCGCTGATCTTTGGCATTACAGACGCTCTGGATACAGGCTCTACGGTTCCTGTAAGTTCGGTATAGAGTGTAATGTCTCCTGTTACCGGTGTCTGTACGGCTACCGTAGGACGTGTTTCATACTGCGGGGCCTCCTCTTTGCCTGACACCAGTTTAAATACAAACCCTGCCGCCACTAAAAGGACTACCGCTCCTGCGATCAGTCTTTTGCTGCTTTTTTTCATTTTTTTCTGCCTTCCTTTCTTTTATACACGATTTTAATCCCGGATTCCTCTGTCAAGTATGGCAAACTGCCTGGCTGCCATCTCCTTCAGCCTTTTTGGATCTGCCGCATGGTCCAGATACAGCATGGATATCCTGAGGATTACCAGCATCCCCATGCCGATGGCATACCGCAGCTTTTCCTTATCAAGCCCTGGATATCCGGAATGATCCATGGCCTCATAACATTTTTTTTCTGTCTTTTCCCGCAGGTCTTCTTTGTCATATTCCCGCTCTGCGCAGGCTGCCACCTCTCTGCAGGTCCCATCCTCCATCACCCGCTTGCAGAACTCCCAGCAGTCTCTGTAGATCTCATCATCCATAATCCGGTTTACCAGCCGGCTCATGGACGCATCAAATGAACTTTTCTGTTCCTGGAAGGCTTCTACCAGCCCCTGCACCAGCCGCTCTCTCAGTTGATGCATCATACAGGTAAACAAATCTTCTTTGCTCTGGAAATACAGATAAAAACTGGCTCTGGATATGCCTGCCCGCTTGATCAGGCTGCTGATTCGGATCTCCGAGTAAGGCGTAGTCATGAATTCTGCGCGCATTGCATCCAGGATTGCCTGTTTCTTGTAATCACCCAGATTCATGAATTTCTCTGTGGGCATTTTTTTCATCTCCTTTACCATTAATCATTATATGGACTTTTGTCTAATTGACAATAGGCAAAATAAAATCAAATGCACAAAATTTGTGCATTTGACCCATATGTGTACTATTTTTTACTTTTATTTCACAATTTACAGCAGACTTGCTTTACAACATTTTGCTTTCTGGCAGAAGCCCCTGTTCTCTGGACGCGCTCCGCATCAACGCTTCTCTTATGGCCCCTTTAAACAAATAGTCCAGGCGGACCAAAACCTGCTCCAGTGTTTCCCCGTTCAGCATTCCGTCCTCTTCCATCCAGCTGGTCATGATCCCCCGAACCGTATACTGGCACACCGCACTGAGTATCTTTTTATCCTCTGCCTGTACCTCCATTCCCTGAGATACGCTTTCAATGAGGCGGTCAAAAATAATCTGGCTGGCAGACTGCAGGCAGTTTCTGACCTCCTCGTTGGCAGCAGAGCGATACAGATTGCATAAAAGCTCTCTGTTGGCTTCCAGATACCGGATTTCCTTTAAGCCTGCCTTACCATCCTCCCCCTCATCCTCTACCATCAGCTCGATCACATGCTCAGCCGAATACTGGACATAGGCTTTGAGCACCTGGTAAATATCCTGATAATGGTAATAAAACGTATTTCTGGAAATACCGCATTGATCTGTAATATCCTTTACCGTAATTTTATCTACCGGTCTGGAAGCTGCCAGATCCCCGAACACTTTCAAGATTGCAAATTTCGTAAATGATGCCATGGGCAGACATGTCCTCCTTTAATTAAATAGGAGTCCATTATACCGTAAAATGGTCCAAACTGCAAATTCACTTCTTTTCCCCATGTTTTTTCGCATATTTTCGGCCTATAAAGTAAAAGATAAAAAGAATCGCCGCCGCAGGAACCCAAAACGGAACCGATATTATGATCCCTACAAAAAGAGAAGAAAACAAACCTGCTGCCCTGTGGGCATTTTCCACAAATCCAGTGCGGATCCTTTGCCATATGGTCTGAGGCTCTGTGGGACTGTAATTTGTTACTTCTGACAGATCCAAACGCAGAATACTGTATTCCACCTGATTATCATACAAGCGCAGCTGGGATTCCATGGATTCCAGATCATAGCGGATCTCAGACAGCCGTTTTTCCAAGGCGATCACTGCATCCAGAGTATCAGCTTTTTCCAAAAGAGCCCAGATCCTGTCCTGCTCCATTTCCAACGTCTTTTTCCTGCTCTCAATATCACTGTACTGAAGGGTAACGTCCTCTGTGTTTTCCGAACGATTCACTATACTTCCTTTTCCTTCCAGGTCTGTAATGAATTCATCCAGACGGCCCGTCGGGATCCTGACTGTAAGGCTGGCAGTACGCAAAATGGGATTTCCTTCGGAATCTGCCTGTTTTCCCATCACATCTGACCGCTCCGTATATCCCCCAAAAGTCTCTGTCTTTTCCCCGACCGCCTGAAGAAACGCGTCAAATTCTCCTGTCTCCATCTGAAGTTCTACCGTGCGGATCAGCTTTCGTGTCTGAGACCGGGATGTTAACGTTTCTCCCGTTTCCCGTTCTGTTTCTTCCAAAGCAGGAGCTTCCGGCATATGTCCTCCTGCAGCTGCCGGAGGACTGACAGCCATCGTTTCAGCTATCTCCATTTTATCCGCAGCTGCACCGGAAGCAGCGCCTCCGCAGGCTGTAAACCCAAACAGGACAAGCACCACCGCCAATAATCCCACAAATCTTTTTTTCATGCTCTTCTCCTCCTTTCCTTTCTGATCCCAACATATCATATTTTTTCTTTCCTCTCAATGTCCCTGAGAAAATCGTAAGAGGAACGACAGCTTTTGTTATATTTTTTTAATATTCCTCTTGTAACATACCCCACCAGGGTATATAATATCACTATACCCCACCAGGGTATATTCTCATCCCAATCCCGTATCAGACAGGAGGACTTATATGGAAGCAAAAAATCCAGCAGCATGCAGCTGCCATAAGACAAAAGAGCGTTCCGAAAAAGAATATAAAGATCTTATACATCGCTTAAACCGGATCGAAGGACAGGTGCGCGGCATCAAAAGCATGGTTGAAAAAAATGCCTACTGCCCGGATATACTGATACAGACAGCCGCCGTTACCGCTGCTCTCAACAGCTTCAGCCGCACCCTTCTTTCCAGCCATATCCACACCTGCGTTGTAAATGATATCAGGGAAGGAAACGATCAGGTAATCGACGAACTGATGAACACCCTGCAGAAACTGATGAAATAAAGGAGGCATTGATGCTTATGAAACAATATTCCGTAACCGGCATGAGCTGCGCGGCCTGCAGCGCCCGGGTGGAAAAAGCCGTGAATCACGTCCCCGGCGTTACTTCCTGTTCCGTGAGCCTTTTGACAAATTCCATGGGCGTAGAAGGAAACGCAGATCCAAAGGCTGTCATAGCCGCGGTAGAGCAGGCAGGATACGGCGCATCTGAAAAGGGCATATCGGATCATGCTTCTGCCCGGACATCTGAAAACGAAGATATGCTGGCTGACCATGAAACTCCCATACTGAAAAAAAGGCTGCTCTGTTCCGCAGGCTTTCTCATTGTCCTCATGTATTTTTCCATGGGCCATATGATGTGGGGCTGGCCGGTGCCCCCATTTTTTGCAGATAATCACGTTGCAGTAGGGATTTTGCAGCTTCTTCTTACAGGAATTGTAATGGTAATCAACCAGAAATTTTTTATCAACGGCTTTAAAAGCCTGTTTCACGGCTCTCCCAACATGGATACCCTGGTAGCCTTAGGCTCCACAGCCGCTTTTGTTTACAGCACCTATGCCCTTTTTGCCATGACCGGAGCACAGCTTCAGGGCGATATGGACGGCATCATGACCTATATGCATGAATTTTATTTTGAGTCCGCCGCTATGATCGTCACTCTGATCACCGTAGGCAAAATGCTGGAGGCGCGCTCCAAGGGGCGCACCACCGATGCCCTAAAAGGCCTTATGAAACTAGCTCCCAAGACGGCCACGCTTATAAAAAACGGAGCTGAGACAGAAGTCTCCATCGACCAGGTACAAATCGGGGATATTTTCGTTGTACGTCCCGGAGAAAATATACCCGTAGATGGTATTGTATTAGAAGGAAACAGCGCAGTAAACGAATCTGCTCTTACAGGAGAAAGCATCCCTGTTGACAAATCACAGGGTGACCGGGTATCTGCCGCTACCTCCAACCAGTCTGGCTTTTTACGCTGCCAGGCCACACGGGTAGGAGAAGATACCACCCTCTCCCAGATCATACAGATGGTAAGCGATGCTGCTGCCACCAAAGCTCCCATTGCCAAGGCAGCAGATCGGGTATCCGGCATTTTTGTTCCGGCAGTTATCACTGTTTCCATTATTACCACGATCGTATGGCTCCTTGCAGGCCAAGGTCTGGGTTTTGCACTGGCAAGAGGAATCTCTGTACTTGTCATCAGCTGCCCCTGTGCACTGGGACTTGCAACCCCCGTAGCCATTATGGTCGGAAACGGAATGGGCGCCAAAAACGGAATTCTCTTTAAAACGGCTGTTTCTCTGGAAGAAACAGGAAAGATGCAGATCATTGCCCTGGATAAGACAGGCACCATCACAGAGGGACAGCCAAAGGTAACGGATATCGTTCCCGCAGACGGCTATACAGACGGCTCTCTTCTTTCCCTGGCTCACGCCCTGGAGGCCAAAAGCGAACATCCTCTGGCAAAAGCCGTGTTAAAGCGGGCCGAAGAAAACCAGATGGAGCCTGAGGCTGTAACAGACTTTAAGGCACTTCCCGGAAACGGGCTTTCTGCTGTCCGCACCAGAGATCACCATGTACTTACCGGAGGAAGCCTTTCCTTTATCAGCAGCCGTACGCCCATTTCACAAAATATGAAAAAGCAGGCCGAAGCGCTGGCTGAGGAGGGCAAAACACCGCTTCTCTTTACGGAAAATGATCGTCCTGCAGGTATCATTGCCGTGGCAGACACCATCAAGGAGGACAGCCCACAGGCAATCAAGGAGCTTAAAAACATGGGAATCCATGTGGTAATGCTCACAGGAGACAATGAGCGGACAGCCAGAGCCATTGGCCGCCAGGCCGGAGTGGACGAGGTAATCGCAGGCGTTCTCCCCGAAGGGAAGGAAAGTGTGATCCGCACCTTAAAGAAAAAGGGCAAAACCTGCATGGTAGGCGACGGGATCAACGATGCTCCCGCTCTTACAAGGGCTGATATGGGAATTGCCATAGGAGCCGGAACCGATATAGCCATCGACGCGGCTGATGTAGTTCTGATGAAAAGCCGCCTCTTAGACGTTCCTGCGGCCATCCGCCTCAGCCGGGCGACCCTTAAAAATATCCATGAAAATCTGTTCTGGGCCTTTTTCTACAATGTGATCGGGATCCCCCTGGCAGCCGGCGCACTGTACCCGCTCTTTCATTTAAAGCTGAATCCTATGTTCGGAGCCGCTGCCATGAGCCTTTCCAGCTTCTGCGTGGTTTCCAACGCCTTAAGGCTCAATCTTTTTCCGGTAAGAAGCGCCAGAAAGGATAAACCGCTAAAGCATCCTGTAACCGCAGATGCGGTTGCTGCTGATACAACTATTAACAACGAAAAGGAGAATACTTCTATGACAAAGACAATGAAAATCGAAGGAATGATGTGCGGCCACTGTGAGGCAGCTGTAAAGAAGGCATTGGAGGCTCTTCCTCAGGTAGCCGAGGCGGCTGTCAGCCACGAAAACGGAACTGCCGTCGTGACCTTAAACGAGGCTGTTACAGATGAGGTGCTTAAAAAGGCCGTAGAGGATAAGGACTATACGGTAGTGGAAATACAGTAAACAAACACGCCGCACAACATGCTGATACTAAAAAGGAGCCGCCCACCCATCCGGTGGAACGGCTCCTTTTACGTCTGAAAAAAAATTACATCTCGCCCAGACCGCTCTCGATTGCCTGGCTTAAGGTATCCATAGCTGCCTGCTCGTCCTCTCCGTCACAGACCAGAGTAATCTCTGTACCGCACTTAATGCCTGCTGCCATTACGTTTAATACGCTCTTTGCAACGATCTTCTTCTCACCGCACTCGATGGTGATATCGCTCTTAAACTTCATAGCAGTCTGAGACAGAACGCCTGCTGGTCTTAAGTGTAAGCCGGATGGATTTACTACGGTTAAAGTCTTGCTGATCATAATTATACTCTCCTTATGGTGTATTCTGCATTCGGAAGGGAACCGCCGCTCCCTTGTCCTCTATATGAATTTTATTACATCTGCCTATCTATGTCAAGTTTGAGTTTCCCAAGTTTTATTTTCCTTTTCCTGAGAAAATACACAGCCACAGTAGTTCTGGCGGTAAAGGCCGTACTGGGCAGAAAGCTCGGTAGAACGCTTATAGCCGTTCTTCTTTTTAAAGTCCGACTGCAGGTAGGGAACGCCATATTCCTCTCCCAGGCGGATCCCGATTTCATTAAGCTTTTGGGCGTTCTTTAAAGGGCTGATAGAGAGTGTGGTGGTAAAATAGTCAAAACCGCCCTGTTTTGCCACAGCTGCTCCTTCCCGGAGACGCAGCTCATAGCAGCGAAAGCAGCGTTCTCCTCCCTCCAGGTCCTTTTCATGTCCCCTTGCCATGGCATAAAAAACGGATGGATCGTATGTTCCTTCCAAAAAATGAATAGGATTTTCTGTCTTCATCTCACAGATCAGCCGTTCCTGCTCCCTGGCCCGTTCCCTGTATTCTGTTTCCGGGTAAATATTGGGATTGTAATAAAAAACAGTGATCTCAAAATACTGTGACAGATACTCCAATACATAGCTGCTGCAGGGAGCGCAGCAGCTGTGGAGTAAAAGAGTCGGAACGGCTCCGTTTTTTCCAATTTCTTCCAATGTGTGTTCTAAAATTCTCTGATAATTCTGCTTCTGCTGCTGTGCAGCCATAACAATTTCCTCCTTTACAGCAGGGACAAACGCATCAATATCCCGCCACGCACAAAAGGGCTGCTTTTGTGAGCAGCCCTTTTTATTTTATTTCATTTACAGGAAATCCCTGATGCGCTTGCTTCTTACCGGATTGCGCAGCTTGCGCAGAGCCTTGGCCTCGATCTGTCGGATACGCTCTCTGGTAACATTAAACTCTTTTCCCACTTCCTCAAGGGTTCTGGGATGGCCGTCTTCCAGACCAAAACGCAGGACAATGACCTGGCGTTCTCTCTCTTTTAAATCGCCTAAGAGGGCATCGATATGTTCTCTTAACATCACAGACTCTACATTTCCCTCAGGGGTCACTACGTTGCTGTCCGCTACGAAATCGCCCAGATTGGAGTCATCCTCTTCGCCGATGGGCGTCTCTAAGGAAGCCGGTTCGCGGGCGATCTGCATGATCTCCATCACCTTGTCCTCAGACATATCGAGAGCTTCTGCCAGCTCGGTGACAGAAGGCTCATAGCCCAGCTCCAAAGTCAGCTTACGCTGCATCTTTGACATCTTATTGATCGTCTCAACCATATGCACCGGCACACGGATGGTTCTCGCCTGATCAGCCAGAGCTCTTGTCACTGACTGACGGATCCACCAGGTCGCATATGTACTTAACTTATAACCCTTTGTATAATCAAATTTCTCAACGCCTTTGATCAGCCCCAGATTGCCTTCCTGCACCAGATCAAGGAAGCTCATGCCTCTTCCCGTGTAGCGCTTTGCAATGCTGACCACAAGACGCAGGTTTGCCTCGATCAGTCTCTCCTTTGCAGATTCATCTCCGTCTGCCTTGCGCTGTGCAAGCTCCAGCTCTTCATCTGCCGTAAGAAGGGGTACGGTACCAATCTCCTTTAAGTACATACGAACCGGGTCTTCGGTTCCGATGCCCTCCAGAAGATCCACTGCATCCAGGTCGATTTCTTCTTCCTCTGCATCCTTCATGAAGCTGTCATCGTCCAGATCAAGATCCAGGCCAATGTCATCCAGAGCGGGATCTGCATTCAACATCGCTTCGTCCAGTACGGGAACTACGTCAATATTACGGTTCTCCAGGTAACTGTAAATCTGATCCATCTGCTCGGGAGACAGGTTGTCCCCTGTGAAAAAGTCATTGATCTCGCCTGCATCCAGCGTATTGTGCTTGGATTTGGCATGCTCCACCAGCTTTTCCAGTTTTTTTAAAAAATCGTCCTTTTCCAATGATAAACGTCCTTTCATTTAAAGGTAAATGTGGAAACTCTCACAACTTATCATTATATACCATTTGTTTCGGGATTTCAACATCTATCGACAAGAATCCTTATTTTCTCCCTTAAACAGCCGATCTGAGCCTGGGTTCTGGCTCCGCCATACTCTCCGTCCAGAACCCAGTCCACCGGAGCTGCCGACTGAAAACAGATGGAAGCTGTCTTAAAACGGTATACATATTCATTCGGTTCTTCCTTTAAAAACAGATGGGAAATGATATTGCTCAGATCTCCGGGAGTTTTTGGCATACGAATCAAAAGCACCTCAAAGGCACCATCATTTAAGGCAACAGTCTGGTTTACCAGATTTTTAAAGCCGCCCACGCTCCTTGTATTCGTCACCATGCCGAACACGAAATCCTCCTCTAATTCCCCCTCTTCCCACTGCACTAACATATGGTATGGCTTAATAGAAGAAATACTTTTTAAGGCCTCCAGCATATAGGCCGGATGGCCCAGCAGATTCTTTCGATCCTGGGAGGTAGCATAGGCCACCTCTGTAAAAGCGCCGAAACCGGCAATATATACAAAATTCCGATCCCCGCAGAAGCTTCCCACATCCACTGCAAAAGGCGCCCCGTTTACAACATTAAGAGCAGCCCGCTCCATATCCTTCGGGATCTGAAGGCTGACTGCAAAATCATTGGTAGAACCCGCAGGAATATACCCCAATGGCGGCTGATCCTTAAGAGCCAGCATCCCGCAGATGGTTTCATTTAAGGTTCCGTCTCCTCCGCTGCACAGGATAAGGTCCATGCCCTCTCCCAGCTCTTTTACGATACGGGAGGCATCTCCCTGGCTCTGGGTTACATGAACATGGATATCATACCCATCCTTTGTAAAAATATCCAGGATCCGCAAAAGGCTTCCCCGGATCTGTTCCTTTCCGGAGCGCGGATTAAATACAAAGAGCATTTGCTTCACTGTCCATCCTCCTTTTTAAACAGGATCTCTCTGTAAGCGGAAAATGCATTGGGAAGGGGATACTGTTTTTCTATCTCCTCTCTGGATGCCATAAAAACACCGTCCGGCAGTTCCCTCCAGGGTTCTTTAAGGACAGCATGGTATCCGCTCATACGCCACTCAATATGAGAAAACACATGACGGGCATCTGGAAGAGGTTTCAAACATACCAGATCATCCTCAGACACTGCCAGATACGCCTCCGCCTCTTTTGGCGACAGCTTTCCCTCTGCGTTGGGAAGCTCATAAAGAGAGGCCAAAAGCCCCTTTGGAGGCCTTTTGCGGATGGCGGCCTTCTCCTGATATTCAATAATAAATACCGTCCTTTCTTCCACCTTCCGCTCCTTGGGCGGGGACTTCCACGGGATTTTCTTCCAAAGGCCATTTTGGGCCGTAAGGCATACGGATTCCATTGGGCATTCCCTGCATTTGGGTTCTCCGCCGGGGATGCACACCAGCGCTCCGGTCTCAATCAATGCCTGATTATAGCTTCCCGCGCAGTCCTTCGGCATCACTTCCTTTAAAAGAGCCTCCATGGATGTTTTTACAGAGGCTTTTCGGATGTCCGAGGAATCTGCCAGAATACGGGAAACGACCCGAAGCACATTTCCATCCACAGCCGGAACGGGGATACCGTAGGCAATCGAAGCAATGGCTCCCGCCGTATAACTGCCGATTCCGGGAAGGCTCAAAAGCGCTTCATAGGAAGCAGGAAGCGCTCCGTTAAAGCGCTCCATCACCTGAATGGCAGCTGCTTTTAGATTTCTGGCCCGGCTGTAATAGCCCAGCCCTTCCCACAGTTTCATCAGGCGGTCATCCTCTGCCTGCGCCAGATCACGAATTTCGGGAAACGCCTCCATAAACCGCTCGAAATACGGCTTTACCGCCTCTACCCGGGTCTGCTGCAGCATAATTTCCGATATCCATACCCTGTAGGGCTTTGGATCTTCTCTCCAGGGCAGCTTTCTGGCTCTGGAGGCGTACCAGGCAAGGAGCGGCTTTTCTACCGCCCGAAGCCGCTCCCTCTGCTCAAGAGACCGATCCTTCTCTTCCAGAATCTGGAGCCTGTCATAAAAATGCAGCCTTCCGTCACACATAGCCGTATATCCCCCGCACAGATACCTCTCCTGAAATAACTGCTGATACAGAATCATCCTCTCTCTTCACCAAAAGACAGCCTTCTTTATCAATTCCAAGAGCCATACCCTCATAGGAACCGTGAGGGTCTAACACGCGAACCTGTCGTTTCCGGTTTGCAAGCATTTCATTGTACTCATCCATAAGCCCTGTCATATCACCATATTCCATAAAACGGCTGTAATACTGCTCAAAGCTCTTAAGCACCGCTCCGATCAAAGGCGCCCGTTTAAGCTCATGGCCCAGAGACAGCTTTAAAGAGGTAGCAGTGTCTGAAATTTCAGGTGGAAAGCTTTCTGTATTTACATTGATACCGATCCCCACTACTACATAGCGGATGGAATCCTCCTCTGTGCTCATCTCCGTTAAGATGCCGCAAATCTTTTTCCCATCGACCACAGCATCATTTGGCCACTTGATCTGAGGGGACAGACCCGAAATCTGCCGGATCCCGGCCACCACTGCCATCCCGGCCACCAGCGTCAGCATAGAGGCTTTTGACGGAGACAACTCAGGGCGAAGTATAAAACTCATCCAGACTCCCACACCGCGAGGAGAGGCCCAGGCCCGTCCTCTTCTTCCTTTTCCTGCGCTCTGGCTGTCTGCTGCAACAAGAGTTCCATGGGGTGCACCCTCCTCCGCCAGTTTTCTGGCCTGACGGTTAGTGGAATCTGTCTCATAAAAGCAGTTCACCTGAGACCCCAGCCACACGGTGGAAAGAACTGTTTTAAGTTCCGGGGCTGTGATCACATCCGGAGAAGCCACGAGACGGTATCCTCTGTTTCTCACCGCCTCAATGGCATAGCCCTCCTCCTCCAGCTGGCGTATCGCTTTCCATACAGCTGTTCTGGAAACCCCCAGGCCCTCGCACAGCTGCTGGCCCGACAGAAAATCTGGTGTTTCCTTCAGCATTTTTAAAATTTCTGTTTTCATTCTTCTCTCCCATCATCTATCCGTGAAACCATAGACTTACGGCGCTTAACACGCCAAGAAGCCCAAGACCTGCTCCAAGAAGCAGCTGGAAGATTCCCAGCCTGAACCGCTTCTTATCTCTGGCACAGGTCTTAAGCTCAAATATGCCTTTGATCCCATTTAACAGCGCCGCCAGCAAAAATACCAGGGGAAACAGCATCCTGTTCCCTTCGGGGCTTATAAAGGACAGCACGGCGAATATGACAATGGCGATCCCAAGGATCAAGTGCGCCATGTCGAGAAATACCCCGGCACGGCGCTCATTTCTTCCTCTCTGGCCCTGCATATCTGCATTCTCCATTTCTCCGGATGCAGACCTTACAGAACCCAGAGCCTACTCCCCAAGGGTTGCAAGCATTACGGCCTTAATGGTGTGCATCCGGTTCTCAGCCTCGTCAAATACAACTGACTGGCTGGACTCAAATACTTCATCTGTTACTTCCAGCTCTGACACATGGAAGCGCTCGCCCATCTCCTTTCCAATCTTTGTCTTAAGATCGTGGAAGGAAGGCAGGCAGTGAAGGAAAATGGCCTGGGAACCTGCCCCGTCCATCACTTCCTTTGTTACCTTATAGGGGCTTAATTCCCGGATTCTCTCTTCCCATACCTCGTCTGGTTCTCCCATGGATACCCAAACGTCTGTATCGATCACATCTGCGCCCTTTACAGCCTCTGCCACATCCTCTGTCAGGGTGATCGTACCGCCGCTTTCTGCCGCAAAGGCCTCACATTCTTTTACCAGTGCCGGATCCGGGAAATACTTTTTCGGTGCACAGGCAGTAAAATGCATTCCCATCTTGGCACAGGCGATCATAAGGGAATTACCCATATTATAGCGCGCATCGCCCATATACACAAGCTTAACTCCCTTAAGCCGGCCCAGATGTTCTCTGATAGTGAGCAGATCCGCCAGCATCTGGGTAGGGTGATCCTCATTTGTAAGTCCGTTCCATACAGGAACTCCTGCATAATGAGCCAGCTCCTCTACAATCTCCTGTCCAAAGCCTCTGTACTCAATACCGTCGTACATCCGGCCCAGAACTCTGGCTGTATCTGCAATACTCTCCTTTTTTCCGATCTGAGAGCCGGATGGATCCAGATAAGTGGAACCCATTCCCAGATCATGGGCTGCCACCTCAAAGGCACAGCGGGTTCTGGTACTGGTCTTTTCAAAGATCAGCGCCACATTTTTTCCCTTTAAGGTATCCGTAAGAATCCCTTTTTTCTTCTTGTCCTTTAATTCTGCCGCCAGATCCAGCAGATACAGGATTTCCTCCTGTGTATAATCTTTCAATGTCAAAAAATTTCTTCCCTTTAAATTCATAGCATCCTCCGTGATCTTTTCCAGACTTATTTGGCCAGAAATTTATATTTATGCATCTTTTATGCATAATATACCACCATGAGAATGCGATGTCAAGAATTTTTATCTCCAGCTGCGCCTTCTTAAAACCGTTAAAAGCTGATCCGGCGTATAGATCCGAAACCGGCTGACCCGATATTTCTTTGCAGCTTCTTCCAGAAGGGAAAAATAAAGCTGCCTGTAATCCCATTTTTCCTTTAATCCCAGCTTTGCGGCAAGACGCGGAAACAGCTCCTCCATATAAATCCGCAGGGAACCGCCCTCTTTATTTTCTGTATGTTCCGCCCCCATCCCGCACCAGTCCATAAGCTCCAAAACTTCAGCCATCAGACGGTTAAAATAATACTCCTCGCTTTCAGGAGCATCCAGATAATAGATCCTTCCCTCCAGCCCATAGAGCATACGCATGGCATCAAAATATCCAAGGAGCATATTCCTTCTGGCCTTTTTCCGGTCAAATTCCAGAATGCCTCCCAGTTCCTGCCTTGGCGCTACATGATAAAGGCGAACGCCGTCAGGCACCTGAAGACGGCGTTCCGTATCTACCCCATAGCCGTAGATCCGAAGGACGATAATATCCTCATACCCCCGGTCGATCAGCACATCTACAGGCACATTATTGACCCTGGCACCGTCCATGTAATACTTTCCGCCCAGCTTTTCCGGTTTAAAGCCGATCAGATACGCACTTGCCATAAGCATGTCGCAGATCTGTCCCGGAGGTACTTCCTTTATATCAACCACAAGAGGCTGATGTTCCGTCAGGGAATAGGTAACTGTATATAAATCCCTGTCAGAGGTGCGTATTTTCTCCTCATCAATCGCCCCGCGGATCAGCTCCCGCAAAGGTGTGATATCAAAGCCGCCTTCTTTTAACAGGCGTTTTACTCCGTTTAGAAGATCCGAAAGTCTTACGGCTGTACCGTTTTTTAAGTTCCACTCCCTCAAAGCTTCCATTCTTTTGTCATCTACATCCATAACCTGGGAATAGCGGATATTTTCCCAGATTTTCTCCGCCGTTTCGAAGTCATCCATACAGATCAGGGCGCCGTTTAAAGCTCCCACAGAGGTTCCTGCTGCCCCCTGTATCTGTATGCCCGCTTCTTTTAAAGCCTTCCAGGCTCCGATCTGATACGCTCCTCTGGCTCCTCCGCCCTCCAGTACAATACCGTACCTGCGGCCTTTATCCAACTGCAGCTTCACCTTCTCCTCCTTGCGGCCGCTCCGATGATCCACAGTGAAAAAACAGACACAAGAAGAAACACAAAAAGCTGCTCCTCTGCCGTCCGCCCCATAAGAGCCCCTATCCAGGCTCCTAAAGCCCCTGCACAAAACCAGAGCGAAATAAGGCTGCGGAAAAAGAGCTCCACAGCCATAAAGAATAAATATGCAAAAAACCAGCCTGCAATCCCTGTCATGGATTTTCTCCTTTCAGGGGCCTCCCACGCTCAGGCCACGCCGCAGACTGTCTCTGTCAGATATTTCTGCGCTGTCTGGCTGCCTCAAACATCAGCACAGAGGCTGCTACCGCCGCATTTAAGGACTCAACCTTTCCTGCCATGGGAATCTGGATACAGCAGTCTGCCGCCTCTGCCGCTGCCTCTGTAAGACCGTTTGCCTCATTTCCAATGAGAAAGCCCACATTTCCAGTATAATCCTGGCGGTCATAATTATTCATTCCCTTCAAATGTGCCGCAAAAAGACGCACGCCCTCTCTGCCAAGCCTTTTGCAGACAGCTGTAAAATCCTCCGTATAAAGGAAGGGCATTCGCAGCACGGAACCCATGGTAGAGCGGATCACCTTGGGGCTGTAGATATCTACGGTGTCACGGCTCATGATCACACCGGTTACTCCTGCCCCCTCTCCGGCCCGAAGGATCGTCCCCAGATTGCCGGGATCCTGAATATTCTCAAGGAGCATGAGAAGAAGGGGAGTTCCGGAAGATGCTGGCTTTAAAAGCTCCTCCAGGGTGTATTTCTTCTGCCTTGCCACCGCCAGCACACCCTGAGGCGTCTTTGTATCCGCCATGGCCTTCATAACTTCTTCGGTGACAATTTCGTAGGAATAGGAGTGAAGCCACTCCCTGTTTTCCTTCTGGCTCTCAAAGGACGGCGTAACATAAAGAGCCTCTACGTCTTTTGGTGTAAATTCCCGGCACATCCGCAGTCCTTCTGCCACATAGACGCCCTCTTCCCGCCTGGCTTTTGCCTTTGCCTGAAGATTTACAACCCGCTTTACCTGCTTATTTGAAGTGCTGTTGATCATTTTGCTCTGGCTCCTTTCCCGTTTCCGGTCCCGGACAGTTCCAACTCCTTAAGTTCATCCAGCCACAGACGGCTTACGGCATCGCTTGGCATACGCAGATCTCCTCTGGGAGATACGGCCACAGAGCCCACCTTCGGTCCATCCGGCAGACAGGAGCGCTTAAACTGCTGGCTGAAAAATCTTCGGTAAAAGGTGGTAAGCCATTTTAAAATAGTCTCCCTATCATACTGTCCTTCAAACGCGCAAAGAGCCAGACGGTAAATTTTACCCGGACGAAAGCCGAAACGCAGTACATAGTACATATAAAAATCGTGAAGCTCATAAGGGCCTACCAGGTCCTCGGTCTTTTGGGATATTTTCCCATCCTCAGGCGGAAGAAGCTCCGGGCTCACAGGCGTATCAAGTACATCCAGGAGCACATCTGAAAGCTCTTTTTCCCCGCAGGTATCTGCATAATAGCGGACCAGATGGCGGACCAGTGTCTTGGGAACAGAAGCATTGACCCCGTACATGGACATGTGGTCTCCGTTATAAGTGGCCCAGCCCAAAGCAAGCTCGGACATATCTCCGGTTCCGATCACAAGCCCTCCTACCTGATTGGAAATATCCATCAGGATCTGGGTACGCTCTCTGGCCTGTCCGTTTTCGTAGGTTACATCATGGCAGTTTACGTCCTGTCCAATATCCTCAAAATGGCTTGTAACGGACTTGCGGATATTGATTTCCTTAAGGGATGCCCCTACCTTCTTTGCCATCACGCAGGCGTTGGTATAGGTACGGTCCGTAGTGCCGAAGCAGGGCATGGTAATGCAGTGGATCTGTTCTCTGGGAAGATTTAAAAGGTCAAAGGCCCGAACCGTCACCAAAAGAGCCAGCGTGGAATCCAGACCGCCGGAAAGGCCGATGACCGCATTTTTACAGCCCGTATGCTCCAGACGCTTCTTTAAGCCCATAGCCTGAATGGACAGAATCTCCTCACAGCGGCGTTCTCTCTGGACAGGATCCGCAGGCACAAAGGGAGCCGCATCCACATAGCGCAGAATGGAGCCCTCCGCTTCTTTCGCTCCCCGCTCCAGCTCAAACGGCACAGTCACATAGCCGCCTTTTTCCTGATACGGATCTGCTGCCGGGAAGGTTGTCATCCTGCGGCGCTCCGCTGTGATCCGTTCCAGATCCATATCCGCACAGATACATTCATTGGAAAAGCGCCGCGATTCCATCAGGCAGGTTCCATTTTCCGCCAGGATATTCTGTCCGCCGAATACCAGATCCTGAGTGGATTCCCCTTCTCCTGCATTGGCATAGATATATCCGCAGACCAGACGGGCCGACTGGCCACAGATCAGGCTCCTGCGGTAAGCATCCTTTCCTGTGGTTTCATCGCTGGCAGAGCAGTTTGCGATCACCGTGGCTCCTGCCATAGCATGAGAAATGCTCGGAGGGCAGGGAACCCACACGTCCTCGCAGATTTCCGCTGCCAGCACAAGTCCCGGAATATCCTCACAGGAAAACAGAAGGTTCATGCCAAAAGGAACCCTTTCCCCGTCAATCTTTATCCAGCGTACCGTTTCCTGTCCGGGACAGAAATGACGCAGCTCATAAAATTCCGAATAGTTGGGCAGATTCTTTTTGGGAACCAGTCCCAGGATCCTTCCTCCGCTTATGGCAGCTGCCGCATTGTAAAGCTTTCCCTCATGCTCCCAGGGAAGACCCACAAACGCGATCATATGCAGCTTCTTTGATGCTTCTACGATATGTTTCAGTTCCCTTTTTACTGATTCCAAAAGGGAAGCCTGCAAAAAAAGATCCGAACAGGTGTAGCCTGTAAGACACAGTTCCGGAAATACCATCACCTTTACTCCCCGGCTCTCTCCCTGTTCCATCAGCTCTATGATCTGTTTTGCATTATACTGCGGATCTGCCACCCTGATTTTAGGAGTAGCAGCTGCAGTCCTTAAAAATCCGTCTTTCATCTTGACCTCCAGCTCTTATGCATAGAAATTTTCTGACCGTAGTATAGCATAGATCCGCATAAAATCCCAGAGTGAATTTTCTCTGTTCTTCCCTTGACTATTCATAAAATCTGCTGTATACTTAGGCTGTTCAGAACGCCTGTTCTGTATGTTTTATAAAGCCCTGCACCACTACTACCACACTTGCCAGGGCTTTATTTTTTTACCAAAAGGAGGTTTTCCATGATCACTGAATTTTCACGCACGGAAATGCTGATCGGCCCCAAGGCCCTGAATGCCTTAAAAGGATCCTGTGTGGTTGTTTTCGGAGCAGGAGGCGTAGGCTCTCATGCCATTGAAGCCCTGGCCAGGTCTGGTATCGGCCATCTGATCCTTATAGACAGCGATACGGTTTCCCTGACAAATATAAACCGCCAAAGCATTGCTTATCACAGCACTGTGGGCCAGTATAAAACCAGAGTAATGGCAGACCGGATACGGGATATCTGCCCTGATACAAGGACAGATACCTTTGAAGAATTTGTGCTCCCTGATACAATGGAGACGCTTTTTTGCCGGATCAATGCCCTTTTAGAAGAAGAACATATTAAAAAAAGCCAGATTTCTTCCTCCGGCTCTTCTTCCATTACCTATATTTTAGATGCCATTGACACCGTTTCCGCCAAGATTGCACTTGCTGCTTATGCAGACGAGCACTCCATCCCACTGATCTCATCCATGGGGACAGGGAACAAGCTTCACCCCGAACTGTTTCGTATCTCTGATTTAAAAGACACTTCGGTCTGCCCCCTGTGCCGTGTGATGCGCAAGGAGCTGAAGACAAGAGGCATTCAAAGCCTGAAAGTCTGCTGGTCCCCGGAAAAGCCTCTGACGCCCGCGCCTGCTGAGGAAGATACAGGCAGCCGCCGCTCCACCCCCGGAAGCATATCCTTTGTGCCTCCCGCAGCAGGCCTTATGATCGCCGGAGAAATCGTAAGAAATATCTGCGGCCTCTAACAAAACCTACTTTGCAGCCTCCTGCCACCGGGCCAGATCCTCAATGGTATACTGGTCTACCACACCCCGGATTGCATCATCCAGCTCCTGCCACAGCCGCAGGGTGACGCAGTCATCCCTTCGCTGGCAGGGGTTGTCCTCACCGGCCAGACAGTCTACCGGAGCCAGATTTCCTTCTGTGATCCGCAGGATCATCCCTACGGTATACTCGCTGGCCGGCCGGGTCAAATAATAGCCTCCCTGATTTCCACGGACACTTCTCACACAGCCGGCCCGGGACAGGATCGATATGATCTGCTCCAGATACTTTCCTGAAATATCCTGACGCCTTGCAATATCTTTTATTTTCACCGGCTCCCCACTCCCATGAAGAGCCAGATCGATCATCGTTCTTAACGCATACCGCCCTTTTGTGGATACAAGCATATAAAAACAGTCCTTTTCTTTTTATTTGGGTTTGGGCATCTGGCAGTATGCCCAAACCCATATTTGATTCATGCCCTTATCATACTATTCCTGTAGGAAAAATGTCAATAGTATTTTCCGGAAATACAAGAAGAGCTGCCCTTCCCCCACAGAAGGCAGCTCTCAGTCACGATCAAAAACCGTCACACTATAAGTTGTGTTGGCATCCCCATACCAAACAAAAACCCGTAAGGCACATCTCTGTACTTCTTACGAGGGATACTATACCACCTGTGTCAATTTCTGTCAACTATTTTTGTGCAATTTAACATATGCTTTTCCATAATACGGAAATTCTATATCCATTTCAACAATTTTATTTTTCTGTTCCCCAAAACAGTATTGACATATTTTTCAGAAATCAGGTCATACTATTGCCTGTCTTACTGCTATATGCAAAGACAGAAAGGATCCTTATTATGAAATTTTCTCAGGATTTACAGGAAACAATGAAATATCTGAACAACGAGCTTCATACTGATCGAAACTTTGATGTGGTGTACCGCGTCCTCACTATCGGAGGAAAAAATGCCTGTCTCTATTTTATCGACGGCTTTACAAAGGATGATACGCTTTTAAAGCTCCTCCAGGCGCTTTCCTCCATCCAGGCAGACCGGATGCCAAAGGATGCACACAGCTTTTCCAAGCAGTACCTTCCCTATGGAGAGATAGGCCTGATCCATGAAAGCAGCGAAATGGTCCTCCAGCTTCTCTCTGGCGTATCCTGTCTCTTTATCGACGGCTATGACGCCTGTCTTACCATCGACTGCCGCACCTATCCGGCAAGAGGGGTCAGTGAACCGGAAAAGGATAAGGTAATGCGGGGTTCCAGAGACGGATTTGTGGAAACCCTTGTATTTAATACGGCGCTGATCCGCCGAAGGATCCGCGATCCAAAGCTTTCCATTGAAATCATGACAGCCGGTGAAAGCTCCCATACGGATATCGCCATCTGCTATATGGAAAACCGGGTGGATCAAAAGCTGCTTTCCACCATAAAAAAAAGAATCCGGGATCTGGAGGTCGATGCTCTGACCATGAACCAGGAAAGTCTGGCAGAATGCCTCTTTCCCTATAAGTGGTTCAATCCATTTCCCAAATTCAAATTTTCCGAGCGGCCCGATTCCTCTGCAGCCTCTCTTTTAGAGGGGAATATCGTAATTCTGGTGGATACCTCTCCCTCCGCCATGATTCTTCCATCCTCTGTCTTTGATATCATCGAGGAGGCGGACGACTACTATTTTCCTCCCATTACCGGAACGTACCTCAGGCTTACCCGGATGACCATTTCCGCGTTATCTCTTTTTCTTACGCCTACCTGGCTGATGTTTATGCAGAATACGGAGCTGATTCCCGACTGGCTGGCCTTTATCCGTCTGTCCGATCCCTACAACGTGCCTTTAATCTGGCAGCTTCTGATCCTGGAATTTGCCATTGACGGCCTGCGGCTGGCAGCTGTCAATACCCCCAGCATGCTGACCACCCCGCTCAGTGTGATCGCCGGTATCGTGCTGGGCGAATACGCCGTAAAATCGGGGTGGTTTAACAGTGAAACCATGCTGTATATGGCCTTTGTAACCGTTGCCAATTATTCCCAGGCCAGCTTTGAATTAGGATACGCCATGAAGTTCATGCGTGTGATCATCCTGATCCTCACAGCCCTGTTTAACCTCTGGGGATATGCGGCAGGCATTGTATTTACCATCTGCGCCATCGTATTTAACAGAACCATCGCGGGAAAGAGCTATATTTATCCTCTGATCCCCTTCCACTGGAGTGAGCTGCGCAAACGTTTCTTCCGCGGACGCCTGCCCCACAGGGAAAAATAAACGTTTTTATACGAAATCTTCCCGCATGGGATTAAAGATATCTAAAAGGATGCCTCTCTCTTTGCAGACACAGCCGTGCTCCACGCCGTTTAACTTTAACATGGTATCTCCGGCTTTTACCGTCTTTATCTCGCCGTCAATATTAAACTCAAACACACCGCTTACAACATAGGTGATCTGAGTATGGGGGTGGTGGTGAAGTTTTCCCTCTGCCCCTGTCTCAAAGGTGTTTTCCACACACATAAGATCCTTGCTATAAGCCAGCACTCTGCGCACTACGCCTTCTCCGGCAGGCTCTGCCTTTGCATTTTCATGAAATACCCATCTTTCATCCAACATCTGTAAGTCCTCCTGATTCTTTATGATTATTTATGCTTCTTTAAAGCCTGCGGCCTTTAAGAAACGGCCAAAAGCTTCTCTGCCCTCTTCAGTGCATTTGTATACGCCCGCATCCTCCAGAACTCTGGCAAATACAAGACCCACCTCCTCCTTGAGGATCTCCTCTGCATTATCAGCCGTGATCCGGATTCCCCGGCTCTCATACTTGGGAAGAAATTCCTCTACCCAGTCTGCATGCTTGCTTATGGCATCGTTAGAACGGATATCCTTTCCCTCTGCCATGTATTCTCCCAGCTCTGCCAGCTCGCTCTTTAATCGGGAAGGCAGCACTGCCAGACCCATAACCTCGATCAGGCCGATATTTTCCTTTTTAATATGGTGCAGCTCCTGATGGGGATGATATACGCCCAGAGGAAATTCCTCTGTGGTAATGTTATTGCGCAGCACCAGATCCAGCTCATACATATTCCCGTTTTTGCGGGCAATGGGCGTAATGGTATTGTGAGGCTCTCCCTCTGTTTCTGCGAATACAAAGGCCGCCTCATCGGTATAGCTGCGCCACATCTTCAGCACATGGTCACCCAACTCAATGAGCCTGTCGCTGTCCATACACCGCAGACGCAGCACAGACATGGGCCAGAATACGATTCCCGCCTCTACATCCTCATAGCCTTCCATGGTGAAATGCCGCTCAATGGGCGCCTTTGCCATGGCAAAAGTATAGTGACCGCCCTGAAAATGGTCATGGCTTAAAATAGAGCCGCCCACAATGGGAAGATCCGCGTTGGAACCCAGAAAGTAATGGGGGAACTGGCGGATAAAATCAAACAGCTTCTTAAAGGTGGCTTTTTCAATCTTCATGGGAACGTGCTCGCCATTAAACACGATGCAGTGTTCATTGTAATACACATAAGGAGAATACTGGAAGCCCCACTGGCTGTCATTGACCCGGATCGGGATCACACGGTGGTTATTGCGGGCCGGATGGTCAGCCCGTCCTGCATATCCCACATTTTCCATGCACAGCTGGCATTTGGGATAACCGCTCTGTTTTGCCTTTCTTGCTGCTGCAATGGCCTTTGGATCCTTTTCAGGCTTTGACAGATTGATCGTAATATCAAGAGTGCCGTAGCGTGTTTGTGCCGTCCATTTCATATCCTTTGCGATGCGGTATCTGCGGATATAATCGGAATCCTGACTCAGCTTATAATAGTAATCCGTAGCAGCCTGGGGAGATTTTTCATAGTGTTTCCAGAACTCTGCCGTCACTTCGCTGGGTCTTGGCATCAGACAGTTCATAAGCTTTGTATCAAAAAGATCTTTGTATACAACGCTGTTCCCTCCTAAAAGCCCCTTTTCTGCCGCATAATCCAAAAGAGTTTTTAAAATTTCCTCCAGCTCCGGTTCTTCTCCCTCTGCCTTCGGCTCTTCATATTCATTTATCCTCAGCACATCCAGGATCTGGTTTCTGGCATAAACCGCATCCTCCTCTTTCAGAAGTCCCGTTTTCAGCCCATAGCTTACCAGATCTTTGACTGCTTTACTGATCATGTCTGTAACCTCCCTGTGATTTTTTATTGAAAAGACGGCTTTTTTAACCAGAAAACCGGCCTGACTTTATACCTCTATTATAAAAGGAACGCTTCGGTATGACAATGTCATTTTTTTCTGTCATATTACAATTTTTATGGATTTTTCGGTTTTAATGAGTCAATTTTTGCTTATTTAATGCAATGCCGATCAGATTACAGATTTTTTATCACATTCCCGATCCGTTTTAACACCAGACCGCCTAAAAGCCCTATGGCTGCCCCGGCAGCGGTTCCTGCAAACAGCAGCACGGGAAGATAAGAAAACACGCCAAAGGTTTTGACCACATAAGCCGCCATCAAAAACTGGCCTATATTGTGAAATACGCCTCCCAGTATGCTCACTCCCACCATATCAAAAAGAGAAAAACGGCAGCAGATCCACATAACAAGCAGGCTTAGGGCCGCTCCAGCCAGGCTGAACAGAATGGAGGACATTCCCCCAAAGGCAAAGCCGGAAAGAAGGATCCGGGCAAGGCTGATCCATACTGCCGGCCACAATCCCAAAACATAAAGGGACAGGATCGTCACCAGATTTGCAAGTCCCAGCTTCACCCCCGGCGCTCCCAGATAGATGGGAAGAATACGTTCAATATAGCCGAATACAAAGGCAAGAGCAATCAAAAGTCCATAAACCGCCACCCGGCGGGTTCGTATATTCATACAGCAAGTTCCTCCTTTACAACCGTTCTGTTTGTATGATAAAATAAACGGGAATCTAACATCCACGCAAAAAGGAGTGTATCTGACTATGAAGCAAAACCACCTCATGAAGCATAACCTGGCAGGCTTCATCCTTATGGCAGCCCTGTCTCTGGTATTTATAGCTGCTTCTGGATCTATTTACCAGCTGCTTCGGGGACCTGTTACTGTAAACCAGCCGGAATTTCCTTTAAAGGACGGCCAGTATTCCTATGACAGCGAATTTGACTCCAAGGGTTTTTATAACCATGTGGAGCTGACCGTTGAAAACGGCATCATCACTGCCTGCAGCTGGGACTGCTTCGGTGAGGACGGCATTGGCAAACAGCAGCTCTCTCTGGACGGTCTGTACATCATGACCGAGGACGGCCCCACATGGAAAGCCCAGTCGGAAGCTCTGGCTGCCTATGTGATCGAGCATCAGACGGTAAGCCAGCTGGCAGATGAAAACGGCTATGCCAAAGATGCCATTGCTTCTGTAAGCATCAATGTATCCGGCTTTATCAACGGGATCAATGAGTGCTTAAAGCAGGCGGCAGCCTGATGGCCCGCACTTCGGCAGCCGGAAGGAGAACCTGTTTTTTAATAATCGTTCTGCTTCTTCTGGCCGCAGTCCTTATGGGATATCAGTATCTTTTCCCTGCTCCCAAAGGCCAGACGGCTCATATTTTTGTGGACGGAAAAGAGGCTGCTTCCTTTCCTTTAAATAAGGATCTGGAATACAGGGTTTCGGGAGCAGACGGCGGAACAAATCTTTTGATCATCCAAGACGGACAGATCTGGTGTCAGGAGGCCGACTGTCCCGATAAAAACTGTGTCCGGCAGGGAAAAAAACAGCTTTCCACCGATACCATCATATGTAAACCCCATAAAATGGCTGTAACGATCACAGGAGAGGAATAAACTTCCTCTCCTGTTTTTTATCCCTCTGGTATCCGTATCACAAAAACAGTTCCATGGCTCTCTCTACAGCCCCACTGTCCTCTATAAACAGCTTTACGATCCACCCGGCTGCCATCACACAGGCTCTGTGGAAATGAATGAGCAGGCTGTCAAAGGCCAGGCCAAACAGAACCCCCGTTGCAAACCGCCTGCCATTTTTGCTTTCATAGGATGTAAAAAGCTGTAAAAAACCGTCTGCTGTCATAGGAAGCATAAAAAGGATCATCAGCCGCAGCTTCATATCTCCCCATAGAAGGATCAGAGGTATCCCGGCGATCATGCCGGCCAGCTCCCCCGTACATCGGGCACAGATAGGAAACGGTTTTCCGTTCCAGTAAAAGGAACGGTCCGGACGGGCATGACAGCCAAAAAAGATCCGAAGGAAACGCCCCATCCTCTTTTACTCCTTACATTCCGCCAATCAGCGCTGCCGTAGCAATGGACATAACGAATACACCTACATAGATGAGTATGGTAAGGATCACGGATACCAGTGCTCCGATGCCTGCCGCTTTCGCCGTTTTGGGCTTTTCATCTCTCCATACCAGAAATAAGACCAGGCCTACCACCGGAATGCAGCATCCCAAAAGGCCCCACAAAAAACCGCCTCTGTCTTTTGGATTTTCCACCGTATCGTCGTATCTTCTGTCTTCCATATGATTTCCTCCCTTTTTCTCAATATTATACAGATTTCTTGCTTAATCGGCAAGATACCTTCGCTTTAAGCTTTCTCCCCTACAGCGACAGTCCTCCCCTTGCTCTTGCTCTGCGGTCACAGATCGACTGGATCACAGGCACCAGGAAAATTGCCACAATTCCCCCTGCAAACCCATTATTGTAAAGATTCACGCCTCCATAGACGATCCCCACCTGCAAAGCCACAGAGGAATGGAGATACCCTGCAATAAGTCCCGCCACGACTCCGAATTTTCCCGCAACCGGCGCCAGCGTGGTCGAAAGAAGAAGGGCCAGAATGGGAGACGGATCATTGATATTCCATTTTTTGGTAAAGCTTGCAAGATATACGCCAAACATAACCGGTGCTATATTCCGTATATGTTTTCCCGTAGAGCTGAAGCCCACGATCGTAAGGATACCGCAGATTGTAGGCCCGTTCATATCTCCGCCTACCATGAGCACAAAAAAGGTGGCAAACAGGCCATTGATCCCCATATTAAAGACCGTAGTTGCCCCGCCCTCAGCCTTAAAAAAGTCGGCTCCCGCCAAACCTGGATCTGCCAGGATCCGGCGGTAGGATTCCCACAGCGTCTTTCCTCTCACAGCAACTGCTGCTGCGATCATAGTTCCGAAAAACAAGGACAAAAGCACTGCAAAGAGTTCCTGGTTGCCCTTGGACCAGATCAGCCTTGATTCAATCCGGATCCCAAAGGATTTTTCCAGAGATACGACCACCGTAGCGATAATCCCTGCTGCAAAACCTACGTTATAAAGGGAATATCCATTGTGCGCATAGTGGACATGGGTACTTAAAGGCGGGAGCACAAAACCAATGCTGATCCCCACCGCCAGAGAGATCAAAACTCTGGCATAGACCGGCAGATGGCCGATCTGCATGATCTGCGTCATAATAGGCGAAAGGCTGGTTCCGTAAAGGCCGATATAAAGATACCGGTGAAAGGATGTCTTATGATATCTGGAATACAGAAATACACCTGCCAGAATGGCCCAGATATTCATAATATTCTTTCCGAACAGCGAAAAGCCGAACATGAGAAACACTGCCGTGATCGTATGGCCGCTCATTTCCATTTTCAGGAAATAAATCATCGCCAGACTGATCAGCGTGATGATTCCTGCATTGATCATGGCTGCTCCGATTCCGCCTACGGCAAAGTAATCCGTGATCAGAAGATCGGGTTCTATGACAATGCGGATGAGCCCCTTAAGGATATCAGGAAAAGGCTGGACCACAAGGCCGATCACAATAAAATACAGTGGAAACAGGGATAAAATAAGAAATTTTCCCTTCCGGGTCAGTGTTTTCATTTCATGAAAATGTTCCAGGTGGTGTTTCACGCCATCCTCCTTTTTACATCAATCCGGTTATCATTCAGTGTCGTGGCCTCCATATCGGAAAGCCTCTCATGGTTCAGAGCATTAAATAAAAGGGCGGAGCCTGTCTGAGAACTGCTGTAAATGCCAGAAACAGCAGCCGTTCCCTTTGCAATCCGGTCTGTGATCACCGCCCGAAAGTCTACCTCGGCCAGATCGTTCCATGCAGTAACCATATCTCCCTCCCGGACTTTTCGTTCTGCGGCATCCAGGGGATGGAGCATCAGGGCAGCCGGCCCCCGCTTTTGTACTAAATCCCTGCGCTCCAGAAAAATAGAATTTAAGGTATGGGAATCAGGTATGCTGATCAGGCTTAACGGATACGCTCCGCCGTAAGGTTCCTTATAGCAGGGCACAGGTTCCTTTTCCTCCTGATTGACAATCCGAAGCTTACCGGAAGGCGTTTTAAAATGGCCATGATCCCCAAAGGGCTGACGTACTGTGCCATTTTCCCGAAGAAACTTCCACTGTTTTTCTGTAAGTTCCAAAAGCCCCTCTTCAGGATGGCTTAAAAGCTCCTCTAACATTTCTTCCTCGGTACGCTTAAAATACGGCTCTTCAAAGCCCATGGCCTCTGCCAGAAGTCCAAAGAGCTCCCAGTTGCTTTTGCACTCTCCCTGAGGCTCAACCAGTTTTTTTGCTACGCTAAAGATCCGATAGCCATATGCCCTGAAACAGTCGGTCTGCTCTACGGAAAAGACTGCCGGAAGAAGGATATCTGCATAGCGGGCCGTATCGGTGAGAAACCGCTCATGTACCACTGTAAATAAATCCTCCCGCATCAGCCCCTTAAGAATCGCCTTCTGATCACACACAGAGCCCACAGGATTGCCTCCATAGACGAAAAAGGCCTTCACTGCATCCTCTCCTTCCGCCGTAAGCGCCGAACCGAGACAGTTGATGTTCACGCCAGGCCCTGAAACCTTCCTGAAATCCGGTCTTGTAACACGTTTCGCATCCACGAAGGGACCGCCATTATGCTCCGCTGCGCAGATACCGCCGCCCGGCTTTCCCCAGGCGCCTGTAAATGCAGATAAAACCGTGATCAGGCGGGAGGTCATTCCTCCATTTCCATATCTGGAAAAGCCGCTTCCCAAAAGAATCGCCGGAGCTTTGGCCTGTCCGAAGAAAAGAGCCAGCCTGCGGATGTTTTTTTCAGGTATGCCTGTGATCTGTTCGGCCCACTTTGGAGTGCTTTTTCTCACAATCGGCAAAAATGCCTCATAGCCCTCACACCGTTCTCTTAAAAACACCTCATCTGCCAGCCCTTTTTCCTCCAGCACATGCATCATGGCAAGAGCCAGTGCTCCGTCTGTACCGGGACGGATCAGAATCGTTTCGTCACAGTAGGCGTCCATTTCTCTGGCGCAGGCTTCAATAAGGAGCACTTTTTTCCCGGCAGCCCTTGCTTCCTTTAAAATGGGCATCACATGGAGGCGTGTGGCCTTTACATTGCTGCTCCACACCAGGATCAGATCACTGCTTTTTAATTCCTCCGGCTCCAGGCAGGGGGTCTGCCCCATGACAGAGGCATATCCCATTCCTTTTGCATTGGCGCAGAGTCTTAAAATAAGTGGGCGTGCTCCCAGACGGTTAAAAAAGGCATCCCCGCACTTCCGCTGGATCACGCCCATAGTGCCGGAATAATAGGACGGAAGGATCGCCAACGGGCCATTTTCCCTTATGATCTGCCGAAAATGTCCTGCGATCTCCCTTACCGCCTCTTCCCAGGTGATAGGTTCAAACTTCCCTTCCCCCTTATTCCCAGTCCGTCTCATAGGAAAAAGGATCCGGTCCGGGCTGTTGACGGACAGCTGATACTGCTGCATTTTTTTACAGATCAATCCTTTTGAGGCCGGATGCTCCGGATCCCCGGCCACCCCTGCCACGCGCCCGTTCTCTATGGTGGCTAAAAGGCCGCAGGAGGCCGGGCAGTCATAGGGGCAGGTAGTCCTGCGGATATCAGTCATTCCATTCCTCCTACAGCATATGCTTCCTCAGATATGCGCCGTCCTTTGGGCTTAAGTAGGCCGGAGCAATATCAAATACGGTCTTGCAGCCCTTTGCGCCCTCCTTATTCATACGGTAGGCAGCTCTTGCATAGGCGGCAAGGACGGAAGCAGTAAACTCCGGATTAGAATCCAGCTTTAAGCTGTACTCGATCACATGGGAATGCTCATCCTTCATGCCTGTAGTTCCTGTGCGGATCACAAAGCCGCCGTGAGGGATTCCCGCATGATCTCTTAAAAGCTCTTCCTGGCTGATAAAATGCACCGTTGTGTCATAATCTGCAAAATAATTGGGCATAGTAACGATGGCTTCACGGATTGCATCCTGATCGGCTCCCTCTTCTGCCACTACAAAGCACTCTCTGGTGTGCTTCTGCCGTGTAGTAAGCTCCGGCTGGCTTCCGCTGCGCACTGCCTCCAATGCGCTCTCAACCGGAATCGTATACTGTCTCGCATCCCTTACACCAGGGATCCGGCGGATGGCATCAGAATGTCCCTGGCTTACGCCTCTGCCCCAGAAGGTATAGTCCTTTCCTCCGGGAAGGACCGCATCCGCATAAAGACGGTTTAAGGAAAACATACCGGGATCCCAGCCCACAGAGATCACTGCCACATGGCCGCTCTCAAAAGCGCTCCGGTCTACTGCCTCAAAATGCTCCGGAATCTTTGCGTGGGTATCAAAACTGTCGATCACATTAAAATACTTCGCCATTTCCGGTGTCTGCTTTGGAAGATCCGTAGCGCTGCCTCCGCAGATGATCATTACATCAATCTCATCTTTCATTGTGAGAATGTCATTAACTGAATATACCTTTACTCCCTCTGTCAGGAGAGAAAGGGACGATGGGTCTCTCCGGGTAAACACTGCCTTCAGTTCCATATCCGGATTGTGCTTAACTGCACACTCCACTCCCCTTCCCAGGTTTCCGTATCCAAGGATTCCGATTCTGATGCTCATAATTTTGTCTTCCTTTCTCTTAGGGTCTTTTAGCCGGATGCAGATATCCGTTCCGGCCACTGTAAAAAGTATACTATATGAAATTTTCCTTTGCAAGCGCAAACATTCGCGTAAGAAGCAGCCAGCCGGGGCGGTAAAAATACATCAGCTGCCAGAAACCCGCGCCAGTGAGTTTTTTCTCCCTTATAAGTTCAAACTTGGCCTTTAAGCTTCGCACATCCTCAAACCATACCTCATGGCGGATGCCGTACTGCCAGTAATGAAAATAGGGAGACTGTGCCAGCTCATCAAAATAGATCACAGAGCCATGGTCAATGGCCAGCTGTATGGCCTGGCGGGTATTTAATGTAACTGCCCGTGTGCGTCCCCGCTCATAAGGAAGGGGCCAGTCATATCCATAATTTGGAATGCCAAGGCTGATCTTTTCTGCCGGGATCCTGCTTAATGCATAATCCGCCACCCGACGGACCATATGGATGGGCGCCACTGCCATAGGCGGCCCCTGGGAATATCCCCACTCATAGGCCATAAGCATCACCCTGTCTGCCGCTTCGCCGATGGCCCGGTAATCAATGCCTTCATAGAGAAGCCCCGGCTGGTCATCGGAGGTCTTTGGCGCCAGGGCAGCACTGACAAAAATCCCCAATGCCCTAAACACCCCTGCACAGAGGCGGACAAACTCCGCAAACCGCTCCCTGTCACCGGCCGGCACATATTCAAAATCAATATCCAGTCCCTCATACTCCTTTTGCTCTATCACAGCCATCAGCTGCCAGACCAGCCGGCGCACGGCCCGGTCATTCGAAAGAAGCTCTGTGATCAGCCGGTTATTAAACCGCCCGTCCGGGCCCAGAGGCGTGAGTACCATCACCGGACGGACGCCCGCAGTCCGAGCGGACTGGATGACCGGCGTATCCTCGATATGAGGAGAGACCAAATCCCCCTCTGCCGTAAAACCATAGGAGAAAATGTAAATATCTGTAAGAAATGGCAGGGTTTCATCCAATGTATCCCGATCAATAAAAGGATAGGCATATCCAAAGGAATAAAGAAGGGGACTTCCGGCCCCTATACTGCCTTCTGCCCCCACATAAAGAGACTGGCCCACTGCCAGGCGGTAGGGATATTCCAGCTGGTTGGCCCAGATCAGTTCTCCAACCGGCCTTCCGGTTTTTGCGGCTATCTCATCCACTGTATCCCCTTCTTCTACTACATAAATCCATTCATCTTCCAGCATGTTTCTGCCTCTTTGCTTTTTGTAAAACTATATGCAGGCAGAAAGGAAGTTTTCCCTCTTTTCTTTCAGACCCCATTCCTGGCGCACAGGTCTGATACGCAGCAGTGTTCGCAGTCCGGCTTTGTCCTCGCACTGCAGACTGCTCTTCCGTGGAATACCAGACGGTGGCAGAAATCACTGCCTTCCTTTGGAGGAATCAGCTTCCAGAGAGCCATTTCCACCTTTTTAGGATCTTTTATGCCCTCTACCAATCCCATACGGTTCACCAGACGGATGCAATGGGTATCTGTTACAATGGCAGGCTTTCCAAATACGTCACCCATGATCAGATTGGCGCTTTTACGTCCCACACCCGGAAGCTTCAACAGATCATCAAAGGTTTCAGGCACCTGTCCGCCATATTGCTCTTTTAAGATCCGCATACAGGCGCTTATATCTCTGGCCTTGCTCCGTCCCAGGCCGCAGGGCCTTACGATCTCCTCAATCTCCTCCGGCGAAGCAGCCGCCAGGGCATCCACATCCGGAAACTTTTTGTACAGCTTCTCCGTTACAATGTTGACCCGCTCATCCGTACACTGGGCCGCCAGACGGACGCCTACCAAAAGCTTCCACGCCTGATTATAATCCAGGGTACAGGAAGCCTCCGGATAGGCTTTCTTCAGACGCTCGATCAGCTTTAAGGCCAGTTCCTTTTTCGTCATTTCCATATTTATCCAAATACCTTTCTTCCTCCCAGATACGCAGCATGAACCGGTATCGTATGAAGCTGTTCCGGAGCCGTTTCAAAGGGCGACTGCTCCAGGATCACAAAGTCTGCCAGCATACCGGGACAGATCTTTCCTTTTATCTTCTCCTCAAAGCTTCCTTCTGCCCCACGGATCGTATAGCTGTCAAGAGCTTCCTGCACTGTAAAAGCTTCATCTGGAAGATAGGGTCCTACATGATCCTTTATGGTAGTGCGGGTCACGGCACACTCCATAGAAGCCAGAGCGTCGGGCAGCTCCACCGGACAGTCCGTACCGTTGCTGACAGAAACACCCTGTTTCATAAGGGTTTTCCAGCTGTAGCTGGTCGATGCCAGTTCCTCTCCCACTCTGTCTTTTACAATATGATTATCATAATCCAGAAAAATACTCTGGGCATACACATGAAGCTTTAAGCGGGCAATCCGCTCAAGCTGATCCGGACGGGTAATCTGGCAGTGAACAATCCCATGGCGGTGATCCTCTCTCGGATGCTCCTTTAATGCCTTTTCATAGGCATCTAAAACACGGTCCAGACAGGCATCTCCGATGGCATGGACGGCTGCCTGCATTCCGTGCGCATTTGCATAGCCGATCATTTCGTCAAAAACCTCCTGGGAAAATACAGGGATCCCGCAGGTGGACGGATCATCCGCATAAGGGCGGCTCAGATACGCAGTTCTGGCTCCCAATGCTCCGTCTCCCAGCATCTTAAGAGGCCCGACCTTAAAAAGCTCTGTACCGCTGCCCGTGACATTTCCCGCCTCTACAAAAGCCTTAAGCTCTGAAAGCTCTGTGAAGTTACACTGTTCATAGACACGAACCGTAAGCTCTCCCTCTGCCTCCAGCTCCCTGTAGGCCTCATTCACAGTCTGCCACGGCACATCCCGGTACATGCAGTAGTCATCCGTCTGGCTGCTGGTAACACCGTAGGAATTTAAAGCCCTGCAGGCCAGACGAATCCTGTTTTTGATCCCTTCCTTATCCGGAACGGGAATTGCATGGTACACCAGATCCATGGCATTGTCAAAGAAACGGCCGTCCGGCCCCTCCTCATCCATACCGATACATCCGCCCTCCGGCTGGGGCGTATCCTTTGTGATGCCAAGCAGCTGTAATGCCTTTGTATTTACGACCAGACAGTGACCGCAGGCCCGGACCGCACAGACGGGCACGTCCTCTGATACCTGATCCAGATCATGACGGTCCGGCATCCGGTCTGCATCTGTAAAATAATCTTGATTCCATCCCCGGCCCATCAGCCATTCGCCCTCTGCGCAGGGATTCTCCCTGTAAAACTCCTTCAGGCACTGAAGCATATCCGCCAGGCTCTCTGTACGGGCAGCCAGCCGGGCAGAACACAGGCTGTTTCCGTATCCTAAAAGATGCATATGGCTGTCATTAAAACCGCTGCATACAAAACGGCCCTTAAGATCGGTACACACATCTCCCTCCCCGGCCAGTTTTAGAACGGATTTGCTGGAACCGGCAAAGATAAATTTACCATTTTCTACCGCAAAGGCCTCAGCCAGCGGAAGACTGCCTGTATAAACCTTTCCATTAAAATAAATATGTTTCATGGCACATTCTCCTTTCGTCAGTGCTTTTCTTCATAGAACAGGCAGGCATCCGGCTCTGCTGTTCCCTCTCCAAGATACCGTGCCTTATAATCCTTTAACAGACGGAAATAGTCCTTTGACAGCAGCAGGATCACAGCCACATTCACAAAGGTGGGAATGGCAGAAGTAATGTCTACCACGGTCCAGATAAAGCCCTGATTATTTGTCTTTACCAGATAAATCGTCCAGATAAGGCCCGGAAGCGCACGGACTGCGTAAAACAGCTTCAGCATCACTTTTTTCATGGGGCCTTCCTTTTTGCAAAGGTGCTCCAGGATTGACAGATAGTAGGTAAACCAGCCGCCGGAGGTGGTGACAGTAAAAATAACCATGATCAAAGCTAAAAGCAGGCTTCCTGCAGTACCAAAACTCTGGGAAAAGGCGCTTAATGCCAGAGTGCCGCCGTCTGTGCCGTTGGTCCAGTTTCCGCTTAAAAGCACAGAAACAGATGTGATGGAGCAGACTACAAAGGTATCAAAAAATACTTCAAAGGAACCCCAAAGTCCCTGTGCAACAGGATGGGGTGTTCTGGCAGAGGAATGGATCATGGGAGAAGTACCCCAGCCGGCCTCATTGGAGTATACGGAACGTGCCATACCTACCCGGATCATCTCACTGACTGCACAGCCGGCAAAGCCGCCGATGGCTGCCGTACCAGTGAACGCATTTGTTACAATGGTAGCAAACACAGAGGGCACTCTGGAAAGATTTGCCAGAATCATGCCAATTCCCATTAAAATGTAGAAAACGCTCATTAAGGGGACCAGCTTGCTGAACAAAGACGCAATCTTTTTGGTGCCTCCGTCCGTTACAATATAGGTCAGAACGCAAAGAGCCGCTCCCACCAGAATAACGCCCTCAATCTGAAAGCCTCCGATATTCACCGTATCCATTTTAAAGGCTCCTGCTACCACCTGGGAAGCAGTCAGCGTAGAGGAGGTTACAAAGAATGTAGAGAAAATACCTGCGCCGAAAATAACTGCCGGTATCAGCCACAGCTTTCCCCAGCGGCGCTCCTCTCCCAGTCCCCGCTCCATATAATAGGTAGGGCCGCCGTAATATTCACCCTTTTCATTGGTATGGCGGTAATAGCAGCCCAGCGTTACCTCTACCTGCTTCAAGATCATTCCAAGACAGGCAGACAGCCACATCCACAGCACAGCGCCAGGGCCTCCTGCCGCAACTGCCGTAGCCACACCGGCAATATTTCCAAAGCCTACCGTACCGCCGATTGCTGTGGAAATTGCTTCAAAGGAACTTAACATTCCCTTTGCATTATCCTCCTGCTTCTGGCTTTTTTTGTTTAAAATCGTGCCACCGGTATTCTTTAAAATCCAGCCAAAGCGCCTGAACTGAAAGAATCCGGAACGGACTGTGAAATAAATACCGGTAGAAATCATCAGTACGATTAACGGAAGCCCCCACAGGACGCCGTCTAACCAGTTGAGAAATTCGATCATTTTTATGATCCCCCTTTTCTTTTGTTTATGTACAGCAATCTATTCCACCTGGGCTCTGCCCGCAAAAAAGGAGCAGCGGTTTTTGCATCCCACTGCTCCATAAATCATCCATCCATGAAACAATAGCGCCTCCACCGTTTGGTGAGAGTGTGCAGCCTGTTCGACTGCACCCCAACATACTGCCTGCGAAAGCAGTACATTTCGGCGGCTCCTCCTTTCCCTGCTCTTCCCTGGCTTCGCTGCCTCCAAACAGGTACTGATAGTATCCGCACCTCTATTGCCGTACTCTTTTTGTAGTATCATAGCTGGTTTCACGCTGGCTGTCAACTGTTTTTGCAAGTTTATTTCTTCGGCCAAATTTCACTTGATACAATCTTTTTTTCGTCCTATACTAAAAAATCATATGTTTTATCCGGAGGTACACATTATGTCACTCACACCACCCATCACCATCCGCCCCGTTTCCACCGCTGACAGCCAGGCTCTCCTTGATATTTACCGTCCCTATGTGGAGCATACTGCCATTACCTTTGAATATGAGGTTCCCACTGCGGAGGAATTTACCCGCCGGATCCGCCACACCTTAAAGCGCTACCCCTATCTGGCAGCAGAAAAAGACGGACAGCTTTTAGGCTATGCTTATGCAGGCCCTTTTCATGAACGGGCAGCCTATGACTGGTGCGCTGAGGTTTCCATTTATATACGGACTGATGCCCGCGGCACAGGGATTGGAAAAAAACTCTATGAAGCTCTGGAGCACGCACTTACTGCCCAGAATATCCTCAATCTTTACGCCTGCATCGCATGGCCGGATAAGGAAGATGAATATCTTACCAGAAACAGCGCTGATTTCCACCGCCATCTGGGCTATGAACTGGCAGGAATGTTTAAAAACTGCGGCTATAAATTCGACCGCTGGTACAGTATGATCTGGATGGAAAAACAGCTTGGCCCCCATTCCGGCCATGCAGAACCCATTATCCCTTTCCAGGAACTGCTTCACCGGATGCCTGTTTAAAGCATCTTCTATTATGCATGATTTTGCACTTTGTCTTTTGAATATTGTATTCATGTTCTTTTTGCACAAAATACTGTCCGTTTTTACCGATTTGTGCTACAATTCTAACAGAACATTCCTGAAATGTTTTTCGTTGGGAATGCTGCCCGGTAAGCAGAGTGGCTTATGTGTTCTGCGGACCGAGGCGTCACTACTATACAAGGGGAGAATTTGAAATGGCAAAAGAAATGATCGCAATGCTGCTTGCCGGCGGCCAGGGTTCACGGCTTTATGCCCTGACTCAAAAGCTGGCAAAACCTGCAGTTCCTTTTGGCGGAAAATACCGTATTATCGACTTTCCGCTGTCAAACTGCGTAAATTCAGGAATTGACACAGTAGGTATCCTGACCCAGTATCAGCCTCTGGTACTGAATGAATATATCGGAAATGGACAGCCCTGGGATCTGGATCGCCTTCACGGCGGAGTTCATGTGCTTCCGCCCTATCAGAAAGCCTCCGGATCGGACTGGTACAAGGGTACAGCCAATGCAATTTATCAGAATATATCCTTTATTGAACGCTATGATCCCCAGTATGTGATCATCCTTTCTGGCGATCAGATCTGTAAGCAGGATTACAGCGATTTTCTCCGCTTCCATAAGGAAAAGAATGCGGAATTCAGCGTGGCTGTCATGGAAGTCCCCTGGGAGGATGCTTCCCGCTTTGGCCTGATGGTAGCGGATGAAAACGACCGCATCACCGAATTCCAGGAAAAACCCAAAAATCCTAAATCCAATCTGGCATCTATGGGTATCTATATCTTTAACTGGGATATTTTAAGAAAATATCTCATTGAAGATGAGGAAGATCCGGATTCTGAAAATGATTTCGGCAACAATATCATCCCTAATCTCTTAAAGGACGGACGCAGGATGTACGCCTACCACTTTGACGGCTACTGGAAGGATGTAGGAACGATTCCTTCTCTCTGGGAGGCCAATATGGAGGTTCTGGATCCGGAGCACAGCGGCATCAACCTGTTTGACGAAAACTGGAAGATTTATAGCCGTAACAGCGGTATGACCGGACACAAGATTTCAGACGGAGGCGTTGTAGAAAACTCCATGATCACCGACGGCTGCCGTATTGCAGGCACCGTACGCCACTCCGTACTCTTCGCAGGCGTGCGGGTAGAAAAAGACGCCGTTGTAGAGGATGCTGTTGTAATGGGCGGAACTGTCATCCGTTCCGGTGCTGTGGTGCGCCACTGTATTGTAGCTGAAAATGTAGAAATCGGCGAACATGCAGTTGTAGGCTCTATGCCTGACGCTTCTGGAAATGGTGTAGCTACCATCGGCTCCGGAATCACTATCGGAGCAGAGGCAAAAATCGGTCCAAATGCTATGGTGACAAAAAATATAGAAGGCGGTGAAGAACAATGGTAAACTCCAACTCTGATGCTCTGGGCATCATTTTCCCAAACAGCTATGATCCTCTGGTTCCCGAACTGGTAGGCGAGCGTCTTATGGCCTCCATTCCCTTTGCCGGCCGTTACCGTATGGTTGATTTTATCCTGTCCAGCATGGCAAACTGCGGCATTGACAACATTTCCATGATCGTCCGAAATAATTACCACTCTCTGATGGATCATCTGGGTTCCGGCCGTGAGTGGGATCTGGTGCGTAAAAAAGGCGGACTCAATATCGTTCCTCCCTATGCGGAGAAAACCGTAAAGGTTTACAACGGCCGTGTTGAGGCCCTTGCAAGCATCATTGATTATCTGAAGGATCAGAAGGAAAAATACGCAGTTCTGGCTGATGCCAATATTGCGTTAAACTTTGATTTCAACGCTCTCATAGAAGCTCATGAAGCCAGCAAAGCCGACGTAACCATGGCTTACAAGGAAGAACCTCTTCCCGCAGGTCTCTTGGGGGCACCTGTGAACAGTTCTGCACTGTACTATACATTAAGCCTGGCTGGCGACAAGGTTTCCAAAATCTATATCAACGCCAAGGAGACCGGAAATCAGAATTTCTACTTAAATATCTGCGTTATGTCAAGAGAACTCTTGATCGATCTCATCAATACAGCCTTTATCCGCGGCTATGTATATTTTGAACGCGACATTTTAGCGCCGCAGATTGACAAACTGGATATCCGATCCTTCCGTTTTGACGGCTATACCGCCCGGATCTGTGATATGAATAGCTACTTTGACGAAAACATGAAGCTGCTGGATGATGAAAATCTGGATGCTCTGTTTTCCCCCAGTCCCGTATATACAAAGATCCGTGATGACAACCCCACCCGCTACATCAACGGCTCCCGTGCAAATAATATCATGGCAGCGGACGGTTGTGTAATCGAGGGAGAAGCAGAAAACTCTATCCTGTTCCGCGGTGTAAAAATCGCAAAGGGCGCAAGGGTAAAAAACTGCGTTCTTATGCAGGATACTGTGATCGAAGAAGGCGCTGATCTTGAATATGTGATCACCGATAAGAACGTGACGGTTACAGCCGATAAGGAATTAAAGGGTTCAGACACCTTCCCGGTATATATCGCAAAATCCAGAACTGTATAACATCATATGCTTAAAAATCACCCCTCAGACTGGTCTTTCCATTCCGCCCTGAGGGGTGATCCTCTTTCCTATCCTGTATAAAGCCTCTTACCAGCTCTTTTTAAGCTTTAAATTCCAGTCCACCTCATAAGGATTCCACTGACTTGCTTTCAGATTTTCATAAATTTCTCTTCTCTCTTTTGAGCTGTCGCCGGAACGCTCTTCATAGCCCTTCAGATAATCCTCTACAAATTCCTCCCAGGAAGAAAAGCTCTTCTGTATTTCCTTTGCCACCTCTAACGCCCGATCCAAAGCTTCTGTCTCTGTATAATAATCCGCCAGATAATAAAAACCCAGATTGGACATGGCCCTGCTGTAATCATAGGCAGAATTTTCTGCTGATGCCGACGATAAAAGCTCCTGTAAAACACGGTCTGCCGAAGAACGGTCTGAGATCCCCCAGCTGGTCTTTAACATCTGACGATTCTGATCTTTTGCCGCCCTATCCATCTCCTCGCCGTTCTCTTCCTTTCCCGCAAGCTTTAAGCCACCGCCAAAGGCACGGATATTGCCGGCATTGTGCCGGGTAAGAATCGCACAGGCAGCATTAAACCACTGAACTGTCTGATTGTTCATATAGGGATTTGCTGTTTTGTTTAAATACTGCTGCCGGCTGCTGATAGCTGTAAAAGAAGAGCCTGATACACTGCTTTTACTCCCTTCCCCTGATCTGCGGGAAGGACTTGAGTCCATAGCGCCTCTTTCATTGAATGTATAAAGCTTTCCGTTGATTTCCCTTTGACAGTTCTTTAAAATATGGCCGTTTTCATCCAGGTAAAACCACTGATTGCCTGATCTACGGAAGTCATTGACCACCCGAGTGCCATCCTCTTCATAATACGCATAGGTATCTCCCTCTTTCTGCCAGCCTGCAAAGGCTGTAAGGGGAGTCATAAGCATCGCCGCGCAGGCAAGAGCTGCTGCTTTTATAAACCATTTTCGTCCTGTATTCATCCGAATCATCCTCTCACCTATCTCTGCTGTGCACCTTCTGTCTGAGCACATTTACAGTATAGCACAGGCGTTTCGGATTGCCAACTTACACATTTCTGACGAAATTATAATAAATGTCAGGAAATTTTAAAAAACACGCCGTCCCTGTACATAAGTTTCTTCTACCCCATCATTCTCATCCAACACCACAAAGTCTGCGAAAAGTCCCTGGCGGATAAATCCCCTCTGGCCATCCATGCCCAGAAGCTTTGCCGGATTTTCTGTGAGAAGCGGAATAAGCTCCTCTGCCGGCCGCCCTGTAAAGGCAATCAGATTTTTCAGTGCTTTTCCCGAAGTCAAGGTACTTCCTGCCCGTGTACCATTTTCTTTCAGTTTTGCATCCCCGTCAATGACCACAACCTCATTAACGCCCAGGCGATACTCTCCATCCGGCAGACCCGCAGCCATGATCGAATCAGTCACAGCTACTACCCGCTCAAGCCCCTTTGTCTTTAAGATCAAGCGCACCGTTCCCGGATGCAGATGGCGGCCGTCGCAGATCACCTCGCAGTAAACACGGTCATCCTCCAGCACCGCTCCCCAGATGGCAGGAAAATGCTGGTGGAGCAGCTTCATTGCATTTCCTGTATGGGTCGACGCCATTGCTCCATTTGCAACGGCCGCTCTGGCCGTATCATAATCTGCCCCAGAATGGCCGATGGCTACCTGGATGCCAAGAGCCTTTAATTTGGGGATATCCTCTACCATGCCATCTACCTCAGGCGAAACCGTAATGTAACGTATTTCCCCCTGGGCAGCCTTCTGGTATTCCTCGATCAGAGGAATATTTTTACTCTGCAGCAGATGCTCCGGCATAGCGCCCTTATACTCTGGGCTTAAAAATGGACCCTCCAGATGGATCCCCATCATGGCGGCGCCTTTGTGTTCCATGTCCTTCCACTGTTTATATGCTTCAATACAGGTCAGTGTCTGCTCCCTCGTATCTGTGAGCACAGAACCCAGCCAGCCAGTTGTACCCTGAGATGCCATAAAGCGGCTGATCTTCTCATATCCATCAGGGTCTGCGCTGTTTACATCCACCCCAGCAGCACCATGGGTATGGATATCTAAAAATCCCGGCACCAGACGGCGTCCCTTTAAATCAATGCGCTCTGCCTCAGGAGCAGAAATCCATTCTCCGATCTCGGTGAGCACACCATTTTCAGAAAGAACACAGAGCGTTTCAAACCGATGATCCCTGTATACACGTCCATTGTAAAATAACTGTCTGCTCATAATGATACCTCTCCCGTTCTTATATTTTTATTTCTGTCTTCATAGTAACACAGACCGGGGATACTTTGTGAAACTTTTACCCAAACGTTTGTGTCATGCTTTTAAGATTGTGCATTTTTTATCATTCGTATCAGAATCAGATACATGCCATTATGCACTGGCAACAGATTTTCTTTTATGATAAGATAGAAAAAAACAAGTAGAAAGGAAATCAATATGGCATTACATGTTATGGATGAAGCCAGCCGCTGCCTTGGCTGCAAAGTTCCCCAGTGTCAAAAGGGCTGCCCCATCAGCACTCCGATTCCCCAGGTGATCCGCCTCTTAAAGGAAGGGAAATTAGATGAGGCCGGGCGGATGCTCTTTGAAAATAATCCGCTGACCACTGTGTGCAGTCTGGTCTGCAACCATGAAAATCAGTGCGAGGGCCACTGTGTTTTGGGACGCAAGGGCGCTCCGGTCCATTTTTCAACCATTGAAAGCTATATTTCCACCACCTATGCCAACAAAATGACAAAGGGGCCGGCTCCATCAAACGGCATCCGTGCAGCAATCGTCGGCTCCGGCCCTGCCGGCCTGACCATCGCAGTGATTTTGGCACGGTACGGCTATGATGTGACTATCTTTGAGGGTAAGGACCAGATCGGAGGCGTACTGCGCTACGGCATTCCTGAATTCCGTCTTCCAAAGTCTGTTCTGGACGATTTCAAATACCGCCATCTGGATCTGAAAGGCATCAAATTCCGGCCAAACACCCATATCGGAGGGGCAATCGGTATTGACGACCTCTTCCGCGACGGCTATAAAGCTATTTTCGTAGGAACCGGCGTATGGAAGCCCAATGCCCTTCATATCAAAGGCGAAACGCTGGGACATGTGCACTTTGGAATCAATTATCTGAATAATCCTGACAGTTACTGCCTGGGCGAACGGGTTATTGTGATCGGAGCGGGGAATGCCGCTATGGATGTGGCAAGAACCGCCATCCGAAAAGGCGTACGCTATCTGACCTGCTTTTCCATCACAAAAAAGGTGGCAGCCAGCCACCATGAATTCAGCTATGCCCAGCTGGAGGGAGTTCAGTTTGAATACAACAAGGCTCCTGTGGAAATCACAGATGAAGGAGTAATCTTTAAGGATATGGCCGAGGATGAAGAAGGCCGTCTCACCGAAATTCCCGGAAGCGAAACCCTTTACCCCGCTGACAGCGTGATTATTTCCATCAGTCAGGGTCCACAGAACCGGATTGTCAACACCACTGAGGGACTGGCTGCTGATGCCAAAGGTCTTTTGGTGGCAGATGAAACCGGTCATACCACCCGTCCCGGCATCTTTGCCTCCGGAGATGTGGTAAACGGTGCGCGGACAGTGGTGGAAGCCGTAGCCCACAGTAAAATTGTGGCCGAATCCATGCATCAGTATATGCAGAGCCTGAAACAGACAGAAGAGGCACCTGATTAAGGAAGAATCCGTTCCGGTTTAAATTTCAAATAATCAGAGGACACCAGACGGTAATTCACCCCATCTACATTTCCCAGAAAACTGTCCTGAAAGCGGTCTTTCCCATGGCAATGAGCGTAAATCACCTGATCTGCCCCATATTCCAGCGCCATCCGGGTAAAACCGCTTTCCTCTTCTCCAATACTGGTAGGCGGATAGTGAAGAAACTGAATAAAAGAGGTATAGCCTGCTGCCACAGCCAGCTCATAGGACAGCCGCAGGCGCTCCAGCTCCCGCTTTACCAGCTTTTCAAAATGCTCCGGGCTGTCCTTTCCCTCATAGCAATATCCTTTGGTTCCTACCAATGCCGTATTTCCATAAGAATAAAAATTGTTCTGGAGAAAGAAAAGACGGCCATTATATTTTTCATTCAGCCTTTTTGTCCTTCCTGCATCCCAGAACATATCGTGATTCCCCCTCAGAAGAATCTTGCGTCCGGGAAGGGACGCAATAAATTCCAGATCAGCCTCTGCTTCCTTTAAATTTCTCCCCCAGGAGTGATCCCCTGCGAGAACCACTGTATCCCCGGAAGAAATCATCTTATTCCAGTTCTTTTCGATCTTTTTTACATGATCCTTCCATTCTTTTCCAAATATATCCATAGGCTTGTTGGCCGTAAAGGACAAATGGAGATCACCTATGGCGTACAGGCTCATCCTTCACACTCCTCTGCATCCATAAGAGGGATTCCACGCTCTTTCAGCTCACGGGCAAAAATTCCCATCCCATCAATCTTTCTCCCTGTAAAGGTACCGTCATAAATCTGGCGTACTCCGCAGGTAGGACTACGCGACTGAAGAATGGCAAGGTCAATATCCATATCCTTTATCTGTTCCAGAGCCATTTCCACGCCCTTTCGGTACAGGGCATCTCTGTCCTTTCCTTCCCTGTCTACCACCCGGCCTCCGGACAGCTCTACAGGCGTACGAGGCGCACCCAGTCCGGTTAAAAGCTCCGGACAGATGGAAATAACCTCCTTATCCTCTACAAAACGAAGAACCGCCTCATTTCTGTTATTCTTTCCATTATACTTACAGTTTTCGCCCAGAAGACAGGCGCTGACTAAAACCTTCATATACTCTCCTAATTCCGGGAACATTTTTCCGCATCAATGGCAAGCACCACCATCAGGGCGCAGAGTGCATCCCACTGATCTTCTACATCAATTACGTACGTATCTGTCATGTGGAAGATTTCCTTTGAAACCGCTGCTGCCAGCCTTCCGTTCCGATCCAGGATCTTATAATCCCATTCCAAAAAATCCCCTTCAATCTGCCAGCCATTGCAGTCAATGCTGTAGCGCGGCTTAAAAAAGGTCAGCTCCTTACTGATGCAGCCTGCATATTCCTGTCCCAGATACAGCTCAAATCTGGGCAGCATGGTAAAAATACGTTCCTTCACCATACCGGCCTCACATCCCTGACCATCGTATATTTTCAGGCAGTGTCCCCAGGAAAGCTGTCCTTTTACAGTATAGGCAGTGGTTCCGTCTTCGTAATAGATATCATAGCTGTCAAACCATGAAAACAGTCTCTGCTTAAATATAAGTTTCATGCCGCTTCCTCCTTTATCATACAGAATACAAACTGGCTTCCGAAATGCTCCCACTGCTCCAGCTCTTCTATATAACGGCCCTTCCGGTCCGTTTCTGCCGCCACATACCAGACTCCTGCCGGAAGCTTATCAAGCTCTGCATCCCGTCTCCGTCATACGTTTGTCCATATACGGGAAGCTCCGAAAGCTCAGCAAGCTGCTCTCCCTGTCTTATACACACAGTCTGTTTCTCCCGTCTGGTATCCGGGCCGGAGAAAAGTTCTGCCTCCTTTTCATCCGGCAGTCCCAAAGAGGGAATCCGGCAAAAAAATATCCATGCTGCCAGAAATACCAGAAGAACAGCTGTACCGTTTCCGACAGTTTTATTTATGGATTTCTTCATAGGCATCCATAACTCCATGCTTAACTGCGGTCCGTATCACACGGTATGCAATATAAAAAAACAGCGCGATCATACCGGCCCAGATGGTCAGTGCCATAAGGATTCCAAACAGTCCTCCAATCATATTCATATGCATTTCCTCCTGCAATACATCATATTTGTTTGGTACATCTCCATTATAGCATGCTTTTATATTTTACTCCCTTACTTTTTTATTACAAAAAGGCAGCGGATAACATTCCTTCCGCTGCCATAAAGCACTCTTTATTTTTTTCTACAATACACAAACGCAGCAAATATCACAGTAACTGGAACACTGAGAACAATGCCAAAACTGCCGGAAAGCCCCTGCATGACTGCAATTCCTATGTTATTTGAGTTGATGATCTGAAGAAATGGCAGATCATAGGCATAATCCATAAGAAGCATCGATACACTGCTTCCTGCAAATGCCAGAATCAGGGTATTGGAATCTGTTCCCATCATATCCCGTCCTACCCGCATTCCCGACTTCATCAGCTCCATTCTGGTAATTGACGGATTCTGGTCGCAGAGTTCTTTCATCGCGCTGGAAATAGACATTGCCACATCCATAACGGCTCCAAGAGAACTGATCAGAAGGCCGGAAAAAAGCAGCCCTCCTATTTTAATCCCATTTGTTTCGTATAAAGTAAGCAGGCTTTCTATGTCTGATACATTCCATCCGGTAATTCCGGAAAGCTGTGAAAAAACAGTAGCTGTGAAGCCTGCAATAATTACTCCCGATAACGTCCCAACAGTAGCGCACAGTGTCTTTTCTCCCGCTCCGCCGATCAGATACATCGTAACCAGCGTGGTCACTGCGCAGATAAAAACAGCCGTCCAAAACGGTGAATTTCCCAGATAAACAGCCGGAAGATAAACATACACAATTGCACCAAACGTAAAAACCAGCCCTAAGGCTCCGCGCAGCCCCTTTTTACCGCCTACAATACATAAAATCGCCAGATACAGGACTGCAAAACCAATCATTACGGCTGTCCTGTCCCTGGAATATATGCTTGTGATCACAGAATCGCCTGCTATGCTTTGAATGACCACCACACGCATCCCTACTGTACACGCCGCTCCAAATAAATATCCGGCGCTGCTGGTTGTGATAAGCTCCTGCCCTTTTTTTTCGCCGCTTGTCATCCGCACAACCACCGTCTGCTGTCCCACTCTCATGCCGTCTTCCTGAATGTTGTCCTCCAGAATACGTACGACCACTCCCGTTTCAAAGCTCTGCCCTGTCCGATTGACCAGTCTGGTTTTTGAAATATGGTTCAGATTTACGACGGCCAGAGCGCTAAGAAGCACAACGGCCGCCAGGATCAGTAATTTTTTTACAGCTAAGTTTTCTATATCTTTCATTTTCCTGTTATCTGCTGCCTGTCTTGTGAATGGTAAAGGTATTGTCTATTGTCTCTACCTTTCCATTATCCGTAATCTGATAACTGGTAATCTTGAAATCATCATAAGTAAGATTGATCACAGAATAGCTGGGGAGCCAGTTCTGGCTTCTTACCTCAATATAATCCTGCTGGGTATTTGTAAGCTCATAATATTTGGATCCGGATGCAGAGTTAGCCGTCATATACAGCGTTCCCTTAGGATTTGTTACAACGGACTGACCGGAACCTTCGATCGTATAACAATGGTTATCCTGGGCAAAGGCTTCCTTTAAGGCTGCCGACGGCTCATCCTCCGGATACAGCGCAATAGACTCATCTGTATTTACATTATAGGCGTGATCCCAGTCATAGTCACTGCCTGTTTCATCCAGACGGAATTCATACGCGCCATGCGTTTTTCCATCCCCATAAAGCAGCTTAGAACGGCTGTATGTATGGTCATGTCCCTGCAAAACCACATCTACATCATATTTGTCAAATACAGGCGTCAGCTGAGTACGGAGGATCATACCGTCTGTATCGGAATGATCCAGACCGGATCCGTAAATATCCTGATGGATCGTAACAATACGCCACTTTGTATCAGGGAAATTCTCTACCGCCTGTTTAATGGCCTGCTCATGTTCTGCCACATTGTAATTATTCGTATTTAAAACAATAAACAAACCCGGGCCATATGTATAGTAATAATCCCCGCCGGCCTCAGTCATGCCTAAATTGGTAGGATTGGGATTATTAAAATGATAGCTGTAGTCTTTATTTAAAGAGTCATGGTTTCCGATGGTAGTGGCTACCGGAAGGCTCTTTAACGCGCTTGCGGATAGGTATGCAGCATACTCTTCTTCCTTAGGCTTTCCGGTTTTATTCACCTGATCACCAGCAGAAATCACAAAATTAAGATCAGGGTTTTCTGCCAGGGCAATATCCAGCGTACGATCCCAGCCAAATCCATCATTACGGGCCGCAGTGTTCGCTGCGCCTGGATCCGCTGACAGCTTACCCTCTCCCTGGGGCTGTCCCTTTGAAGCGCCCACCTGCGGATCGCCGACGTAAAGAATATTTACATTGCTGAAGCTGCCCGTTTTATAAACCTCTGCCGGAGTCCTGACGCCGTTTTTTTCAACAGAATAGTAATATGTACTGTTCTCTTTCAGTCCGTCTACAGTCACATAATTGTAAGAATAAACTTTTCCACCTGTAAGGTTTGTATCCACACCAGATGCCTGACCTTCCCAGGCCTTTAAGTCATCTGCGTCCATTCCAAAATATACCACCGGAGTTGCATTTTCGCCCTCGCTATACCATGCAAAATTCAGCTGAGACGCTGCCGCTCCCGGAGTAAGGGATACCTGAGTATAGTCATTTGCCAGCTGCTCCCACTGTCTGGTCCACGCCTGCCATTCTGCACTCCCTCCGGTTACGGATGAGTCATTGTAATGGACAGTCGCAGCCCACACCTGATGACCGCCTACAGCCAACGCTCCGACCAGAATTCCGGCCATAACTCTCTTCTTTTTCATAACATTTCCCTTCTTCTTTTAGTTTTCAGGCCTGCTATTCCCTGATAAATATAAGTATAGAAAGGAAATGTAAAATTTACTATCAGGTTTATGTATGAAATACATCAATTTTTGTTACTCTTTTCCTGTTTCCGGCAAAAACAGCTCTCCGGCTGCTTTTGCATGACTGACAAACAGATGCCGTATCAGTTCAATCTCTCCCAGTCCTTTTAAAACACAGCTGACTTCATATCCGGCCCTTTCAAATTCCCTTTTCCAGGATCCTTCTTCGTCTCCTGCCATATCATTGTTTGCATGGTCTCCTGCCACGATCATAAGCGGCTGAAGTACAACCTTCTTATAGGATCCTTTTTTCACTTCCCTGAGTACATCTTCAATAGACGGCTCCGCTTCTACAGTCCCTATATAATAATTCGTAAACCCCTTTTGCAGGAGAATACTCTGAAGCTTTTTATATACCTGATTAGCTTCTGCCTCTGTACCGTGTCCCATAAAGCAAACAGCTGTCTCACCATCATCATATTCCTTTGTATCTTCGGTAATAGCGCGGATCACTGTTTCAAAATCTTCCTCTGATGTCAAAAGCGGCTCTCCCACAGCCATGTATTCAAATAATGCCCTGTACTCCGATGCTTCTTCAGCCAGATCCTGGTATTCAAATCCCTTCATCATATGTGTAGGCTGAATGATCAGTGTTTTTACACCATTCTCTACCGCATGCTTTAAAGCATCTCTTACATTATCAATAACCAGATTTTCTTTTTGTTTTACCCGGTTAATAATAATCTGACTTGTAAAAGCCCGATGCAGGATATATTCCGGCATAGCGCTCTCCATATCTCTTTCTATGGCTTCAATGGTTCTTTCTCTTGTGTTTTTGTAGCTGGTTCCAAAACTGACTGCCAGCAGTTCCCGTTCTCCTGTTTTATTCTGATTTGTACCCTTGATTTCCGATACTGTTTTCAGATTCATTCGTTCATTCTCCTGTTGTGTTTTTAATGAGTATTTACAGTTTAATGGAAATCATTTTTTCTGTCAATTTTTTTACAGCCGATGCAGCTCCTGCATCTCTCCAAAGGCACTTCTTCCCATACAGTCTGAAAGTTCTCTTCTGATCGACTCAAAATCCTCATAAACCAATTTTTTATCCTGAACCAGGCAGGTACCTGCCACATATACATCTCTCACATTGGATGCATTGGCACTGTAAACCAGGGCAGAATAGGGATCGTAAACAGGAAACATATTGGGAGAATCTGTTTCCACCAGTACCAGGTCTGCTTCTTTGCCAGGTTCAATAGAACCTGTTTTTTCTTCCAGTCCCAGAACCCTGGCTCCCTGACGGGTCGCCATGGAAACAATATCTTTTGCAGGCATGGCACTTCTGTCATGGCTATCGTTTTTCTGAAATCCGGCGCACAAACGCATCTGCGTAAAGAGATCCAGAGTATTGCCGCTGGCCGGTCCATCTGTTCCAAGGCCTACCGAAACACCTTCCTTTAACAGCTTAAGCACCGGTGCTACTCCCTTCGCCGCCTTGGCATTGGAGCCGATACAGTGACACACTCCGCTTCCTCTCTGCCTTAAAATTTCTATGTCACGATCCGTCAGATGGATGCAGTGAGCTGCAGCCGTTTGATCTGAAAGGACCCCCAGCTGATCCAGGTATCCAACCGGCGTACAGCCCCGTGTTTGTGCCAGCCAGGTCATCTCGTAATCCATTTCTGCTGCATGAAGAGTAAATGGTACCTGATTGGCAGTATCAAGTTCCCAGGCTTTTTTCAGAATCTGCGGACTGCAGGTATTAGTAGCATGAGGTGCAGCACATCCACTGATACGTGGATGCATTCTGTATGTTTCTATCAGTTCTTTTGCCATACTCAGAGACTGATCTGCATCAGAAGCGTCACATCCGCCTTCATCCATTAATGTCTGTCCGGCAATTCCCCTGATTCCTGTCTGATCCATAACCTGAGCTACAGCAGCCTCAAAATAATACATATCCATTACGGAAGTAACTCCGGACAGCAGCAGCTCGCAAATTGCATAGCGGCTGGAAAGTGCTGCCATTCTCCGGCTCATAGCCTTCTGCTCCATTGGAAGCAGAAACACACGAAGCCGGTCTTTACAGTCATCGCCCAGTCCCCGAAATGGAATCATTCCCAGATGGCAGTGTGTATTAACCATACCAGGCATAAGAATTCCTCTTTTTCCGTCTTTTATCTGCCAGCCAGCAGCTCTTAATTCTTCTGTTGTCTCCTTCAGATCACAGGAAGGCCCTGTCTCCAGAATCTTCGTACCTTCTATTTTCACATAGCCGTCAGGAAACACCTCCATATCAGAATTCATTGTAATGATAATAGAGTTAGTGATTATGGTTTTCATCTTTATACCTCGATAAGCTCTACTTGTTTCTGGGTTTTTACATCCAGCAATCCTCTGTCTGTAAGCTTTAATGCCGGGGAAACAGGAAGCGCCAGAGTAGACATGGACATGATTTCATTATTATTTTTATATCCCAGAGAAGCCATGCTCTTTCTTATCTGTCCCAGTTCACAGGAAAGTTTTTCAAGAGAACCTTCATTTATAATTCCTGCCACATTCAGCTGTACCTGCCCCAGACAACAGCCGTCTGAAAAAATACAGTATCCTCCCTCAAGCTCTAAAATACGTTTCTGAGCCAAAACCATATCCTCAGGAGAAGTTCCTAAAACCAGCAGATTATGACTGTCATGACACCAGGTTGTAGCTGCAGCTCCCTTCTTTGCAAATGCTCCTTCCACAAGTCCGTAACCTATATTTCCATTTTTTCCGTGGCGCTCATAGAGAACTGCCAGACTCAGCCCTGCTTCCTGCCAGCAGACAATTCCATCCTTTACCGGAAGCTGACGCTTTATGTGTCGGGTTGCTGTTCCGAATGTATTAATCTGCATCACATTGGCTGTAATATGCCCAAATTTCACCGGTGCTTTCAGGATGAAATCCGCCAGTACAGCCGGCCTACAGTGGACGGAATGATAAAAATGCTCCGGAAAGTTCGTTTCTTCTTCCATACCGCAGCGGGAATCTCCCTCAATCCAGGCAAGGCGTCCTTCTTTCACCACTGCTTCCGGTTCCATGGTATCCAGATCTTTAAGGAACACAAAATCAGCCAGTTTTCCCGGACCAATCATTCCTCTGTCATCCAGATGCATTCTTCTGGCCGGTGTATAAGTGGCACAGTAAATTGCCTTTTCCACCGGCATTCCTGCCAGAACAGCTGTCCGCACAATCTGATTCAGATGCCCCTTCAAAAGCTGATCCGGCATAACATCATCCGTTACAAGTGCAGTATTTTCGTACAGATTATAATGGTTCAGCGTTTCTACCACCTCGGGCGTCAGGGATTTTCTCTGCAGTTCCAGAAACATTCCAAGATCTGTCTTTTCCAGAACAGACTCGGGAGTCTGCTGAGTATGATCCGCATCAATTCCTTCATAAATAAACCGGTTTAAGTCAGCACCGGAAATTCTGGGGCAATGTCCCTCCAAACGGATATCCCTTCCTCTTTTCTTCCGACACAGACGAATCATCTGCCGAATCGGCGTATCTCTGTCATCTTCAGGAGCCAGCTGCTTAAAATTCATCACTTCTCCCAGACAAAGGATATTTCTGTCCTCCAAAAGAGCTGCTGCATCCTCAGGTGTAATAGTGGCTCCAGATGTTTCCAAAGCTGTATCTGTAGCCGGAACGCTGGAAGGAATAGCCCAGAAAATATCCATTTCTGTTTTCTGAGATTGAAATTCCGCAATCCCTTTCATGCCGAACACATTGGCAATCTCATGTGCATCTGCCACTACCGTTGTAGTCCCATGAGACAGAGCCAGCGGTCCGAAACGGGACGGACAGGTCATGGAGCTTTCTATATGCATATGAATATCAATCAGCCCCGGGATCATATAACGCCCCTGCGCATCATAGACGGGAACGCCTTCGGGATAAACACCCGAATTAACAGGAAGGACGGCATAAAAACGGCCGTCCTTTACAGCTGCATCCCGGAGTTCAAAACACTGACGGAAAGTCTGGTAGATATTGACATTTCTTATAATATAATCCGGGGACATAGTTCCTGCTCCTTTAGTTATTGATAATTCTGTTCCACTGATCGATCCACTGATTTAAAAGAGGATTAACAAAGCCATAGTCCAGAACTTTTGCTTTTTCTGCTGCCGGACCGTATGTCATATTTTGGGACTCCTCCTCTGTAAACGTAACTGTTTTATTCGTTGGAGCCTCATTTAAGGCTTTTCCTGTCTTAGACTGAAGCTCTGCACTTAAACGGTAATTTAAATACTCATAAGCCAGTTCTTTATTCTGGCAATTCTTCGTAATACTGATGGTGTTAAAATTCGCATAGGTTCCTTCCGGAGTTACGTATACAAGATCAGGATTTGCTGCCTTAATCGTCGGAACACCAAAGTCTCCCACTACAGCAGCTGCTACTTCACCGGACGTAAACATGTTGATCAGGTCTGAGGATTTGGCATATGTTTTTACCAGATTTGGCTTTAATTCCTCCAGTGCCTTAAAAGCAGCCTCTCCGTTATCGGTTTTAATATCAACTCCTGCATGATCACTGGCCATATATACCATAGCCGGTCCGAAGGTTGTAGTAATCTCGGGAATAGATACCATACCTGCCAGTTCCGGCTTCCACAGATCATCAAAGCCTGTAATCTCAAACCCTACTGCTTCCGGATTATACATAATCCCAATACTGTTAATAGTATAAGGAACACCCTGACCATTGTCAGCCAGCGTCTTTGCTGCCGCGATCAGATCAGAGGCATGTTCAATTTTACTTAAATCAATGGTCTCAAACAAACCTTCCTCTGCACCCTTGGCAGCCATAGCCTGAGACAGTTCAATTACATCAATCGTAGTTTCACTGTCTGCCTTCAGCTTAGTATATCTGTCATTGGTTCCTCCGGTTTCTGTCACAATCTGGCAGTTAAACTGCTCTTCAAAAGGAGCATAAACCTCCTCTGCTGAAATATCCTCACTCAAACCATACGTAGACAGAACCAGTTTCTGCTTTCCACCTGCCTGTGCACCTTCTCCTTCTGCTCCACCGGAACAGGCTGTTACTGCCATAGCTGCCATGCAGACTGCTGCTAATACTCTCTTTTTCATCTTTTTTCTTCTGCGCACGCTTCGCCAGCACTTTCTTCGATGGCTTACCCGTCAGCTTCTCGCTCGGCGCACGGGTCGTCGGGCGCAGTTCATCGATAACTCTGGCTTTCAACGGCTCTTCAATATAGCGACCAATCTTACCCAGCAGCAGGTGGTCATGAGCCTCGACCAGAGAAATGGCGGTCCCTTTTTTACCGGCGCGGCCGGTACGACCGATACGGTGCAGGTAGGTATCCGCGGTACGCGGCATATCGAAGTTAAAGACGTGGCTGACGTCCGGAATATCGATACCGCGGGCAGCGACGTCGGTGGCGATCAGCACGTTGACGCGGCCGTCGGTCAGGCGCTTGATAGCTTCGTTTCGCTTGGCCTGCACCATCTCGCCTTCCAGCCAGCAGGTGTTAATCCCGGCCTCACGCAGCCAGTTAGCCAGCTCATGCACGCGCTCACGCTTACGCACAAACACGATAGCGCGGGTGGCTTCCGGCTGTTGCAACAGATTCACCAGCAGTTTGGTTTTATGTTCGATATCGTCGGCGCGGTAGTACCACTGATGGATTTTCTTACGCTCGCGGGTTGACGGATTGGCGGAAACTTCAACCGGCTCCTCCAGCAGACGCTCAGCGAAGTCTTTGATCGCATCGCCTTCCAGCGTCGCGGAGAACAGCATAGTCTGCTTGCGCCAGCGAGTTTCACCGGCGATGGTTTCGATATCCTGGGCAAAACCCATATCCAGCATGCGGTCGGCTTCATCGAGGATTAGGGTCTCGACGGCGCGGCAGTCGAAATTCTCTTCTTTAATATATTGCAGCAGGCGACCGGTGGTGGCGACTACGATGTCCTGGTTTTCGCTGAACACTTCCGCGTGGTTCATGTACGCCACGCCGCCGGTAATGGTGGCGATGTCCAGATGGGTATGCTTCGCCAGCTCGCGGGCGTGGTCGGCCACCTGCATCGCCCGCTCACGGGTCGGCGTCAGGATAAGAATGCGCGGCGGGCCGGATTTCTTACGCGGGAAATCGAGCAGGTGCTGCAACGCTGGCAGCAGATACGCCGCCGTTTTACCGGTGCCGGTCGGCGCTGAACCGAGAATGTCACGGCCATCGAGCGCAGGCGGAATAGCGGCGGCCTGAATGGCTGTCGGGCGAGTGGAACCTTTATCCTGGAGGGCTTCCAGCAGGTTTTCGTCGAGTTCAAGTTCGGAAAAAGTCGTTACAGTCATGTTCTACCTCTGAGTGGGCCGCCGATTATAGACGTTACTGACGTAATGTTCATCTGTTTGTAAGGCTATCTGTTCTCCGGTATTGTGCATAGCCTTAGGTTCAGGAGTTTTTGTCGGCAAGGTTATTGAGGATGTCTCAGTCGAAGTTTGCGCTGCCGCGCAATGGTTTTACCTTCAAACGGTTCTTTGTCGCTCACGATCGCTGCGCCATGAAGGTGGGTACCGACGGCATTTTGCTGGGCGCCTGGGCGCCGATTGCCGGAGTGAAGCATGTGCTGGATATTGGCGCGGGCAGCGGCTTGCTGGCGCTGATGCTCGCGCAGCGTACCGGAGATGATGTGCATGTCGAGGCGGTAGAACTGGACGAAGAGGCCGCCGCTCAGGCGCGGGAAAACGCCCTCGCGTCGCCGTGGGCTTCGCGGATTGAGGTCTGGCAGGCCGATATTCATCAGTGGCAGCCGTCGCAAACTCGACGCTATGAACTGATAATCAGTAATCCGCCCTTTTTTGCCGAAGGCGTGCCATGCGCGACCTCGCAGCGAGAGCAGGCGCGGTACACCACTACGCTCGATCACGCCTCCCTGCTGACCTGTGCCGCAGAGCATATTAACGAAGAAGGTTTTTTTTGCGTGGTGTTGCCGGTGGATATTGGTAATGCGTTCATCGAACGGGCAAGGGCGATGGGCTGGCATCTGCGACTGCGTACTGACGTGGCGGAGACCGAGCTGCGACCGCCGCATCGGGTGCTGCTGGCTTTCTCCCCGACGGCAGGGGAGTGTTTCAGCGACAGGCTGGCGATCCGCGGGCCAGAGCAGCAATATTCGGAAGGCTTTACCGCTCTGACCGAGGACTTTTATCTCTTTATGTGAGCCAGGGGCGAGAGTATCGACGGGCCGCTGTCAGGCAGCGGCTGCGGATAGTCGAGGGTATAATGCAGACCGCGGCTCTCCTTACGCAACATCGCGCAGCGTACGATAAGCTCCGCCACCTGCACCAGATTGCGCAGTTCCAGCAAATTATTCGAGACGCGGAAGCGGGCGTAATACTCATCCAGCTCCTGCTGGAGCATGGTAATGCGCCGCAGGGCGCGCTCCAGCCTGCGGGTGGTGCGCACAATCCCCACGTAATCCCACATCAGCAGGCGCAGTTCGTGCCAGTTGTGCTGGATAACCACCAGTTCATCCGGGATCTCCACCTGACTTTCATCCCATGCTGGCAGCGTGGCGACCTTCTGGGCGAGCGGCAGGCGCCGGGTAATATCCTCCGCGGCGGACCAGCCATAGA
>ERZ836760.446-NODE-446-length-63050-cov-5.448528_pt1 | contig 63050 bp, 57 predicted proteins | sample MGYA00519941_ERZ836760 | MGnify/ENA primary metagenome ERZ836760 (study PRJEB31850, sample SAMEA3708807) | human gut metagenome | biome: human gut; feature: human-associated habitat; material: faeces | place: China | collected 2014 ... | reverse complement strand
CCTGCTCCTTGCGGATCTTCTCTAAATTCAACTCAGGCTTGCCTTCGCCTTTGGGTACTTTGATCAGGCCTTTGTAGCCTTTGGCGCTCGATAAGCTTTGATTTCCATCATTAGAAGCCAAAAAATTAAGATCTGAAACAAAAAAAGTAGTCTTTATGGGCATGGGCGAGCCCTCGCACAATCTAGCCTGAATTTTTCACGAACCCCCGTTTTAAGCGGGGTTTTTCAATGGTAACTTATTGAAATTAAAAAGAAAAAAGGTTTTTGCTTTGGTATAATTAGATTTGAAACCTTCCAAACAACCAAAGAAAAACCTTTTGTATGCATTTTACTAATATTTTCGACGGTTTTGGCCGTTCAATTGAAATAAATTTTGACCGTAAGGTCTCAAACCTCGCAGGCTTGTCCGCCGCATCGTTCTACCTCCATCGCAATGGCTTTTTCGACACGCTCAAGGCGCACATGGAGCCAGTTTTACCTGACAGTCGTCAAGCCGGTAAAGTGCGATTTTCTCCGTTGCAGCTGCTCATACAACGCCTGCTCAGCCTGATTGCAGGTAAAGAAGATCTCAATGACTGCGTCTGCCTGGAGAAGGATGCCGGCTTTTTGATGGCTTTGGGCTCCAAACAGGTGGCCAGTACCTCCACACTTTGTCGATTTGAACGATCAATCGATGAATCCGTGCTTGAGGCCGGCAACCGTTTTTTGTTGGACTCGTATTTCCGCTACGGTAACAAGCGCAAATACATCTTCATCGATGTCGACAACACTCCGGTCGAGCTTTACGGGCACCAAGAAAACGTCAAGTTCAACGGGCATTACCGTTGCAATTGCTACCTGCCTTTGTTGGCCTTTGTGGACGGCTTCCCTTTGGGCGTCTTTAATTCCACCCAAGAAGGGCGCAAAACGATGGTCAACGTGTTTGAATCGATGATTGTCAAAATCCGAGAGCACAATCCCGATGCTGTCAACACTCTTCGAGCCGATTCGGGATTCAACAACGTCGAGCTGATTGACTTGTGTGAAAAACTCGGTTGCTACTACCTGATAGGACTGTCGCCCAATTCGGCTCTGATGAAGCGATTAAGCCTGTGGGAGCCGCAATTTGTCGATATGTTGCGTCGCACTCCGTTGGTCTGCGGTTCTTTGCTGCGTCACTATGGTGAAGTCGAGGACTATCAAGCAAAGTCTTGGAGCGGTCCTCGTCGAGTCATTGCGCGAGACTATTTCGATGATCATCGCCGACAATGGGACAGTCGATTCATCCAAACGAATATCCCTCGTCATAACGATGGTAAATGCGGCAATCTGTGGCGTAAAACATCTCGTGAGCTGTATGAGCATCTGTACTGCGAGCGCTGTTTGGCTGAGAAGCACAATCAAGAATTCAAGGCACAAGCGTTTGGCGCTCGTGCCAGTTCTTCCCGCTTTCTGACGAATTCTTATCGGATGCTTTTGAGTGCCTTTTGTCAATTGGCGTTCCGGCTTCTGCGAAATCAGCTTTTCCGAAAGAATACCCATTGGAATCAATCGACGTTAAATGCATTCCGTCACGCATTCATTTGTGCGCCGGCAGTCATTGAGCAGCTGAAAACCAAAGTGAAGATCAGTTTGAATGTACAGGTACTGGGTTATGACGCGATCGCGTCCTTCTGGCAATTAAAAACGTAGATCAAAGCGAGCGTCCCCGACTCGGTTAACTTCGGGAGTAGGGGTAATTACACCCAAAATCAGCAAAAAGAAGCCTTTTCGCCAAACGAGACGCCTAAAACGGCGTCTCGTCTTCAAAGAAGCAACCAAAAAAGCTCAAATTCGGTGTTCGTGCAAAATTCAGGCTAGCTTTGATGACTCCTCCTCGGTCTGCCCAGAAACCAAAACTCAAGAATTTCACATCGGCAGACGCGATGTGTCGGATCTTTGTTTTCTGGTCATTGAGTTGGAGAAAAAGCTTCTTTTCGATGAACGGTTTGATGTGATTTAATGTCCTTTCCGCAGCCTTTCGGCTTTTGCAAAAGATCATCATGTCATCAGCATACCTGACCGACCTGTGCCCTCTCTTTTCCAGTTCTCTATCCAACTCGTGCAATACGATATTGGCGGGTGTTGGAGAGATCGGACCTCCTTGCGGAGTTCCGATCGTGCATGTCGTGATTTTGTCGCCATCCTTGATCGGAGCCCTCAGCATCTTGTGAATAAGCGAAATAACACGACCATCCTTGATTCTGTCCGACAGGAGTTGGAGCAGTTTCGTGTGGTTAACCGTGTCGAAGAATTTCGCCAGAGCTAGGTCGATTACCCATCGATAGCCCTCATTGGCGTGTTTTAGACTCTGTTTCAGTGCCGTGTGGCAACTTCTGTTCGGTCGTAAACCGTGACTGCTGTCTCTGAATACTTGTTCGTATTCTTCGCTCAGCTTTTGTTGCACAGCTTGCTGTACCAGACGATCCGTTACCGTAGGGATCCCCAACGGTCTGAATTTGCCTTTGGGATTAAGACGAGTAAAACGGGTTGGGGTTTGTAGCTCCCTTCCTTTATGGCCTGCACCAGTTCGGGGCCGTGCTCACGCAGATGAGACAGAAGATCTGTGACCTTCATCCCGTCCACGCCAGCGCTTCCCTTGTTCTTAACAACTTGTTTCCATGTTCGGTTTAAGTTGTTTCGATCTAGTATGGCTTCCAGTGTGACCATCGTTTTTACTTCGGTTTGGCGACATATTCGTTCGTCCCCCCGCTCTCCAAGACCATCGATATCCTTACGATTCCGTCGCTACTTTTTCTTTGGTTTGCTCTTCGCAATTGCCTTATCATCGAGTCGGTTGGCTTACTCAGTATGCCTCCTGTTACTAATTTCGACCCTTCGTGAGTGCCATCCACTCTCTACTATGGTCTCTGCTGACTCCTCACAGCTAGTTTTGCTCCGTTGACTTCGTTTGTTAATCAACGTCTGTGAGGCCTCCCTGGGTAAGGACTTTATCTTTCCCTCCATCTATCCGCTTCGTCTACGGCTTCAGGTTCCGGAATAGCATTGGACTTCGACTTGTTTCGCAGTCTTATCCACCTGATTACCGCCTCACGAAGTTTCTATTCGTCGGACCAGAGGTTTGCCTACGCCTGCTTTCAGATTCCCCCTCGCGAAGGACACCCTTTGTTTTGGCTATGGGCTTGTCGCTATCCTGACCGCCCTCGGGACTTTCACCCGTTAGATAAAGTGCCATGCAAGGCACACGAAATTGGGAGCACAATTGACGAAAGTCAACGTGCTCCGAGACGTAAAGAATCAAAACCCGCTTGGCATATCGTCAAGCGGGTTTTAGTTTTGTTTAGCTACCAAGTGTAGCTTTCTTCGCTTTCGGAATTACTATACCCCTTGCGAGTTCATCATAGGTCGACATTTTGTAATCAGAGCCTTCTCCACTGCATCCAATTCCAACACCGGAACAAGAGCCACTGCGATATGAGACATACCCAGTCTATTTGCCTCGGTGAATCGCTCGTGGTTTGAAAGGCGAGTAGCAAGATCCGAACTCTGACCGACGTAAATAACCCTAAGGGTCGAGCCGTAGGGTCTTAAGAAGAGGTATACACCAGATTTATTGGCCAAGTTCGAAAAATTGGCATTTTTACTGTATACATAAAAGCGATAGTTTTTTCCATTGTTTTTGAAATCAAACATTTACTTTCTCCGTAAGTATTTTGAACAGTTTCATTATATGTTATATCGTTGCATTTTGCAAATACATCGTTTCATCAAGTTTTAATTAATAAATGTATAATCTCATTGCGACTCTCATAAAGAAACTAAATCCCATGAAAAAACTCGACATTCTTAATCTCATTCGTTATCACACTGAAAAAAACGAGGTTGGCTTTCGTCAACAGGCTACGGAGATTGCTACCGATTTCGATAGAAACGGAGACCATGAATTAGCCAACCACATCATGGCATTACTAACCATGACCAATACGTTCACACCTCAAGGAACGAGCTTGGATAACTCTTTATCCGATGCTTTTAATCCTATTCGCTTAAACAATCTCGATCCCCTCCCTTTACCACAAGCCATTCAACATGACATCGTGGGCATCGTTAACGCGGCCAATCGGAACATTGGCGTCCATACATTCCTTTTTCAAGGGGCTCCAGGGACAGGAAAAACGGAAACCGCCAAACAGGTTGCTCGTATCCTGCAGCGAAAGCTATATAGCGTTAATTTTTCTACACTCATTGACAGCCGATTAGGTCAATCGCAAAAAAATTTGGCCGCGATATTTGATGAGATGAACGCACTGCCACGTCCAGAGGAAGTCATCATTCTTTTCGATGAAATTGACTCTATTGCTTTGGACAGGACAAATAGCAATGACTTAAGAGAAATGGGAAGAGTCACTTCGCTGATGCTGAAAGAATTAGACAAATTAAATAACAGACTTGTGCTAATTGCAACTACTAACCTCTTTGAGCATTTTGATCCAGCGCTCATCAGAAGATTTGATAAAGTCGTCTCTTTTGACCGCTATACTCAAGAAGATTTATTGAAAATTGCCGAAGTAATTCTTGAACAACTACTTAAACAGTGCACAACTATTGGGCGTGATATCCGCCTTTTTAGAAAGATTATCTCCACATTTAACCCACTTCCATTACCAGGAGATTTAAAAAATCTAATACGCTCGGCAATAGCATTTAGCGACCCCGATAAACCTTATGACTACTTAAGAAGATTGCTTCAAAGCTCCATTCCGACATGTCGATTTGGATATCGAGAACTAAGCAACCTTGGTTTAAATTTACGTGAAATTGGTCTTTTGGTTGGGCTTTCAAAGGCTCAAATTTCTAGAGAGTTATCAAAAGAGGTAGCTTTAAATGAATGATTTACTGCAAATTCGGGGCAATTTAATTTCAGCAGCTAATACCCAGGGGTTCCATGAGCTCAAAATCCCCTCAAACTGTGTAGTTACATCTGAGCATCTCTCTCAGCTCATCGCCAGTCTTGAGAGCATCCTAGCCTTTTGGCTTAAACAAGACTTAATTGATGGGTCATTGCTTTGCGTTAATTACAACCGAGTCATCCCCAAAAGCTCTCGAATTGACAAGCTGTTTGGGAAAAGTAAGTCCACATACATTTGTGGAGTATGTTTTAATGGTCAGAAGCATACCTTTACTTACTACATGAAAAAGGATGTTTTAAATCAAGTAATTGACAAATTAAGAGCTACAAATGACATTTTACAAACGCGATACAACGGTCAATTAAACTATGAAGATTTCGTCGCCCTAAACGCAGAAATTAAAGGGAAAAAACAAGTTTATAGAAAGTTGTCGGCATTCCTTTATGTCATTTCAGACATTTGCGAGATTGAGAGCTTTTCAATTCCTTCCAATACCGTCAGTTCTGAGAGCCAAATCATTGTCACGCTATATAAAACAGATAAGACCATCCTTGAAATTTTTAATAAATTCAACTACTACATCCCTGGACTTGCCGATCGCCTGCTAACAGAGACTTCTATACTTTTATTCCCTAATGAAATACAAATCTTGCAACGTCGCGCCCCGTTTCTGATTGCAATGGGCATTCAAGACCTGAATGAATACAATTTAGAAGACACTGTAACAAGTGACTCTGCATGTGATCTTACGATTCCTTCTCCCAGAAATGAGCCAACCATCGGAGTAATCGACACCATATTTGAAACGAATGTTTACTTCAAAGATTGGGTTGAATATCACTGTAAAGTCAACCCTGAAATTCCACAAGACGAAAACATCGAATTTCATGGGACAGCCGTTTCATCCATTATCGTTGATGGACCAACGTTAAATCCAGACCTTGACGATAATTGTGGGCGCTTCAAAGTTCGGCATTTTGGGATTTGTAACTCTAAGCAATCCAGCTCTTTTGAGATTTTGCGTAAGATTCAGGAAATTGTTCAGCAAAATCCCGACATCAAAGTATGGAACCTTTCATTAGGCTCTACGATGGAGATTTCGAACACCTACATCTCACCTGAAGCCGCAATACTCGATAGTCTTCAGAGCCAATACGATATTATTTTTGTCGTAGCAGGGACCAACCGAACGCGTAGCAATCCCACCTCAATCAAAATTGGAGCTCCGGCAGACTCTCTGAATTCTGTTGTTGTAAACGCATGCGATCGAGAACGGCAGCCTGTTAGTTATCATCGATGCGGCCCCGTTCTGTCTTTTTTCAACAAACCGGACTTATCGTATTTTGGTGGTACCGCAAATGACGGCGTTACCGTCTGTGCGTCAAATTGTACTCAGAAGGTTTATGGCACATCTTATGCCGCCCCGTGGATTTCTCGAAAACTCGCATATTTAATTCATAAGCTTTCCCTACCCAGAGAGGTTGCTAAGGCTTTATTAATTGATGCTGCTGCAGGCTGGAATGCCAGTCGCGAGGTTTCAACAAGTATCGGTTATGGGGTTGTTCCTCAAAAAATTGAGAATATTGTTCGAACTGAACCCAATGAGATTAAGTTTTTCATTTCAGGAGTAACTGAAACTTACAAAACATATGCCCATAATCTCCCAGTTCCTCTAGATGGAGAAAAGTTTCCGTTCTTCGCCAAAGCGACGCTATGCTGCTGCCCACCGTGTACTAGAGACCAAGGGGTTGACTACACCGATATCGAACTTAGCTTTAACTTCGGTCGCGTTCATGGGAACAATATTGTATCTCTGGACAAAAATCCTCAAGACTCCCCTAATGAACGAACTACAGAGGATCAAGCAAGGAAGGTATACAGGAAATGGGACAACGTTAAGCACATATGCGAACCTGTTAAAGCAAAAGGGAAACCTAGAAAAAGTTATGGGTCCAACTACTGGGGTGTATTACTAGTTTCCAAAAAAAGACAGAACTCTGAAACTAGGCACCCTTTACGATTTGGATTAGTTGTGACTTTAAGAGAAATTAATGGAGTCAATCGCTATGACGAGTTCATAAAGCTTTGTTCGTTTAGTGGATGGCTTGTACACCAAATCTCCATCGAACAAAGGCTCTCTCTTTACGAACAAGCGGACACAGAAGTTGTTTGGCAAAAATAACTTATCGTTGAACCAACGGCGGGAAAAAGAGCCTCCTCTCAACTGCCAAATATAGATTGTTCCACGACTCGAAGATCATCGTCTTCGAGTCGTGGAATTTAATTTTCTAACTATAGAAAACTAACAGGTACAGGCCCTCGATTCGGGACCCGCAGTGCATGCAGCGTCTTTTTGCCAAAACACAAAGCACACCAAACGGTCTCCCCTTCTTCCACATTCAAAAAGCGACGGATGTTCTCGGACTCTGCTGCCTTGGTAGCATAGCCCGCAAAACAGCACCCCACATCAAATGCTTCACAAGCCAAATTAAAGTAGGTCAAAGCAATCCCAGTGTCCACCGGTCCCCAAACGTGATTACTCGGTCCCACTGCAAAAGCAATATGGGGCGCTCCCCGCATAATGACATCCTTACCGTTACGATAACGAGAAAGAATTGAGTCAATCGCATAACGCTTTCCATATACAGGATGATTACGGGCTTCCGTATCAAACCATTGCGCAATCATCTCGGTTAAAGCTTTTGTTTTTTGAGGATCGTATACAACAATCCAACGGATTTTTCGATTGTTTCCGCCAGACGGTGCGTAATTGGCCGTTTGCAAAATCTTATCTACAACTTCCTTTTCAACCGAAGTGTCTTGGAAGTTGCGATATGAACGCCTTGAACGCAAAAAACTCAAGTATTGCTCAGTTTTGCTTTCATCAAACTGCAAAGCTTCAGGCAATGCGAGACCTTTTGAGTACTCTTGTTCAGCGCACCCTTGGGGGCAATAGGCGACACACTGGCCACAGTTATTACAACGAGCAGAAGATTCTTCTGACATAGTCGGAAGACCGTCAACAAACTTAATTAGACCTTTGGGACAGGTTTGAATGCATATACCACAGCGAATGCACCGAGTTGAATCAGTCCTAAATTTAGCCATAATCACCCCCGTTCATTAGAAGAACAAGAATACGCATGTCATGATGCAAACCATCCCTACGGTCATCGGAATCCACGTGCGTCTTACGATTGCCAAGGGGCTAACACCGGCTGCACCTGCCACAGCAATAATAACCCCGGCAACAGGACTCATTGCACGGAACATGCCGGAAGCAAAGTGCATCGGGGTAATAAATGTCGCGGTCGTGCCTCCCAGAGCGGTCGAAAGGTCGTTAGCCATTGCGGCAAAGGCGGCAAAAGCGCCAACACCGGAACCTGTTAAGAACGTTACCGCACCGACAACACCCGTCATAACCGTGGTCATTCCGTCAAAACCTAAACCCGCGTTTTGTGACGAGACAATCATGCCATCGATTAGACCCGTTACCTTTAAGCCATGTGCAAAGAACTGAGCGCAGAAGATCAACACCACAATGGACGAGAACATCTTGCCCATGACTTTAAAAGCGTGAGCCCCGTCAGCCAATGCTTCTTTGGGATTTCTGCGGCGAACAATTTCAACCATGACCGCAATGAACCAAACTAAAAGCAAGGCAGAGTTGGTATTGAGCTTAATTGTTGAAACACAGAACTTACTGAAAATCACCAATAAGATGATAGGAAGAATCGGGAAAATGGCATACCAAAGTGGAGCATCCCGATTCTCATCTTTTTTAATTTCTGAAGACTCAGCGTAAACGTCATCGTTTTTGCGGTCGTAGTAGCGTTGAACAAAATAATGGCAGATGGCCACAACAATCATCGTGGGAATCCAGACCTTCATTTGGTAAGAGACGAAGTAAACAATCGGCTCAATCCCTGCAACTTTAGCGGCTAACAAACCGTTGCCGGAAGCAGGACCCACAGTCATCCCACCCGTTGTCCCGATGACTGCAGCAGCGGCTGCGGCAGAAACACCGACACTTTTTAGAATCGGATACATGGCTACCAAGAGAAGCATTGCCAGACCAGCAGCGCTCGGAATCACTGCGATCAGCATAGACCCGATGATATAGCCAATAGCTAGAACAACGTACGGTTGAGAAAAATGATTTAACGGCTTCAATGCAATATTCACTAATGACTTAGCCGCACCGATTTTGTCCATATAACCAGCAAACCCACCGGCAACCATAATCAGGAAGCCGGTACCCGCTGCTTGCTGAGTCGCGAATTTTCTCAAGATATCGAAAATGTCAAAAAAGAAAAAGCCGGAGGGCTTCACGCCTTTTGGCAACATGTCAGGAACACCTGCCATGTAACCTAAAAGAATCAGAACCATACCGGCCATAAATAGCGTCATCGCCGTTTGATAGCGTTTAAAAATTAACCAACCGGTCAGCCCAACGATTAGTAAAGCTATCCAAGGAAGGAAGGCTTGCATATGAACCTCCAAAGAAAGCAGAAGAGAAAATATTGCTTTTTATGAAATGTCTAGCACTTGCCAACAGTTCAAGGCAAAGATGAAAATGCTTCTCATCTAAATAAAAATCAATGAGTTAGCATTAAATATTTTAGAATTAACATGTTGCAGACTTTGCAACGACTTTTGAAAGTTTCGGGATAATCATGCGCATTGACGAAAAACGACTGAAGGTTTTCATTCGGGCGGCTAAAAGTGCTTCTTTAAACGGTGCGGCCGCACAGTTAAATATGTCTGTATCGACGGTCAGCAGAATTTTATCTGATATTGAACTCGATGCCGGAGTTGAGCTTTTTGATCGTAGCGGCTATCGATTGCGTTTAAACCAAGATGGACTTGCTTACTTGAGACAGTCTCAAGAAGTTTTAGCGTCAATGTTTGAGTTAGCCAATTTCAAGCAGAGACGACAACTGTATGATCGGCGCATCCTTCACGTTGCAGCTTTCCCAAGACACATCGAAACGCTTAACACTCCGATTGTCAGAGAGTTCACTCAACAATTGCCAAATTTCCAAATTTGTCTTGATCTACACATTCGGCGCGACTTCTGGCAGTCGATGTACTTGCACCCCTTTGACATTGGATTTGGCAATATCAATAAAGCCCCCAATGATGATCTTATCGTGGTCCCGATGGGTACTTCCCCTTTCGTAGTCTGCGTTCCAGAAGGTCATTACCTGACAAAGAAATCGGTCATTAAGCCAGATGATCTTGTCGATGAAAAGTTCATTTTGTTGTCGGGCGACACCCTAGTAGGCTCTTCCGTTCATAAAGTCATCCCATTTCTTCACTCTAGACAAATTGTCGCCACGTGTTCGAATACATTGGCCGCTCTGTCGATGGTCAGCTGCGGGATGGGAATTCATATTACGGACAAACTCGGTGCCAAGTCCGGTGTCTTGCGTCATGCGAAAATCATCGACTTTGAGCCCTCAAAAGACATCTTGTTATCTGCGTTTTGGCCGAGAAAATCTTTGATTTCGACCGATGAAATTCAAACTTGTTGTGATATTGCGCACGAGGTTATGAAAAATTGTGGATTAACAATGCTTGAAAGCCGTTGTCCCAAAATTGAGAAGTTTATTTCGGCTCAGAAGTAGGCCTTTATTTCGGTTTCTGATTACACAAGAATCATGTGGGCTCTGATGGCTCATGAGGCTTGCTATGTAAAGGATTATGTTCCTGTTGAGTACAGGAAATGAATTTAACTAACTTTTTTGACAAGGAAGAACTCTGAAAGTTTGCTGAAGTGAAAAAGTGATGAAGGATAGGTAAGACCGGAGTGTTTAGAACCTGAATATTGTTCTGGGCGGTGATTTGATCGGAAAATCAAGATTGAATAAGAGCCCGTACTAGAAATGAGGAATTCACTCGCGGAAATACATCAGGGCTGTTGGCTAAGCCAACACAAAGCTGGATATAAAGCTGCAAACCATTCTTAATTCATGAATTTCGCATTGGCAAGCGGGAGGTGTTCATATAAGTAGTATGTCAAGTCCTATAATTGATACCTATCATTATCACCCTATCGACAAATACTACACAGGGAAAACAATAAGACAAATTGCTCCTGGTATATATCCTCCTTTAAACACAACAGACATTAAACCACCTAAAGTCCGAGAGGGTTATGTTCAAGTTTTCGATGAAAAAGAAAATAAATGGAACGTTGTCCTAGATACTTTTGATCGGTCAAAAATAATTCAACATGTACTTATCCGCCCATCGTGTCTTTACAATAAACCAACCATCCCATACATTTATTCACGATCTTTAAATCAACCCCTTCTAGAAGACCAATATATTGCCATCTGTAATTTTTTTGTCAGTTAAATTCTTTAAATAATTTTGAGTCATCATTTGCAGCGGCAATAAGTTTCGCTACTCGCTTAAATCATATTAATCAGCGTATTCAGGAATTATTTCAAAACCAATACTGGTATTTTTTACACCTAAATTTTTATAAATATGGGACTCTTGGTAAAAATATTGAGTAACAGATTCTAACTGAAGAAATCATTCATCAGATTAAGCGATTATTGGATCTACTAGCAATTACAGTTGCCGCTAACGATTACTCAATTGAACACAACATTAAGCAGTACAGAAGCAATCACTGTATGCCCGTTGATAATTTTTGGGCTTGCGGAGCAAGCAATACAACGCGCGAAAAATTAGGCGTGGACAATCATATGCATCTATTGCAGTTTATCAACAATTTACACAATGCCTATAAACACGATCTGTTAGCAGGACAAGGCTCTGACTCATTAACTCATGAGCCTTATATTCAAACGCCAAAATTCAAAAATCCGAGAAAAAATTTAAACGAAATCCACGTGTTTGAGTGCTCTGTTAGAGCGCTTATCATGGCCTGCGATGAGTACATTTCAGCAGTGATCAATCAAAATGCTTCAACACTTAAGCCGAGTTATGGGATAACTGAACAATGCATCGGTAAACTTTGAACAATAACAGCAATTTTTCAATAAGTTAATGAAAAAAGGAAACCCGTTGTGACAAAATCACAACGGGCCCTGAAATGGTGTCCTGTAGGGTCCAGGATTTCCTAAACGCTCCCACAGGAATACGGTAAAATTATACGTCACCCTAAACATTACTTCAAGTGTTTCTCTATCTCTAAAATCTCTTATGGAAATGAACAATATCACTAAATCACCAAAAGATTATGATTTTGAAAGTACTTTTTCCCCTCCTCGAATGAGGATATATTTAAAAAATTCTTCCAATAACAAAAATCTAGCAATTGAAGACTACATTTTCAATCTCAAATTGGCTCAGGCTTTCATTACTCCACTTGATTTTATGGAAATTTCATTAAGAAATGCCATCGAGGAGGTTTTAACAGACTGTTTTGGTGATAAGTGGTATGAGCTTGATGGCTTCCTCAACAACCTAAGTAGTTCTCGCCGGAGCGATTTGAATTTAGTTATTAACCAACTTAAAAAAAGTAAAGGAATATATTGCAAAGATGACGTAATTGCGAATCTAAATTTAAGATTTTGGGAAGCCTTATTAAGCAAAAAGATGTTTCACATCGTGTGGAAGGGAAGATTAGAACAAATATTTCCTCATAAACCAATCACACTTAGTGAAGAAATATTTTTAGAAAATTTACGAACCAAACTAAATCAACTGAGACCATTTAGAAACCGAATTGCTCATCATGAGCAAATTTTATACAAACCCAATATCGGTCAAAGATATACTGATTGCGTTAAGATAGTCGGGTATCGATCATCTGAGGCTAAAAACATATTATTAAAAAATCAAGAGGTAACAAAATTATTAAATCTGAGAAGGACCCGAAACTATCAAAAGAAAAACAATTTAGCCTTATCAAAATTATTTTGAAGATCTTGAACTTCCCTCCTAGTGCCACGAGAACCGTAACTAAGATGAACCGTCCACTAATTGTGCAACTTTCTTATCTTGAAAAAGCGGGCAACCAAAGTTGCCCGCAAAATATGTTTTAGCTCATTGTTTATTTAACGATTTTCACCGTATCAAATGCAGCTACTGGTTTGCCATTAACACGCGTAAAGAGATACAACTCTGTTAACACGTCCTTAAACGTGATAGCTGTTGCCCCTTCGACCTTAAACGTAATGACAGCATCAGCTAATCCATCACCGTTAACGTCTTTCTTCGTCACCTTTTCAGGTTTAGCCATCTTCTTGTTCAATTCGATGGAACCGTCTGGATATGGCGAACCAAAGTGCGTGTGAGCTTGGTCCAGTTTCGTAGCATCAAAGCCCTTTTCAGAAAGTAATGCCACATCAACCGTTCCCTTATCTGCTGGGCTAAGCGTGTCCTTCATAATCACGATAGCGTGCTTATTCAGACGGCTTACCCAATCTCCGGTCTTAGCCAGTACATCGTTAAAGGAGGCAACATTGAAAGCGTGCATATATTGCAACGCTTTGTCCTTGTCTACACCAACGAGCAATTGAGCGTGAGCCTTAGCATCAGACATCGTCTTTGTCACTTCTTTTTCGTAAGCATCGCGATCTTTCATGCAATGAAGGCCTTACGTTCATCAGGCATCCAATCCAAGAAGTTTTGCATCGCCAAGAACGTGTAAATCGTGCGATCAGGCGAGTAACTGACCTGTTCCGGCGTTGCGTGGAACTGAGCGCGAGTACCGGTTTCCCAAGCCATATACGTTTGGTTAGTAGCAGGACCGGCTAACGGGAACGCAGGAGCATAGAACTGTTGACTAGGACGTCCGGCAGTACGCCATGCCACAGTTAACAGCGGGTTGTCTGCCAGCTCAAAGACAACGCTATCGAAGGTACCGATATTGCAGATGTCTTGCATTGTTTCATGTTCCCAGCCCGATTCACGCTTCTCAAACTTCGAGTGACCACGCAAGTAGCTCTTGACATCTTCAACGGTGATTTTCTCCCGAGTTTGACAGTTTCAGCCCCTTCTATATAGCCCAATCGCCTGATTAGCAGGGCTAGTCGAGCGATCAGGGTGTTTTTCTGACTTTCGGGTTTGTAGCTTACATGGTCTTGGCTCCCTTGATCTTAAGCTTCTTATGTAGCCCGGCGCGGCTCTCACACCGAGACAGCACACCAAGTCCCAACGCTTCACAAATCCGATCAAAGTCCTCGCTACACTCAAGCTTCAAGTACACGGGATTAAGCGGATCGGTATTCATCGGCAACACCATCGCTTGCCGTATCGCCTTCAGAAATCTTTCTTCAGTCATCTCCGTTAACTTCTGCTTCAGCAAGTGCATGGCTAATTTCTCGATGACCAAGCTGATGAAGCAACTCAAGAAGTGGCCGTTGATATGCTCATCCGTCCAAACAAAGCAGGGACGGGCTTCGAGGTACGATTTACTCGTGCGGAAGCAGTCTTCAATACGCCAGAGTTGTCGGTATTGCTTCATGATGTCTTCATGGCTTTTGTCCGACATGTTCGTACAGATGGCGTAGTACCCAGCCCACTCCTGCTCCTTGCGGATCTTCTCTAAATTCAACTCAGGCTTGCCTTCGCCTTTGGGCACTTTGATCAGGCCTTTGTAGCCTTTGGCGCTCGATAAGCTTTGATTTCCATCCAGTGCTTTTTGAGCTTTTTCAATCTTTCGGTTCAGATCCGCCAAGTCCTTGTTGGCACGAGCTTGCGAGTACGTCACCAACCACGTCACAGACAGATTGCCGATTTCTTTGTTGCGATTGACACTCTTTTTACCAGTGACGGGATTGATCTTGGTTTCATACAAGGGTTTGTCAACCGCCATCTTGCGCCACTTGTAGAGAACTTCTCCGCTTTGGGTATCAATGTGCATCCCTTGCCAGTCGTCACTTCTGACCTTTTCTGCCATGTCTTTGCCCAGATTTTTAATCTTTTGCGCAATGACAAAATCACAGCCCATATCCAGCAGTTTGACCAAGTTCTCATTGCTGTTTAAGCCACGATCGGCGACCACAACAACCTTTTCCAATTGGTAGTTTTTCTTGAGCCGTTCAATGATCGGGCACAATATGCCGAATTCAGAAGTGTTGCCCTTAAAGAGCTCATAGTCCACAGGGATGCCGTTTTCATCCATCACAAGTCCCATGACAACCTGCACTTCGTTGACTTTGTTGGCCTTGCTGAGCCCGAAGTCTTTCAGCTCGCTTTGGCACTGACTTTCAAACTCGTAGGTTGTGACATCGTAAAAAGCCGCGGTGACTTTCCGACCGGTCAGTTTGCCGACTTGATGACCCAAGGAGTTCACCAAGCTCGGCTTGTCTTCACTGAGTCGATCCAGTACTCGGTACAAGTTGCGCAGATTGGTGATGTCATCGTTGAAGTCCAGGATGTAATCGTCTTTGTTGTCGAAGTTCTTGAGCTTACTGCCCGGAGCCAGAATACGGCTCATGCAGAGATAGAAGACCAAGTCGTTGTAGGCGTAATGAGCCCGACTGTTACGGTCAAAATATCGGAAGATGCTCGGCAGAGACAAATCATTCCAGAGCTTTTTAACAACGGTCATGCCGACGTTAAGACAGTGAAACGATTCGGTGTTGGCTTTCCCGCCGGCCAAGTCTTGGTAGTGCTGCATGGTTTCTGCAGCTTGCTTCTCAATGAGGCCGATCTTGGCTTGTTTTTCGAGCTCGTTTTGTTCTTTGACGCGCTCACGAAGTTTTTCGACGTATTGAGGATCTTTGGCCAGCGCCAAGTCGAGTCGACCGTGATTTTCGATGACCCGAGAGGTGGGTTGACCCTTTTCATTGCGATAACTTTGGCAAACCCGGATGTAGCGGTGGTTGCCGTTTTTGACGATGCTGACGTTGACAGGCATGAGACAAAATCCCCCATACCTTATACTACCATATACTCGTACGCTACGCAAGAGGGATAAAAAGAATTTGAGCAAACTATTTGATTTAAAACAAATATTCGCTCAAATTCGAGGCTTCAAACTGTCAAACTCGGGAAAATTAGTACTTATATATAAAATATAAATTATTTTAAAAATAACTAAATAAGTCTATTCTCTGAACCTTCAATCTGTTATGCTCATTTCCATCATTGTTTCATTGCAATGAGCTTTGCCGTGCAAAAATTTTTCGTTTATTTGCTCTCGCTTGGTCATTTGTGCGTGGATTTGGCACCTGGCGCCCTCCCCGCCATTCTCCCCTTTTTAGTTTTGTATAACGGTTTAAGCTACACCGAAGTGGCAGGTCTTATGTTTGCCTCATCCTGCCTGTCTTCCATTGTTCAGCCGGTTTTCGGTTATTGGGCCGATAAGAGTTCAAAACAATGGTTTATGGCGTTAGGTATCGCGATGAGCGGTATCGGTTTGGGGATTTCCGGACTTTTCTCTAATTATTGGTTTGTTTTTATTGCCATTACGCTGATGGGAGTGGGAAGCTCAATTTTTCACCCTGTCGCGGCGCGAACCGTTAATCGTATTTCTGCCGGCAATAAAGCTACAGGAATTGGAATTTTCTCGGTTGGCGGCAACCTCGGTTTTGGCGTAGCACCCATGATTGCGGCTGCGGCTCTCAGCGTATGGGGTACCTCAGGGACTGTACTATTTTTGGTTTTCGGACTCTTGATGTCTGCGTTAATGATTTGGGCTGTCCCCAAAATGGTTGCCTCTGTACGCGCTGAGACCCAAAAATCCTCAGAAAATAAAAAGAAAGTTTCGACCGGTAGCACAAACGATTGGCATGGATTTATGCGCTTGAGCTTTGTCATTTTATTTAGAAGCATCGCGCAGACAAGTGTTTTGGCCTTCCTTCCCCTTTACTGCATCTACCGATTTGGTATCTCAGAAGCTTTATCGGGAACTTTATTGTCCTTCCTTTGCTTAAGCGGTGCGGTTATGACCGTGTTGGGCGGTTGGTTAACCGATAAAGTGGGATTGATTCGTGCTTGCAAGTTGGGTTATTTATTGATGGCCCCCGCCTTTGCACTAGTATTGGTAGTTCCCTCAGTATGGTGGATATACCCGATTCTTATTCTGATCAGCTTCACGTTGAATGGAACCTATGCGGCTTTTGTGGTTTTGGGACAATCTTATTTAGCCAAAAACGTTGGATTGGCTTCGGGCGTAACCATGGGATTGTCAGCAAGTTTAGGTGGGATTTTTACACCGATTTTAGGAATGGTGGCTGATGCTTACGGCATTACCACCGTTATGGTGATGCTCGTTGTGATCGGTGCGCTTTGCGCCATCTCTTCGTTCCTGTTGCCTGAACCAAAAAGTGAATAGCGCAAAGCTAACGAATTATTTAATTTCGGTGAACCGGTAGTGCGTGTAACCGACGCTGTTATTTTCGGCAATGGTCGTCAACATGGTGGAGTGTCGTTTTTCCCACATTTGTCTGACCGTCTTATTTGGTGCGGCACCAAAAGTTAAATCGATAGCGGCCTGATCAACGGCAACAGGATCAAGGCTCGCCAAAATGCCGATATTGCCAAGATTGGTAGCATGCTCGCAACCATCGGTCGGTTCAAAAGCATCCAGAACGTTAACGAATGCCCATCTCCCCTGCTTAGCTTGCATGGCGGCTTTAACAGCATCTGACATCGCTTCGCAGGTCGTTTGATCATCGCGCGATGAAAAATGATCCATCACTTCACCGGCTGAGTGGATAAGGCATTTTCCTTCCACGCCTGTTCCCATGCAAATGGACAAATTTTTGAGGGTACCACCATAGAAATCTAAAAAATGGGCTTTAAAGCGAACCATTGATATCAGCGTATCGTAATTGGCAAAATGACTGCCGGTTCTGGCAAATTTCAAGTGGTAGCCTTTTGATACCGGAAGATCCATGTATCCGTCAGCATCCAAAATATCAATAGGTGCGATGGTTTCATCAAAACCGTTGCCACGGGCAACCTCCAGGTGTTTGCCCGTTGTGTCTCTTGGCGGATAGCAATTATTGTCAATTAACGTGGCTTTTGTATGATCGGCTAACGCCTTCACTAATTGTGGATCCAAATGCGGTCCGCCAGGAGTCTCAAAAGTCATTTTGATGCCAACACGTCCTTTAAGTGCTTGTTTTAAAGCACCATATACGCGAATTAACGCCTCTGAATTGACTTGCGGTACAAAGAAAACTTCCGGAGCGCTGGCATCGTTGACGCGGTGAGTCAAGCGCGAGGTTAGGTCGTTGTCGGCAGCGAGAGTCAGTCCGGGAGTGGCCAAAGCCCCAAGTGTCATTGCTGATGTTTTAAGAAATTCTCGTCTTTTCATCACTCATTCCCCACTATTGTTTCTTTTCAACTGGTCTGAAAGTGACAGGTTGATTCCCGCTTTCTTTGAGCGCTTTAGTGGCTTCAAATGACATTTTTCCCATTGGGACTAAATCTTCTGAATGTCTGAAATCCTTAACAAAGACACAAATGTTTCCCCAAGGAATGTAATAGGCTAGGTCACCGACCTTCGGATCGGCAGATGTCGGTGCGGAGCCGATCGTTAAAGATTGTTTTAAATAAGCGATGCGTTCGGTTGAACCGAAGTTTTCAAACGTAAGCGTCATCGGTAACCTGTCAGCAAAGGCTCGAGCCGCGTCATGCTCGAGAAGTTCAATGGTAAAAGCTTGTTCACCAATGATCATTTCAATAGTTTGAGCCATCACGGTTTCTCCCATCAATAAAGCACTTAAAACAAAAGGCAGTAGTTTTTTCCTCATTCTTCTTTCCGTTTTGAATCAGGTTTCTTTGTTTTATTTTTGCAAAAGTCATTTGAGAATGATTGCCTGAATGTCGCTCATCTTTGAGGAATTCTCTATGTTTGATTTTCGGTTGTTTTTAATTGGCAATAAAAAAGCCGAGCAGCTTGCCCGGCTTCCTTTTTTATTACTAATTAGTTGAAAACATTTTGATTTCGTTTAATCATCACCAGTCCCATCGTAAGTAGTGCGCAGATAAACAAGAATGCGCCCTGCAATGAAATAGCTGACGAAATCGCTCCGATCAGAGCCGGTCCGGCCAATAGGCCACCATAGCCCACTGTGGTAACAGCGGTAATGGCTTTGACACTATCCATTGAGTTGGTTCTGGAGGCAGCAGAAATCAGAATCGGCGCCAAGTTGGCAATACCCAAACCCATCACAAAGAGTGAGGCAAACGCAGCGATCGGATGAGGTATAAAAACAAGTGCCAAAAGCGTTACTAAAATTAAAAGCGTGCCGATTGTCAATACCGTTTGAGGCCCCAACTTAGTCGTCAGACGGTCACCGGTTAAACGTGAAATGGCCATTGCGATGACAAAGAGCGTGTAACCGAAAGCACTGGCTTCTTGTGGTACCCCGGCATTGTCTCGAAGATAAATCGCACTCCAGTCCAGCATCGCGCCTTCGGCTAAAAAGATAACGCCGCAAATAACAGCCAAAACACCGATGGGACCCATCAGACTAAAACGAATTTTGCTGGTCTTTTCTTTTTTGGGCGCTTCAAGTTTAGTGTTTTCAATTTTTCGCAAAATGGCGATTAACACCAAAGCTAAGACAATCATCAAGAACCCAACGGCGGTTATCGGGGCAAAACCCGAGACAAATAAAGCAGTCAGAGCGGCAGCCGAGGCGACTTCACCGATGGAGTAAGCGGCATGCAGCCCACTCATGAGACGGCTTTTTTGGCGATTTTCAAGATAGGTGCCATAAATGTTGACGCTTACTTCAAGGCAACCTAGCGCAACGCCATAACCCAGTAATGCGAAGCATTCAAAGTAAAAACCGGGTATCAACGCCAAGAGCACTAAAAGCAGGCAGGAGGCAAGACCTGATAAGGCAATCGCATTTCTAGCTCCCAGTCTTTGAGTGAGAGTGCCGGCCAGGGGCATGCCGACAAAGGACCCCACGCCCAACCCCAGTAAAAGCAAACCTAATACGTAGGGTTCAAGCGCGAGCTTAGATTGCACAAATGGAATCAATGGCGCCCATGATGCAACAGTGAAACCTCCTGTGAAAAAGCCGATACGGGCAGCCCAAAGTTCAAACTTTGAGACGGCTTTTGTACGGTTTGCCGCATTGGTTTTCTCACTGAAAGGTAAGTCGGACTGGGTATGAAGTACTGATAAGTCGTGTTCAGAAGTGCTGACTGCACTATCCGGTTTATGTTTTAGAGAATGTAAAGCCATAAATAACTCATTGATTAACCTAGACGCTTAGTATTATTTCATCAAAAAACCGTAATAACGAGTTAGAATCTATCAATATCATGATAGAGGTGAGCAGATGGGACTTAGAATTGATGAAATTCGATCTTTTGTGGCGGTGGCGGAAACGGGTTCTTTTTCGGCGGCCGCTAGAAATCTGAAACGAGCACAATCCGTGGTGTCCATGCACATTGCAGGTTTTGAAGCCGAGCTTGGCTATAAACTTTTTGATCGAACCCCAAAACCGGTGCTAACTGCTCAAGGTCGAGAGCTTTTGGTCGGAGCCAAACGTGTTTTAGTGGAAGCCGATCGTCTGCAAAACCGCGCGCTTACACTTAGCGAGACTCAAACTCCCTCCATTTATATGGGTATTGATTTGGTGCTTGAAGCACCGGTCATGATTGATTTATTAAGACTTTTTGCTAAATCATTCCCCTCGGTTCGTCTGCAGATTGAAAATATTTCGGGTTCGGAAGCCAAGTGGTTTTTCACGAAAACAGCCATGAATTTGGCTTTGGTTTTCTCATCAGATCCGTCGCTAGAAAGTGATGAATATATTTTGGGCCACTCCCCGTTATCGATTGTCGTGGCAAAGAATCATCCGCTTGCGGCCATTGACAGACCAACAGTGGATGATTTGAGACGTTATCGTCAGATAGTCGTTCATGCGCGTGAACCGCAATCCCCCAGTCCTGCTGTGGTTAACACGGATTATTGGGAAATCGATAGTGGTTTATGGGCTTTGGGGTTAGCAGCCCGTGGGGTGGGTTGGGCCATTTTGCCGAACTTCCTTTTAATCGGTCAGTCCGCTTTTCGCAGTTCAGTGGTGACGATTAACTCTCCGTTCAGACTTGAAGCTCAGCGTCTCGTTCTCAGAAGTAAAAAGGGAGAAGTCAGCGCAGAGATAATTGATTGGTGGGCTAAGACCATTGATAAAAATAAAACAAAGTTAGGACTTCAGGTTCAATAGTACAAGACAGAATCGGTTAAATTTTCGCTCTATTTGACACGAAGTGAAGGAATAACTGAAGGATAATAAAGCAAAGAAAGCAGAGGGGTCTTGAAAATTGCCGTCAGTTCCGCAAACCTCAACCATTTGTTGGTCAATTGCCCAGGCTCTGGCTCATGGAGCATGATCGTTTTTTACGGAACTTAATTAATGACTAACTTTCTAGGCAATGGTGCTTGATCTTATTACAATAAATCGTGCCTATTTTATTTCTGTGCCACCATGAACTTTATTGTTAAGCATTTTTCTGAACTGTCCACTGAAGAGCTCTTTAAAATTTATCGATTACGAGTAGCCGTTTTTGTCGTCGAGCAGCAATGCGCCTATCAGGAAGTCGATGAGGCAGATAAAGTTTCCTACCATCTTTGGCTTCAAGAAGGCGAAACAATTTTGGCCTATTTAAGAGTCATTCCTGCCGGTGTCCTCAGACATGAAGTCTCATTGGGCCGAGTGATTGCTGTTAAGCGTCATCAGGGACTCGGGACAAAAATCGTCGAACACGCAATTGCGTTTGCAAAAGAACAATTAGGAGCTGGAGAAATTGTCATTGAGGCACAGACTTACGTACGAGGTTTGTATGAAAAATTAGGTTTTAGGGCAGAGTCTGAAGAATTTTTAGAAGACGGAATTCCCCATGTTCGTATGAGACTTCTTCTTAAAAAAACTTAAGAAGGTACAGACAAATTGCTTTCAACCTGATAAAATTCACGCCCTAACGTTCGTTAGGTACCTTTAGGGGCATAGCACAATGGTTAGTGTACTCGGCTCTGAACCGAGGTATCTTGGTTCGATTCCAAGTGCCCCCGCCACTCTCTCCCTCGTTTAATTCAATTCGTTGACTTCACAAGACATTCAAAGATTTTTGTCAACACTCTTTATCTTATCCGCACTTTCCTTCTTTTCCGACAAAACCATCATGTTGAAAACGACTATCCGATTGTCTTTCACGGGTTCTTGCCCCTACAGTTTTTCGGTGTGTTCGTAGCGATCGGTTTGTATCTGGTGCTGCTGTATTTTTGTGGCTATTACGTTTCGACCGCTTTGTATTTGATTGGATCGCTTTTGTTTTTGAAGGTACCGATGAAATACAACCTGATGACTGTTGTCGTGATGATCATGATGGTGGCGGTTGTGTTCTCGTATTTTCAGTTCCCCTTCCCACGGGGCTTTTATTCGGCTAAAAGGAGTCCGACATGTTAGAGACATTATCTTCAATGGGCGCGGGCTTCATCAATGCCTTTTCACCGATAAACCTTCTTGCAATGGTGGCCTCCACCGCTTTGGGGATCACGATCGGATGTCTTCCGGGGGATTGACTTTAAGGACGATAAACAATTGGGCGAACTGATCAAGGCCCAGGACGTTTTTGCCCTCGAAGTGATTTCGAAGCTCTATTAATTTCAGATTTAATTCAGATCTGACTGTTCGTTTGTGAATGAGGCCGCGAAGGGATTACACTTTCGGGGTCTTTTTTTGATTTTTAACCAATGACAGGGATAAAAAATACGGCTTATCCGCCAATCATTGTTTTTCTAGCCTTGCTGATGACGATTCTGGTCATGCGCGGACCCATCACCTGTGTGGGCGCTGTTGCAGAGGAAATCATTAAAACCCTTCATATCGGCTACCCCGCTTACGGATTTCTCACCGCACTACCCATCGCTTGTTTCGGACTCTTTTGCGCGGCGGCGCCAGCAATGAGCAAACGTTTCGGGCTTCTCGTTACCGTATTGATTTGTTTAGCACTGATTCTTATCGGCACGGCAGGTCGTCTAATCCCTTCTTATTCAGTCATGCTTATGGCAACAGCTCTCATCGGAATCGGCATTGCCGTTCTCAATGTGTTGATGCCTGTTTTGCTTAGAGATTATTTTCCGAATAACATCGCCCTGGTTATGGGAGTGTTCACAGGATTTATCGGTTTTTCCGGATCAATAGGCGCTTATTTTTCAGTGCCGCTTTTAGATGCGTTTGGTTCTCTTGAGGCCCCTTTAGGGCTTTGGGTGCTGATGTCGGCTTTGGCGCTTGTGGCGTGGTTTTTGGCGCCCCGCGCTAAACGAATCACTGTGGCGGGCGGCGCTTTTCACTGGGCGCTATTGAAAAAGCCCCTGACATGGGCCGTGATTTTTGTGATGGGAATGCAGTCGCTCACTATTTATACAACGGTGGCGTGGCTTCCCACCATTTTGAGCACTTTAGGTTTTTCTGCTTCCGAGGCCGGATTGGGCTCCGCTGTTTTCTTGCTCGTGAGCGCGCCAGCGAGTATTTTGACGGCGGCTTTCATCAAAGCGGTCGGCGGTGAGCGCCCGGCCTCCCTGATTATGACGGCAAGTTTTGCTATCGGCATCGTTTTTTGGTTATTCGGCGGGACCTGGTCCTTTGTGGGATGTGTTTTAGCCGGTATTCCCCAAGGCATCACTTTTAGTATGGCGATGATTTTAATGGCAAAAAAGACCAACAGTCTTTCTCAGCTTTTGGTCATTTCCAGTCTTGCGCAGGGAATCGGTTACGTTTTGGCGGGTTTCGGTCCTTTTATCTGCGGTCTGCTTTACCAAGGGGATGGTCAGTGGCTGTCTGTGGTTGGTTTCATGTTGTGCGCGGTGGCACTTTGGGGACTGAGCGCCTGGTATGCATTCGGTGACCGAAAGCTTTTTGATTAGGCGCTCATTACCATTGGTGCTTTAATTTTTAACTTTGACGTCGGGGAAATCTTCAAGAAGCCCTTCTGTCACGTTGGTAGCCAATTTCTCATAAGGCGGCTTGATCTTGTGATAGGCTGAAGCAACAAGGTCTGTCGCCAAAGCGATGTGCCAATCGTCAAGCTGCGAATTCGGTAGTGAATCCGATGAGTAAGTCTTTTTGTAAATCAGCTCGCCTTGAGCGTCGTGCAATTCGTAGTGGACTCGAAGCTTTGTGTAGGTACCCAATACCGCGTAGTTATTTTGAACACCTTCAATTCTCGCAACGAGTTTGGCATCGGCGCTGTCTGATTTAGAAGTTTCGTGAAGAACCTTATAGCCCTTCTCTTCTAATCCTTTTTGGGTCTTTTTAAGTAGAACTTGATAAATGTCGGACTCGACGTTGTTTTTAGGCATCCCCGTGTAAACGTAGATGCTGTCGATTCCTTCAGTATTGATTTCCGGTTGATGTGTAAAAGTTGAGCAACCGGTTAAAAGTACCGCACAGGCGGAGAGGGTCAAAAGCTTTGTACGCATTGGCGAACTCCGTCAAAAATGAAATTAGAGTTCGCCATTTTAACTAAAAAGCTTTCTGACATTTTTGAAAAATCGTAAAAAAATATGAATTCTCAATAAGTTATAGCTTCCGGCAATTACTTTAAGTAACACTTGAGTTTTTCGATAAGGGAGAGATCCGCCGGTAACCAGTTCACTGTGTCTAAAGTATCGATTGTTAACCATTTGGCGTCTTCATGCTCCTTGAGAACAAGATCGCCGTGCTTAATGGAACAGATGAAGCAGTGCATCTTCAAGTGAAACTTCGGGTAGTCATACTCCACGGTATCAATGAGATCTCCTACCTCGATATCTGTTTCAAGTTCTTCTTTAATTTCGCGAACTAGCGCTTTTTGAGGTGTCTCCCCTGCTTCCATCTTGCCGCCGGGAAACTCCCAACCGCCTTCAAATTCACCGTACCCGCGTTGAGTGGCGAAAATTTGATCATCGTGTTTAATGATTGCAGCGACGACTTCAATCGTTTTCATTCATTTACCCTGCAGTAATATATTCAAAAATGTCTGCACGAACTGGCGTTTCAAGTTTGTATTGAATCTCAAAAGCCGTATCGTTGGACTCCGGCATTCTAACCTCTGTCGGATTTCCATGTGCGTTTATTTCTCCGAAGAAATAAAATTCTTTAGTTTCTTTGTCGTCTTTATTTTTTCTCACAAAAAGATAAATTTTGTTGTTCCGATCGGCTTCGGTACGCTTAAACATATGGTCAGCGTCTGTCGAACTCGCTTTTCTCGGGTGCTTAGATAATGCAATGAGTTCATCCGGAGAAATGAATCGGTCTTCATATGCAATAGCGTTCTCTTCTTTAACGTAGTTAATAAAGACAGGAAGTGTCTTAGTTTCTGCGTCGTAGAAGTATCCGCCAATATTTTGAGCATTTAAATTGCGAGTCCACCCTAAAAGACGTTGAACCTCATCATAGGTGTATTTTTGATATAAAACAAAATCTGTTTCTTTATAGCGATTTGCGTATTGTATTTGATTTTGTTTTAAACCAAACTCAATGGTCTCAGTCAATAGATTTCTAAATGCGAGATTTGATTGAATAGATTGAACTAGGTACGGATCAATCGAATAGCTACCATTAGCATTTTGATGGATAAAAGCAAGATTTTTTAATTTTTGAGAATTAAATGTGCCTGATAGTTGTTTGGTTAAATTGATTATCTTGTATTCAGAGCTAGTAAATATTCCCATTGTTTTTCGTCATTCATTGACATGAACTAACGGCACAAAGCGACATTAACAAAGTGTTTAATGGCTGATTGGATATACTCAAAGCTCGTTTTAACGCATCTTTCAGAAAGGATACAGCAATGCGCAAAACACTCGTTGCACTATCTCTTGGACTTGCGCTTAGCGGCACGGCTTTGGCTGCCGATGATTTCCGCTTAGTCATTCACGGCGGCGCCGGCAATATCGTCGAAGGCCGTTTTTCACCTGAAGAAGAAAAGGCCTATCACGAAGGTCTGCAGGCGGCTTTGAAAGCAGGCTATGAAGTGCTCAATCGCGGTGGCACTTCCGTCGAAGCGGTAAAGGCTGCTATCAACCAAATGGAACTCAATCCCATTTTCAACGCCGGTCGCGGTGCCGTTTTCACCAATGAAGGGAAAAACGAGTTGGATGCCTCCATCATGGACGGCAAGACGTTGACAGCAGGCGCTGTTGCCGGCGTGACCAACGTCAAGCATCCGGTGAATTGCGCTGACTTGGTTCGCACCAAATCGCCCCATGTCATGATGGCTTCAAAAGGCGCAGAAAAATTCTGTGCGGCCAATGGTGCCGAAATCGTCGATCCCAAGTGGTTCTTCACCCAACATCGCTATGATCAGTTGAAAAAAGCTCAAGAAAAAGAACAAATCCTGTTGGATCACGACGGCGCCAAGAAAACTTCCAATGCCGAGCTCTACATCGATCCTTTGATGTACGACTACAAATTCGGAACGGTCGGCGCAGTTGCGCTGGATAAACACGGCAACCTCGCTGCTGCCACCTCCACAGGCGGCATGACCAACAAGCGTTTCGGTCGTATCGGCGATAGCCCCATCATCGGTGCCGGCACCTATGCCAACAACGACACGGTGGCTGTTTCCGCAACCGGTTCTGGTGAAATGTTTATCCGTACTTCTGCCGCTTACAACGTTTCCGTACACTACAAGTACGAGGGTCCTGATGTGCAAAAAGCCGGCGAAGCGGCCATTAAGGATGTCGGCGCCATCGGCGGCACCGGTGGCTTGATTATCTTGGATCGCAAGGGTCAGTACGCCTTCCCGATGAATTCCGCCGGTATGCACCGCGGCACCATCGGTCCGGATGGGAAAGCCATGACCGCGATGTACGGCACGGAAAAATTGCGTGAGTACAAAGCAAAATAAGGCGCTCTAGACTCCTTTGAACCGCTCGAAACCCGAGCGGTTTTTTCTTGATGTTAAAACACTCAAACGGGATTATCTACCGTTTATAGAGCTTGAAAGTGCTGAAACGGCATTAAGTAGCTTGCCAGATGTTGTGAAGCTTTATAACGAAGAGCATCCGCATTCTGCTTTAGGCTACCTATCACCGGTGGAATTTAGAGAAAAGAAAGGCTTAATAGAGCCCCAAACTAAACTAGATGCCCCAATTTGTTTAATTACAGGCTTCATGCTTAGCAACTCGGAAGAACGCTTGGAAAATGTTTGCTAAACTGGAGGGCCATTCCTAAGTCACAGAGGCTGTCCTGCCTCCCGGGTTCCAATCCAGTTGTAGGACCAATGTCAATAGAAAGAAAGGCAGTCAGTACAGTAACTCTAAATCGCATTTACAGCCTCATTTGAGACGCTTTTGAATGAAACAGAAGACACAAACCGCACGTACTGCCAATGGGTTCATCTATAAATTTAACGGTATCTACTGTATGCAGTGTATATCGGACAATCTCTTTTAGAGAATAAAAATTTAATTACACTGACTATTGAAGCTATAGAAAAGAACTAAAAAGACGGATAGTTACACTTTTAAAAAACACTAATGCTAATTGCCTAACTTATTGATCACATTCAGTTTTCAAAAATAATACTTTTTTAGCAACCAATATCTTGTGTCAATATGAATTTTACATCCAAAAGATAGTAGTTTTTACTATTTGAAATTCAATTGATAGTGATTAAAATGACTCCCTCGTTCCCTATTAAAAAATAAGAGTTGACGTCATTTGACCGTCAGAGGATGTGCCATGAAAGTTGTAAAAAAAGATCAGTCACTTGAAGACTTCAACCCGCAAAAGATCTCTATCGCGGTCAATAAGGCCGCCATGCGTTGCGATAAAACCGTTGACGAGCCTTCTTGTCACAAAATCGTTGAAGCCATCCTCCGTCGTATCAAAGACCGCGACCAGGTGACCGTCGCTGAACTTCATGAGCTTGTCATTGCCGTGTTGTCGGTGACCGGTTTTGAAGACGTCGCCAAGTCATACGCCGAGTACCGCTATTACAAAACCAATTACGCCAAGACTTTTGAAAAATTGCGTCAGGACGCCGACGATGTCCTTCGTTTGGGCGATCGTGAAAACGCTAACTTTGACAGCTCCTTGGTGTCCACTAAGGGTTCTTTGATCAAGGGGTATTTGACTAAGAGCCTTTATAAACAGTTCTATCTGTCGGCTAAAGAAAAAGAATTGATCGAACGCGGCGACATTTACATCCATGACCTGCGCGACATGATCTTGGGCTGCGTGAACTGCTGTTTGTTTGATATTAAGACGGTCCTTCAGGGCGGCTTTGAGATGTCTAACGTTCAATACACGGAACCGAAGACTGTTTTGTCAGCCCTTCAAGTGATCGGTGATATCACCCTTGTGGCGACTGCTCAACAATTCGGCGGCTTCACGCTGGCTGAACTCGATAAGGTACTCCTACCCTACGCTCACAAGACATGGGACAAAGCCTATACCGATGCCACGACCGAATTGGGCGTCAATGAGGACGTGGCCCGTCGATATGCCGATAAGACTCTTTTGCGTGAATTGGAACAAGGTTTCCAATCGCTCGAATTGAAACTTAACACAGTCCCCTGCAGCCGAGGTGACTTTGCCTTCACAACGATTTCGTTTGGTCAGTGGGATGTCGCTTGGCCTGAGGAAGACAAGCGTCTCATGGCTTTGATCAATTCCGTCATGTTGCGTGTTCGTCGCAACGGTCATGGAAAAGATCATAAGCCGGTGGTGTTCCCGAAGTTGGTCTATCTTTATGATAAGAACCAAGTTCAAAATGATTTGCATAGTGCGGGTCTTTTTGATGAAGCCGTGAAGACCTCTTCAACCTGCATGTATCCGGACTATTTGAGCATCTCCAGTGAATACGGCACGGTCTCCCGTCTTTTCCGTGAAGAAGGCGTCATCACGAGCCCCATGGGTTGCCGCGCTTACCTTTCTCCGTGGAAGGATCCGGAAACCGGTAAATATGTCACGATCGGCCGCTGCAATATCGGTGCTGTGAGCTTAAACATCCCCTTGATGATCAAGGTGGCCATGACCGAACACCCCTTGGACTGGCGAGAAAAATTCTGGGATTTGTTGGACGACCGTCTCCAAGTGATCCGCGACTTTTTAAAGAAGCGCTATGACGTGATCCGCAACCAACGTTGCTCCTCCAACCCCTTGGCCTTTACACAAGGCGGCTTCTACAAGGGCACGAAGGACCCCGATGACCGCGTCGGTGACTTGGTCGATTACATGACGGCAAGTTTCGGTATCACCGCATTGGATGACGCAACCTATCTTTGGACCGGCAAACGCATGATTGAAGACAATTCTGCATTCGCTGTTCAAGTGTTGCGTTACTTGCAACAAAAACTGAATGAATTCAAGGCAGAAGATCATTACCTCTATGCTATTTACGGTACGCCCGCTGAGAGCCTTTGTGCTACGCAGGCTCGTCAGTACGACGACTACTGCAAGGAAATGGGCTTGGTCAATGAATTTGCAACGGCTGAACACTACAGTACCGAATACTTCACGAATTCGTTCCACTTGAATGTTACGGAAGATATTTCTCCGTTTGAAAAACAAGACCATGAATTCAAGTGCTTCCACTTGTGTGAAGGCGGCCATATTCAATATGTACGCTTAACGAACCCTGAAAACTTCGAAGCTGACAAGGCGATCATTGAACGCGGCATGGATATGGGCTTCTATCAAGGCGTTAATTTTGACGCGGCTTACTGCAACAACTGCGGCAAGCACTCAACGAACGTCATGTTCAAGTGCCCGCACTGCGGCAGCGATAACCTGTCTGTCATCAGTCGTGTCTGCGGCTACTTGGGCTACAGCAATGTGAACGGTCAATCGCGCATGAACGACGGCAAGATGGCCGAAATCAAGCGCCGTGTGTCGATGTAGTGAGGCTTGTTAATGAAGTACGCTCAATTACGCGAATTTGATACGACCAACGGTCCCGGCGTGCGAGTTTCGCTTTTTGTCTCGGGCTGCACCCTGCACTGCAAGGGCTGTTTTAATCCGGAGTCTTGGGACTTTGACGCCGGAGACGATTTCAACGAAAAAACCATTGAGCGCATCATTGAGTTACTTAAGCGCCCTTACATGTCAGGTTTGAGCGTTTTGGGCGGAGACCCGTTTGAAGAGCAAAATATCGGTCCTGTCACAGAATTGTGCAAACGAGTTCGCCAAGCCTGCCCGGATAAGACTATTTGGGTTTGGACAGGACGCAAATATGAGCACTTTAAAGACCGTGAAATCATGGACTACATTGACACATTGGTTGATGGTCCTTACGTTGAAAAACTTAAAGTGAAAGAACAAGGACAATATTTCGGGAGCACAAACCAAAGAGTGATTCCGATTCATCCGGCTCAATAAAATCACGGCCCGCTGTTGCGGGCCTAATTATTTCTTATTAGTGAAATACAGGAATAACGTACAGTAATACTGCAAGAAACTGTAGAACAGTGCCGGCAAAAACAAAAACGTGCCATATTGCGTGACTATAGGGAATCGATTTCCAGATGTAAAAGATCACGCCAAGACTATATGACAAGCCACCAGCGGTCAACAACCACAATCCCCCATTTGCAAGATTTTCTATCAATGGCTCAATGACCAGAATAACTAACCAGCCCATCGCCAGGTACAAAAGCGAATTAAGCCATTTACTCTTTTTGATTAAAACACCTTGTAATGCGATACCGGCGAGCGCAATAGCCCAAACCGCAATACAAAGAGCAATACCTGTTACGCCTTCAAGCGTTACTAAACAAAACGGTGTGTAGCTGCCGGCAATCAGGACATAAATCATTGAATGGTCAAGCCGTTGCAGGATTCGTTTGGCTTTAGGATTGGGAATGGCGTGATAAAGCGTCGAGGCAACGTATAGAAAGATCATGCTTGCGCCAAATACGCTGACTGCGGTAATGACCGTTGGTGAGCCCGAGTAGGCAACAGCAAAGCCGACTAAAATTGCTAAACCGGCGATGCTCATTAAAGCCGCAATACCATGCGTAACAGCATTGGCAATCTCTTCGCCTGTTGTATAACGCCTGGTATGATCGGTCGCATGTACGGAAATAACCATGACATACCTCCCCTCTTTTTTACCGATTTTAGGTCAGACCTTTTAGATTAAAACATGTCTAAAATCACGACTTTGTTTCAACTCATTTCAATTCAATCATGAAAAAACTTTTAATTTCAATTTGTTGCTGTCTGACGGCCGGCTCTAGCATGGCGGCTCTTCAAGTGGGGTCGACTCAATTTGAGGATAAATTAACAAAGGAAGGTACAGAACTCGTTCTCAATGGCGCAGGCTTGCGCGAGATCTTTTTCGTAGATGTTTATTCTGCCGGCCTTTATTTAACACAGAAGTCCAATGATGCAAATACGGTTATTGAGATGAGTGGACCGAAGAGCGTCCGCTTGGTGCTGGAACGCGATGTTGATGCAGTGGATTTCGTTGACGCGCTCAAAGATGGGATCGCGGATAATACGACCGAAATAGAAAGAGAAGAACTCAAAACGGAATTGCAATCTTTAATTGCTGTGATGAATTTAATCGGCGATGTTAAAAAAGGCGATCAAGTGGATTTTGATTTCTCTGATAAGCATGCGACAAGCGTCAGTGTCAACGGAAAGTTGATTGGTGAAAAAATCGGCGGTCTTAAACTTTATCAAGCTGTTTTAAAAATCTGGCTTGGCGCCAAGCCCATTGATATCGAGTTAAAAGCCGATCTTTTGAAGTAATAATTTAATTTAAAAAAGCTCCGAAATTTTGTCAACTTCGGAGCTTTTGACGGAGTAGTCAGAGACTATTCAAGCCGTTCATTAATACTTCACTAGTAAGTCTCTAGTATTTTGTGAACATTTCTTGAATCTTCTTCGGATCATCCGTCTTCGTCAAAGCCAATTGCAAGAGCAAACGAGCCTTTTGCGGATTCAAGGAGTAGCCGTTTAAGAAACCAGCCTTGGTGTACTTGTCATCGGGACCCGTGGGGGTGACGATGCCACTGCCAGTACGGCTGGAGCGCACAACCACAACACCCTTCTTCACAGCGTTAGCCAAGCCCACTTCCGTGTCCTTATGGATGGAGCCGTTACCGGAACCGGCGGAGATGATGCCCTTGGCACCGGCCTTAACAGCGGCGTCCACTAAGACGGAGTCATCATTGGCGTGAGAGTAAACAATGTCAACACGCGGAAGCTTATCGAGCTTGCTTACATCGAATTCTGTTTCGTGTGTGTGCTTCATCGTTGTGTCACGCAAGAAATAGTTTTGACCGCCGGCAACGTAACCTAAAAGACCCAAGGTCGGAGCCTGGAAGGTATCCACGTTAGTTGTATTGGTCTTCGTGCCTTCACGTGCAGCATTAATTTGGTCGTTTAAGGCAATCAAAACACCGCGGTCTTGTGCATTCGGGTCAGCAGCAAGCTTCACGGCATTTAAAAGATTCATCGGGCCGTCAGCGGAGATGGCCGTAGCGGGACGCATGGAGCCCACGAGCACCACAGGTTTCTTGCTCTTAACCGTGAGGTTCAAGAAGTAGGCGGTTTCTTCAAGCGTATCGGTGCCGTGCGTAATCACAATACCGGCAATCTTCGGATCAGCCAACAATTCGTTGCAACGCTTGGCGAGCTTCAAGAGCACGTCATCGGTCATGTTATTGGAGCTGATCTTGACGATTTGTTCGCCGGAGACATTGGCAAAGTCTTTGATGGCGGGAACGGCATCAATCAAGGTTTGAATGGCAAGGTCACCGGCCTTGTATCCAGTCACCTGGGTGCTGGAACCAGCGGTACCGGCAATCGTGCCGCCTGTAGCCAAAATGGCAACGTTAGGTAATTGAGCGGCAAGGGCGCTGCCTGCGAGAGATAAGGCCAGGGCGGCCGCAAGCAAGGTCTTTTTCATTTTAAAACTCCTCAATTTTCGAAATGACGTGCAGAGTAAACTCTGGTCGGTAGATATTGTGTAAGAAGTTTTACTTAGATACAAGGTGGGAAAACACCTACATCAAGCACGAGTATTTAGAAAAACAGGAGAAATCTCAAGATTGTGATGTAAGGTTTGAATATAAACGCAATACTGAAAACGTGAACGTGGGTCGTCGCATAGCGGTCGTTGGTTATGAATTCAGGTGCTAGCTGATATAAAAGCTTGGCTAAAAGACCGTGAAATGATCTGAGTAGATCAATGTTTCGCAAGCTCAAATACATGAGTCATTGCTGTCAGAAAAATAACGAGCTGAGGCTCTTGGACAAGTTGATCGACTATATCTTGGGTTGCATGGAGGTGCATAGAACGTTTTAAGTCGCCCGCGTACGGCGATTGCCTAGAATATAGAGACCTACCGCACAGAGAATACAGCCTAGAGCAACGAACTCAGCCGTTGTCACCTGTTCTTTGAAGACAAAGAGCCCGAGCAGGAACGTTAAGACCGGACTTAAAAACTGAATGATGCCTAAAACAGTCATGGGCAGTCTTTGGGCGGCAAAGGAAAAGAAAATCATAGGGACCGAGGTGACAATCCCCGTGCCCATCAGTGCCCAGCTGAGATGCCCGTTAAACCCCTCTGCAAAATGCGTTAGGTAATAGCCTTGAGAACTTAAAAGGTAAGCCAAAGCAGGACCGACCATCAGAATGTGTTCAATCGCGACACTTTTAAGCGGCTCAATCACAATCTTTTTCTTTAAAGCTCCGTAGGTCGCCCAAGTAGAAGACACCAAGATAGCAATCCAGGGAAAGCGATCAAGACCGGTAATTAAAACCGCAACGCCGATTGCGGCAAGAGCAATGGCGGCCATTCTGAGTTTTGAAATCTTTTCGGAAAACACCACAACACCGATTGCCATGGTCGCCAATGGGGTAAGAAAGGTGCCTAAGCTTAATTCCACTACCCGTTCGGCCGTGACGCCGACAATATTGACCAACCAATTGGCGGAAGCAAAAACGGTGGCCAACACCAAAAGCAATGTGTGATTTTCTTTAGGGGCGGTGAATAGATTTTTTAATAAACGAAGCGTTGATCCCAACTGATGTTTTACGATCAGAAGAGCGATCACAAATACTAAAGACCAAACAATACGGTGGGCAAGAATTTCTACATCATCGGCCTCAGTCAGTAACTTCCAATAAAGCGCAATCATCCCCCAAATGCAATAGGCACCGAGGGCGCTCAAAATCCCAAGTGTCAATCCTTTATTTTGTGAGTCGTTGGAAGTCATTAATCGAGCCAAAGTTGTTAAAAAACGCTTGCAGTCTACTCCACTTTTATCAAGCGTGAATTTTCCTTTTAACCCGACCAGATTTTTCTGATTTAAGTCCTACATTTGTCGATTATTAGAAACCAGTCATTACTCGCTTTCTCTTAACTTATTCATTTTTATAAGCTTTTTGTTTTACCGCCAAAATCATCAAAAATGTCGACAAAAAGTTGTCTTTTGTTTTCATTTTTTCGTCTAAGTAAGAGTGCTTAACTTTTTGATCTCTTTGAAAAAATTCTTCTTGTCTGTGAAAGGAAAATCACCATAATTTAACGAAAAAGGAAAAGCAATTTTCCCAATGAATAAAACACTAGATACCGGAGTTCAACATGTCCTTTAAACACTTAATCGTTTCTGCTTCGATTGCTCTTGCTTGCGCTGGTTTTTCTTGCGGAGCGATGGCTGACCAAACCACTTCCGCCAAAGAAGTGCCGACTTACACGGTCGGTACCGGTGCGACGTACCGTCCGTTTGAATTCCAAACCCCCAACAAAGAAATCGTGGGTTTTGATATTGACTTGATGAAAGAAATCGCCAAGGCCCAAGGCTTTAAGGTGGAATTCATTAACACGCTCTTTGGCGTGATTTTCGAATCCGTCAAAAACGGTGACCGTGACATGATCATGAGCGGCATCACGATTACGCCGCAACGTCAGGAAGCGGTTGATTTCTCACTGCCCTATTTCGCCGCCCACCAATTGATTCTGACGCAAAAGAATTTGAAGATCAATTCGATCAACGATTTGAAGGGCAAGAACGTGTCCGTGGTGGCTAATTCCGCAGGCGACATTGCAGCCACCAAGGTTTTCGGTAAAGCCAGCAAGAACATTAAGCGCTTTGACAATACGCCGTTGGCTTTGGAAGAACTCTCCGCCGGTGGTGTTGACGCCGCGATCGGTGACGTCGGTGTCTTTGCTTACTACGCTGCTCAAAACCCGGATAAGCAATTCAATATGACTCGTGATCCGAGCTTTGAAGATCAATACTTCGGTATTGCCGTCCGTAAGGGCAACAAAGAATTGCTCGATCAAATCAACGCCGGTTTGAAGAAGACGATTGAATCGGGTGCCTATGCCAAGGTTTACAAGAAGTGGTTCGGTGAAAACACCCCCGTTCCTCAATTGCCGATTAAGTAATTCATAAAAACGTTAAAGAAAAGTTCCCGACAGCGTTTATAAAAGCGTTGTCGGGTTTTTCGGATAAAAGAGGTAAGAATAAATGGGTGGTTTTCGTTTAGACGTATTGGCTGAGTACTGGCCGCTGTTCGTTGAAGGCGCAGAGATCACAATTGAACTCACCATCGGATGTGTGTTTTTCGGCATTATTCTCGGGATGATTCTCGGCATGGCCCGTATGGCCAGTGCCCGGCATGATCCCTGGAAGACAATTCTTTATTACGGCGTTCGTTGGCCTGTGACCATTTGGGTAAGCTTTTTCCGCGGCACTCCCCTTTTCGTTCAGATTTTCTTGATGTATTTCGCCGTTTTACCGATCTTTATTCATCCGGTCGACGGCCTCATCATTGACGGAGCACTTGCTCGTGAGCTTCGCAGTGACTACGGTGCTTTTATCGCAGGCTTTTTTGCGATTACCTTAAATGCCGGCGCCTACATGAGTGAGGTTTTCCGTGCCGGTATTCAGTCGCTCGACAAAGGTCAAACGGAAGCCGCGCGATCCATCGGTATGACCTGGTGGCAAACAATGCGTCACATCATCATGCCGCAGGCCTTCCGTCGCATGCTGCCCGCTTTAGGTAATAACGCCATTGCCATTTTGAAGGACTCATCGCTCGTTTCTGCCATCGGTTTGACAGAATTGGCCTACGCAGCCCGTACCGTTGCCGGTGCTTCGGCACGTTACTGGGAACCGTATCTCACCATTTCTTTGATGTACTGGGTGATGACATTGGGCTTGGCCTATCTCATCCGTGAAATGGAAAAGCGTTTGGGTAAAGGAGATGACAAATGAGTGATGAAGTGGTTGTTGAGATTCGCGATTTACATAAAAATTACGGACCGCTCGAAGTACTCAAAGGCATCGATCTTACGGTTCGTCGTGGGGAAAAAGTGGTTGTGTTGGGACCGTCAGGCTCCGGCAAGTCCACGATGCTTCGCTGCATTAACGCCCTAGAAGATGCGGATTCGGGATCCATTAAAGTGGCTGGTCAAGAGATTACCGACCGCAAAATCAATATCAATAAGGTCCGTGAACATTTAGGGATGGTCTTTCAGCGCTTTAACCTCTGGCCGCACAAGACCGTCATTGAAAATGTGATGTTGGGCCAAATGGTGGTGAGCGGCAAATCGAAAGAAGCCGCTCAAAAACGCGCGCTTGAAACATTGGAGCGTGTGGGTTTGGCAGATAAAGCCGATCAATACCCGGTTCGCTTGTCAGGCGGTCAGCAACAGCGCGTGGCCATTGCCCGAACGCTTGCGATGGACCCGAAGGTGATTTTATTTGACGAACCGACTTCGGCCCTTGATCCGGAATTGGTGGGTGAAGTGTTGGCTGTCATGAAAAGCCTTGCCGATGACGGCATGACGATGATCGTTGTCACTCACGAAATCACTTTTGCCCGTGAAGTGGCCGATCGCGTCATTTTCATGGACGGTGGCGTCATTGTCGAGCAAGGCTCGCCTGAGGAAGTTTTGGTTAATCCGAAAGAAGCCCGTACACGTGCGTTCTTAAAACGCGTGCTCTGATTCTTTTTTCTGAATTTTTAAATTTGATCCCCGCTTCATTTTGATGAAACGGGGATTTTTTCAACTTAGTTCGAACAGTACGCGCCGTCCCAGACAATACGTCGGTAATTGGCCCGATCCGTGTCTCCTTCCGTGGAAATACAGACAATATTGGATTGAGCATTAATCCCTAAAGCATCTTTAATAGGACGGTTTTCCGGTTTGCGAAGAATTTCAGCCACTAAACCAAAGGTTGAAGCACCACTTTCTCCGGAAATAATTCGGGGATCATCCCCTAACGGTGCCCCTAATATCCGCATTCCATTCGCGGCCACCGAATCGGGCATCGAAACAAAGAAATCCGCACAGTGCTTGAGCAGTCGCCAGGCTACGGTGCAGGGAATGCCGCAGCAAAGTCCGGCCATAATAGACTGCAACTCGCCCTCGTAGGCATGGATTTCCCCGTCATCGGCACAGGCCGTTCGATAAAGGCAATCAGCGCCATGAGGTTCCACAATGGTGATAATCGGACGATTTTCACCGTAGATGTTGGCAAAGAAAGCTGCAACGGCCGCAGCCATAGATCCGACACCGGCTTGAAGGAAAATGTGCGTCGGAGTAATGCCCTTTAGTTGCTCGACGATTTCAAGCCCCAAAGTCAAGTAACCTTGCATGATGCGGGTGGGGATATCTTCATAGCCATCCCATGCAGTATCTTGAACCAACACACCGCCCGTCTGGCGAGCCACATTAGCGGCCATTTTGACCGTGTCATCGTATTCATATTCTGTGATGGAGGCGTTTGCTCCAAGTTTTTTAATATTCTCCAAGCGCTCTGCGGCGGTGCCCTTGGGCATCAGAACAATACTTTTGTGGCCCAAGGTCTTTGCACTCCATGCCACTCCCCTGCCATGATTGCCATCGGTGGCAGTCACAAAGGTTAATGTGCCGAGCCGCTTTTTGACATCCGGTGTGGTCATTTTCTCGTAAGTCATTTGACCAAGTGGCAACCCGAGACGCTCTGCTAAAAGTGTTGCCATGCAATAGGAGCTGCCTAACGCTTTAAAGGCATTGAGGCCAAAACGAAAACTTTCGTCCTTGACAAAAACATTTCCGACATCAAACGATTGACTGAATTGCTTAAGTGCCCTGAGCGGTGTCTGACTATAACCGGGGATTGTTTGGTGGTATTGCCGTACGAATTCAGCCCAGCGTGTATTAAAAAGACCGATTTCCGGACAGATCGCCGAATGATTGGTAAGCGCCGCGAGTTTTATTGAGTTTGACATCGTTAATCTCCGCTCATTATTTATTTGTCCATTATGCGAGTGAGAAGTTTATTTCGTCAACGGCTCAGGAACATTTGTTAAAATAAAAATATAATTTCAATTTTTACCGAATGTTAAAAATGCCTATTGCAGCCCATATTGTCCGATCGTTAACCGAAGTTTTGAAAAGGGAACGTGAAAGTCATAGTCTGTTTCTTATCAGCGGAATGCCCGGTGTCGGCAAGACCTCATTGGTCAAAGCGGTTTTCAGCGATCTGGCCTATGTGGATCTCAATGATATTTACCCAAGAAATCTCGCTCGAACCCAGCCGGCGGATTTTTTCTCGGTTTATGGCAAACGATTGATTGTCGATGGAATCGAAAAGGCGCCTGAATTGACGGACTATTTGCCAACCGACGATTCTTCACAAATCGTGTTTGTCGGGTATTTGCCGATAGAAAAGAAAAATCTGTTGATTGAATACGGTGGCTTAAAGTGCCACCGTGTGTTGCCTTTCTCACAAAGAGAGTACGCTCAAAAAGAACCGTGTCTTTGGGGAAACGAAGCGATTGCGCTTCGCATCAGCTATCCGCAACCCGGCTTTTTTGATGTGATTCGAAACGGTTTTTTACCCCGCAGCGATTTGGCTCAATCAACCTCCTCTTTTTATGAGTCTTGGCTGGCTGATTTTTTTGCCAATCATGTCCGAGATGTCCTTCATGCCTATAAAGACGCTCTCTTTTTCCGCTACATGAAGGTGTTGGCCGAGCACAATATGCAAGAGCTCAATCATTCCAAATACGCAAAAGAAGCCGGGATCAGTTATGCCACGGCTATCTATTGGACGGATTTTTTGCTCGATTGCGGTGTGCTTTTAGAAGTCCCCTCAATGAAACTCAAAGAGCGTCGGCAAGTGAAACGATCCAAATTGACCTATGCCGACAGTGGCCTTTTGACTTTCCTTTTAGGCTGCTCCACGGGTGAAGAGCTCTACGCGCACGCGAACTACTACGGCGTGCTAGCCGGTTTTACGGCTGCAGAAATCATCAAAAACTATGAGGGCAAAGGCGTTCGCCCACAGATATTCTTTTATCGTGACACGGCTCGCAAGCACGTTGAGCTTGCCATAGAATCGTCAAACGGCTGGCTTCCTATCGCCTTTTTAAGTCAAAAGGCGCCTTCTATGAAAGAAAGCATCCGCCACGGCGATGTGCTTATCAAAATCGGTGGAGCCTGTCAGGACATGTTATTTGTCTCTGACGGTACACTGGCGGTCGAAACAACTTCTTACCCAATCGTTGCCGCCTCGTCACTTTAATTACCTGTACAATATCCACGTCAGAAAAATAAGGAATTGGTATGCGTACGTTGACCTTGGTTGGTTCTGTTTTGGCCGTTACCCTGCTCGCAGGCTGCGCTTCATCTGAAAAATTTATCCCGGAGCGCAGCATGAAGCAAATTGACTCTACAACTTTTGAGCTTCAACTGCAGCAACCGTGGGTTGAACAAGAAGTGATTGTCCGCGACAACGCTCGCCAGGAAGCGATTGATTTTTGCGGTAAAAGAAATCAGGGCATGCAGCCCCTGCAGGCTGTGTCTCGTTCAGGACATCAAACAGGCAACGGCGCCAAGGTGACTTACACCTTCCGTTGTGTCGGTTATTTGGATGCGCCTAAGCAGGAATATCACCGTCTGGGTTTCTATACTGATGAAGAATCAAAGAAGGAAGCCATTGAACGCAATCGTGAGGAATACGGCTTCTAAAATCGGTTTCTATAAAAAAGCCTTCCGCTTGAATTTTAACTCGGAAGGCTTTTTTGTCGGCTATGCCATTATTTTTTTACTCTTTTAGCTTTTTCAGCCTTTTCTTCCCGTTCTTTTTGTGCTTTTTGAGCATCAGCCATTTCAATGGCCAAGTGCACATAAGAGTCAACGGCTTTGGTTCCGTAGGTACAGGCCACCCGCTTTGAAAATAAAAAGTAAAGCGTCCAAAGTGCTGCATAAAGGCATGAGCGAACCACCGTGGCGTTATCAACCGAAGCACCGAAAAGCAGGCTCAAGAACATCAACGAGATCGGCCCCACCACCCACAAAATCACAATGGTTTGTTTGACAACATAGGCTTCGCGCTTGCGGGCAATTAACCAAAGGCAGTAAATGTACAAGCCGATGATGACGATGGAGGGAGAAAGGACCGCCCAATTCATGGTGCCGGCTTGGTTCATGACATTAACGGCGTTTATCGCGTCAATGGCTGTCAGAATGATGGAGAGAATAACCGTTGCCACAAAAACTAGGAGCCAGCCGTGCACGCCATGCGGAAAGTATGGAATGGGACGCGCGGATGGTTTGGTGCGCGCAATCGCATAAATAAAATAAGTTGGGCAAGCGGTCAGAATTCCTAAAATTCCGAGAACCATTAAAAGTTCAAAGGTGAAAAATTGACTGAGCATGATGAATTAGAGATTGGTGTGTTTCGTTAAGTCCGTTTTCTTAACCGTTCGTTTGACTTTGAGGTTTTCACAATTGTGACAACAGGCGCCACTATTGAGCCCTTCTATAATGCCGCAGGGTTCGCCATTGGCGTGATTGCCGTGGCAACATAGGGACAATAGTCCCAAATGTTGGCGCAACTCTTTTAACGCATTGATTTGTTCATCAATCTTTTTCATGTGGCGGGAAATAATTTCCTGCACTTTGCAGGCCTCTTCATTGCGCCTGGCTCCAACATCACTTAAAAGCTTGATGTCTTCCAAACTCATATCGAGGCTTCGGCAGTGACGAATAAACTGCAGACGCTTAAGGTGACTTTCCGTGTAAGAACGGTAATTGTTCATCGAGCGGGCCGCTTTGGGGATAAGTCCCTCGTTTTCGTAAAAACGAATGGTCTCTACGGCCACGCCGGATAATTTGGACAGTTCTCCAATACGCATGGTGCTTAATCGATGAGTAAATTAAACAGTCCGAACTCTAACATAAACCTTGTAATCTTTACAGGGATTGCATCGAATATCTGATAAATAATAGTTATTTAATATTATGTCAAGATTAATCTGAGATTTAAAGAAGTCCGTCTGGGTATAACACAAACGGACTTGAAGATTATTTTCAGAACTCTAGCGTTTCAAGGTCTTGTGGAATGAATAACTTAGACAGTCCTTTATCTTTGGCGAAATCCTTCAACAATTTTCGATTGACTGTTGCGTGGGAGACACCTTCAACATGGGTTGCAATTACTTCTAGTTGCGGAAAGTCGTTCATTAACGCCCATACATCATATTCGTTCATGATTAACGCATGGCCTTTCGGAGCTTGAGCTCCAGCTGCATTGACGGCTATAAGGTTCGGGTTAAAGCGATTGATCGTATCAACCACACCTTGATAATAAATGGTGTCTCCGGCTAAATAAAATGTCTTTGATTCATTTTTACCTTTAAAGATGAGGCCGCACGCTTCATCGGTTAATTGAACAAGTTGGTAGAAGCGTTTAGTGACTAAATCCCCTGAACCGTGATCACATGGTGTTTTGTAGAGGGTAATTCCCTCGAATTCAATCCCCTCTTCCTTTAAAACGCGAATGTCTGTAAAGCCGACTTCACGACTGGCCTGTGCTTCTTTCTCGTTTTTAGCAAATAGTGGAATATTCTTTGGGAGAATTTCCATCGCGACTTCATCGAAATGGTCAAAGTGCCAATGTGTCACGATATAAGCGTCCACGTTAAAAAGATCCTCCGGCCGGCATGGTAATTCAATGGTTGGGTTGCCTCGACCGCAAACCGGTGCATCCGGAACAATCGGATAGGTGTTGGCAGGGGCTAACATAGGATCAATTAAAAAACGTTTGCCTCCAAATGTGACAATGGAGGTAGCGCTGCGAATTTGTTGAAAAAGCATTCCAATCTCTCCTTTTCATAAAAGATTAGGAAAGAATAAAATCTACAGCTACTGTAGATTCAAGGAAATAGAAATGAAAATTGGAGAGCTTTCTAAATTGACTGGTTGCCCTATCGGAACCATTCGTTTTTATGAACAAAAAGGCGTGTTGCCGAATATTGCCAGAAGCATGAATGGTCAACGTGCCTATACAGACAAAGATGTTAAACGGCTGCGATTTATTATGGATTGTCGTACCAACGGAATGAAACTTGAATGCATAGAAAGATTCTTGCAATTCAAGGACAACCCCTCATTGGGTACGCCATGGTTGCTTGACCGTGTCAATGAATATTTGGCCGAAGCTCAACGCCGACGGGAAGAATTAGATAGAGTGGAAAATTATTTAAACGAAATCAAAAAATCACTTGAAAAATAACTATCCCTATTAAAAATCAATATCATCAACCAAACGTTAAACTGAAATTGCCTCTGCAGTAGTCACTATCTACATTTAAGTCATGAGGTTGACAAGCCTTGTGATACAAAAATGGAAGGCTGTTAATGAAAAATTACTAAAAATATTTCCTCAAAAAAAGCAGGAGACCACAACCGGTCTCCTGCCCTGCTCTATTAACAAGTAGGATAACTATTGAAACGTGAGTGTCACGATCTTATTGTGATCAACGACTTCAAATTCGTTACCCTTCTTCACAAGACCGCGGATATCGGTCAAGTCCGAAGGCAGACCATAGGCGGCCGTCACTTCTTCAGAATCAATATCAATCACGATCAACGTGTTGAAGTTCTTCGATACAGCGTAAAGCTTGCCATCCTCATAAACCATGCCGGTGACATAGAGTTCACCCAAAGTGCGACCGTCTTTCAGATCAGCAGCAGGCACAAATTCACCGGAAAGCATCCAGTCAGCCATCAAAGCCTTGGAAATTACAAAGGTCTTCTTATTCTTATTATCAGGTAAAGAAGCTGTGAAGATATAGCGACCGTCTGTGGCGGTTGAATGGATGTAAGAGTACTTCGCACGTTCCGTATCAATACGGGCGCGGCCCAAGCCACCCACGGCTTCAACTTGTGTGCGACCTGCTGTGAAGTTCGCCCAACCCTTGACATCATCAGCCTTGGGATTTAATCGAGCGCGCAAAAGCGACTTGTTCATCCCCATGATCACAAAAGCGTCGTCTTGATACGGCGTGATACCGACAATATCTAAAACGTTGGCGGAGAACCACGGATCAATGGCTGCGCTCACAATCGGATTCAGAGAATCGTCCAATACCCAGAAATCATATTTAGAAGCGACGAAGTATTGTCCGCGCACTTCACTGATCATGTTAATGGGTTTTTCAATACCATTAATAGCTCGTGTTTGCACCGTTTTTAACTGACCGTTCAAGACAACGGGGCTATTGGCAGAATTATTGTCAAACTTGATACCTAGTTTTTCAGCGTTCGGGGCGTAGGCGAAATCAGGATCCTTGACGTCCCGACGGCCTAAGAAATTAATCCCTGACCACATGCCGTGCCAGCTGGCATCAGACCACGTGACATACTTGGGATTAAAAGAGAAGCGAACCGGATCACCCTGACCCCAGTTGGGAGGAACACCGGTGGACCAAAGAGCTTGGAAGGTGTTGGAAGCAACAATGAAGGCTACGATACCGAAGGCGATTTTGTAGAACTTTGTGAGAGGACGCCAGGGCTTCCCCTTCATTTCAGCCAAGAGCGCGTCAACACGAGGAGCCAGGAAGCAAGCCAGGCCAAAAAGCATCACCACGCACCAGAAAACAATTTCGGCCCACATTTGAGTGTGAATGCCAAAGACATCCAAACCGAATCCTTGGCCAACGTCACGCATGGCGTGATTGCCCAAGTGACGGAAGCTCGAATATAAACCGCAGGCGGCCATCACGAGCATCGTGGCGAGGTATTTGGGCTTGAAGCCATAGCGCACCATAAAGAGCGCGACGACACCGATATAGGCCATTTGTTGGCGCTGACCCCAGCACAAAGTGCAGGGACTGTCGCCCATCATATAACCTAAGATAATGTTGGCGATACCGACCGGGAGCAACACGATCAAAAGACCGCCCCAGCAAACGATATCGTAGAAAGTCTTCGCTTTTTTGATGTCACCGTCATTAATCGGACGAGTGTGGTCATAAATAGACATGATCGTAAATTCCTTTCGTTCGATTAGAGGTTAAGGGAACCGAGAATGGCGGTCGAGACGTGACCGACATACATGAAGACAACCACAAACCAGCTGCCAACTGTCAGCCACCAGGCGAGTTTTTCCTTTTCCGGCTTCATGATGATGAGCATCACAGCCACAAAAAGAAGGAGAAATTCAAGAAATTCCATCTTGATGATCCTTTCCAATTGATAATAATTCTCACTGTTTAACAACAGCGAGCGCGATTGTAAAAAATATGTAACTTTCTTTCAAGTACGAGCTGGAAGGAATAGATGGAATCAATTAAGAAGAGAGGAAATATTTATTAAGAAGAAAAACGGCGAGGAATTCACCTCGCCGTTACAGTAGTCACCTACCTATTGGTGTTATTTAGTTTCCTCTTCTTCTTCGAAGGGTTCGGAACCTAATTCACCTTCCATACGGGAGACCATCAAAGCGGTGGTGGAGTCACCAACGACGTTGATAGACGTACGGATCATGTCAAGGATACGGTCGACGCCGGCGATCAAAGCGATCACTTCGAGCGGGATACCGATTTGCGTGAAGACCAAGGTCGACATGATCAAACCGGCGCCCGGCACACCAGCCGTACCAACAGCAGCCAACACACCCGTGATAACGACGATAACTTGGTCACCGAGAGACAACGGGAGGTTATAGATTTGAGCTGCAAACACTGCGCACACGCCCATGTAAACTGCCGTACCGTTCATGTTAATGGTGTTGCCTAACGGAACTGCGAAGGAAGCAATCGAGTTCGTAGCACCCAAGCGACGAGCGGCAACCAAGTTGGCGGCCATAGCGGCGGCAGACGAGCAGGTCGTGAAAGCGATCAACCACGGTTCAAAGATGCCCTTGAAGTATTGGCCGACCGGAATACGAATGATGAAGATCACGATCGGGATGTAGATCACGATGATCAACAAAGCCGTAGCGATGAAGGACGACAGAATCAACTTGCCCAACGGGAGCAAAACTGCCAAACCGTGTTGAGAAACGACAACAGCCATCAAAGCGAACACACCGATCGGGGCGTAACGCATAACAACTTGCGTCATATGAATCATCACGTTGCCGACAACGTCGAAGAATTCATAAACGGCTTGACCTTTCTTACCCATGAAGTTCAAGCAGAAGCCGAACATGATGGCAAAGAAGATGATCTGAAGGATGGAGCCCTTAGCGAAAGCTTCCATCGGGTTAATCGGGACGATGTCAAGTAAGGTTTGAACAAAGCTCGGAGCCTTCACTTGAGCAGCCTTCAAGCCTTCGGTTGAAAGCGTAAGACCGATGCCCGGGTCGATGATGTTGGCGATAATCAAACCGAAAATCACGGAAATCGCAGACGTGATCATGAAGATCAACAACGTCTTGATAGCCACGCGGCCCAGTTTGCTCACGTCAGAAATACCGGCGGCACCAGCAACCAAGGTTGCGAACACCAACGGTACAACGACCATACGGATCAAGCGGATGAATAAGTCGCCGAAGGGTTTCACGTAGGTAGTGGCGAACTGGGAGTCCAAGAACATACCGACGATCACACCTAGGACAAGACCAATGAGCATTTGCATTGCCAAACCCATTGAACCGGATTTAGATTTTGCCATTGCATTCTCCTTTCCAAATTTATATTTATTATCGCGAGCGGTCGTTTTTGAGCGCCGTAACAACGCAGAAACACAACTCTGCACACGGTATTAAACGAGCCGAAACGTTTGGGGTTTCAATCTCTTGGTTTCAATGTAGTATCAAATTGTAAAATTCGAAAGTAGGTAGAAACCCTAACAACTTTAGGATTTATACGTATGAAATTTTGTAAAGACGGGGGTAATTCTTTGATTTATCCTAATAATTCAGGGCCTTATAACATTTGCCACAATCTTTAGGGGTCTGAATAAGCAAAAACGGCAACTTTTGCGTTTGGACAAATATTTGTGAAATGACGAGGTGCTCTAAGGACTCAAGCTGCGCTGAGTACGAAAAATGACTCAATTCAATGAAGCCTAAATATTGATTTAGCAGGCTCGAACGAACCAGGTTATCCGATTCATTGTGAATGCGTAAAAGAAAAAGTAAGCCTAAGGCTTGACTAAAGGAATTAGAAACTTCTAGTCCTGAATAATCAATCTTTTTAGTTTTTTCAGCGCGCAACAAAAAGGCCATTTCAGACGCAGAAAGAGTAAAAAAGATAGTGTGATAAGTCGTGACGAGTGTTTGACGTATCCAATCCTTTAATGAATGACTATCAATATTTTTATAGTGAGGAAAGTCATTTGGCGTAAGACCGACCGGATGGGATTTTGCGACACACTCCCCGTCTTCGCCATAGGCTTGAGCGTACAAAGCCGTATCAGAAGGTAATGGCGAGACGAGATGAATTAATAAAGACTCTCCTTCATCTCTCGGAAGGAACCGATCAATAAAACGAGTAAGGGAGATTGAGAGCTTAATGGATTCATTTCCCCAAACTTGAGCGCCGATCGTACTTAATCGAATGACTGCAAACGGCTGATCATCTTGGGTTGTGAAATAAAGCGTCGCAATTTTGGGCGGCTGCTTTTGCTTTTCTTCAATGTCTGCCTTAGAGGACTCTTTTGTTCTTGCAGTAAAGCGTTCAACTCGACGATTGCTATTCTGTGGAACTTCTTTAACTGTAGAAGATGGTGACTTATTTTCTTTGGTCGAGCCTTTCACAGCACGTATCATCAACCAAATGACCAAAATAAGTGTCAAAGCGGACAATAACAGAAAGAAATCGAAGTCTTGAGTCATGACAGTTCTGAATTTTGCAACCCCTTTATTCTAGATTAATTTGACAAAATCCAATACTTTGGCATTTTTTCGAGTCAGATTCCTCTGCATTTAGCTTTAGGCAAAAGCATTTTTTCAAACGCCACTAAAATCAAATTGTTAGCTATTCGGGGGATAAGATGAGGACAAAACTTGATAAGGTTAAACTCAACAATGGAGTGAAAATTCCTTCCATTGGGCTTGGAACCTGGCAAATCCCCGATTCCGAAGCCTTGGTCGACTCCATTTTAAGTGCGATCCAATTGGGCTATCGCTATATTGACACGGCAGCTATTTATGAAAATGAACCCTCCGTGGGCGAAGCCTTAAAAAGAAGCGGCGTGAAGCGGTCAGAATTTTTCATTTCTTCAAAGTGTTGGGCGGCCAATCGCACCTACGACTCTGTGATGAGAGCTTTTGAAGAGTCTCTCAGAAATCTGAAACTTGATTACCTAGACTGCTATTTGATTCATTGGCCCTTTACCAAGGGCGATCCGCTCGCATGGCAAAGTGTCAATATTGGTACATGGCGCGCTTTTGAAAAACTCTACGAAGAGGGGCTGGTTAAAACAATCGGATTATCAAACTTTCAGATGCACCACTTGGTGAGTTTTTTAGCCAGAGCCAATGTCAAGCCTGCTGTTAACCAGCTGGAATTTCATCCGGGCTACACGCAAAAATCAGCCGTAGCGTTTTGTAAGAAAAACGGTATTGCCGTGCAAGCCTGGTCCCCCCTGGGACAGGGGACACTCTTGGATGAACCGATTATTAAAGAGGTGGCAAGCCATTATGACCGATCTGTGGCCCAGTTGATTCTTCGTTGGTGCCGTCATCATGATGTGATTCCGGTTACAAGGGCGTTAACGGCAGAGCATCAAAGAGAAAATCTCAACAGCTTTGACTTTGATTTAACGGCTGAAGATATTGCAGCTTTGGATAATATGCCGCTAATGGGTTTTTCGGGATTAGAACCCGATCACGTGAGTTTTTAACCCACTAGAAGCAGAAAATCCGGCTTTGCGCCGGATTTTCTGTATTTATCGTTCCCTAAATTAGAAGGCTGGAACGACTGCACCTTGATATTTCTCTTCAATGAACTTACGCATTTCAGGAGAGGTCAAAGCCTTGGCAAGCTTTTGCAAGTCTTCGCGTTTGTCACCACTACGAATGGCCACAATGTTGGCGTAGGGAGAATCTTTGCTTTCCATGAAAAGAGCGTCCTTCATCGGATTGAGGTTGACGCCTAAAGCATAGTTGGAATTAATAACGGCAAAATCAACATCGTCTAAGGCGCGGGGTAACACCGCGGCTTCCATTTCCACAATTTGAATCTTCTTTGGATTGTCAACGATGTCAGCGGGCGTTCCATTAACGCCAACCCCCTCTTTTAAGGTAAAGAAACCGGCATCAGCCAAAATCTTCAAAGCACGGCCGCCGTTCGTCGGATCATTTGGAATAGCCACTTTGGCGGCATCCCCCACTTCCTTGATGTCTTTCACTTTCTTGGAGTAAACGCCCATCGGCTCAATGTGAACGGCCACTAAGGACTCAAGTTGAAGTTTTCTTTCCTTGGCGAAATTATCTAAGTAGGGTTTGTGTTGGAAGAAATTGGCGTCTAATTCTTTGTCAGCCAGAGCCATATTGGGCTGAACATAGTCGGTAAATTCAATGATTTCAAGCTTTACGCCCTCTTTAGCCAGCATCGGCTGGGCGGCTTTTAAAATATCGGCGTGCGGCACCGGGGAAGCACCGACTTTCAAAACGCCATTTTCTACTGCTTTATCGGAGCATGCCGTCAACAAACCGCCGGCTGCAATCGCACAAAGGCACAACGAAATGAGGGATCGACGTTTCATATTTTTTTACTCCATAAAAATTTACCGCCTCATTATCCCGTAACATTTGAGAAATGGGAATACTCATTAACCTGTAGCTATGAGCACTATCGCTTAGATTGCGAAACAAAAAAGTCCGGAAACAAACGCCCGGACTTTTAAAGACGACCCACTTGAACCGATTAGCAGTTAAAAGCTTGCCTGTATCGAACCAAATCTTCAACGGTGATCACACACAAGCCGTGCAAATTGGCAAACTCACAAACTTGGGGCAACTTCGCCATTGTTCCATCAGGATTCATCAATTCGCAAAGAACGCCGGCCGGATTAAGTCCGGCAATGCGCATGAGATCAACCGTTGCTTCCGTGTGACCACGGCGCTCAAGCACGCCGTTGGGACGAGCACGAAGCGGATAAACGTGACCCGGGCGCAAGAGATCCTCGGGTTTCCCATTGGGATTAGCGGCCGCTTTAATCGTGGTGACGCGATCCTTGGCGCTGACGCCTGTCGTACAGCCATGCGCAGCTTCAATGGAAACGCAGAAAGCAGTTCCCTGGGTATTGGTGTTATTTTCAACCATCTGGGGAAGTTCCAGGCGCTTGCAGTCCTCATCACGCAAGCAAACACAAACAATCCCCGAACAGGCTCGAATCATCAGAGCCATTTGCTCAACGGTCAGAAAATCGGTGGATAAAATCAAATCCCCTTCGTTTTCACGGTTTTCGTCATCGACAACCATGACTCCGCGCCCGGCTCGCAGATCAGCAATCGCACGCTTAACGCGCGTGTAGCTGTCAACGCCATATTGCGCCAGAAGGTTTTCAGACTGATGCATAAAAGTATCCTTTCATTGAGAAGAAATTCAAAATTCGCATCAGGGAGAAAGAGGATATGAAGACTTCATACCCTCTGTGAGGAAAGCTATTGCTCTTTCTTCCGGACTTTAACCGTCGGTATCGGAATTGCACCGATTCTGCTGACCGGGACGGATGTTTTAAACCCGTCCCGCGCTCGTGGACTGTAACCACCGGTGGGGAATTTCACCCCGCCCTGAGACTCGGAGGTGATTTTAACGCTTTTTAGTCGGTTCCGTATAACGAGAACTTAACACTTGCCAGAGTTTACGAATATCCGAAGCGCTCTTTTCACTCTTCTTTGAGCGATATTCGCAGTGTAAGAGTTCATGGGCCAGATGAGAGCCCGGTTCTCCTAACGATTCACGATATAGCGCAGCGATTTCGGGGTTCTTGTGCGATTCACGCACACTTGCCTTATCGTCAATGCGGTAAATTCCCTTTTGGCGCTCAAGCGTATTGAGTTGATAGTTATTCTTTTTGCGAGGGGTGCCGCCGCCTGCGATACAGCCACCGGGGCAAGCCATCACTTCAACAAAGTCATATACAACTTCACCCGCGCTCATCTTATCGAGCAACGCTTGTGTTCTGGCTAGTCCATGAACAATAGCGATCCTGACCGTGCCCAACTCTCCCAGATCCACTTCGGCCTCTTTTACACCATCTAACCCACGAGCCGGTTCAAAGACAATCGGATTTAAAGTTTCGCCGTTATGCGTCAACGCATAAACAGTTCTGACCGCCGCTTCCATTACCCCGCCGGTTGTACCGAAAATAGCCCCTGCACCGGAGTATTCGGTAAAGAGGTTTTGATCGTGCTTCATGGGTTTGCAATTCTTTAAATGCATCCCGCAACGACGCAAAAGCTTTGCCAATTCTCGAACCGTTAAAACAGCATCCACATCAAGACCTTCTTCGCGGGCCAAAGTCGGACGTTGTGCTTCGCCTTTCTTTGCAGTACACGGCATGATGGAAATGACGCGTAGCTTTTCACGGGCAATATTGAGCCGCTGCGGCAACAGGGCTTTGGCGAGCGCACCGAAAACAGCCTGAGGAGAACGCGTGGTCGATAGGTACTCCATAATCATCGGAGCGTGTTTTTCAACGTAGTTGATCCAACCAGGGCAGCAGGACGTAAACATCGGCAGAGCAACATCCTTATTAGCTTTTCTGGCCTTAAGGCGGTCAAGCAACTCCGTCCCCTCTTCCATGATGACGACGTCGGCGGCAAAGTTGGTATCCATGACATAGTCAACACCAATATGCTTTAGACCGTAGACAATAAGTTCTTCGACGTTTTCGCCGGGCGGCAGACCGAATTCTTCGCCAAGCGTCACACGAACAGCCGGTGCCATTTGAACGATCGTCACCGTTTCCGGATCATCGATCATATTAAGCACTCGGTCCGTTTCGTCTTTTTCACTTAAAGCGCCGGTCGGACAAACAAGCGTACATTGACCGCACTGGACACACTTGGTAGAGTCAGCCCAGCGTTTGGCCCCAGTCATCGCCACCCCCGCCATCGTTCCGAAATTGTCAATGGTTAAGGCGCCGATTCCTTGCACTTGCCGGCACACTTCAACACAGCGACCGCAACGGATGCACTTATTGACATCACGGATGATGCCCATGGACGAGTCATCATAGGGGCGTTTGGCTATATAGTTTGAGTGATTCGGCGTATTGGGCATGCCGATAAACAGGGCCACGTCCTGAAGTTCGCAGTTGCCGTGTCTTGAGCAACTCTTACAGTCTTGATCGTGGTCGGCAAAGAGAAGCTGCATTTGCAGCTGCTGCATTTTGCGCACACGCTCATTGCGCGTATAAATTCTTTGTCCTTGTTTGATCGGTGTTGTGCAGGCTGTCACTACGCGGCCAATTTCATCGCCTTCATCAAACACTTCAACCAAACACATACGGCACGTACCGGGCGTATGGTTTAAAGGCATAAACGCACAAAGTGTTGGGATGAAAATATCGGCCTGCTTAGCCACTTGCAAAATGGTCTGACCATCTGTGAAAGCAACTTTTTGTCCGTTAAACCAAGCAAAATTTTCCATATCTGACTCCTTAAACCGCTTGGTTTTGAATATGAGTGACGTTACCCGGAATCGGCAACTGCGTCACCACACCATAAATACGGTAGCAACGCATACAGCGATTGGCCTCTTCGATGGCTTCGTTTTCTGTCATCGGAAGATCCACTTCTTCAAAATTGCCTTTGCGCTCTTGAGCACTTAAAGTCGAGAGTTTATGACGAGGGGCTTTACACAAATCAATCCGAGGATCCTTTTCTTTCATCAGATCTCCCTTCTTGATCAGTTCACCCATACGACGACGGGCGACAAATCCGACCGAGCCTCGGGTCAAGTATTCGTTAATCGATTGAGCGGCGATTTGCCCTTGGGCCAGACCGTCAATCAAAGTCGTGGGACCGGTTGCAGCGTCACCGCCCGCGAAAACACCCGGACGAGTCGTAGCCAGAGCTTCTGAAACGGAGATATTGCCACGCTTATCAAACATAATGCCGTCGTCATCGCACAAAACTTCTTGGTCAAGGCGCTGACCAATGGCAGCAATCAGATTGGTACACGGCAAAACCGTGTCGGTACCCTCAATTTCGATGAGTTTGCCGCGCTTAGAACCCGGAACCTTCTCTTCACGCATCTTGGCGATCTTTAGGCCGGTGACTTTTCCATCCTCGTTCAAAATTTCTTTCTGAACCGACAGGAAGTGGAAAACAATCCCCTCTTCTTTAGCGGCAACCACTTCTTCGTGGTCTGCGGGCATTCCCTCTTCCGTGCGACGGTAAACGACGTGAACTTTGCCATCGGTAAGACGAGCAGCGGAGCGGGCACAGTCCATGGCGACGTTACCGCCGCCCACCACGACCACATCACCGGTTAACTTGAACGGTTTATTGCCGGTCACCGCCCGCTCGACTTTTTGCAGGAAATCAATACCGTTAAAGTAACCCGTTAAGCTCGTATCTTCGTTGTCGAGACCAAGGTACATGCCTTTTGAGCAGCCGACTCCAAGGAAAATGGCGTTATAGCCGCGCTTGAAGAGATCGGCGATGGAGAAGTCATAACCCAGGCGCTGATGGTAGAAATAACGTCCTCCCAACTCTTCAATCACATCGGTTTCGCTCTCAAGCAGCCCTTTTGGCAAGCGGTATTGCGGAATACCCACCTGAGCCATGCCGCCCGCATGACTGTTGGCTTCAAAGATATCAACCTTATAGCCTTGCAGTAAAAGGTGGTATGCACAATTGATGCCGGCGGGACCCGCACCGATCACAGCCACTTTCGGGCTCATGGGATTGGTTTCGCGGCGGGCCTGATGAAAGAGATTTTCCATAGGACCGGTGGCGTCAGCCGCGTAGCGCTTTAAGTTTTTAATATCAACCGGGCTGTCCAGATACTGACGGCGACAGGCTTTTTCACAATAACGGACACAGACTCGGCCACAGCTGCCAACCAACGGATAATGGCGAAGTAGAACCGCAGAACTCATTTCCGGTTCACCGGCTTTGATGTAATCAATGTAGCGCGGAACATCAACGTGAGCGGGACAAGCTTCAACACAAGGGGCGCTCATGACGGTGTAGTAGTCATAAACGTTTTCAGCCACGGCTTGAGCTTGAAGCAATTCTTCAGGACAAAATTCAAGTGCGCCTAACAAAGCTACCGGTGTTGTTTGACCAATACCGCAGAGACTTGTTTCTTTCATCTGAGTCGCCACGGACTTGACGTAATCCCAGTCGACTTCCGAGGCATGACCTTTTACGGCTTTCTCAAGCGCTTCAGCAATAACCAGGACACCCACTCGGCAAGGCGTGCATTTACCGCAAGTTTCGCGAACTGCTCTCTGATAGTAGCGCCAAAGCGAAAAAGCTAAATTGGCCCGTCGATCCATCACGAGGAAACCTCGATCACAAACAAAGGTCATGATGGGGTTGCCGGGATTAAACTGCGAGAACTGTTCCAGGGGCAGATCATCGGGTGCCACCGGTGAAAAAGTGGATCGGTTATCGTAAAAGCGTCCGTCCCATACGCCGAAAATCAACGGGTTCATAGTCAGTTGGTATAGAACCTGTACTCAGGCAATACACCCTCTCCTTATACGTTCTTTGGTTTCAGTCTGTACAAAACCTAATCCATTAGAAAAAACAGACTACTGCCCGTGTTCACTCAAAAATAAGGGGAAAAGAGCAACACGGGCTTTTGGATGCACATTTAAGCAATTCGCCTTATTTTAGCAAAGCAAAAATGTGCAATAACCAGTCTTTAGTGGTCCGATTTGATCCCCGCTCCACACATGGTGATAAGCGTATCAGGGGTTGGTCCGTACTGTTCACAGTAATGCAAATAAGCCGCGTAATTGGCCGCTGTCGTGTGTTCACAGTAAATACCACGGGAGGCCAATTTGGCACGAGCCTCAAGAATTTTATCTTCAGGCGCGGTCACAAAGCGGATGTTGTGTTTATAAGCCATTTCTAAAAGCTCGTGTCCACGAGAAGGTTTACCAATAGCGATACCTTCTGCCATCGTGTCGACGACTTCAACTTCGATAGGCTCTTCAGCTTTCATTTCAACGGCTCTAAAGAGCGGATCACATTTTTCGCTCTGAAGCGCGATGATTTGCGGGAATTTATCGATAACCCCCGAAGCCAACAAGTGTTCGAGTGCCTTAACGACACCGATGTAGAGGGTTCCGTTTCCAACCGGAACAACGATATTGGCAGGAATTCGTCCAAGCTGCTCAAACGTTTCGTAAATGTAAGCCTTCATCCCTTCGTAGAAGAAGGGATTGAAAACGTGGTTGGCATAGAAAACATGCTCATCACGAACTTTAGCTCGACAGACATCAGCACAGTGATCTCTGCTGCCGGGGACCTCGGTAACTTTAGCCCCGTGCGATTTGATCATTCGGATTTTCGAGGGACTTGTTCCTTCTTTAACAAAAATCTCACAGCCGATTCCTGCGCGGGCCGCATAGGCTGCAACAGCATTACCGGCGTTGCCGCTTGAATCTTGCACACAGTCGGTGATACCGATGGATTTCATATGCGAAACCAAAGTAGCTGCTCCCCGATCCTTAAAGGATAAAGTCGGCATGTAATAGTCCATCTTGAGCATGACGTCATCGTCAAAGCGAATAATCGGCGTCATCCCTTCGCCCATTGTCACTGACTTCCATGCATCATCTTCCAAAGCCATAAAGCGGCGATAACGGAATTGACTCCACTCACTTTTATCAATTAATGATTCATCCCACTTTGGTGGTGTGTAGTCTAGTTCAAATAAACCGCCGCACTCGCAGCGGGGTTCTTTGGTGGTCGTCGGCGTACGTTTGCCACAACAGGTGCATATGTAGTTCATCTTGCCATCCTTTTCAGCGTTTACCGTGAATTTTGTCCAAATAGCCGTATAACGTTACTTTTGATAACCCTAATTTACCGGCCACATATTCCATTGATCCTTTAACGAGGAACACTCCCCTTTCGTCCATAAACCGAATCAACTCCAGGCGGTCTTCTTTGGTGTGTTTGCCTTCGAGCTCAAGTTCGCGAATCATCGAATCGACCATGTTGTTGACAAACTGTCGGACGCTTTCTTCATTGCTTTTTTCAACAGTAACGGGACAACTCTGCCCCAAGCTATCGGGAAGTGCTTTACTGCCTGAGTTTGTATCGGCTCTCCGTCCCGTTAACAGTCCTTGAGCTAAATTGAGCAGTGCAAACGCTTGCGTTGTATCAATGTTGATGCATAAGGCACCGATCAGCTTTTTTTGTTCGTTTCGGATTAAAAGCGAAGAGGATCGGATCTGACGGCCGTCTTTTTCGAATGTGTAGTTATCAACGACACCGTCCTCGGGGTTGCCCGCGAAAACCGCTTTTTCGATCAAATGATGAAAGGTTTGGCCGACTTTGCGCCCGGTGACTGTACCGTTGGCGACATAAATGACGGAATGTTGAGGCAACGAAAGATCGTGCAGGACAACTTCGGCATCCGGGAAAGTCCTCGCAATCAATTCAGCCACAGAGAAATAGGGAAGTAAATTTTTATTGCTCATGTTTTGAGTATAGATAATTTTTTATCTAAAAACAATAAAAAATTATTTTTAGTCAAATAAACAAAAGTAGGAATGAAGACAAAAATATTCAAATAACACTTCAGTACAATAAATAGAAATATTTATTGAGGGCTATAAAAATGTTAGTTGAACATCAATATGAAGATTTGATGCGCCATGTTTTCTTCCATGGTGTCGATAAAAGCGATCGAACCGGCACGGGCACGCGTTCCGTATTCGGCTATCAAATGCGCTTTAATCTTCAGAACGGTTTTCCCCTTGTCACCACCAAAAAACTTCACTTGCGATCAATCATCCATGAGTTGCTCTGGTTCTTAAAGGGTGACAGCAACATCCGTTACCTTAAAGAAAATGGGGTGACGATTTGGGATGAATGGGCCGATGAAAACGGAGATCTTGGTCCCATCTATGGTGTTCAGTGGCGAAATTGGCGCGGGGCTGATGATAAAACCGTTGATCAAATCGCTGAACTTGTTCATACCATTAAACACAATCCTGACTCTCGCCGCATGATTGTCACTGCGTGGAATGTCACTGAATTACCGAAGATGGCCCTGCCGCCCTGCCACATGATGTTCCAAGTCTATGTGGCCGGCGGAAAATTATCGTGTCAACTCTATCAACGCTCTTGCGATATTTTCTTAGGCGTCCCCTTTAACATCGCAAGCTATTCACTTTTGACACATATGCTTGCCCAACAGTGTGATTTGGAAGTGGGTGACTTTGTATGGACCGGTGGCGACTGCCATATTTACAACAACCACTTTGATCAAGTGCGCTTACAATTGTCTCGTGAGCCCCGTCCTTATCCGAAACTTGTCATCAAACGTCGTCCGGACTCCATTTTCGATTACAAGTATGAGGATTTTGAAATTGTGGGCTATGACCCTCATCCGGCTATTAAAGCCCCGGTGGCGGTCTAAAGGAGAAGTGAATGACGCAATTACATTTAATCGTCGCCCACGCCCGCAACGGCGTAATCGGCAAGGACAACAAATTACCGTGGTATTTGCCTGAAGATTTGAAAAACTTTAAGCGCACGACGCTTGGGAAACCGGTCATTATGGGACGGAAAACGTGGGAGTCTTTGGGCCGTCCCCTGCCCGGACGACGAAATGTTGTCATTACGCGTCAAAAGGACTACGTTGCTGAAGGGGCAACGGTTGTGGCCAGTCTCGAAGAGGCTTTAGAGGCTGTGAAGGACGCGCCCGTTGCCTTCATTTTGGGCGGAGCGCAAATCTATCAGGAAGCGATGCCTCGGGTTGAAGTGGCTCATATCACTTATCTGAATGCCGATTTTGAAGGTGACGCCTTCTTTACACCGTTATCGGATGATGAATGGGCACTGGCTGAAGAAGAATCCTTCCCCGCAACCGATGCGCACCCCTTTAGCTACAGCTTCAGAACCTACATTCGAAAAACCAAATAACCAAGACGAAACGAGCCGCTTAAAGCGGCTCGATCCTTCTTAGAGTCAAAGAATTTTTAACACTCAACCACACTGACCGCTAAACCGCCACGGCTGGTTTCTTTGTACTTCATCTGCAAGTCCAAACCGGTCTTGAGCATTGTCACAATGACCTGATCCAATGAAACGTAGTGGTGACCATCACCCATCAGCGCCAGACGTGCGGCATTGATTGCTTTTACCGCGGCGACCGCATTTCGTTCAATACAAGGAATTTGAACTTGGCCTGCCACAGGGTCACAAGTCATCCCTAAATGATGTTCCATTCCGATTTCAGCCGCGTTTTCCACCTGCTCAGGCGTGGCACCGAGCACCTGAGCGAGGCCTCCTGAGGCCATGGAGCAAGCAACGCCCACTTCTCCTTGGCAACCCACTTCAGCGCCTGAAATGGATGCGTTTTCTTTATAAAGAATTCCAATTTGACCGGCTGTCAGGAGAAAATCTCTCACTCCATTGGTATCGGCCGAGTCAATAAACTTCATGTAGTAATGAAGAACAGCCGGAATAACGCCGGTAGCACCATTCGTTGGTGCTGTCACCACACGGCCGCCGCAGGCGTTTTCTTCGTTAGCCGCAAAGGCAAACGCATTAACCCAATCGAGAACAGCCAAGGGATCATTTAATGTACGATGCTCGTAGTCAAGCTTTTCGTACATCTGTTTGGCACGGCGGCGCACTTTCATGGGACCGGGCATGATCCCCTCATTTTTTAATCCTCGTGCAACACAATCCTTCATGACCGACCAAAGGTAGTCGAGCTGCGCGTTGATTTTTTCGTCCGTTTCCCACCAAACCTTTTCATTGGCTCGGACGATTTGAGGAATACTTAAACCGGTTTCTCGGCACCACTTCAAAAGATCGGCAGCGCTATTGACCGGATAGGGTTGCGGTTTGGTGTGAACCGTTTCCTTATCTTCAGAAACCTTATCAAAATTGTCCGGGTCGCTTTCAACAATAAAACCGCCACCCACAGAATAATAACGACGCGAAAGAAGTACTTTGCCATCTTTATCCTGAGCAATGACATGCATGGCATTGGTGTGGTAGATCGCCACTTTTTCAGGGCTCAGAATAATGTCTTTATCCGGGTCAAATTCAATGACAGTACCGTCAGGAAGTTTGAGTTGGTGTTCAGTCTTGATGGCTTGAAGAATCTTCGGTGCCAAATCAAGATCGACATTGGCGGGAAGCATCCCCATGAGCCCTAATTGAAAGGCTGTGTCCGTGGCATGGCCTACACCCGTTGCTCCCAGGCTTCCCATTAAATCCACCCAAATGCGGGCTGTCTTTTGCGTGAGTCCCTTAGCGATCAATTCTTTACTGAAACGGGCCGCGGCACGCATGGGTCCCACTGTATGAGAAGACGAGGGACCAATCCCGACACGGAAAATATCAAAAACACTAACGCTCACGTTTTTCTCCTAGCTATTAGGAAAGGACTTCCACTCGGTAAGCCTGTTCCTCTCCGCCATTCATCCAAATCAGCCGAGAGGAATCAGTTGATTGGGGAACAAAAGCCACACAGGTCAATTTATCACCCAATAAACCGACAAAGGCACTTTTGGCAACCGGTACACCTTCCTCTGTTAAAAGAATCACTTCTGAGGGATTTTCAAACCAAGCCTCAGCTTCATCTTGATGAGACGACAAAACAACCGCTTTTTTCGCTTCGCCGGCTTTAAGGCGAGCTTCGGTCAATGCGCGACCGATGAACATGCGAGCAGGATCGGAAAAATCAATATAAGCCGCACCATTAACGTCACCGGGCATCAAATCATTGGCTTGCCAGGCAAAGGCCAACGGCGACTTCGAAACGTAGCAAAGTGTTATCGCCGACAGTTCATCGAGCATTTCCATTCCAGGGTGAGTGAAGTTTTCAAAGGCTTTCTCTTCTCCCTGAAGAAGGGTCATCGCTCCGACTCGCATGGCAAGCACCTCGCCCTTGCTCGTTTTCATAACCTGAACCTTGCCGTCCGCCATCAAACCATGAGGGGTATTGGTTTGATCGGCAAATAAAATCGCCGTCGATGTTTTCAGCGTTGTGAAGTCTTCATCAAAGGCTTTTGCTACTTGGTGCATCCACGCTAAAGTGTCGAGCGACTGAAAGACCACACGGAAATGTTCATCGCTATCGGGCAAATGAGCTACCCAAACAAAATCAGTCATTAAGCCCAAAGCATTCAGAATAAAACTTTGACGCACTTCTCCGCGGTGGATATTTTTCACATCCACTGTCAAAAGTCTTCTGAGAAAAGCAACACCCTGGGCATCATTGACTTCAATCGTGTAGTAAAGAGAATTGAGGCCTTCATCGTCGTTGGGACAAACGTACAGTCCCATCCCCGTATGAGCCTTCAAAGCGGTTTGACCGCTCAATTTAATATCAGACATGGCTACTCTCTAAGAAAAATCGACTCGGTCTATAAATTGGCAAACATTCTAACAAATAGAGCCTTCTGATATAAGGCACTTGAAGATATTTTCTTTTGTCAAAGAATGGCTTTCTTAAGTCTGAGGGAAGAAACTGACTGTGGCGCTCATAGACCTGATCCAGTAGACTAAGAAGCCAAAAGAAATTGTTGAAGAAAATTATGAGCGAAGAATTATTAATCCATTGTTCAGCCCAAGAAACTCGCGTGGCTGTCATGGTTAACGGCATTCTTGAAGATTTGCATATTGAAAGACGGGCCCAGAGAGGGTTGGTCGGCAACGTCTATAAGGGCAAAGTGATGCGTGTTTTGCCCGGCATGCAATCAGCTTTTATCGATATCGGTCTTGAGCGAACCGCTTTTTTGCATGTTCATGATATTTTCACAGCTCGACAAGATGACGGAACCTATAAGCCTATCGAATACGTTTTGCATGAAGGCGAATCCGTTATCGTTCAAGTATCAAAAGATCCGATCGGCACAAAAGGCGCAAGGCTTACCACCACTATCTCTTTGGCCGGTCACAAACTGGTTTACCTACCTAAAGAACCTCATATCGGTGTCTCTCAACGTATTGAAGATGAAACAGAACGTGAGCGATTAAAAGCTTTAGTAACAGCCGTCCGAGCTGAAACTGAAAAAGGCGGCTATATCGTGCGCACCTGTGCTGAAGGCGCGACAAGTGAGGATTTCCTCACCGATATGGAGTATTTGAGCAGACTGTGGAAGCAAATATCAGCCAAGATTTCCGTTTGCAGCGCCCCTTCTATTCTTTATCAGGATTTGTACTTGGAATCCCGCGCTTTGCGCGACATGGTCAATGAAAACACCACCCGCGTGCTGGTTGACTCCTGGGATGACAATATTGAAGCGCTATCGGAATTTGCAGAAAATTTTGTTCCGACGGTCGCCGATAAACTGGAAATGTACACCGGAGAAATTCCCCTTTTTGAACAATACGGCATTGAAAACGAAATCGAAAAAGCGCTTTCAAGACGGGTTGACCTAAAATCAGGCGGCTACTTGATTTTTGATCAAAATGAAGCCATGTCCACAATTGATGTGAATACCGGCGCCTATGTCGGCAAACGCGATTTCGGCGACACGGTCTTCAAAACCAACCTTGAAGCGGCCCGTGTCATTGCACGTCAATTGAGACTACGTAATTTAGGCGGAATTATCATCATTGACTTCATTGACATGGAAAAGGATGCACACCGAGCCGCGGTTCTCGCCGAACTTCAAAAAGCGGTTTCAACCGATCGAGTGCATATTACGATGAGTAATTTCACGGAGCTGGGTTTAATTGAAATGACCCGTAAGCGCACGAGGGACTCGCTCGGCCATATTCTTTGTGAGCCCTGCCCGCTTTGCGGCGGCCGCGGTGAAATTAAAACGGCTCGAACGGTCTGCTACGAGATACTGAGAGAAATCCTTCGAGAGTGGCGACAATATCCTGGCATTAAAAGTTTTTGCATTATCGCCAGCCAAACAGTCATTGATCTCTTTCTTGAAGATGAGGCGGCCGCCTTGGATCTGCTTCAGGATTTTATCGGCTCTCCGGTGTCGCTTCAGGTAGAAAGCTGTTACAGCCCTGAGCAATACGATATTACGTTCAACTAAACAAGCGGGACCTCGTCGTGGTCCCGTTTGTGATCAGATTTTTTCTTCAATAGGCTGGTATTTCGGCAATTCAATCGTCACTATAACGCCTCGCCCCGGATTGGGCTCAGCCCAAACGCGTCCGGCGTGACGTTCTGCCAATGAACTCACAATTGATAACCCCAGCCCTAAACCGTGAGCTTTGGTTGTCTCAAGTTTTTGGAAGAATTGCTCTGTAAAGCTTTCATCCACCAGCTTGGCGTTATCGATGACGCGAATCCACCACGTATCCTCATGATCCTCAATACGGATGCGAATGACGTCTTCGTCTTCATCACGCATCGCAGGATGAATCTCCGTGAAAGCATCCGCGGAATTTTTCAATAGATTCAAAAGAGCCAATTCGATTTCCCAATCGTCGGCTTCGACCAGTGCATGACGCTCCCCTTCAACAATGACGGGAACCGTAGTACGGCCGGACTTTTCAAAAGTAGCCACGGTCTTGGCAACGATATCGCGCAAATCATGTTCTTCACGCTTGACCTCATGGGGTTTGGCGTAACTTCTGACGTGATCGACGATGTCATTGGCGCGCTCGGTATGGTACTCAATTTCCTTGAGAATTTTGACGATCGTGTCTTTATCGGCCGATCCTCTCTCAATGCGTCGCAGCAACCCTCTTGAATAATTGGAAACCGTTGCTAAAGGTTGCTTTAACTCATGAGCAATCATACTCGACATCTGACCGACAATGCCGGTTCGCTCCAAACGGGAGATGTATTCATTGGTTTGTTCCTGCTGCTTTGAAATTCGGTCTTTTTCCGCCAAAGCTCGTTTCAAAGCCTTAGTGCGCGAAGCCACTTCCACTGAAATAATCAAGTTATAGAAAAAGCCCGCAACGATTAAGAAAATCGCCGTAATGAAAATTGTTCGATTTTCACTGAAAGTCCGATAGATGGCCGAGTATGTAACGTTATTGTAGGGGCCGATTCTCAAGTGATACATCAAATCGTAAAGCTCCCGGGTATTTTCCGGCATGCTCCAAGTTGTACCGAAGGGAAGCTTAAGCCCCAACAAAGCATTGGTCATATCGAGGATATAGTTGCTGTCCACCCCGTTTCGATAAGAGACCATGAGGCTTGGATAGGCATTGGTTGAGTGCTGACAAGCCATTTCAGTGACAGGCTGCGGATTAATCACCCGGTAGTCACTCAAGTGGGCTTGATTGCGAATCATGACCTGTTCAATAAAACAGGCCGGAACGATACCGACATCCGCAGTGCCGGTTTTGACCGCATTTAAAACTTCCAAAGGATTTCGATTGGAAGTAAAGACAATATTTTTAAAAGCCGCCTGCCAAGACAAATTCTTCTCCGCAAAAGGCTCTTTGGCTATCGTAAAGCCGGCAAACGAATCACTGGAAGTGGCTGCCACACGATAGGAACCGGTTGCAATGTCAGTTAATGTGTAGATTTTTTCGTTTTCAGCGTTAACAACGATGGTTGAAGCCGCTGAATAACTTGGCGACTTGGCTTGTGCTCGCCAAAGCATGGCAATGGCCTTAATCTTGTCTTCAAAAGCCAGGCTTGCATAGAAATCGGATTCGCTGATCAGGAAATCGATTTCGCCGTCGGCCAACATGGCAGAAATCGTCTCCGCGTACCCCGAGCTTATCGAGACCGCCCAGGAAGCCTTCGCCGCAGCGGGCGTTGAGCCGCGGGTGCTTCCCATTCGAGGCGGCACCGACGGCGCGCAGCTCTCGTTTCGCGGCCTGCCATGCGCGAACCTCTCGGCCTGCTATCACAACGCGCACGGTGTGACCGAGTTTGTGCCGGTGCGCGAGCTCGAGACCATGGTCGACGTGCTTCAGGCACTCGTGG
>ERZ836760.444-NODE-444-length-63215-cov-4.231697_pt1 | contig 63215 bp, 50 predicted proteins | sample MGYA00519941_ERZ836760 | MGnify/ENA primary metagenome ERZ836760 (study PRJEB31850, sample SAMEA3708807) | human gut metagenome | biome: human gut; feature: human-associated habitat; material: faeces | place: China | collected 2014 ... | reverse complement strand
GGGCTCCTTCGGCCATGCTGTATTCCCTGGGCCTGCGCAGACTGATCACCGTGTCCATAATGTCTTCTCTGGCGCTGGTGCCGCGCTGGTCGCCGGATTTTCCGGCATGATGGATAAGCAGGACGGTCATCCCTCTGCGACGCAATTCCAGCAGCCACGCCTGCATGGTCTGCCATGACTGAGACTCGTTTTCCTTGCCGGTGCGGCACAAGGTTGCGATGTTGTCCAGCACAACCATGTCCAGGTCTTTCAGAAACGGCTCAATCATGGCCTGTCCGCCAGCTGTGGACAAATCCGGCATGGGGCAGGGCTGCAAATCCGGTGTGATGAGCGCCATGTTTTTCAACGTATGCGGGGGAATGGACATGCCGTTGACAAGAGCGGAAAGGCGGTTCTGCATGGAAGTGGCGGGCATTTCCCCATCCACATACAGCGTTCGCTTGGGCATCGGCGCACGCCAGTTGAACACGGCTCCGCCGGAAGCCACCGCAACAGCGATGCTCAACGCGGCGAATGTCTTGCCTATGCCGCGCGGGGCGTACAGAATGCCTATGCCCTGTACCGGAAGAACGGGCGATAAAAGATACCCCCGTTCAGGTATGGACATGGAAAGAAATTCGCCCATGTCCAGAGCGATAAGACCTTGCTGTTTGGTCAGCGCCATTTCCAGTTGCGAGCGGACGGCCTCAATACCTTCTATCTGGTGAAGGTCATTAAAATCCGTACCGTTGTCGTCGGTGAAGTGGGGAAACAGAAGTTGAGCGTTTGCGAGTCCGGCTGCATCCTCCCCCTTCCTGAGTCCGGCTTCGTCATTGTCGCCGCAAATGATGATTGTCTTGTCCGGCAATCGTTCTTTCACGGTCTTGGCCACTCTCGCGAGATTGTTTGCGGAAAAGGCCACATAAACCGTCCAGCCTGTGGCAAGATGGATACTTGTGCCAGTGGCAAACCCCTCACAAACGGCAACGGGCTTTTCCGACTGCCCCTGAATGATGAATTGTCCTCCAGATACCTTGCCGCCAACGAGGAAACGCTTGGTTCCATCAGGGTAGATGCGTTGCAGGCTTTGCAGATTATCTGCGGTATCCAGAACGGGAATAAGCAGCGCACCGTCCCGTGCCTGCCGTATGCCTTCCAAAGCCGGAATGCCCTTGCTACGTAGATAGGGATGGTTGGTGTCGCACATTAGTGCCGAGTTCCATTCCTGTCTGGCCAGTTGAGCTGCTTCAGCATGGCGTTCGGCATATTCCGCTTCGCGTTGCCGCTGTATGGAGTGTTGACGTTCCCGCCATGCGGAAAGTTCAGACACGGAAAGCGTTTGCTTTTCTTCTGTGCAGAACGTGCCCTGTTCACCATTTTCCCAGTTGCACCACCAAAGTGTCGCAGGGATATCGACATGCGCGATATATGCGCCGTTTTGTTTATGCGGTTTGGTCTGGGTAGGACAACGATGCAGTTTTCCGTCCGCCATGATTTCGGCCGGAATCAATCCCTTGTCGGTCAGGATGTCCCGAAAGATTTGCAGGGGATTACTCATGATTCTCTCCCTGACGGCCGAGGTTTTTGATAAATGCGGCAATGTCCTCCGCCCGCCAGACTGTTGTACGGGGACCAAGTTTCACGGGTTTGGGATAACGTCCGGTGCGACATCCCTCCCACCATGCGCTCTTGCTTATGGGAATTATGCTGAGAACCTGAGGCAGACGCAGAAGGCCGTGAACGGGGATGGGAGCTTGATGCTGTTTCATAAAAAAATCTCCTGAATCTGGTTGGATTTCAGGAGAATCTGGCACACGTCAAACGATTCCCGTGAGGGAATCGGACGGGAAAATGACGGGAAAATCTAAAAAAGACGGGAAAACGACAGGCTGGTCATGCCTTGACTATGGAGTATCCATTCGTTCTCTTGAGAAGATTGTCCACCATATTACGATAGGATTTTTCGTCCCTGTACTCTTTTTTCGCAAGCAGGCGACCCACATGTGTCTTCCGCCCCACTGAGGCATTATGGTCTGTCCCGGATGATTGGGGGCCGCACCAGTACAGTAGAACGTAGGCGATCACCTCAAGGGGATACTTCTCTTTCATGGCGTCACGGACAGCCGCATCCGGCCTTCCTTCCCAAACGGCTCCGGGAATACGAAAAACGAGTTTTCCATCCTGTGGCGACCTTTCACATAGGGGAACTGCCGCCGCTTTGTCGGCAACGGACGATTCCGGCGGAGCTGCCCGTAAAAGGGATTCCACAAGGGCGCGGGTGATGCCTTTTACTTCCCGGCGCAGGGGATAATAGCAGAGATGCCTGATGGCGGCGTCCCTGTCCACCATTATGGTATCGGCAAAGATATGCGCAATGAAGTGGTAACTTGAAACGGGAATGGAGCATACCGGCTTCTCAAACAGCATCGAGTCCGACGAATACTGCTCGAAGATTTTTTCTGTGTTCAATCTATCCAGACTGTTGAACAGAACTTCTCGTTCCTTTGGAAATACAGACGCCGTATTTTCAAAGGATTCTTCAAGAATAACATCCAGTCCATATCGCAGGGAGTTAAGAGGAACAACTGTCGATATCGTTCTGAAAAATTCCATCACGTCAAAGCCGAGCAGATACGTCTGAATGCCTGTATCCGGTTCTGGAGCTGAAGGAAATTCCGGGAGCTGTGTTCCGTATGCGGCGTGACTGCCAGCAATAAATGCCTGCCAGCAGGATTCATACGTTGTACGCCATAATTCCAGTGGCTGAACGGCGTCAGGCCAGAGTGCCTGAACAAGCATTTCACCTTCTCTGGCTGTCAGGCCATACGCCTGCCGCACTCTGCCTATGGTCATGTTCTGTCAGTCTGTCATGGAGGAAAGGATACCCTGTCGCCCAAAAATGGACAATAAAAAACAGCGGCAGGGATAGTCATGTACTTCCTGCCGCTGTTTACTGGAAACAGGTGTTATCAGCTATACCACGCCCGGATTATATCCATGTCGTCATAGCCGTATTGTCTCATACGTTCCTTTTCTTCTTCACTCCAGCCGGTGTCATTGCTCGTCACCTGCGTGTCGCCTTCTATTTTTCCGATGGAGATACAAACATCACGGTCGGTCATGGTGTCCTCTTTCATGCTTCCTCCCTGATTCTTTTCTGTTGTGTGTTGCGTAATCCGTCCAGGTAGTCAGCCCATGCCTGCATCATCTTTCGACGCTCAGGCAGATATTCCGCGTAATTGTATGCCGCCCGCACTTCGTCCTGCTCGCCGTGAGCAAGCTGCCGCTCAATCCAGTCCCGGTTATAGCCGAGTTCATTGAGCAGTGTGGAAACGATGGAACGGAAACCATGTACGCTCATCTCGTGTTTCTGATAGCCCATACGCCGGAGCGCATTGAGCATGGTCGCATCGGAAATGGACCGTGCTTCTGTGCGGATAGAAGGGAAGAGGTATTTCCCTTCCCCGGAGTATTTCTGAAGTTCCCGAAGAATGGACATCGCCTGCCGGGACAGGGGGACAAGATGCTGACGGCGCATTTTCATGCGTTCCGCAGGGATGCGCCATTCCCCGGCCTCAAGGTCGAATTCTTTCCATTGAGCGGCCCGCAATTCCGTGGGACGGGTGAAGACCAGCGGAGCCAGCTTCAAGGCACAGACCAGAGGGAAATAGCCTTCATAGGCGTCGATATCCCGCAGAAGCTGACCGACTTTCTCCGGTTCCAGCACTGCCGCCCGGTGAACAGTTTTTCGCGGTCGCAAGGCTCCCCGCAGATCGGCTGCGACATTGTGTTTCGCCCGGCCCGTGATGACCGCATAGCGGAACACCTGACTGATGATTTGCAATACTCTCCGGGAAGTCTCGTAGTTTCCCCTCTGTTCCAGAGGCTTGACGACCTCCATAACGTCCCGTGTCTCAAGTTTGGCGATATGCGTCTTGCCGATGGCCGGAAAAATGTAGGTCTCCAGCCGGTACATGACAGTTCCCTGATGCTTTTCGGAAAACTCTGCCATACGGGTTTCATGCCATTCTCTGGCGATATTCTGGAAGCTGTCGCGTTCCGCGATGGCTCTGGCCTGCCGTAACTGCCGTTTATGGTCTGAGGGATCGATTCCCTTGGACAACATGCGTTTCGCCTCTTCGCGGCGTTCTCTGGCGTCCTTGAGCGATATGGTGGGATATTCCCCGAAACTGAGCAGCTTGCTCTTGCCGTCAAAACGGTAGGCCATCCTCCAGAGCTTGCTTCCGTTGGCGGGAACGAAAAGAAACAGACCGCCGCCATCGAAATATTTACGAGGCTTCACGTCGGGTTTCAGACTGCGGATGTGGGTATCGGTAAGAGGCATGGGCACTCCTTGGCTGTCGTTGGACGAAGAGATACCCACATGGATAAAAATATTTTGATTCCGCGAGGTTATTCATGTAGGTATCGGAAATGTCGTACCACATTTCTACCTACGGATATACCCATAAAATGATTGGATGCAAGCGGACGAGGCTGGACTTCGGGAAACCATACCGGAAAGAAAAAACAAAGAATGCCAAGGTCTTTTGGACCTTGGCATTCTTCTTTGTACCTAAATTTGGCGTCCCCAAGCGGATTTGAACCGCTGTTGACGGCGTGAAAGCCGTTTTACATGCGCCTACCGCCATTATATTTCAATGAGTTATAGCACATTGAGGGGCATAAAATGTCACCAAAACTCTCTGTGCTTGTAACCCGCTTTTGTAACCCATGCTCTCGGCGCGCCGTCCTGTTTTTGCCCGCTGAAAGCATCCCTTCTCTCACCGTCCTTTCTCTTCCTGTCTTCTCTCACGGCTCCGTCTTCTCTTCCTGGAGTCGTCTTCTTCGCCCTCTGCTCCCTCAAAAAATCTGCCCTGTTCCCGTGCTGAAAAAGCACCGCTGGAGGCTTCTTCCGCATCTGAAGCGGCCCAGGATTCTGCCGCGTCTCATGTGCGAAGAGGTCTTCTGTTGAAGCCTCTGCCATCCCCCCGGCAAACAGCACTCTGCCTGCTCAGGTTCCTCAGATCCCTTCAGACCGATCGGCGATTCCTCAAGCGCCGCTTTGTCAGGGCGCCACCAGCAATCCTTTGCAGGTCATGCGACAGGCGCAGTTCAGCGCAACCTGCCTCAAGGTTTTGAGGATGAAAAAGGCTTTGGAAAAACAAAAAGCCGTCAGGTGGCACCCCAACGGCTTCTTGCAGAACATTTGTTCTTTCTCAAAAGAATCTGAAAGAACAATAGCTGAATTACCGGCTGTTGTCAATATTCAGCTCTGCAAAAGTATCTTTTTCCTTGGCCGGGAGAAAGACATATGGAGACATTTGCGCCTAAAGGAAAAATTTTTGGTCCTATTCTTCCACAATTTATTTTGGAAAAGCGCATCACACTTGGAGCAAAGGTCATGTATGCCTTACTGTGCAACTATGCTTCTGAAAAAGATCATTGTTGGCCGTCCCATGCCACTCTTGCTTCTCGCCTTTCTTGCAGCATCAGCAGTGTAAAAAATTATCTTGCTGAACTGGTGCGTGAAAATCTCATTGCCATACGAAAGGAGCATTACCGCTCTTCTGTGTATTACCTTATAAGACCTGAATATAATAATAACGCTGACGAGTCAAATTATGAAAGAAGTGAACGATTTTTTACCTGCAACAAGTCAAGTTCTGGCTACATAAATAATTTTAACAAACAAAAACAAGAAAAAAACACCCCCCTTCCCCCCAAAACGACAGAAGAGACTCCGCAGCCTACGGCTCTCTCTGCGCCTTCGGCGGGGTGTGGGATTTCTTCTGAACAGGATTTTGAAAACGTATGGAATCTCTATCCCAAAAAAGAGGCAAAAGGCTTCGCCCGGCTTGCCTGGTTCCGTCTGGCCCGTTGCGGTCAGCTTCCTCCCGTATCTGAACTTCACGCCGCTCTTCAGCATTGCATGGCTCAGGAAAGCTGGCACCGGGAACAGGGACGATTCATCCCCCAGCTTGGAAACTGGCTTCGCGGGCAGCGATGGCTCGATGCCCTTTCTTCCGGCTCTCCTTCGGGACGGCGGCCTGATCCCGGCGTGCAAAAGGCCATGCAGGAAAGAGAGGAACAAGAAAAACGCATCCAGGAACGGCAGAAAGCGGAAAAAGAAAGACTGCGTCCTCTCTTCCGGGCATTTGCGGAAAAATTTGATGCTCCCTTCAACGAGGCCATGGCTTTCGGCATCTGGCTGCATTTGCACTCCATTCACAGCGCTCCTGCGGCCGAAGATGTTCCTGCGGACAACACCAGGAGCATTGTAGCCTTTCTTCTTGAGTACCGTCGGAAAGTACAGGAACGACGCTATACGCCCACCGCTGCCAACGTGCAGACGCCGATTTCCTATTTTCACCGCCCGGAACTGCTGTTCGGCAGAAATTCCGAATCCCCAGCCATACCGACATACGCATAAGGAGCTACCGTGAAGCAACTGATTTCTTTAGGAATACTGGCTCTGCTTTCGCTGCCGTGGGACGCCCAGGCAGAGACTTCCGCCGCATCTCGGACGCCTCTTCCCCCCGCAACGATGGCGACCGTTCACGGGCAATCCGCCGACTCGGCCTCCTTGCCCGAAGAATCGACACAGAAAACGCCCGCCCCCTCAGGTTCGGACCTGAAAAAGGCCCAGGAAGCGCAGGCGCTTTTTGAGGAAAGCCTGAGGCAGATGATGCCGCTGGATAAGGAACACATACAGGAATACCGGAAACGGTCGGATCAGCGTGAACGAGCGCTTTTGCCCGTTTCCCCCGACCTGCGGACCCGAACGGTGCGCGTCACGCTGGAACCCGGTCGTGCGCCGGTCAAGGTATTTACCACAGCCAACATCGCCACATCGCTGGTTTTTCATGACTCCACCGGTCAGCCGTGGCCCATTACTTCCGTGACCAACGGAGGGCCTTCCTCGTTTCAGGTTCTCCGCCCGGAACTGCCGGAAGGCAATCTGCTCAATGTCATGCCCATACAGGGCTATGCCACGTCAACCCTCGTGGTCACTCTGGAAAATCGGGACATCCCGCTGGTCATCAGGCTTGAGTCGGATTCCGTCCGCGCTCCTGAACGCAAAGCCGACGCGCTGGTGCTGATTCAGCTCGCCCACCATGGTCCGAAGGCTGCGATTCCCCTGACCAGCACCATCAAGGAAACCGCCAGCTCCGCCATGCTGTCCTTTCTTGACCGCGTCCCCCCGGATGATGCCGTGCGTCTTCGTTCCGAACCGGATTCGGATGCCGTGATGGCCTGGAAATACAACGGAAAACATTACGTCAGAACCACGCACAGCCTGATGTGGCCGGCATGGACTGCCGTCGTCAACGGGGCAGGCTCCACCAAATGTTACGAGCTGCCCGTCACGACAAGAATCATGCTTTCCCGTGAAGGAAGAGTGCAGACCATCCTTCTGAAAAATACTCTCAAATAAGGCGGACACATGGCTATCACCAGCATGGAAAAAAAGCGGCGATTCATACTCTTCAGCCTTCTGGGGCTGGCTGCCGCCGTTGTCATTGTTCTTGCCTCGTTTCTGCTGTTCACGCCGGAAAAGCCGTCCGGCACCTCAAAAATGGCAGCGGCAAGAACGGAAGCCGTAAGCGGGCAGGCGGGCGGAGTCGGCTCTGAGGAATACAACCAGAAGTTGAAGGAACACGACGCGCAACAGGCCAACGCGGCGCTTCAAAGCGGTGCGAGTTTCATTCCCACGCCGATAGGAGAAAAAAAGTCCGTTGTCGTCAAGAAGCAGGATACCCCTCCGTCGCCTCCGCCGGTTGCTCAGGTACGCACCGTACCTGTTCAGACGCCGCGCACGGACAACGCCATGCTCAAAAGGATGATGGATGACCTGGCCGAACTGGACACCAGACTGGCCAGCGCTTCCGTGGGGCAGGGACAAATCGCCTATGTCCGGGAGTTCCAGGATGAGACCGGCCAGCAGGACTCCGAAAAGAAGCCTGCCTCCGGGACGCCGTCGGTCGCTGCATCCTCCAGACCTGCGGTGAAACCGGGTGACCTGTTGTACGCCATCATAGATGTGGGAGTGAACTCCGATGTTCCGTCCGCCGTGCTGGCGACCGTCACCTCAGGCACATACAGAAATGCCCGCCTCACAGGCTCTTTCCAGCGCCATGACGAACGCCTTGTTCTGGCCTTCAATCGGATCATTCTGCCCTCCGGCGAAACCATCCAGGTGGAATCCTATGCCGTTGATCCCACCACCTCGGAAGCCTCGGTAGCCAGTTCCGTGGACACTCATTTCTTCAGCCGGTGGGGCGGTCTGGTCGCCTCGGCGTTTCTGGAAGGACTGGGTACGGCCAAACGCTACAGCGGTGCCCAGAGTACCATCTACGGCTACGGCAACGACGTAACCGACCAGATGGTCTGGAACACCTACAGCGTCAGCGATCAGGCATGGATTGCCGCCGGAAAGGTCGGCGAAAAGGCCGGAAAAATCTTTGAAAGAAACTTCGACCGACCGCCCACCGTCAGGCTCGAAAGCGGCACGCCCGTGGGCGTTCTGGTCATGAACGTCAAGGACAGGTGACGCCATGGAAAATTACGTTGCCAACGTCATTCCGCATTTGCAGCAATGGTGGCCCGTCATCATCCGGCTTGCCTATCTCATCGGCATTGTCTTTGCCGTTGTCTCCCTTGTTCAGGCCGTCAGCCGGAAACAACGCTTCAACCGCTCCACAGCGATCTGGAGCTTCATCTGTGCCGTTCTGCTGCTGAATCTCCCCGCGCTCATGGATTCTCTGTCCATGACGGTTTTCAACCAAAGCTCGGAACAGGCCCTGAGCTACAGCCCGCCTTCGTCCCCCGGTTCCATCTATATCCAGTTCGCCGTGTACGCCATTGCCTCCATCGGCGTCATCGGCATTGCGCGGGGGCTGTGTCTCATACGCGACACGCCGAACCAGAGCATGAATCTCAGCCGGGGCCTTGTCCATCTGTTCGGAGGCATTCTCGCGGTCAACCTTGTCACTTTCCTGCGCGGCCTGGGGGCCACGGTAGGCGGTGACGTGCAAACATACATCGCCAACATCATTGGCTGAGTACGGAGGACTCTATGAACTTCATCAATCATCAGCTCTCCATTTCCCCGCTGCGCTGGACTGCCGCCGTTATCGGTGTCGCCGCCGTATGGCTCCTCATGCCTGAGATTGTCCAGGCTGCCGTCACCTTCGGAGAAATCGGCGAAAATGTGGCGGAAAACGCCAAAGGCGTCGCCAAGGGCGTCACCCTTGCCGGATACGCCTCCGGTGCGGGCATGGGCGTCTGGGGTTGCGTGGACATGTACAAGGCCACCAAACGCCAGGGCGAATCGACCTATCCCGGCGGCCTTATCAAGATTCTGGTCGGAGCCGTGCTGCTCGGTCTGGGAGAAACCCTCGGTTCCGGCTCGGCCACGCTTTTCGGAGCCGATCAGACCTCCGGCATGAGTGATCTCGGCCTGTAACCTCAAAGGAGACGAGGCATGAGCATGTTCAAAAAAAAGGAAACATCTTCCCTGCCGGAAGCTCCGGGGCAGGCTCTGAGCATGGAACCTCATGCCTCGTCTCCGGCCCCGGACGCGTCTGCCGTTATCGGAGGTCTCGGCTGGTACAGAACCCAGTTTCATCGCGCCATGAAACTGGCGCTGGGCCTGAGTCTGGCGCTGATGGTCAGCCTGGCCGTCATTGCGCTGCTTCTGCTGAATCAGCCGAAACCCCGATATTTCGCCGCCACGCCTGATTTGCGCCTCGCGCCTCTGGTTCCTCTCGACCAGCCGCTGCTTACCCAGAGCGGGCTGCTGACGTGGGTGTCGGACACCATTACCGGGGCCATGTCGCTCAACTTTCTGGAGTGGCGCGAAAAGCTGGAAGCCGTCAGACCGAATTTCGACGACGACACGTTCAAATCCTTCCTTTCCTCTCTGGAAAGCTCCGGGATTCTGAACATGATTCAGGAAAAACGGCTTTCCGCCTCATCCGTTGCCACCGGTGCCCCGGTCATCATCGCCTCCGGGCTGGTCAGCGGGAAGGCCACATGGCGCATCGAGTTTCCCCTGATCGTTTCCTACGAATCAAGCCAGGGGGTGGAAAGCACCCAGCGTCTTATCGCCACTGTTCTTGTCTGCCGTGCCTCCACGGCCACCACCCCGCGCGGGGTGGTGATTCAACAGGTCGTTCTGAAGAGGGAATCCTGATGCTGGATAAACTTGTCAATGGCATAGACTGCGGCATACGCGCCATCTCTGAAGTCTTCGCCGGACCGGTGTACGGTTACTGCCGACTGGAAACGGTTGATGACGACGTTCTGGTGGCGGACGACGGAAGTCTCGTGAGCCTTCTGCGTCTTGAAGGTTCCCTGAAGCATGTGGGCGTAGAAGAATACGGGAGCATTGTTTCCGGTCTGACGGAAAAATTCCAGTCTTCCTTTTCCAAGCCGGGACACCTGCTTCAGGTCGTCTTTGAGTACGACCCGGAAAGCAGCGCTTCCCGAATTACCGAACTTCTGCGTCCTTCCCGGCTGACGGCACAGAATCTGGGCCTTCATGTCGGCCCGCTGCTGGATGACTGGGGAGCCACGCTGCAACGCTACTGCGCTCTGGAAACCTGCTGGCTCGTTCTTTGGACAAGGCCCGCCGTTCTGCCGGATTCCCTGCGGAAAACAGCCCTGAAGGAACGCAATGCCGCCATGTCCAAGGTGCCGACGATTCCGGGGTGTCAGCAGGTATCCCGTGCCGTAGCCGCGCTGCATGACGCCCATAACGGTTTTCTGACCGGCGTGATGGACGCTTTCCGTCAGGTTGACCTGCTGGTGCATCCCCTTTCGGCCCATGAGGCTCTGCGGGACATCCGCTTGTGCATTTCCCCGGAGATGACCGGTCGGGACTGGCGGCCTCTCATCCCCGGCGATCCCTTGCCGCTGCGTCTGCCCGACCCCGACACAAGCAGGGCGGACAGGCTGCATAACATGCTGTACCCGGATTTCAAGACACAGCTCTGGCCCCGTGAGGGAGAACTGATTTCCCGCAACGCCATACGCATCGGCGACAGAATATTCGGGCCTCTCATCATGACGCTCATGCCCCAGACGCCGAAACCTTTTCAGGAACTTTTCAGGGTACTTGCCAGGCGTGATGAACGACTGCCGTACCGCATTTCCTTCCTGCTGGAAGACGGCGGCCTGAACATGGGCCTCCGGCCCCTGCTTGCGGCCATTCTGGCCTTCAGCTCTTCGGACAACAAAAAGTTCAATAAGGCCGTCGATGCCCTGAAAGAGCTGGACCTTGAAGGCGTATGCTGCATCCGGTTCCGCATCTGCTTCTGCACCTGGGCCAGCGTGACGGATTCCGAGCAGGAAGCCCATCTGCTGCTTCGGCGGCGCGTCGCGGAACTTTCCAAAACCGTTCAGGGATGGGGAACGGCGGATGTTTCCGAAGCCACAGGCGACCCGCTTCTCGGTTTTACCGCGACGCTTCCCGCCATGATGCCCGCAAGTCCGGCTCCCGTCACCGCCGCGCCCTTGCAGGACGCTCTTGGCATGTTGCCGCTGCGTCCGGCGTCGCCGTGGCGGGAAGGAAGCCTGCTGTTCCGAACCCAGGACGGTAAAATCATGCCTTATGCGGCCAACTCTTCGGAACAGGCCGCCTGGATAGACCTCGGCGTTGCCCCCATGGGCGGCGGCAAGTCCGTTTTTCTCAATGCCTTCAACTTCGCGTTCGTCACTCAGAGCGGACTGTCACGTCTGCCGTGGCTGTCCATCGTGGATGTCGGTCCGTCCAGCTCCGGGCTGATAACGCTGCTGAAAGAAAATCTGCCTGAAGGCCGCAAACATCTCGCGGCCTATCACAGGCTCAGGATGACGCCGGACTATGCCATCAATCCCTTTGATACGCCTCTCGGCAACAGAAAACCTTTGCCGTCTCACAAGGCATTTCTGGTCAATCTGCTGTCTTTGCTGGCCACGCCTCTGGATGTCACGGCCCCGGCCGACGGCGTTCCCGGACTCATAGGCAGAGCGGTTGATCTCGCCTATGAGGAACTCTCCGACAACCATCACCCCCGGCTTTACCAGCCGAACGTGCTTCCGAAGCTGCACGCCCTCATCACGGAAGAAGACATACGCCGTGACGCTTCCACATCCTGGTGGGAAGTGGTCGATGGACTGTTTGAACGGGGCTATGTCCATGAGGCCTTGCAGGCCCAGCGCTACGCCGTGCCTCTGCTGGCGGATGTCGGCTCGCAAATCAGGCAGAACAAAGGCATCCAGAACACCTATGACGAAAATCTCATCCTCAATGTCTGGCGCTCCCTTCTGGATGCCATCGACGCCTATGTCATCCTGAAGGAACCCACGCAATTCGACCTCGGCGACGCTCAGATCGTCAGCCTCGACCTTGATGAAGTGGCTCCGCGCGGCGGTTCCACGGCGGATCGTCAGTCCGCCGTCATGTATATGCTGGCCCGGCACGTCCTCGGTTCACGCTTCTTCCTGATGCCTGCGGATGTGCAGCTCATGCCCGAAGCCTACCGGGACTATCATGCCGGGCGAATCGAGGCGATTCGGGAGGACCCTAAAAGGCTTTGCTACGACGAAGCGCATCGCGTCACCAAAAACACCTCGGTTTCCGGCCAGTTGCAGGCGGATATGACCACCATGGCCCGTGAAAGCCGCAAATGGAACCTTTCCATCGGTATCTATACGCAATCCATCGACGATATTCCCAAAATCATCACGGACGAACTGGCCACCACGGTCGTCATTCTGGGGTCCGGCACGGAAAAGAGCATTGAGAATCTAAGTCTCCGCTTCGGTCTGAACGGGGCCTGCCGTCATGCCCTTTCCCGTCTGGGAAAGCCCGGCAAGGCAGGCTCCAATCTTGTAGCCCTGTTCCGCACAGGTTCGGGCATGTCGCAGCTTGTCCTCAGTCTGACCATAGGCGGGCAGTCCCTCTGGGCCTTCAGCACCACCACGGAAGACGTGACCATCCGCAATCATCTTTACCAAAGGCTGGGACCGTCCGAGGCCTTGCGCAGACTGGCTCGACGTTTTCCCGGAGGTTCGGCCAAGGCCGAAGTGGAACGACGCAGACGGCAGGTGGAGGACAGGAGCGATTCCGACGATGAAGTCGTCAACGTCATTTTGGAAATTGCCAATGAACTGGCGGAGGAACAATGAAAAAGCTCTTTTTTGCCCTGGCGATTGTTCTTTTTCCGGTCCCGGTCTGGGCCGGAGGCTGCGGCTGCGGTTCCATCAACGCCATGATTTCTGCGGCCAAATCTGAAACGATTCAGGCCGTCAACGCCTATACCGCTGCGGAAGCCCAGGCCATCCGTTCGGAAATTCTGCTGGCCGCACAGAATATCATCGGCACCATCAAAAGCGAAACGGCGACCGTCGTCCGGGCGCTGGTCGCGCTCAAGGAAAGCAATGTCGCCGCCATCAAGGGGCAGGCCGTTGCGGGCGAAGCCATGAAAACCGAAGACCTGTACGGCACGGCGGCCCAGCCTTCAGGGCTTTGCGGCGCAACCTCGCTGGGAGCGGGAATACAGCTCGGCGCACAGGCAGGGCAGGAAATTCATGCGACCATGAGGGAAAAACAGTTCGCCTATGCCAACACGCCCGGCACAAAGCCGGTGGAATTTCTGCACCGTATTCTGGCCGACGACCAGCCTTCCGAACCGGAAAGTCTGGATGCCCTCTTTCCGCTCCAAAGCACGCTTACGGAAGACCAGGTGGCGCAGGCGCATGAATCCATCAAGACACTGGCCAATCCCCGTCCGCTTCCCATGGTCACGGACGCACAGATGGAAACTCCAGCGGGGCAGACCTACGCGGCGGCAAGGAAGGTTCATGAAGAACGTCTGGCCGCCGTTACCGAAGCGCTCAACCACCACGTCGTGCTGCACGCTCCCACATTGCCGGAAGACGTGACCGAATGGGCACAGAATCAGTGGTCGGAAGCGGGAGGAAGCGGCACTCCTCCCGGCATTGTGGACGGAAAACTTTCGGAAGCCGGGCTTTACAAACTGCTCTCACAGATGCGCGTGGGCAACCCCAACTGGTTTGCCCAGATAGCCACGGCCACGGATGCCGGACTGTTGCGGGAAATGGCGGTCATGCAGGCCTTTCAGATGGAGCTTGCCCGGAAAAACATGGAGCTTATGGACCGACTGACCGTCATTGCTGCGCTGGACTTCCTTTCCCGCATGGAAGGAACCACCGGCAGGGACATGGACGACCTTTATGCCCGCATGGTCGGCGCACAGCAGTAGGAGATCGCCATGCGCCTATTACAGCGAAAAAAGGTCGGCATGAGTGCCGGTTCTGGCAAAAAAGCATTGCTCCCCGGAAATCTGGTAAATCAGCAGCCAGTCAGGTTCAATGTGCAGCTCCCATTTCGGCTGCAATTTCCCCCTGAGAGGATGGTCTTTGTATTTTGGCGGAAGAGGTCTTTGATTCAGCAGGATGAGCTTTATCACTTCCTTCAGTTTTTCCATGTCGTAACCGCGTTTTTCAACGCGCTTAACGTCCTTTTGAAAAGAGGTCGTGAATACGGGCTGAAGCATTTATATGCCCAACTGCCTGAACATATCATCCGCATCCTTGGCGTAATGCAGACCTTCCCGATTATCAATCGCCTCGAACGCCTTTCTGGTTTCCTCATTGGGTATTTCCAGGCTGAAAGGCAGTCGCTTTTCAAGAGCCACTCTGGTCAGCGCCATGCGGCAGAGATCGGATACCGTCAGCCCCATGGTTGCCAGTACGGCGGCGGCCTCATTCTTGATGGCGGGGTCAATGCGGGCGCGAACATAATCGTTGGCAGGCATGATTGTCCTCCTGTTTTTAGAAAATGTAGCTCAATTGGGCACAAAGTCAACAACACCCTCAATGAAGAAAGGGGGAGACGCCATGGCCTCTGAACTCCCTGCCACCTCGGAAATTCTTCTGCCCACGGATGCCAGCAAGCAGATTCTCGACACCTTCCTCGGACAGGGGTGGGATACCTGGGGAGCCGGTCTTGGAGGCTCGCAGGCTTCGGAACTGATGCTACAGATTTTCAGCGCCTTCAATCTGGTGGCGCTGGCCGTCATTTCCGCGCTGTTCCTGTGGGTCATGGCTCTGGCCGTGGCCGGAACGGCGCATGAAGGCGTACCCTTCGGCAAGCGTTTCAGCTCTCTGTGGATGCCCCTGCGTTTTGTGGGGGCCATGGGCGCTCTGGCTCCGATCTTCAAGGGGCTGAGTCTCTTCCAGGTGGCCATTCTGGCCTGCATCGGCTTTTCCATCAACCTCGGCAATTTCGTCTGGGAACTGGGGACCGACTACTTTGTGGAACACGCCGGTCAGATCACCGTACAGGCACCGGACCAGAACGTCACGCACTATGCGGCCATTACCAACGGCGCTCTGGAATCTTTGACGCTCCAGTATTACCTGAACGAACGTCGCGGCATGAACATCCCGCCGGGCGGAGAATGGAACTACAAAAGCAACTGGCTCCGCTCCGGGGGAGAATACCAGTTCCTTTTCAACGGCAACGCGGGTTCCATTCAGGTGTCCTGTGTGGATGAAAGCGATGCTCTGTGCAGGGGCAAGGTCAATGCCGTAGGAACGGCCATCTCCGCTCTTTCTTCTGTGGCGCAGCAGCTTGCCGACCCGGAAACGCCGTCTTCCTCCATTGACCCCCGCGCGCTGCACAGCGCCGCCAATCAGGTCAATGCGACCATTCTTTCCGAACTGCAAAGCTATGCCGGACAGGGACAACTTCAAAGCAAGCTCGCCGACTTCCAGGAAAACTCCGCCCAGTACGGCTGGCTCATCGCCGGTTCTTCCTACTGGTCCATAGCATGGATCAATCAGGAAGTCCGCGAGGCCATGTACTCCGGCATCACCTACAGCCCGCACCAATATACCGTCTCCGAACTGTATGCCTGGACGCACGGCTTACAGGACTATGAAGCCGCGAAGGAACGTGTGGCAAACTATATCAAGACCGCCTATTCCAGCCGACGGGGAATCACGGACATCACGGCCACGCCGTCCGTAACGGATGAAGGCCGGGCCTTTGACGAGCTGACCAACTGGCTGCGGGCCACGTTGAATCAACTGGTCGCCGCAAACATTCTGCCCATTGCCGTTGAAAAGCTCTCCAGCCAGGACCCCATCATGGCGATTTCCAATGTGGGGGACTACTTCATCGGTACGGCATGGGGGCTGGCCTCGGCGCTCGGCGTCGTGGATGTGGCGCACTCCATGGGCAAGGAGCTGCCCCTCGTAGGCAAGGCCATTCCGAATCTGGACAAGTATATCTCCTTTGCCCTGTTCGCCGTTTTTCTTCCCCTTCTGCTGTACGGGCTGGCGCTGGCCTACTACCTGCCCGCCATTCCCTTCATCCGCTGGATTTCGGCCATGGTGGGCTGGATCATCCTCATTGTGGAAGCCCTGGTCGCGGCCCCGCTCTGGCTGTGCGCCCATGCGCTGCCCGACGGAGACGGCGCTGCCGGTCAGCACGGCAAAAGAGGCTATTTCCTTCTCCTTGCCATCATCATCCGTCCTCCTCTGATGGTGGCGGGATTCTTTGCCGCCGTCATTCTCATGAACGTCCTCGGCAGACTTCTCGGAGCCAGCTTTGAGATGTTCGTCGCCGGAACCGCGCAAACCAAAATTCTCGGCATTACCGGCACGTTCTCCATGCTGGTCATCCTCGGCATCGTCGTCATCATGGCGGCCAACAAGTTCTTCTCCCTCATCCATTACCTGCCGGAGCATGTGACCAGCTGGATAGGTCAGCAAATCCACGGGCTAGGAGAAAAGGAAGACCAGGCCGGAGTCAAGAGCATCTTCATCGCCTCCACCAATACCGTCAGCTCCGGGGCGCAGGGCGCAAGAGAACTTCGCGGCGACATTTCGAGGCAATGGAACAACCCCGGCTCCGGGCACGCGATGCCGACGCAATCGCCGTCAGGAATTTCCCGGACTTCACGAGTATCACAGGATAACTTCAGAAGCTGACGCCTATGAAAAAGTATCTCTCGACCACGGCTTTTGTTACCGCTCTTTGCGAGTCCAGACGGCAATGTTCCCTTCTTCGGAACAGACTTTGTGCCCGTGTCGCTTTTTTCCGCAGTCATCGCTCCTCCCAGGAACAACACGCGGTTGCTCAGGACTTTTCTCTGCTGCTTGCCGCCTGGGGCATCGCCGACGACGCGGATATTCCCGGCGTCATCAGGGTGCTGCGTCTGCGCGTTCCGCTTTTTATCGCTCCCGTCGTTCTCTGCGCTCTGGCGGCGATATGGCAGCGAACCATGCTGTCCGTCATCGCCCTCTGTCTCGTCTCTCTGCCATGTCTTCTTGGAATCCTCACGACGCTCTGGCGCATTTCCCTCTTGCGTAACCGCCGTTTTCTGCCGTTCGGTCGCTGGCTGCTGCAAGGAGTCGGCGTCGTTTCCCATCGCCCGTAAGTCGGGCGGGGTGTGTCTTTTCATCCATAAAGGAGGTCCATCATGTTCCGCAACCTTGTGCTGTGCTTATGCTGTCTTTTTCTCGCCGCCTGCGCGGGAAGGGAGCAGTCTTCCGCTCCTCCGCCCGCCGATTTCGTATCAACCACCCTGGGACACGCGGCAGAACAGGCTCATGGGGAACTCGCCATGATCGCCAGACTGCGCGGACAGGGCTTGCAGCCTCTGCTGCTGCCTTCCGACCCTTCGCTGAATCTGCCTGTCTCCATTACCTGGACGGGACCCGTGGAAGGAGCGCTCAAGGAAATCTGCCTGCAACTCGGCTTTCGATACAGGGAAGCGGGAACACCCTCCGCACAGGTCATGACCGTGGTGGTGCATGGGCTGAACCGTCCCGCGCATGAACTTCTGGAAGACATCGCATGGCAGATACAGCCCCAGGCCGCCGTGCGTTTCGACCCCATCAACCGCGTTCTCACGCTGGCAAGAACCACCGGTAAGGAGCTTCATTCATGACGATGTTCGCCCGTCTCATCCCTGCGCTTCGGCTTCGTCTTTTCGGTTCCCGGAAGGCGGCTTCTCTTCTGCTGGCCTTCATCGCAGCCGTCTCTCTGACCGGGTGCGCGGGGATGCACCCGCAGAATGCCCCCTCGACTCCCGTACCCGTTCCCCCCGGCACGGTCAATGCGCCGAAAGCGGCGGACAAAACAAACGACGACCAGGCCTTCACACCCTACGACGCATCCTATGCTGAAGACGGCAACGGGCAATATCTGGCCGTGCATGTTCCCGCCGACCCCGCTTCGGGACCGCGCAAAGGCGACCCCGACGAGCTGGCGGAACTTCTGGAAATGAAAGGCGGCAGGGAAAAGGAGCATACCGCCGTCAAGCTCATGCGCCCCAGAGCCATCAAGGAGGCGGCCCGGCTTGTCACGTTTCAGACGGCCATAACCTGGCGCTACCGACAGCTTGCCGCCAGAACCGAAGAGTTCAGTACCATCATGGATGCCGCCTTCAACTTCACGCCGCTTGTTCTGACGCAGGGGGAAGCCCTCATCATGCCGCCGCTTCTGGCACGGGCCGGAGCCTCCATGCGGATTGAAGAGCCGGGAACCGCGACAGCAGCGAAAGCGACTTATGAAATGCTTGAACCGGCACAGTACATCGCGGTTGTTCCCCACTGGCGAACCTTTCTGATGATGGACGATTTTCCCGAACCGGAAAAGCCGAACCCCGCCGTTCTGCCCAAAAACAGCGAAGAGCGGGCCATCTGGCGACGCGCCGTGCGTGATGCCTGGACGCAGGGGCTGAAAGAGGCGGATCAGCTTTACGCGGACAACGTGGCGCGGATGGTGCGGAGCTATCGCGGAGCCATGCTGTATCATCTGCTCACGGCCCAGCACCTTCTGAGCCGCATCAGCACCGCCTCTTCCGACCTGGGAATGCACACCACGGACAACGGAAACAAGCTGAACATCGGCCAGCGCGTCTATCGGATTACCGCGCCGTCCTCCTTCATGGTCGCCCCGTCTCCTTCCGTAAAAAAGGGGAGAAAGTGACCATGACGAATCCCGGCTGGTATCCTCGTGAACCGCGTATCCGCTGGGACTATGCGGGCATCAACGACCTGCTGCTCTGGGGAACCCGTTGCGGCATGTCCGACCTGTGCCTGCGTTCCGCGCTTCCGGCATGGATGCGCCTCAACGGAACATGGCGGATGGTCACGCAGCGGGCCATTACGACCGATGAACTTCTGTCCGCACTGGAACGCCTGACCCGGAACAATTCCGTGGCCGCGCTCATCAAGTCCGGCCAGTCGGACTATGACTTTGCCCATGAAATCGAGGAAAGCCGAGGTGTACGCCGCCGCTATCGCGGCAATGCCACCCCGGTGGCCGACGGCTATTCCACCGGCGTCAAAATCGTGTTCCGTGCCATTCCTTCCATGCCCCCGGCCCTGGAAGACCTGCATGTGGAACAGGAAATTCTGGACCATGCCATGCCGTCCAACGGTCTGGTTCTGGTCACTGGCGTCATGGGAAGCGGAAAAAGCACGCTGCTCGCCGCCATTCTTCGACGCATCATTGAAAAGGGCGGGCGCAACGTCAGCACCTATGAATCCCCCATAGAATTCGACTTTGACGCCATACCGAACCCCGGAGGGCCGGTATCGCAAAGCACCATTCCCGAACATCTGAAATCGTTTCTTACGGCCACGCGCAACTCAACGCGCACGGCTCCGGACGTGGTGCTCATCGGGGAAAGCCGTGATCCCGATACGCTCCGGGGCATGATAGAAAGCGCGGAAATAGGCGTTGCCGCCTATTCCACGGTGCATACGCGCTCCGTGCCGGAAACCCTTTCCCGCATCATCAACGTCTTTCCCATTGCGGAAAGGCTGCAAATCACGGCGACACTCATTTCCAGTCTCAGGCTCATCATTTCCCAGCGTCTCGTTCCGTTGCCGGACAACAGCGGACGCACGGCGCTGCGCGAATATCTGGCCTTCACTCCCGAAATCCGGGAAACCCTGCTGAACACGCCCCTGGAACGTCTGATTCCGCAGGCCGAAGAACTGCTTTCCTCCTCCGGCCAGCGCATACAGGATGCCGCCGAACGCGCCTATGCCGGAGGCCACATAGGCAGGGACATCTATCAGGCCATTCTGGCGGAGCGCAAGGCAAGGCAAAACAGTCCGTCCCACGCACTCGCTCTGGAGGAAACGTCATGAACGGTGAAGTTCTCTGGCGGGATACCGGTCTCACGCCGAAAATTTTCATTCTGGACGCCCGTGCCATCTTTCCCCTGGCGCTGTGGCTGTTCCACTGGTCCTGGTGGACGGCGGCCATTGCCTGCCTGGGCATTGTGGCCCTGTTCTTTGTTCAACGCTCCGGCATGTCGCCTCTTGCCTGTCTCAGAGCGATACGCACAGCGTTCATGGGCAGACGCCGGGAGACCAGATACACCGAAACCCTCTGGCGCAAACGATGCCGCTGGTAATTCAACAACCCGAAAGGAGTTCAACATGAAAGACGTTCCGCGCAACAGTTTCGGCCTCTTTGATTCCCCTGTCCGTTGCCGGGAAAAGGAGCGCGTATCCCTTACGCCCCGGCATATTGAACGACAGCTCGACGCCGGGGCCTTCCTGATGAGCAGGGATGACGCCGTTCTGGCGGGCTTTCTCAACCCGCACGACGAACAGGATTCCGTCATCGTGGAACTAAGGGAGGAAAACGCATGAGTGAGCAGCCGCGCGAAAGAAAAAACCGCTTTCAGATAAGCCGAGAAGTCCAGGAAGAGTTCGTCAACGGCATCGCTGAAACCATGCTTTCCCTGGCGGAAAAAGCCGGGGACTGGCAACAGGGCTGGACCTCCGACACTCCTGTGGGAATGCCGTTCTGTCCCGTGACCGGCAGAGAGTACAGCGGGGCGAACCTGGTTCGGCTGCTGCTGACAACCATTGTCAGGGGATACGCCGATGACCGGTGGATGACCTTCAACCAGCTTCAGAGCTTTCAGAACGCCCACCCCGAACTGCAAATGAACATCCGCAAGGGCGAACGGGGCGTCAAGGTGCTGCGGCCGGAGGAAGTCGCCTACATTGTGGAAGAAAACGGAGCCTGGAAATTCCTGACCAGGGAAGAACTCCGGCGCATCGAGGAAATGAAGGACCGGGGGCAGGACGTTCCCGACGTTCAGCGCAAAACGCTTTTCTATCCTTTCACGGTCTTCAATGCCGCCCAGATTGAAGGATTCCCCGCCAAGGAACGTCCCGCCCATGCCGTGACGCAGATTGAACGGCATGAGATGGTGGAACGCTTCATCGCCAGCTCCGGCGTTCACGTCAGGCACTACGGCGGCGATCCCTGCTTCAACATGGAAAAAAACGAGGTAGCCCTGCCGTATCCCGAACGGTTCAGCGGTACGGATGAATATTACGCCGCCAAACTGCACGAGTTCTTCCATGCCACCGGGCACGAAACGCGGGAAAACCGTCAGCTGAAAAATGCGCAGACCATAAAGAGCTACGCCTTTGAAGAAATGCGCGCGGAAATGTTTTCCATGCTGGCCGGCGCGCATCTTGCACTGCCCATGCCGGAAACGAATTCCGCCGCCTATATCGCCAACTGGAATCAGAAATTTTCCGGCGGCGATGTCAAAGCCGTGTTTCAGGCTGCTTCGGAAGCGGCAAAGATACTGACGGTGCTGCATCAGTTTGAATCCGATGAACAGCCTGCGGCAAGGTGGTTTCCCAGACGGGAAGCATGGCCGGAACTGGTGGAACTTCAGAAGCAGCGCGACGCGGCCTGCGGCGTTTCCTTCCATGCCGAAGAGACTTCCGGCTCGCAGGTCTTCGAGCGCCTTTCCCGAAACAGCGCCTTCTCCGAACCGCTGTCTTTCACCGAGGCAGCCGTTGCCTTCAAGAACACGGACAACCCGGTCACAAAAACACGCCTCATCCTTCAGAACCCGGACTTCCTCAATCTGGCACTCAAGCAAGACCCCGACTCCGTGATGGAGCTTGCCGCGCTTTTCGACAAGATGGCCCACGTTCTCCACATGGAAATGGACGACAAACTCCGCTCGGCTCCGGGCGCTCTGGAACATAACGCACCCTTACTGGAACAGCAGGCTGCCTCGGCGCAGCGCATGAGGATATAACGCATGAGACTTTTCATCGCTGAAAAACCGAATCTTGGAAAAGCCATTGCCAGAGGACTTGGCGGGGGACGCACGGAACAGGGCTGTATCCGGTGCGGAGACAACATCGTCACCTGGTGCTTCGGCCACCTTCTTGAACCCGCCTATCCTGAAGCCTACTGCCCGGAATATGCCCAATGGCGGCGCGAACATCTGCCCATCATTCCTTCCTCATGGAAATATGTGGTCAAGCGCTCGTCGAAAGCACAGCTCGACACCATCGGCAAACTGCTGCGCGACGCCGCCTCCGTCGTCCATGCGGGCGACCCCGACCGGGAAGGCCAGCTTCTTGTTGATGAAGTGCTGGAACATTTCCGCTATCGCGGCCCTGTCTTCCGTATCTGGTTGCCTTCCCTGGATGACCGCTCCGTCAGCATCGCCCTCGGCAACATCACGGACAACGCCGCCAATGCTCCTTTGCGGGACGCCGCCCGCGCCAGAATGATGGCCGACTGGCTGGTCGGCATAAACGCCACCCGCGCCCTGACCATCACAGGCAGAGAAAACGGACGCACGGAAGTGCTTTCCCTCGGCAGAGTCCAGACGCCCACGCTGGCGCTGGTTGTGGCCCGCGACAGGGAGATCGCCCATTTCAAGCCCTCGGATTATTTTGTGCTGCGGGCAAGCATCATCCACCCCCACGGAGAATGTTCCGTCACCTTCGTGCCTTCCGACTCGCAGGACGGACTGGACAGCTCCGGGCGTCTTGTGGACCTTGCTCAGGTTGCCGCCGTTCTGGAATCGGTCAACGGCAAGGAAGGAACGGTTCTGGAAGCGCTGCGGGAAAAGAAAACCAGCCCCGCCCCCTTGCCTCATTGCCTCTCTTCCCTGCAAAAATCCGCTTCCGCCAGACTCGGCATGTCGGCCAAGCGCGTCCTGGATGTCGCCCAGAGCCTTTATGAAAAGAAACTCACCACCTACCCCAGGACAGACTGCCGCTATCTGCCGGAAGAGCAGCATGGCGAAGCCGCATCCATTCTAAGCAGCCTTGCCGGAGTCTCCGGCCTGGAGCAGCTTGCGGGCAAGGCGGATTCCAGCCTGAAAAGCACGGTCTGGAACACGAAAAAGATTACCGCCCACCACGCCATCATTCCCACCGGGGAACCTGCGGAAAGCCTTGCCGGGGAAGAACGCGCCCTTTTTCTGCTGATCGCCACGGCCTACTGTCTGCAATTTCATCCGCCCATGCGCTATGAAGCCCAGAAAATCGCCGTGGCTCTCGGAGATACCCGCTGGGAAGCCTCAGGGCGGCGACTGCTGGAGGCCGGATGGACGGCGCTTTCCAGGGATGACGATGATTCCGATGAACAGGAACAGGAACTTCTGCCGCTCATGGAACAGGGCGACGCCGTGCGCTGCCGTAACGCGGAAAGCGTGCGGAAAAAGACTTCTCCTCCCTCACGATTCAGCGAGGGGAGCCTGATTGACGCCATGGCCCACGTCCATCTTCTGGTCAAGGACGGTCAGGCGAAAGCCACGCTCAAGGAAAGCAAGGGCCTCGGAACCGAAGCCACCCGCACCAATATCATTGAGACGCTGAAAGAACGCGGCTATCTCGTCGCCGAGAAAAAATCCATCGTATCCACGCCGCTGGGGCAGGAAATCATCGACCTGACGCCGCCCGCTCTGAAAGACCCCATCACCACCGCCGCATGGGAAGACCAGCTTGAAGCCATCGCCCAGGGCAAGGGCAGTCTGGACGCCTTTCTCTCGGAACAAAAACGTCTTCTGCCGACGCTGCTGGCTCCGATTCTGGAACGCAAAGCCAGTCCCGCCCATGTCTGCCCCGACTGCGGGGCCGCTCTTCAGCGCCGTAAAAGAAAAAAGGACGGCTCATGGTTCTGGAGCTGCTCCGCCTATCCCGACTGCAAGACCATACTTCCCGATGACAACGGCAAACCGGGAAGTCCCAGACCGAAACCCACGCTTTCGGAACACGCCTGCAAAGTCTGCGGCAAGCCTCTCGTCCTGCGCAGCAGCGCCAAAGGCAAGTTCTACGGCTGTTCCGATTATCCCCGCTGCAAGCAGATATATCCGGTCGGAGAAAACGGGACCCCCGTTTTTGAAGGCCGGAAAGGGAGGAAGGAACAATGAGAACTGCGCTTCTCCTTATCCTTTGTCTGGCACAGGCTTTTCCCTGTTTTGCGGCGTCCTGTCAGGATATGCGGGATGCCGTCGGCTCGGCCATGCAGCAGCGCAACGGACGGGTATCCGATACTCACAACACCATGATTCCCGACCCTGAATCCGAACGGGATGCGCTGTCCGGCTGTCTCGGCTCCATCAATGCCCTCGGCGACGCTTTCAGCCTTGGCGTGACGTTGCCGGGCATGGACCAGATCGTCGCGGGAATGTGCCATCAGGTTGACTCCCTCATTCAGCAGAAAATCAACGATGCTCACAATCAGGTCCTCAACTCCATAAACGGCATCGGCGGCAACAATCCGTTCAAGGTGTACGGCACGGGCGGAGACTATGTGGTGAAGCTCAAGGAGAAATTGAAATGAGAACGCTCTGCCTTTTTCTGAGCATCCTTTGTCTGTCTCCCGGCATGGCCTTCTCCGCCGAACGGGCCAAAGTCGTCGTTTCGATGACACGACCTCTGACCACGGGCTGTGTTCTGAATGCCGCCCGTGCGAGCGGAATGCCTCCTGCCGCGCTTTTCGGTCTGCTCGCCACGGAGGGAGGAAGCATGGGCGAAGCTCTGAGCAACACCAACGGCACCTGGGACCTGGGCTGTTTTCAAATCAACACCGTTCACGTCAATGAACTGGCCGCCATGGGCATAGCCCCGGAAACCCTGCTTCGGGACGGCTGCGTCAACGCCTATGCGGCGGCATGGCTGCTCCGCAAGGAGTATGAACGGACCGGCGATCTCTGGCTGGCCATAGGCGCGTATCATTCCAGAACGCCCCATCGCAGGGATGCCTATATCAGAAAGGTCAGAACGAACCTGGAAGAACTGCGTCGCCGGGGTATCTCCAGCCTCTCTTCCCTTCAGGAGGCGCAGCCGTGAGTCAGCTCCGCGACGACAGGGACGACATGCTTTTTCTGTGGTTTGCGCTTCTGGTGCTGATTTTTATCGTCATCCCGGCTCTGTACGCAGCGCATAAGGGAAGCGTCAACGCGCCTCTGGTCTGGCTGGCAAGTATCCAGCTCAGAGTCTTTGCGCCTTTTTCAGAAGAAGTACGGACCATCCTTGAGCGTCTCACCGAGGTGGAACCCGCCGCGCTGACCTGGGAACAGGTGCGGGGATTGCTGCGCTATGCCGGGTCATGGATGCGATGGCCGCTCGCGCTGCTTCTGCTTTTGTGCGGCTGCACCGCCATTTTCATAGGACGGGTGGGAAGGCTCGTCCGGCATTTCAGCATGAAAAGCCTGCTGAAAAACAACGCGGAATCCTTCCCCTGTCTCAGACCGGTCGTTGGTCGCGGCAAGTACCTGCTTTCGCCCAAATCCTACGATTCCGGCTTATGGCGCATTGCCCGAACTCCCGTTCAATTCGCGCTGGAACAGGAACTTCTGCTCAATGAAAACGGTGAAGCCTTCACTCCGGAACAGGCTCTGCATAACGGGCTGGCGGATACGGAGCTTCCCGCATGGGGCAATGCCAGGCTGGATGAAGACAAAGCTCTCGCCGCCTTTCAGGACCAGCTCGGCAAACCGTTCGAGAACCATACGGCCATGACTGCCTGCCGTCGTGCGCTGGCCGCCGCATTCCTGGCCTATGCGGACGGAGACAAAAAAGGCTGCGTTGCCGTACTGGATGCCGTCTCATCCTCCTATCGGGAAAAACGCGACAGGGCGACATGCCCCGTTCTGGAACAAAAAAACTTCCATCTGAATCTGAACCGCATCTGGGAAAAGCATCAGTCCGTTCTTTCCGAAAAATCTCTCCGTATTCACGCGGCGTTCGAGCTTCCGTGGTTCATGGCGCTGCTGTGCCGGGCAAGAAAAAAAGGCGTTCTGGCCAGTTCCCAGTTCCTGTGGCTTCGCCCGTTGGACAGGCCGCTCTGGTACGCGCTCAATCAATGCGGGGGAAGAACCGCGTGGGTGGAAAGCCTGGCTCCCTGGGCGCACTACAAGGCAGAAGAACAGGCGGGGCAGGCCCTGACCGAGCCTCACGTTGCTCTCGCCGTCACGAGTCTCAAGGACTCCTTGTCCGCCCAGGGCTGGCTGACGGACATTTTCATTCCGCCCATGTTCGAGCAGTCCTTTACGCCTGCCGTGGAACAGGCGGAACCTGTGTCGGATATGGTGTACGCCGCGGCAGAAAACGACCCGGAATACGATGCCAACGACGACCCTTCCCTGGCGGAAGAACACTATTGAGGTGCGTATGGAACGAAAAATCAGAGGTCTTGAAGACCACGAAACACAGGAACGGAAACGGCTCTTCCGGGATGTGCGCTCCCCGCTGCAACGCCTGGGAGACACGCTCAGGCTCGGCCATGTGCAAACCGGCGGCATCTTTGCGGCGGGGGTGTGTCTTTTTCTTTTTCCCTCGCTTTCCATGCCGTTCTTTATCGCCGGGCTTGCTCTGTTTGCCGCCCGCTGCGTCTATGTCGAAGACGAAAGGCTGCCTTTCCGAATGCCGCTCGGCCTCTCCGGCACGGATAAAGGCGATCCTCTGCCCGGAAGACGCGGTTACGCCAGACCTGAGGGCATCTTCTTCCTGGGAAACAGGGTACAGGACCAGAAAGAACTCTGGCTGAAGGCCAAGGACATTCTTACCCACTGCCTGCTTTTCGGCACCACCGGTTCCGGCAAGACGGAAACCCTCGTTTCCCTTTCATACAATGCTCTGGCCACGGGAAGCGGGCTGTTCTACATCGACCCGAAAGCAAGTCCGAAACTCGCCGTACAGATATGGCAGATGGCCCGCTTTCTGGGACGGGACGACGACTTCCGCGTGCTGAACTACGGCACTTCCGGCAAAGTCAAAGGAAAAACTCCGCGCCGTCTTTCCAACACCAACAATCCCTTCACCTTCGGCAGTGCGGAAGCCCTGACGCAGCTTCTTGTTTCCCTCATGCCCGCGTCCGACGGGGCGAACAGCATCTTTGCCGACAAGGCGCAGGCGTTGATTTCCGGCGTCATGTACGCCCTGGTGGACCTGCGCGACAAAGGGCTGCTCAAGCTCTCCACCAGCGTCATCCGTGAATCGCTGGCGCTTGAAAAATGTGTCGCCCTCGCGCTGCGGGCGGAGCTTGATGAAGAGTCCCGCGCCTCCATCCATGCGGCTCTCGGCACCTGCGGCTGGATTGCCGGACGGGAAATGAAAGACCAGCCCCAGTCCTTTGCGGAGCAGTTCGGCTATGCCCAGAGCTACTTCGGAAAGGCCCTTTCCAGCCTGACGGACACCTATTCCCACATCTACGGGGCTGAAGACGGAGAAGTCGATTTTGCAGACGCCATCATGCAGCGCCGCGTGCTGGTCGTCCTTCTGCCTTCGCTGGAAAAAGCCCCCGCAGAACTGGCCAGCCTCGGAAAAATCAGCCTCTCCGCCATACGCAACGCCTGTGCCGTGGGCCTCGGCGCACATATCGAAGGCGACGCCGCCGATGTGCTGGAAGCCCTGCCCACGGACACTGTGGGCATCGGCCCGTATCTGTGCATCGTGGATGAATATGCGGCCATCGTCACCCCCGGCTTTGAGGTCGTGCTGACCCAGGGGCGCGGTCTCGGCATAGCCGCCATCGTCGCCTCCCAGGATTACGCCGGTATTCTGGAAGCGGACAAAAAAGGCGCGCAGCAGATGGTGGCCAACACCTCCATAAAAATCTTCATGAAAATGCAGGACGCGGAAAAAACCTGGGAACTCATACGGGGACAGGCCGGACAAGGCACCGTCCTCCGCACCACCGGCTTCAACGTCAACGAAAAAATAAGCGCAGGTTACCGCGACGCCATGAACACCACCGTGGAACAGGAAGACCGCGTCGTCCTGCGCGACTTGCAGGAACAGATCGAAGGCGAAGCCCATTTCATCTTCAGCGGGCAAATCGTCCGGGGCACCATGTTCTTTGCCAACCCTTCCCTGAAAAAAGCGCAGCTGCGCGTCCCCCAGCTTGTGCAGCTCTCCCAGGAGAAACACTATGACCATGCGGCATAAAGCCATCCTGACGCCGGTTCTCTGCGTCTGCTTTCTTGTGTGCTTCCTTCAAAATTCCCATGCCGGAACGCCCATGTCCGACCGGATAGCCGTGGAAGCTGGCGTAAAGGCGGAACTTTCAAAAGACCTGGCGCTGCCTTACGCGCCCGATGCGGCCCTTTCCGGCAGAACCTGTCTGGACGGCAGGCCGACAAAAGAATTTCAGGGCGACCTCGTGGAATACTGGGTCAACCTGGAATGTCCTTACTGCGGCATTGAGGAACCGCTCCGGGCACAGCGGGAAAATCCCGGCATGTGCATTGTCGTGCGTCACAGCCCTTCGGACAACTACGGAGAGTCGTTGAAAAAAGCCCTGAGCTTTGAAGCGCTCCTGCGCTTTTCTCCGAACGCCGCGCACAGCTTCTGGAACGCCGTGGTTCCCCGGACACCTCTCGGCGTTCCGAAACCCTATGAGGCCGCGCTGCAAACGGCGCTTCAGGATGCGGCCATTGTGCCGGAAGACTTTGCCGACGCTCTGCAACAGGTCGCTCCTGTCGTGGGCGCGGACATTATCGCCTCACAATCCAGAATCACCTCAACTCCCACCTGGATTCTGGACGGCATTCGTTTTCCCGCCTGTGATTTCACGGCCTCACAAGTGCCGCTGGCTCTCGAACTCGCCCATAAGGCCCGCGCCGACGACGCCGATGCCAAAGAACGCATCGTCCAGATGATTACGCGCGGCCTTTTGAATGAGTCCGTTTTATGACGCCTTCTTTCCCTGACCCGTCTTGACGAACGCTTCCCTTCTCACTAATCTTATAAATAAGATTTATCTTGTAAGTAAGATTTCAGGGAGAACTCATGGAACTTGCCAAGGTCACTTCGCGCGGTCAGATCACGCTGCCCCTCGCCATTCGCAGAAAGCTCGACGTGAAAGAAGGGGATAAGGTTGTTTTTTATGAAGAAAACGGGCGCATTGTCGTTGAAAACGCCGCAAAGCTGACAATCGCCCAGGGAAAAAAGCCCGGCGAGTAGGAACAGGCTGTCTTCATTTCGACGCGCCGCCTTTCCTCCGCCCAGCGGCAAGGAAAGGACAGTATGGCCAGACGGCGCAAGCAGACCAGTGATTCCCGTCAGTTGTCGCTGTTCGACATCATGGTCAGCCATATCGAACAGATCAGGGAAGAAAACATTCAGGATGACATAAGGGAAGAAGCCGGGACACGGACACTCCGGGAGCCGACGCACGAACAGCCCCCGTCCGCTACGCCTCCGGTCAGTCCCGCCTCACACGAAGAACTTCCGAAAGAACCGGAACATCCCGGCAAACGGAAGCCGCTGCTTCCGCCCGATGACAGCATCCCCCTGAAAAGGCTCGGCGTGAACGGACGCGGTTTCTCTGTTTATGAAACGTCGGACGGGGGACGCATGTACAGTCCTTCCCTGGACATCGTGCGCTTCATCGACGGCGACAGGGACACGCCGGAAGAGCTGTTCCGGAAAGGAAACGAAGACTACCTGACCGTGCAGGAAGTCGCGGCCTTCAGACAACAACATTCCTCAACTCAGGAGGTTTCCCATGCTGGACAGACAGACAAACCCACTGGACATCGCCAGAACCGTTCTCAAGCCCGAAACCATTCACGACCTCAAGGTCAGAGGGTTCACCAATTCAGCCTACTTGATTCTCGACCGCTGGGCACTGAACAGCCCCGACGAACTGAAGCGCCTGGAAGCGGAAGGGAATCTGGCCTTGCAGATACGACTGGATCAGCAGCAGGCCATAGAGAAGAGGACGCTGTGCAGCGAATCCGCCCGGCAGGCGAGCCTGCGGGGGATGTCGGACTGGGAGATTTTGGAAAGCTGCGGGGTGGAGATGAACCTGAAAATTACCGGATAAGCCCGGAAGATCAGCTTGGCGTCGGCGGCGCAAAGAAAAAATATGCGGATAACCTCGCCGCCATACGTCTGCTGAAGCAGCTCCAGGCCAACGGTGCGAAACTGGCCACCCCGGAAGAAAAAAGCACGCTGGTGCGTTTTGTCGGATGGGGTGGTCTTCCGCAGGTCTTTGACCCCAAAAACGACAAATGGGCGGCGGAATACCGGGAACTTCAAGGCGTACTCTCCCCCGATGAATACGCGGCCGCCCGGCGCTCCACACAGGACGCTCACTATACCTCGGAAACCGTCATCAGGGGCATCTATCAGGGGCTTTCCAGACTCGGCGTTGAAACGGGAAAGGAACTCCACATTCTCGAACCTTCGGCGGGTATCGGCAATTTTATCGGACTTTGCCCGGAAAGTTTCCAGGCCCGGTTCCTGGCCGTGGAACTGGAACCGACAACAGCGGCCATTGCCGCATACCTGTACCCCAAAGCCCGCCACATCAATAACGGCTTTCAGAACATCCCCCTCAACACGCCGAGTTTCGACCTTGCAGTGGGCAATCCTCCTTTCGGGAATCAGTCTCTCTACGACCCCGAATTTCCCGAACTGAAAAAATTTTCCATCCACAACTACTTTCTCGCCAAGTCCATGCGCCTGCTGCGCGAGGGCGGCATAGCCGCCTTTGTGGTCAGCCGTTACTTCATGGACGCCGTCGATTCCTCCGCCCGCGAACATATCGCGGGATATGCCGACTTCCTGGGCGCGGTGCGCCTGCCTGAAACCGCTTTCCGGCAAAATGCCCTGACGGATGTCACCACCGACATCGTTTTCTTTCAAAAGCACAACGGCGAAAACAAGCGGAGTCTGGAGTGGCTCCACACGTCCAGCATGGAAGTGGACGACCTCAAGCACGGCGGCAGGCGCACCGCCGTGGTCAACAGCTACTTCGCTTCCCGCCCGGAACAGATCATCGGAAGAATGGCGTATTCCGGGGGCATGTTCGAGGACAGCCTGAACTGCGTGTCCGATGCGTCTCAGACAGACCTCGGCGAAGAAATAGCCAGGCGTCTGGATGCGCTGCCTGCCGTGCAGTTCAGCCCCTTACCCTCTGCCGAAGTCCGTGAAGCCGAATCCGGCCTCAATCATGACTTCCTGGCTTCCGACTACTTCCAGTCCCTGAAAATGGGCGCACTCTGCGTTGAACCTCAAAGCAGAAAAATCGTCTTCAAGACTTCCGGGGAGTTCGGCGACGGAGGTTATGAACCCGTCACCGTAAAAAATGAAACCGCCCGACTGCGCCTGGCTTCCATGATTCAGCTCAGGGATACCCTGCGTGAGCTGCTCAATGAGGAAAAAGGCGAAGGAAGTGAAAGTCGTATGGCGAACCTGCGCCAGCGGCTCAACACGCAGTACGACGCCTTTGTCAAAAAGTACGGGCACCTCAACTCACAAACCAACCGCAGCCTCATGCGGGAAGACCCTGAGCACGCTCTGCTGGAATCCCTGGAAGCGGACTACGACAAGGGCATTTCGCCGGATGTGGCCCGCAAGACCGGCAGACAGGCCAGACCCGCTTCCGCCAGAAAAGCTGCCGTATTCCGACAGCGCGTGCTTAAACCGGCGACGCTCGCCCAACAGGCGGAAAGCCCCAAGGATGCCCTTGTCATAGCGCTTCGGGAAAGCGGTAAGGTGGACTTTGCCCGCATGGAACAGCTTCTCGGACGCTCCACCGATGTCATTCAGCGGGACTTGCAGGAACAGGGCCTTATTTTTCTCAACCCCGCCACGGAACTCTGGGAAATCAGGGATAAGTATCTCACGGGCAATGTCCGGGCAAAACTGCGTCAGGCACGGGACGCCGCAAGCTCCGACCCTCGCTTTCTGCCCAATGTGGAAGCGCTTACGGAGGCTCTGCCGCCCGACATAGAAGCCGTGGACATCGGCGTCAAGTTCGGCTCCGCCTGGCTTCCTCCTTCCGTCATATCGGACTTCATCGAACATCTGCATGGCGGAAAAGGCTCTCAGCAGGTGGATTACCTGCCCACGCTCGGTCGATGGAGCGTCCGTGTCTATCTGTACGATGCCGCGCTGAATACCACCGTCTGGGGCATCCCGGAATACCCTGCGGAAAAAATCATTGAAGCCCTTCTGATGAACAAGCCCATCAAGGTGGAAAAGGAAACCGGCCAGCGCGACGAACAGGGCAGACCCATCACGGTTCTGGACCAGGAGCTGACCGCCGCAGCCATGCAGAAGGCCGACGAAATAAAACAGGCCTTCACGGACTGGATATGGACAGATGACGACAGAAGAGCCAGCCTGTCCAGGCTCTACAACGACCGCTTCAACACGAACGTGCCTCCCAGGTATGACGGCTCCCATCTTGAGCTGGTCGGCGCTTCTTCAGAAGTAAAACTTCGGCCTCACCAGAAGGATGCCGTCTGGCGGGCCATTCAGGAAGGCACGGCCCTGTTCGATCACGTCGTCGGCGCGGGAAAGACCATGGCCTGCATAGCGACCATCATGGAATCCAAGCGCATGGGCTTTGTTTCCAAACCGATGGTGGTCGTCCCCAACCACCTTCTCCACCAGTGGCGGGATGAGTTCTACAAGCTCTATCCCAATGCCCATATTCTGGTGGCGGACAAGACCGACTTCACCAAACAGAACCGGGAACGGCTTTTTTCCCGTATTGCGACCGGAGACTGGGATGCCGTTATCGTCGCGCACAGCTCCTTCCGTAAAATCGACATGCCTCACGACATTCAGCGGGAGATTCTGAAGGAGCAGATTGATGCGGTGCTGGAAGCCATTGAGGCCGTGAAGGAGGCGGAAGGAGGCCGGGCCACGGTCAAGCAGCTTGAAAAGCAGCGGGAAAACATGGAAGCCCGCTATGAACTTCTGCTCGCGGGCACGGGAAAAAAGGATACCTCCGTTGATTTCGCCGACCTGGGCGTGGATGCGCTCTTTGTGGACGAAAGCCACGAGTTCAAGAACCTTGCCTATCAGACCACCATGAACGTCTCCGGTCTGGGCAATATCACAGGTTCGGCCAAAGCGCTCGATCTCTTCATCAAATGCCGCTACCTGCAACGGAAAAACGAAGGCCGGGGCGTGTACTTTCTGACCGGCACCCCCATATCGAACACCATTGCCGAAGTGTACACGCTCCAGCGCTACATGCAGTATGAGGAATTGCAGGCCAAGGGCATAGACCATTTTGACTCCTGGGCCTCCACCTTCGGCCAGGTCACAAGCGGCTGGGAACTCGACGCCACAGGGGTGAACTACAAGCTCAAAAGCCGCTTCGCCAAATTCCAGAACATCCCGGAACTGCTCGCCATGTACCGGACCTTTGCCGATGTCGTCACCAAAAACGATCTGGATGAACAGGCAAAGCAGGCAGGGCTGCGCCCCCTGACGCCTCCCGTCACTGATGGAAAGCCGTATAACGATGTGGCCGAACGCTCCGGGGAACAGGCGGCCTACATGGAAAAAATCATCCACCGCATGGAAAACCTTCCTCCCGACCCGCGTCGGGACAATCCGCTCAAAATCACCAACGACGCCCGCAAGGCCGGTCTGGACTATCGCCTGATAGAACCGCACGCGGATGATTTCGCAGGTTCCAAGGTCAACGCCGCCGTTGAACGCATCTATCAAATTTGGAGCGACACGGCGGCGGACAGAGGCACGCAGCTCGTCTTCTGCGACCTGTCCACCCCCAAGGGCGGCAGAACTCCGACTTCCGCACCGGACACCCGTAACGACCTGGAATTGGAAACACTGCTGGACGTGGATGGCACGCTTCTGCCTGAACAGAAGGATGAGGAATCTCACGGAACAGCACAGGCGGAAAAGGACGACAGCGGTGAAGACACCTCCGTCGCTTCCGACATGGATGCCGTCATTGCGCTGTCGTCAAAGTTTTCCGTCTATGACGACATACGAAGCAAACTTGTCGCGCGGGGGATTCCGCCGGAAGAAATCGCCTTCATCCATGAGGCCAACACCGATATCCGCAAGGCAAAACTCTTTTCCGACATGAATGCCGGCCATGTTCGTATCCTGCTCGGCTCCACCAGCAAGATGGGCGCTGGCATGAATGTCCAGAAACGTCTGGTGGCCGCACATCATCTTGATGCCCCCTGGCGGCCTTCCGACCTGGAACAGCGCAACGGGCGCATTATCCGCCAGGGCAACCTGTTCTATGAGCGCGACCCGGAACACTTCTCCGTGGGCATTTACAACTATGCCACCAAACAGACGTATGACGCCCGGATGTGGCAGACCATAGAGTACAAGGCGGCTGCCATCGAGCAGTTCCGCAAGGGCGATCTGCTCCAGCGCGTTATCGACGACGTGCAAAGCGAGGCCGCCAACGCCGCCGAAATGAAGGCCGCAGCTTCAGGCAATCCGCTGATTCTCATGCAGGTTCAGCTTGCCGCAGACCTTCGCAAGCTGGAAGCCCTGTATTCCCAGCATCAGCGGGGACAACATCGTCTGCGCGACAGGCTGAAGTGGCTCAACGGAACCGATGAGCGTCTTGCCAAGGCGGAAAGCGCCTACGCCGCCAACATCCGGCACCGGGACAGGCACACCCATATCGTCACGGAAAAAGACAAGGAAAAAATCCGCATAGAACTCTTTGCGGGAGACAAGATGCTGACGGACAGAGACGGCGAAAAAATAAAGGATATTCTGCTCGGCTGCGTGAAGGAGATCACGCGCAATGCCGGAGCCAGGGTACTGTTCGGCTCCTATCGGGGCTTCGCCATGAACCTTGAGCTCTATGCCCAGTCCTTCGGCGGCAAGGAGGGGTTCAGAATCGTTGTGACAGGTACAGATGGACAGGAGTTCAAGCCGGACAATCTCGTCTATCTCTTTGACGACAAACTCAGTCTTTCCGGTCTGTTGCAGCGCATGGACAACTTCCTGGCCAAAGGTTTCGATGAAGCCATGGAAAAATTCCGGGAAACCTGCCGTCATGAAAAGGCGGAACTGGAAACAACCAGAGAAGCGCTCGGCAGGGAGTTTCCCCAGAAGGAGGAACTGACCCTGGCGCGGGAAAATCATAGCGCCATCATCCGGGAGTTGCAGCGTATGCAGGATGACGCGAGCTATGTTTCCCACTGGACACCAAAGACTTCCGACGCCGGGGCCGACACGACTCCGGCAGAAGAGACCAGGCAGGAAACTCCCGACGCCCCCTTCTCCATGGCAGACGCGGCGCCAAAAGACCACCGTGTCTGTACGCTTACCTTTGGTGAGCAGGGGGACCAGACGGAGTACGCCGTCACGCACAGTCCGGTCGGGTATCTTCTGAACCGTTCCCATGTGCGTGAAACTACGAGGTGGCCCATCCATTGCCTGTACGACGACAATCTCTGGCACTCCCTTGTGAAAGGCCCGCCCGGTGTCCGCTTCAAGCAGTTTGAGAGCAGAGAAAACGCCCTGAATTTCGCACGCCAGGATGCCGCACTGCTCGGTTTTGCCGATGCCATGACGCATCCTGAGAAGGATCTCTCCGCAGCTTCGGCAACGGAGGTCGACTCCTATCGCCAAGCCATGGAAAAAGCCGGATTCCGGCCTTCCGGCATGGATTTTTACGGCAAACAGGAACACGAGTTGAAGGTTGAAACGGGTGACGGCGGAATATTTGAGCTGAGAATATTCCAGACGGAAGAGGGTAAAGTCGGCCTGCGTGTTCAGTATGAAAAAGACCACATCATCAACGGTGCGCGAACCGTCCATGCTTCTTTTGATACGCTCAAGGAAACTCTGGACTATGCCAGCGCCTATAAGAAAATGGCGGAAACGCAAAACATCACTGCGCCTCCTGTGCAGGAGACTTTCTCCATACGAATGCGATAAAGCATCAGCATGATAGAAGCGCCTTTTGAACTACAATTGCAAAAGGCGCTTCTACTTTTATAGATATTATTTTGTTATACTTTTATTATCTAACACCTTATACTCTCTATTCAATTCTGTTCTGAATTCATCCTCTGTTGGAAGATAAAGTTTATATTTTGATGCAAAAATTTGTGTATTATTTTCTGAAAGAGTATATTTAACAATTGTATCACTTTTATCAGCACACAATATAATCCCTATTGGTGGATTATCTCCGTCATTCATCATTTCTCGTGTATAATAATTAACATACATCTGCATCTGTCCTAAATCCTGATGCGTTAAATCTCCTAATTTCAAATCAATCAGAACAAAACACTTTAAAATATAATTATAAAACACAAGGTCAATATAAAAATGTCTTCCATCAAACGTAAATCTTTTTTGTCTTGCAACAAAAGAAAATCCCCGCCCCAACTCAAGAAGAAATTTCTGGAGATGATCAATGAGCGCCTGCTCCAAATCTTTTTCAAAAAAAGATGCAGACGGTTCAAGACCAAGAAATTCCAAAACATATGGATCACGGATAATATCTTCTGGTTGTTTTGCTGGTGCCGTTCTCTGAATCTCCGCCGAAACTTCGCACTTATTCTGACTGGATAGCAATCTTTCATAAAAAAAACTATGAATCTGCCGTTCAAGCTGACGTACACTCCATCCGGCTTTTGCACATTCCTCCAGATAAAATTGACGGGCTTGCTCGCTCTCCACGCGCATAAGCAGCCGGTAATGGCTCCAGCTCAATTTGCTACACAGTGTGTAGAAATTTTGAAAAGTCAAATAAAACAGTCGCATATTCTGCAAATTGGCAACCGTAAAGCCTTTTCCGAAATCAAGGGTCATCTTCGCAGAAAGCTCGGCTATAAGCCTCGTGCCGTACTCGGCACGGACTTCTCCTCCCTGTTTTTCCACAATGCTTTTTCCAATATGCCAATATGCCTCAACCATGGCAAAATTGGCCGTAGCATAGACTTTATTCCGGGCTGAAAGCAAAATTTCCTTAATCTGGCTATAAAAGGAAGGATCCAGCTTAGTCACAAGAATCTCCTTCGGAAAATGTATCATTACAGTAGCGAAATCCTCTGCTGACCGCAATATTACCTCATGCGTGTATGAAGTGCAGACTTTTGCTGCATACCGGCACGTTCCTCCACTCGTCTCCACAGCTCCCGATATTTTTCATACTTCGCCAGCGCCACATCTCCTGCCATGCCGAAAGCGTAATCCGCCGTGCGTTCGACGTATCGCTGCCAGTCTCTGCGTGCGGGCGTCTCTCGGATAGAGGGAGCGCATTGCCGGACAGCCTCCATCACCGCCTCCCGACCATGGCCGGTGGCGCGAAGTCGCAGGGCGATCATGGCATCCACGCGGGAGTAGTCTTCAATGGTCAGGTGACGGCGAATATCCTCCAGGTGAGCATGATAGGCGGTAACGGCATCGCCTGAAAGTCCGCCTCCCGGAGGCAGTACCGGCCATCGTTTTCTGCTCTCAGCGACGGCCTCATATTCCCCGGCTATCTGCCGGGCCAGCTCCAGCGCCTTGCGGCACTCACGTTTTTCGGCAACCAGAAGTTTCACCTCCGGGAAAGAACCGTCTTCACGACGATGCTTTGGCTTTCGATTCTCAAAACCCGGCGCTCTGTGCGGGTGGATGCAACCGCACAATTTTTTATCTCCATACTCCCGATTCAGCCGTTCCGTAAGCCGGTTGCCCACGTCCCGGTCAAAACGACTCCCCAGTTTTGCGATGGTTAGAAGGCATTGAAAATTCCCAGGAGAACTCTCCAGAATGACCGCAGGACGGTATCCGTCCCTTTGCAGCCGGACCAGACTTTCCGCCGTCATGTCGTCGATAAGCACATGATGTTTTTCCTCGGATAACGGCGTGTAATATATATTCTCTCCGCGCCGCTGGAGCCTGAGCATCTCAGGCATACGCAAGACCAGTTCCTCAGGGGTAAATCCCTTGGTAACGCCGCCTTCCTTGTCGAAAATGAAGGTCTTTTTATTCCCGTTTGTCTCCATGGCGATGCAGGTCACTCGATACCTGTCTGCTCCGACGGCTGCGGCATAGCGCCTGAAATTCTCCATTTCCCGCATGGACTCTCTTCCTCTGTCCGGCACCGGCGGCGGGGTGTGTCTTGTCTTTTCCCAGGCGGAACGATACCTCCAAAGTCCTGCCTGACGATGCAGTCCTTTTGCCCGCAGCCATGCCTCAAACCGGGGTTTATGCCGCCTGGCTTTTTTCCCCGCGCCCCGCAGGAAACGTCGCTCTTCCCTCTGCTGTATTTTCAGATAATGACGGGCAATATTCAGTACCGGCACGCCGTATTGCGCCAGCCGGGCAAGACCCTTCCGACGCTGTTCTCTCTGCTGCTGTCGCAGAGAATCGACCGGTGTTATTTCCTCGTCGTTTCGTGTCTCTTTTTCTTCTTCCTCAAATTCCTGCTGATAGAGTTTCCATTCTTCCAGGTTTACCGAACTCACCGGCTCCGGCGGCAAGGCTTCTTTCTCCTCCGTATAGTTTCCTTCCGTGAACTCCCCCCATTTTCTGCAAAGTTTTTTCATACTGAAAGCCCGGTCCACGGAAGACGCCTTCACGGCAATGTCTCCCACAAAAATGACCGCGCCGGACCCCTTTTTCTCAAAACGGAGACCGACTTCTGCCAGTTTCCTGTGCATGTCTTCCCATGAGTCGGCATCCCGTATGATGTCATGCCCTCGCTCCTGTGCGATACGCTGGGCAGACTTCTCTCCAGTGGCGTGTTCAACGTCCAGGGCGGCCTGTCGAGGTTTTATTTCCCTGCCGCTCTTTCTCCGGGCCAGTTCTCCGTTTTCCAGCACGACATACCGGGCTTTTTCCTGCGGCTTCCATCCCTGTCCGTGTTCAATGAGCGCAAGAATCCTGTGCGCCGCATCAATATCAAATCCTTTGTGCGGCTGAACAACTTTTCCCGTTTCCTCATTCATGCGGTTCACCGCAATGTGAAGATGGTAGTTATCGGTATCATAATGCAGACCGTACACGGTCTGATGACCGGTCAGCCCCATGTGATCCAGAAAAATATCCACCGCCTCATCCACCTGTTCCCTCGTGGGCTGCTCCCCCTCCTGCCATGAAAAAATCCAGTGCTGCACCGGCATGTTGCTGTGAACCGACTCTTCGGCCAAAGCGATCATTTCCATCTTCTGGCCGTTATGCGTAGAAGTCAGGAAATTCCTGCTGCCCGCATGGGCGACTTTTTCCTGCGGATTCTTGTTATGAGGAAAGCGGATGTAATCCACCAGGTCCCCGATCTGCCATGTCTTCGGCTTATCGACGATTTCCCGCCTGACTTTCTTCACTATCATGGCCGGGTACTCCAAGATGCTCAATGGCGGAAATCAGAAGCCCCAACGCCCGTTCCTGCCGTTCAAGCATATCCGCACCGGCACCTGACTGCCGGAGCGTTTCAAAGTTGTGCTTGAGCAGGCCCCCGATACGGCGAAGTTCCCGAATCATCATGGCGTCGGTGTGGGCGATGAGTGGACGACCTCCGAAAAACCTCCGGCGCAGATAGGCGGAAACGGACAGCCCCGCCATATCCGCCTGCTGCTCAAGACGCGCTTTTTCCTCTGCTGTCACTCGAAAGGTGAGCAACAGATTGGCGGCATACTTACCTTCACCTTTCGTTCCTTTTTTGCCTCTCATGCCTCTTTGCCTTTGGAATGCGAGAAGCGAAGCGCCGAGCATTCCGGGAGTCCAGAGGGCGTCAGCCTTCTGGCAGGATGGTAGTTGTGTATTACAACTACCATCCTGCCTCGAAAAACCCTTGTCGGGGAGTGGCCTTTTTATACATGGGATAAAATTTTGGTAGGCTGACAGGCATCCAAAAGGAGGAAAACAATATAGCAAAATTTTCTGTCGTCACACCCCACCATGATTTAGCTGCCCTTCAATTTCAGCAACTCATCGTTCAGTCCGTAGCGAACCATCTCAATTCGGCCATTATGCTGAGATACAAAATCCCCGGTCATCATGGGTAACCGAAATGGGAAAAATGCCGGATTGTTCATGAGTAGCACCATTGCCTCCTTGGCCTCCGGGATGGCCAAAAGGGCTGATTCGAGCATCAGGATAGCCAAGTCTGATTCGACAATGCTCACCGGAGCAGTTTTCTCATAGCAGCCTTTGATCTGGGAATCCTTTAGGACTTCCCAGGCGACAAAGGAACGAATAACGAACCGGGCATACCGGCTGACGGTTTGCCGGTCGCCATATTGTTCCTTCAGGCGGTTGATGATCTGAGTCTGTGTCAATTGATCCTGTAAGGTCAGCAACCGGCCAATCTGGCGGGCCACATTGAACCAGAAGGGATAGACCACCGAAATCATCCCCCAATGAACCGCCAGAGCCATAGACGGATTTTTTCGCAAAAAAGCCAGCAAGGCATCCCGGAACGGAATCAACTCGGGGTCAGGAGACACCCAGATCTTCATCAGATTATTGACGACGAAAGTCCGCGTCTGATTGCTTCGTGTACCTTCTGAGCCATTGCCTTTTCTATCCGCGAGAAATTCATGCAGCTCCTGACGGATAGTTTTGGCGTCAAGTCCTGCCATCAGCAGATTGGCTGTCTTCTGCATCCACTCAAAGCGAATTACCTGCTTAATGCCGATGGATTCATGTCGTGTGCTCCTCACCGTGTTCTCCTTTCAAACTTCACAACGGGCACGATGACTTCTTCAATAGATACACCGCCATGCCCCACGATGCTACCTCCCGGATTCAGGAATGCATCATGACCACCGGCCACCAGGGGAAAATAATCTGAGGGCAACCCAATCGGAGACCATTCATAGGCAAACGGAAAGGCCTCAGCCACCCGAGCGCGAAGTTCCGACGAAGGGTAGACACGAACCCGCTCGCCACGAGTTTCAGCAATCCCCCCTTCAGATGGACGCCCTTTACCTTCACATTGAATGTTGCCGTGATCGGATGTCAGCCAAACATCATAGCCGTAATCCAATAGTTGGCCGACCATTTTGGAAAGAAATCCAGCACTGCACCATTGCTTTATCTGGTTGTGCATCCCGGCAGAGCCGAGTTGCATGCCGTGCATAATTTTGTCGACCTTGTCAACGATTAACCCCACTACCTTGGTTTTACCCGGGTGGATTACCGAATCCAAAACTTCTCCAGCGTTACCATCACCAAGGCCTCGCTGGTAGGCTACATCGAACCGGGATAGGCCATATCCTTCCCAGAACTGCTTCCAGAGCTTCTCTTCGCTGTTGGTCGAAGTGATGGATGACGGGAAATAAAGCGGCGGCTTGCCTGAGAAGATAGCCTGCCGCGACACTGAGGTTAGCGTCGGAATCCAAGCGAAGGTCGCGGATTCGCGCATAACAAGATTGGCATCTTGCCTTTGCAGAAGCTGACGAATGGTTACCCATTGGTCCAAAGCCAGGCCATCGACCACGATTAGAGCGATTCGTTTGTTACCGGAGGACTCAATGTCTCTTGCCAGGCGACGAGGAACGTGATGCAGCATGGCTGGATTAGTCGGCGGCAAGCTGATCAAACCGGTATATTGCTCCGTCAGCCAAGCTACAAATGTCGAGTTCAGTTCATCTCCGATTTCTCTGAGCCTAGTCTGATACTCAATGCTGCCGTCACAGTGAACCAATGAAGAAAGTTCAGCCCATTTCAATGCAAAGGCGATCCAGTCCGAATAACGAGCTTCCACATTGGGTAGGTTCCTTTCAGCAAGTTCAAACAGGCGTGAAATCCGGAGTGCGTCATCGTCCGTACCGGACGTGACAATACCGCTTCGAGCCCAGGATCCAGCATCCAATTCAATACCTTTTACCTCAACAGGAGTGAGTTTTCCCTCCAGAAACAGATTGTCGATGTAGACTTTTATGTCCTGATGGTCGAACGGCAGATAAGCTGGGCCGTGATACTTGAGACTGTATTCCAGCGAATCTTCCCGTACAAAATCACTGCAGATCATGGAAAGAAAAATCGGCCAGCGTTCCTGCAAAAAGGCAAAAAAGTCCCCATCGTCCGGAACGATCTCAGAAAGCGGCCAGGATTTGAACCCACCATGAACTTCGAGAACTTGGATGAGTCGTTCTGCCAGAATCTGTGGGACTTGACGATTACTGTAGTGTAGGTGAAGCAAAGCACGGAGCAACTTTACTTCGTTGTCAATCAATTCAGCTGCAATGCCGAATACATGACGGAGAATAAAATCCTTGGTGGCGTTGTCCCCCATGCGCTCCGGCGTATCCTTGCACTGGGCATCAAATATCGCGTCCAACATGCTCCGGTCGATCTTCTCGATAACTGGATAGCTCAGATTAGGAAAGATGTCCCCCAGGCTGAAGGACAGCTTTCGGCCTGCCTGGAGCAGATCGTATGGCAAGGACTCCAGATCAGCATCCTGCAGGCGGAGAACCACCACCAAATCTGTGTGTTCACCCTGATCCCAGCTTAAACGGTACTTGGACTCATAGGCATATCTGAATTCGACGGGGTCTCTGAACTCGATGAGATCGAAGCCTCTCCCGTGAAGATCCAACACCAGTTTCTCCTCGGTCAGCAGACAATCCGGGTCTGCCACCAGAGTCAACTTGCTGACGTTCGGTACAAAATTGTTCAGAATGGCGTCTCGCCAACTCCTCATTAAACGCCTCCCTTGATAATCTGCAACATCAGCACTGGCCGGATTTCCGGCACGATCTGTCGCGCTTCCTGCAGAGCCCGCAGCCACTCGGATTCGTCAGCATTACAACGAGACGCTCTGAATCGCCGCACCTCCGGTAAGCCCACTCGCTCAATGGCTTTGCGTCGCGAGGCAAAGGAAATGATGCCGCGTTCCTCCTCGCGAGCTACAGAAGCAAGATGCGCATGATATAATGCATCAAATTTCTCCTGTCCGGCCTGTTCAGCCAATGCTTGCAACCGCTCATAAACGACAAGGGATTCGTCCTGATTAAGATTGGCCTGCACCTGAATGTCCGCTGTCTGCAGCGCATCCCAGATATGTCGGGCTGTGGGTAGAAACAATTTTCCTTCTCCACTCAGGAACACACCCCGCCGCACCATGGGAATGTGCAAAAACTGTGTTTTATGATGCGTCCCGGCCTGAAGACGAATTTCAAAGAGCCCCCAGAGTCCGAAAATACTGTCCGGCAATCCACTCACGCGTACACAAGGCAAAGGCTGGCCAGCCGCGATCTGCGGCAGATTTAGGGCCAACCCACGGACACGGCTGTTTTCAAGATTGAGTAGAGTTGCATCGCTCAGACGATTTGCTTCCCGTGCGCTGAACACAACCTTGTGATATTCTTGACCGTCCGGCCAACTTAGATTCCACCAGGAGCGCTTACGGATTGCCGAACCTCCGTAAGAATTGAGATATCCCACGGTCATCCGCTCCACCCAATAAGGCAGCGGATGAGAACGCAGACGCTCAGCTACCTGTATATCCGGTGTTTCTGAAATGTCATAGACGGCGGAGGCCTCATGAACTTGCTGAATCTCATTGCGAAGTCGAGCCACCGTGCGGTCCACGGATGTCTCAATGCTGTCAGGGTTCATAATGGCCGAGGCGAACACATCCTCAAACATTTCACCGGCCTGGGCAGAGTCGAGAACATCGCCGGTCTTATCAATACCGAACTCTTCGAAAATGACCGAGAGTTTCTGTTCCAGCACTTCGCGGACGCGAAACTCGACAGAATTCTCAAATACAAAGTTGATTGCCCGTACTGTCTTGGGCTGTCCGATACGGTCCACTCGGCCGATTCGCTGCTCCAGCCTCATCGGATTCCAAGGAATGTCGTAATTGATAATGATATGTGCGAACTGCAGGTTCAGCCCTTCTCCCCCCGCATCGGTGGAGACCAGCACACGGTACGATTTGCTGAAGGCTTCCTGAGCCTGCTTGCGTTCCTCCATATCCATGGATCCGTTCAGGGTGACGACCGAAATTCCCCGGGCCTCCAAGAACTCTTTCAACATCTGCTGGGTCGGCACGAACTCAGTGAAAATCAGCACCTTCAGGTCCGGCTCGTTTTCCTCGGCCTGAAGATCATAAATCCAATTGATCAAAGCCTCAGCTTTGGCATCCGGTCCAGCCTGTTCGCAGCGAACCGCAGCATCGAGCAGGTTCTCCACATAGATGCCTTCGTTCTGCAGAGCTGAAATCCGGGACTTCAACAGCTCATCGAGCAGTTCCTGGCCGTCCATGTCGTAGAGCTCGGCCATTTCATCATCTACGCTTTCTGAGCCTTCCGCGCTGTGTTTCAGCTCCACCATGCGCATATTGGCCTGATGTTTGCTCTCTTTGAGTGCCGTAAGCCGACGTTCCAAGGTAGTACGGATAGCTCTGGTGCTGGAAACAACCAGACGCTGCATCAGGAGCATCAAAAAGCCTATATGGCGCTTTTTTTCGCGTAGAGCCTGATTGTAGCCCTCGCGTACATAGTCGGTCACCGCTTCATAAAGAAGCTGCTGCAGATGATGACGGCTCTCCCAAGTCACCGGAGCCATCTGTGTCCGCCGAGGTTTAAAGAGCGGCTTGCCGTCGGCATCAATGGCCTTGCGCTTTTCGGTACGGATGATATACGGGGCCACTCGCTCTCGGGAGACACTGGCCATGTCTGGAAATGCATCTTCATCCAGCAGGTTCATCAGGCGATGAAAGGCATCGGTCTTGCCTTGGTGGGGAGTGGCCGAAAGAAGCAACATATAGGGTGCGGCTTCGGCCAAGCCCTTACCGAGTTTATAACGGGCAACATGGTCTGTGCTGCCCCCCAAGCGATGAGCTTCATCCACCACCACCATGTCCCATCCGGCGATGATCAGTTCCTCAAACCGGCTGCGGTTGTAGTCGGCTATGCGCTCGGCGGTCCAGCCGCGCCGCTTGTCCATGGGCTTGACCGAATCCAAAGAGACGATGACCTGATCGAACATCGACCAGGCCGAGTTGCGCTGATCCGTCCCTGAGGCCATACGGTGCAGCGTGCCGATGTCGTCGCCCAGCACAAGCTGGAAATGCTCGTTGAAGTGAGTCTGCATTTCCACCACCCACTGGGAAGCAATTCCTTTGGGAACAACAATCAGAATTCGCCGAACCAGTCCGCGCAGTTTGAGTTCGCGCATGATCAGACCGGCCTCGATGGTCTTACCCAAGCCAACCTCGTCGGCCAGCAGGTAACGCACGCGATCGCCTGAGACCACACGGGACAATGCATGGATCTGATGCGGCAGAGGAATGACGTTGGACTCCATGGGAGCCAGCAAGACATGACCGCCCGAAGTGCTGGCAGCGCCTTCCAGCACTTCGGCCACCTTGGCTGCGGCTGCTACATAGGCAATGCGTTCGGCCTCGATCTCCGGTTGCAAGTCGGCGCTCAGCGACCGCAAAGCGGCACGAGGTACGCGTACCACTACATCCTGATTCGGCAACCAGATGCGGCACACCGTCTGCCCCCACAAAGTCTGTTCTTCGATGACCTTGCAAACGCTGTTATGAATGGTGCTGTATTGCCAGCCCTGGCTGCTGATGGAAGACCTCATCCCTGCGACTCCAAGCACAACCGATTTGGTTTTATGGCAGAGCGCGACCAGTGCTGCTCCATAGCCTGGACAAACGCCGGTCGAACCAGTTTCGCCCGTTGCGCCAGCCAGTCACCATGGTCAAAGCGAAGATAGATGCCTTCCGCAGGCTGATCGCTAAATCTTGAAATCGACAGGAATTTTTTTATTTCCAGATAGGTAAAATGCCCGCGTGCGACAACAGGAACTTGAGCGATCCCTGTTTGCTTTAAGAGCGCATCCCGGCGTTCCGAAGAAAGAAATCTGCCGAACCGTTTATCGTAAATATCGAAGCCAAGAAACCAGTCAGGCAAGCGATCATAAGAAATCGAGTGCTGGGCATAGCACCATTCTCCGAAAAGTATAAACTGGTCGGAGAGACTCTCAAACAGTATATCAATTCGGGGAGCCAGCCAGTCGCCAAGTTTTTTCCACTGTCCTAATCTAGGCGGATAGAGGTATGCACCTCGGTTCTGTGTGCGAATATTTCCTTCTGAATCAAAAGAGATTCCGAGATTTGCGCCATCTATTTTTTCCTCGACAACAAGATGGTGCTTTAGGAATTCATGACGTTCCGATTCTGAAAATACCTTATCACCTCGGATATCCACATCAGGCAAGGCTGCCAGATGTGGAGTAGAAGGGAATTTGAAAAAATTGTCCTTCACGACCCGAACTTCTCTTCATATTTTGTTTTGACATATTCGGAACAGAGGAAATGAACAGTAATACCGACGTCCTTCAAAGCATTCTTCCAGCCCCACCATTTGCAGTCTGTAGCTTGCAGGATTGGTGGCTTTTCTGGGTGAGCATTTGCGACGGCAACAAACTTCCGATCAGATATATCGAAATTTACCAATCCTTCATGCTCTGGGAATTGTTTATAGGAGTCGCCGTCCTTGGAGATTGTTACCCTGTCGGAGTCAGGTAGGCTCCAGCGATTATCATGAACCCACTTCATAAAAATGTCTCCAACTCCCGGCTGCCCTCTCATAGAAAGCTGCTGTCTGTATTCATTGAAGATTTCGTCTCCGGCATCAATGACTAGTCCACGTTTTGTAGTAACGTGTTCAATTGCCTCTATGCAGGCAGAGATACAAGTCTCCAATTCTGGAGGAATACTGGCAGATTCAAGTGCAAGATTGGCCGTCTTCGGAACATTTGTATCTACAAGACATTTATCCGGCAGACTCATTTGATATATCCCCCTTTTGTGAGTTCTGCTGTTTCCGTTTTTCCATGGCAGCTTTGGCTTGTGCGGTGATGTCTCCCATCTCATCACCGAAAAAATTTTCTGGCCAATTTTTGATATTGCCGAACTTGTCGATTTGCAGAGATTCAAGCGTAGCAGGGGTCTTGGTGAGATTGGCGAAATAGACCGACACTTTTTCCTGTGAAATAGAATCTTCGGCGATTCTCCTCTGTAAGCGGCGCAGGAAATGCTCGGAGTGGGTTTCAATGAGTAGTTGAATGTTTCTATCTTTTCCATTTTCTCTGGAATTGATCACGTCGATCATCACATCGGCCAATGCGGATTGAGCGCTTGGATGCAGGTGAATTTCCGGCTGCTCCATAAGGATGATCGAACCCGCAGGAGCATAGAAGCACTGCACCAGAACCGGCAGGACTTGCGAAATGCCAAAGCCCACGTCTGGGAGATCTACCCAATCCTCTGATCCCTTGGTGCGGACCTTCACCTCATAGTCCTGTCGCTGTTTGGATATAACTTTGACGTTGAATTCTTCAATCAGGCCCATTTCCTTGAGCTTAAGGGCAATGATTTCCTCAAACGGTTTCGTTGGCCTTCTGTAGCCTAAGCTGATTTTTCGGTCTCGTGCTGCCAGAATTGCTGCGATGGTGTTTTCGCCTGCAAAGCCAACGCTTTCAGGAGTGATTCCGCTCCAGGTATAAAGCCTTTCCGCTTTCGTTCTAAGCGGCCCAAGATAATAGATTGAACCAAAGAGTTTTTCATGGGCAAGGTTTAGCGACTGAACGAACTCTGCATTTTGATAATATGCCACTACTTCATCAGGAAATCCGTAAAACCGAACAACATCCTTGGGAGCCCAAGCACGCATTTTTTTCCTGACAAGACCGTATTGTTCTGCTGACGCAGTATATTCACTTTTATTGGCTTTTCGTGAGAAAGCAATGGAAAGAGACTGCGTATTATTGTCCAGAAGACGATATTTGAATTCAGCAATCTGCGGCAAGTTTTTCATGGAGTCGATCAGTTCGACCTCCGCGCTGAAATCAAGTTCATTGCCCGAAAACGTCTGACTGGTCAGGGGGTCTTTAAAGTCCAAGCAATCCATCAATGACCATCTGTAATCGAAAGCGATCCTGTTCTTGGGGTCACGATGGAAAACCATTTCTTGATAGGAGCCAAGCTGAACAGCTGAGTTCTTCCCGCCCGGGTAAAACACGGCTTTCCGATCCGCTGATTCCACGGTCTGCTTCAGCATAATCAGAAACTGCCCGATGCTGGATTTACCGGAGCTGTTGGCACCAAAGAACAGCGAAATGGGAGCCAGACGAATGGTGCCGGTATCCTTCCAGCCCTTGAAATTCTGTATTCGTAATTCTTTAAGCATGATTATTCCCCTCCCATTCGTGTGACTGCCTGGTCATACCACATGAGCAGCTTGGGATCTTCTTCCATGACATTGGTAGGAAGTTTTTCAGCCACGGCAATGATAACGGCGTAATCACGGTCCTGCCAGGCTTTCTTGAAGCCGGCACGGACTGCCTCCAGACGAAATACCTTGAGTTTCTTTTTTGCCTCTTTGTATTCCTCGAACTCTTTGAGCAACGCCTTTTCGCGCAACTTCTCCAAGTCTCCCGCCTTGCGGGGATCGGGCACATACCAGCGGTCACGAGCCTTGGCGACCAGGGTCGGATCCTCCTTGGGCAGATTACGCAACTCTTTCCAGTTGGTGGAAAGGTAGGCGTGTATCTGCTCGGGTACTGGGCCTTTGCCATCGAATTTGATAAAGTTTTGCTCTAACAGTTCATCCAATTCGAGTAGTTTCTCTGTCTTTAGCCACCCACCAATTTCTTGCATGAACTGAGGTTTGAGTTCACCTGATGTTTGAGGTTTCGTAAGTAGTTGCTGTCTTATCCATTGAATAGCAGAATTTTCGTCATTTATAAATAACTGTAGCTGCAAAACATCACGTACAGTTATCCTCTTTCTATCATATTCTGCAACTTGATCAGGAAGAAAGTACATTCCATCACGCTCAGAAAAGCGCTGATTAAGACCTTGATAAAACTCAGCTGCAGACAAAGGAACAGCCACCCCTCTTTGGACATGGAATGCGACCATTCTGTCAAACAACAGAAAATTTTGTCTCTCCGAAATAATTTCAACTTTGCCATCTTTTGAAACAAAAACAGGAAGCTGGCCGAGATGCGTTCTGATAAAATCCCAGACAACCGCTTCAGTCCCCGCTCCAATCTCAAACGTTTGTTCTAACCCATTGGTCGGTTTATATGCGGATATAACAAGATCCTGATCAACAGCCCCAGCTCTATTTACTGCGTTGAAAGATCTTTGCTGTTTATTAAGAACACGAACGTCTGCTATAACAAGCCCAGAAGACTCTATAGCCTGCTGTATTGCACTCCAAACTGCATTCTGGCTGTTATGAAATTCAATAGTAATCCATCTACCTGGTTTTAAAATTCGAGAATATGTTCTAAATGCTCTTAACATCATATTCGAATAGAATGATAAATCTTTCTTGTGAACATAATTTAAAACACAATCGTTATCGACAGAAGTTCTAGTCTTAAGCCAGGCTTCTATAAACATATTTAACTCAGCATATTGTAAAGATTCTCCAAAAGGAGGATCTGTAAATATATAATCAATAGAATTGTCTGGATAATTTTTAAGATCGACAACACTTTGAGTAGATACAGTTGCAGCCCTATGAGTTTCAACTGAAAGGGTCTTGAGCTTTTTTATTTTTCTCTTGAGAACATCGAATACATTACGTTCAAGGTGAAGAGAAGGTGTAAAAAGAGTTCCAGAAACGCCCCCCCCTCCTCCAAAATAGCCTTGTTTTCTTGAAATATAGTTATTTATGGCAGTTAGGCAAAATCTGAAGAAGGCCGTTCTTCTGTGGGTAGAGAGTGTCTTCCCCCACAAGTATCCATAAACGAATAAAGATCGTTTTGTGTACATATGTGCAACATGCGATATACCAGATCCATTTATGAGTTTGTTGGTCTGACGACCTGGAAAAAATTCATCTGAAGGAATGTTTGGCCAGTGACGATTTTCGAACATTAGATCAAATTCTTTACGCTCATTGGATGTAACAAGGAATTTATTTTTTTTTGTTCCCTGTTTTATTGTCTGTTCGACAAGAGCAAACTTAGGGATAGCTACTATTTTCCCAAGCTCAGGATCAAATTTAGATGTAAATGCTCTTTCTAATTTTACAGCACCAGAAGATTTTGATGCAGATTTTCCTACTATTATCCCACAATTAGGGCATGGAAACTCTCCATTCATCTTTCCATCTTTTACCGAAGCTTCCCAGAAAATAAACTCATGTGCACAATTCGGACAAATGAAAACATCTGACCAGACTGCACTAAGTACTGTCCCTTTTTGATGTTGATAGTAGATCCAGTTAAGTTCTTTTTCGGCACTATCAATAACGTTTAGCGCTTCTGTGGCAAAAGAAGATATGTCAAAAAGGTCTGAGTAATTACTTGAAATAAAGGTTGCAGCTGCTGAAAGGTCATTTACAAAGGCTTTTCTCTCCCCTATAGTAGAAAAGAGTGCCCATATTTTTTTCCCATCATTATCTATATCTTTCTGCAAAATTGTTCCGTCTGTATGGACTCGATAGCCTAACGAGGCAACTTCATCTATGTCCCCACACAGCTGCGCAGCTACACCTGTCATGCCGGTTCCACAGAAGCCATCAAACACGATATCTCCTGGCTCGGTATAATGGAGAATATAGTGCATGATAGCCTTGTGAGGCACCTTTGTATGGTAGGAATGTGCGTTGTAGATGGGATCATTCTTCCCCTCGCTGACATCAGCCGCAAAGGGTTCACGGTGATAGTGATAACCTTCTGGCTGCTTCGGCTTCTGTGCTTCCCACTCAGCAATGAAGTCGGCAATCCACGGATTCGGACAGGCCGTATAGTACGGCGGATCACTTAAAGTCAGGATGTCCTCATCGCTGCCTATGGGAAAGCCTTCAATCTTGCGGAATTCCGGGTCCTGCAGCTTCTTGCGCAGTTCCTCTGTGAAATAGGCGCGACGTGCTTCATCATTTTCAAAGGTCATGTCGAGACAGGTCACCGGGTCGGAAGGCTTCTGCGGTACTTCAGGCAGAGTGTTAAACAAACTGAGTTCTTTCATCTTCATAATCCTTGTCTTTCGTCTGATGTCTCAGCCTAGTTACTCTTATTCCATGACTATCCGCACCTTGGCCTGGTCCTTGCCTTTGGTGAGCTGATCAAGGAATGCTTCAAAACGTTTCTTCATCTCCGCTGGAGTGGCCGGACCGTCGGCAGCCTGCAGAGCTTGTTGCAACTCCCGAGCCTTGACAGTGACTTTGACCAGTCCAGAAAGCACTTCCTTCAAAGCATAAATAAAATTACTGTCCAGCGGCATAGGCAGTTCCTTGGACTTCATAAAGTCTTCCAGCCTATCGCGGTCATCGATCTTCAAGAGATCCATATTAGCTTGGGTGATCGGGTCTTCCAGATTGCTAAGGATGGTAGAGGTCCAGGCCTTCACCATAGTGTCAAGTTGGGCATCCATCTGATCTATCACCTGTGAGCCAGCCGATATACAAGGTTCCATCGAAGGCCGGAATCCGCAATGGGGACAGATGGGCGATTTTTCAAGGTCCTGATTGGTCAGGGCAAAGCAACTTTTCAGTCCAGCCAGATGATTCTGATAATCAGTGAGCTGCTGCCTGGGCATCAGGTCGATACCGGCCAGTTTGAGCAGAGTCTGCAGCCGCTGATCATTAAGCAATCCAGCCTTACGCTTATCGTCGTTCACACCAAGTCGGCCTCTGGTGTGAAGGCTAATGTAGATAGTGATGTAATCCCTTTTCAGTCCTTGCAGTTTGTCCCCGATGGTTTTGGACTGACTGCGCAGCTTGGTCACATTGATCTGCTTGAGAATATCCAGCACATCCTGCCGGATGGTTTTCATGCGGTCCACCCATTCATGTTCGGGAGGCAACACGGCCTCTGCTGTGGAGAACCATGACACTGTCGGGCTGAAATTCATGATAAACTCACGCAAGGTATCCAACTCATCCAGTGATTTCACAGCATTTTCATGAGCCAGAACTTCGGAAACGCTGTAGCGGAAATTTTTCAACTTACCCGTAGTAGAGTACCCCTGCAGCGATTCAAAAAACACCTTGGCCCCGTCCAATCCGCTGACCTGGCTGGCCAGATCTGTAGTCGCGAGCAGATCCACACCCCAGAAGGAAAGCCCCTCTCGCAAGGCCTGCTGAGTCATGACAATACGATTGACGATCTTGCTCACCGCCTGCTGCATGTTCTGCACAGGCTCGTCTTTGCCCTGGGTCACAAGCTGGGCCATGCCCGGTGTCATACCGAGCAGTTCAAACAGAGCTTTGATTGCAGGCAAATTCCATTCTTTGGGTTGCTCCAAGTGTTTAAATCGAGTCAACTCATCCATACTGGTTGCAGCCAATTGCTGTAATCCGGTGGCATCGAATTTTTTACCTGGGATGGCAAACACGACATCCCCAGAATAGACCAGAGCTGCTACCAGGACACTCACCCATTCGGGTTCCAGACGAAAACCTCCTGGGTTCATGTATTCCAGCCCGTGGTCGTCCTGAATAATCTCACTACGGTTGACAACCTGACCGTACCCCTTGGCCTTGACGACATTAAGGATGAACAGGGCATACTTCGACTTGTAGGGAACAATTTTTTCGCCATCAAGCAAATCAAGGGCATCCAGCACGGCAGTTGCCTGCTTGGTACGATGCTGTCCGGCGATGGTCCGCAGAGCATCCTGTGCGGCCTGAGCACGATTTTTATCGGTGATCAGGATTGAAAAGACAGGATATCCCGGAGCTTGGTTCTCGAAATTAGGAGCTAAACAGACTCCGGCGATGGTATTGACCAGGTCACGGAAGTTGATGGTCTCGTGGGGCGACAGACCAGACAACTCTCGGATGGATTTACCCTTGGCCCATTCGGTCATCGACTTGGTACGCCCCTGATATGTGACGTCAAAGGCATCACTCATGTGCTGCTGTAGCCAATGAACCAGCTTCTTCAGAAAACCGTTGGCCTTTGATTCATAGGTGGCCTTGGCGTGGCCCGATGAGGTAGCTGCAAGGTCCAGCGCTGCTGCATAGTTTTTCAGCGTAATATCGAACTCCTCGTCTGTAGTTTTCAGGCAGAAAAAGAGTTCGTCACTGGCCTTATCATCCTTAAAGCGTGGTGGGTCATTGGGCTGGAGGAAATAAAGGTAAAAATCCCGCTGTGGCACAGCGGTGGAACGCTCGTTGGGAGCACCAAAAAAGAGGTATCCGGTACGAGTCGTATTGTGCTCCTGCCAGACCAGTTCATGCTGCCAGATTTTGTAACCGGTGACATACGTCACATCCTGGCATTCCATGACCCGCTTGAGTGCCTCGTAATAAAAACGGTCGAGTTGGGTCTGGTCCAGGCTCTCGGCCCTTTTCTCGATCAACGCATCGAAATCGTCGGTCTTTTTGAGATCGAGATAAAACTGGCGATTATCGGCATTAAAGGAGATGAACTGTCCGCTGACCGTTTTGAGTATCTCACGCAGGACCGTTTCCACATGGGTCTGTAGGTCCTTATCAGGTTCATCACCACCAAGCTCTGCGATCAACGGATCGAACAGGAAAAGGCGATCACGCAGCTCTTCGGCAGTCGCTCCCATGGGGGCATAGATGTCACCAGTAGTGAGCCGGTGAACGGACAGAGCATGGATCAGTCTCAACGCCATCGGCTTGTACTGTTTACGAGTAATGGCGTTTTCGATCCGGGATTCCAGCACCTGGCTGCAATCAATGACTGCCCGGATCTCAGGAATCGCACGAAAAGAAGGATTCTGCTTAAGAGTATTCCAGTAGCTGTCGAAAGCGATCAGGCCAGGTTCGTCCTGCGGCACATCCTTACCGAGAATGGCTTTCATGCTCATAGACAAAGTCTTGAGCACCTCGCGCTTTTCCACCACGGTGACCCGTTCAAAAGTATCGATGTAATCGGGATGCACTGGAAAGAGTCGAACAAACTCGTCCATACGCTCATTGAGCCCGCCATAGTATTTGGCAAAAGGCATCAAATAGTCACGGATTTGGGCTTGTTGTGCGGTAGTCTTTTTAAGCAGACGCTCGGCTACGACAAATTTCACGTCACTACGAGCAATGAGAACTTGCTCGAAACGATCCTTCACCCGACGAATGCTGTCGGCGACAAAAGCAAAACGCGGGCTATCGAAGATGGCTTCCTGAACGCCAGCCATGAAACGGAAGCGTAGGTCCTTGCATACTTCGCCTATCTCGCGCAGAAAGTTGAGGTCGAGTATCAGTTCCTGATCCTTGCGCGTGCGCAGGTAGTCGAGCAACTCATCGACCACCAATAACAGACCATGTTCGGGAAACACTTCGCCGAACTTGGCCATCATATCTTCAAAGGCCCGTTTATGGCTTGTGATGGTTCCAGCTTCGGGGAACTCATAGTCCACCCCAAGCTTATCAAGACCTTCTTCCAGCTCGGCCACCAGAATGTCACGCAAAGACATAGTAGTGGCACCAATTTCAGTACGAATTACCTTGAATCTACCAGCAATTTGAGATGCCGCATCGCGGACACCCGTGTGGTTCAGTTCTTCCAACAAAGAGGCGTCTGCGGCAAGACTGGAGACCACCGACATCAAATGCGACTTACCTGTGCCGTAGTTACCAACAACCAGCAAGCCCTTGTTATCGACCGGCATATCGAACTGCAACTGAGGAATGACAAGATGGATGAGCCGTTCAGCCATTTCCTCAGAAATAACATAGGTGCTCACGAGTGTATGTGCGGCACTCGATTTGTCCGCGTCACGCAACTGAACAACCGACTCGATCGGATCGAATTGGATAAGGTCTCCGTATTTCATATTTATTCTGCCTCTCTATTATTCTTTTACCGAATCCAATGTAGACGTACCATCCATGCTCACAATAAGCGCATCGACCGAGTCATAGTTGCGGTACTCAGGATGACCGTTTTCGGCGTACAACAGCCTCCCAGATGTTATGACTCCATTCCATGAAGCCACTACAGTTCTTTTTCTTGAGATGGACTGCAACAGCCGCAAAGGATCCTGCCGGAGGTTTTTATCAAAGAGGATTTCGAGATTATCCAGCAGCACAGGTGATTGCATCTGTTCCACGATCTGATCGAGGATGCCCGGAATCCGAAGAGACCGCTGCTTTACCGTCAGTTCTAACAGTTCTCCTGAAAGCGCCAAGTTGACGTTAAGAACGGATGAACCGAACTCTTCAGCAACTTTCCGCAGAACGCCTGTTTTGCCAGATCCAGTCTTCCCTACCAGTAATATCAGGCGATAATACAGTCCTTCAGCTGCCTGAATGGATTGTTTTATCTTATCGTGAATCAATTCGGCCATACTTGCCCCTTGATGCTCTATTTCCGGTTTGTCAGATTATAAGCTGCACCACCGGACAAACTCCAATCAGCCAATTCGTCTTGTATAAAAATCCATCAACGCTCAATATACTTGGCATAACTTGTTGTTTGATTCAATATAGACTGTCTCGTCATTTACATAGAAATATTTATAAATGTCATCGACCGTCAGTCATCTTTCTTCCATAATCTACGTGTTCGTTCATTATGTTTTCAGTAAAAACTAAAGTCTCTGGAAACGCCTAACCACGGACACATGGCCGCAAATTCCTTTTCTTCTACCAGTTTAAGCCCCCCCCCGAAATTACATTGGCGCATTGTCAAAATCAAACGTTTTGTGCTGACCATTGCAGCCGAGCCAAAACAAACGCCTCCTCCTCGTTTCAAGAAAGTAATTTTAAAAAATTATCAATAATTACATATTATTAAAGAATATATAAAGCCTAGTACTTTTTATCAAAAGATGTCCTTTTGGGTAATTTGGCCACTGCACGACATGATTTCTCCATGCTAAGAGGGAGGTAACCATAACTTTCCGACCTTGCAGGAGAAGTAGTAATGAAAAACTATTTTACACCAAGACAAAAAGAAATCATCACGTTTCTTCAGATCGGACTTTCCATAAAAAGTCATTTCCAAAAAACTCGGTGTTAGTCGTAAAACAATTTACCGTCATCTTGAAGATATAAGAAAGAAAATGAACGTGAATAAAACTATTAAAATATTATGTACATTTAATCATGGTCAAAATACATGCAAAGAAATTAAATTCACACCTCGTGGTAGAGAAGTTTTTTACTTAATTCTAAAAGGAAAAACTAGCACGGAAATTGCTGAATTATTAAATATGAGCAAAAGTGGAGTTAGAAGACATAAAGAAAAAATGTTACTTCAGAATAACTGCACATCAATACTGGAGCTTGTTTCGAAATACAACAGATTCATATCTAAAAACTAAACAACAACAGTAAGGGTATTCCCGTGCATTGTGATCTTGATACGATTTTAACACTGCAACAAGTCGCCCATAGATTGCGCCTTGACCCCAGAACGGTAAAAAAGATAGCCTACTTATTGGGCGGCAGGCGCATTGGATACCGCTGGAGGTTTCGATGGGGCACAGTGTTGGAGTATTTCAGCAATGCCGACGTTGAGACCGGACAAAGGAAATTGTTGGATGGCGAGAGTCATCGTGAACGGCAGGCAGGTAGCCTGCAAAATGTTCCCGGCAGGGAAAAAGCATGGCCCGGAATGGCGGGCCGCAAAAGAATGGGAGGAAGAGCAAAAAAGGCTCGCACGGGAGGGGATGATGATCCCCACGGCATTAGAACTGCTTATAGCGTGGGGAGATAGTTACCTTACCCATGTTCAGCGAACCATGAGCCGACAGACCTATGTAGAAAAGAAGCTGGTAACGAAGGACTTTTTCGCCTACTGCGGCAAAAAGGGCATCCATGACATCGCGGAAATCACTTCGGCAAGAGCCTATGAGTTTCTTTCCAGAATCAAGGATGAGCGCGGGGCGAACGTCGCCAACAAGTATCGCAAGAATCTGCTGGCTGCATGGAACTGGGGTTCTGACTTCTTTGAGGGATTTCCACAGGTGGCACCACCATTTCTGAAGGTGAAGCCATTTCCCGTAAAGCACGGAGAGCGCTATGTTCCACCGGAAAGTGATGTCATCAAGGTGTTCCAGCAGGCAGAAGGGCAGGACCTGGTCATGCTGCTGACCCTGTACTTCACGGGAGGACGCAGAAGCGAAATCTTCCGGCTGACGTGGAGTGACGTGGACCTTCAGAAGGAAAAAATCAGGCTGACCGACAACAAGTCGGGGAATGGAATGGAACGGGTGCGCTGGCTCCGAATGCACCCGGAACTGGTCAAGGCGCTCAAGTGGTGGCGGGATGCCCGCCCCTGCAAGGTGGACAATGTGTTCATGCAGCTTCAGAACGACACATTTCTGGGGCAGCCGTTCACCCAGCGCATTCACTTCATGGAGCGACTCTGCCGGAAGGCCCATGTGAAGCCCTTCGGTTTTCATGCCATCCGGCATAAAAGTGCAGCTATCACGTTCGTGAGTTCAGGCCTGAATGCTGCCCAAGTTCTCATGGGACATTATCGGGCGACTACGACGGACCGCTATACGAAAAGCGCGGGGCTGTACACGGACCAGAGCGAAATTCTTTCGGCTCTGGGAGGCAGCGGCATCGGGCAGGTAGTGGAAGACCTGCTTAAAACAAAAATTCCTCAAGAGAAGGTCTCCTGAGGAAAAATTGTAACCCAATTCTTGTAACCCAAAAACTGAGCTGCTGTAGCCTATTGAAATTTTTGGCGTCCCCAAGCGGATTTGAACCGCTGTTGACGGCGTGAAAGGCCGCTGTCCTGGGCCGGCTAGACGATGGGGACGTTTACCGTGCTTTTCTGCTCGCCGCAGCTGCACAGCCAGAACTATTTATAAAAATCATCCACCGCTGTCAACGAGAAAAAAGGGAAAAATGAAAAAAAGTTGAAACGTATAGTTAATATGCTGTATTTATTTTATAAAAAATTAACAAAAAAACCTTTGATAAGAGGAAAACTCTCGGTCCCCAACGGCCCTATTCTGGTAAATGGGGAGTGAACGGTACAAAACGGTTACCATATGAGCTCACCAGTCCTGTATTTCCTCCAATCGGCAAGAGATGGTTTCTTAAGGTGCAAAGGAGCGAAAGAGTAGGCTTGAGGCTCCCCCGAACCCTATTCTCCACGTAGGGGCCAGAAAAATGCCAGAAGCCTAAAAGAATTCCCCCAGCCTCCCGAATGAAGGAGGCTGGGGGATGGCTTGTAAATGGTAGCCGCTCGGAGACAGCTTTAGATCTTCCTGTATGCACCGCCGGTGGATGCGGAGGTCACCAGCTTGGCGTAACGGCGCAAGAACGGGGATTTTACATCCTTTTCCACGGGGACGAAGTGTTTGCGGCGTTCTTCGATTTCCGCTTCGGGGACGACCAGTTCCAGCTTACGGCCGGGGATGTCGATATGGATGGTGTCGCCGTCCTGCACGAGCCCGATGAGCCCGCCGTCCGCCGCTTCGGGGGATACGTGGCCGATGGCCGCACCCCGGCTGCCGCCGCTAAAACGGCCGTCCGTGATGAGCGCCACATCCGCGCCGAGGCCCATGCCCACGATGGCTGACGTCGGGGTCAGCATTTCGCGCATACCCGGGCCGCCGCGGGGGCCTTCATACCGGATGACCACCACGTCGCCCTTTTTGATCTTGCCGCCGAGGATGGCTTCCACGCCTTCTTCCTCGCTGTTGAACACGCGGGCGGTCACGTCGCGGACCATCATTTCGGGAGCCACGGCGGACTGCTTCACCACGGCGCCGTCGGGCGCGAGGTTGCCGCGCAGGATGGCGATGCCGCCTTCCTTGGCGTAGGGCTTGTCGATACGGATGACGTCGGGGTCAATGATGTGGGCCTTGAGTTCCTTGATATTTTCAGCCACCGTCTTACCGGTGACGGTGAGCGCCTCGCCGTGCACGAGGCCCTTGTCGAGCAGGGCTCCCATGACGGCGGGGATGCCGCCCGCGCGGTGCAGGTCTTCGATGTGCTGCGTCCCGGCGGGAGAAAGCTTACAGATATTGGGCGTCTTGCGGCTGATGTCGTCGAAGATGTCCAGAGACAGGCTCAGTTCGGCTTCCCCGAATACGGCGGGCAGGTGGAGGGTCGTGTTGGTGGAGCCGCCGAGAGCCATGTCCGCCGCCACAGCGTTGTGGACGGATTGTTCGGTCACGATGTCGCGGGGGCGGATGTTCTTTTCGAGAAGTTCCATGACCTGCATACCCGCCTGTTTGGCAAGGCGGATACGGGCGGCGGACACGGCGGGCGTCGTGCCGTTGCCGGGCAGGGCCACGCCCATGGCTTCGCACAGGCAGTTCATGGTGTTGGCGGTGTACATGCCGGAACAGGAACCGCAGCCGGGACAGGCGTTTTCGGTCAGGTCTTCCAGCTCTTCTTCGGTCATGGTGCCGTTACGGACCGCGCCGACGCCTTCAAACACGCTGATGAGGTCGGTGTTGTTCCGTCCCGCCAGCATGGGGCCGCCGCTCATGATGATGGAGGGCAGGTTCAGGCGCATCATGGCCATGAGCATACCGGGGACGATCTTGTCGCAGTTGGGGATGAACACCAGCGCGTCGAAAGGATGTGCCGTAGCCATGATTTCGATGGAGTCGGTGATGACTTCCCGCGAGGTCAGGGAGAAGCGCATACCTTCATGATTCATGGCCAGGCCGTCGCACACGGCGATGGCCGGGAACTCCATAGGCGTGCCGCCCGCCATGCGGATGCCCGCCTTGACGGCCTCGGCGATTTTGCCGAGATGCAGGTGGCCGGGGACCACTTCGTTGGCGGCGTTCACCACGCCGATGAGCGGGCGTTTCATCTCTTCGCGGGTCAGGCCGAGCGCGTAGAGCAGGGAGCGATGGGGGGCCTTTTCAAGACCGAAGGTCATTTTTTGGCTGCGCATTGTCTGTTTCCTTTCAAAAAGTCGCTGTACTGGGCCGTCCGGTGGCGGTCCGTTCTGAAAACGGAGAACGGCTAGTCGCCGTATTCGTCCTCAAAGTCCTGTTTGGTCATGCCGAAGTGTTCGGGGAATTCCTCTTCCGGCAAATCGTCAATGGCTCCGGAAAGGAGGAAGAGGCCGCCGTGCGCCTGCATGAAGTAGTCGTCCATCGGGCCCCAAAGCTTCTTCACCTTTCGCAGCACGTCCAGATTTTCCAGCCGTTCCACGGGGGCCGCGCCCTCGCCGGCAATGGCCCCGGCGGCCACCATGCCCCGCCACGCGTCGGAGCCGCTGTCGATGCAAACCTTGTCGCCGTGCTTCACCCATTCGTTGGTCACGGCATCACGGGCGACGAGCGTATAGGGAGCGCCCTGTGAACAGCCGCCTTTCTTGGAAAGGTCGTCGTAATAGCCCCGATTCGCCTTATAGTCATACATCTCCGTCTTGTCGAAGACGAAGGTGTATTGGCAGTCCTTCATCTCTTTCAGCGTCCGCAGGTTGGTGAACCCGCAATCGCCGTACTCCTCCAGCCTGAGCAGCGAATAAATCATGCTCCGCTTTTCGGAAACGGGCATATCGGAACGGGATACGACCCGTATGGCCTCTTCGATATAGTCTTCGATTTCGTGCATGGACACGGCGGGGCTCCATTCTTCGTCGTTCCGGAGGAGGGGCACCGCTGCCCGAGGCCGGGAAATGCCCGCCTCAGGCAGCTGGGGATCTAGTCGATGATACGGCCCTGAAGCCAGATGATGGCGTCGATTTCATCCCCGGCTTGCGGGACGATCTTGCAGACGCGCTCGGGAGCGTAGAGGGGGAAGCGGAGCGGGTTCGGGGTATTGAGGCCGAACTCCACGATCAGCATATAAATTTTTTCGTTCTGGATGTGCATTTCTTCTACGGACGTGACCGGGACGCGGATCTGATATTCGCTGGCGACATCGCCGGGGACGACGATGCGGGCGCCCCTGAGATCCACGGTGAGCTGCGGCACGTCGAGGCGGGTCTTGCCCGGATTTTGGGCCAGCCATTCCGCCACGTAACGCTCGTATTCCACACCTTCGGTGATGGTCATTTCGTCGAGGAGGGCGCGGCGCAGGCCGTAGGCGAGCCCGGCGATAAGGAAGGTATGGCGGACGCCGGGGGTGAGATTTTCACGGTCGCGGAACAGAAACGGCGAGTAGAACCAGAGCGGGTTGGCGCCTTCGTTGCAGGTGGCGGACACTTCGCCTTCGGTTTCGTTTTGCCAGAGATACGTCTCGTTCACGGTCATATCGTTGGGCGCGCCTTCCAGCAGGGGATAGGTCGACACGGGACGGAGCTGTTCGCCCGCGTTCCCGTGGACGGTGACGCCCGCGCGGAATCCTGTTTCTACCGGCCAGGCCAGCACCATGGTTTCTTCCTTGGAGTCCTTGCGCTGCCAACAATCACGGGTCTTTCCTTCCTTCATCACCTGCATGACGACGGCGGGAACTTCCTTCTCGGGATCGTTCAAAAGGGTCAGCCAGGTTTTGCCAAGTCCTTCAAAATGGTTGCTCATGGGGCCTATCCTGATGGTTATGGTTGCTATCAGCGCTTTCTCGGGCGCCGTTTTTGTCTCAAGCGAAGAATCATACCCGTTTAGCCAGCATACGGCAAGATCGCAAAGCGCGCCGTTCCGGGGAGAATGTTTGATCTTTATTCTTTCGGCGGCGCTTGTGCGCCGCACAGTCGCATGATAACAGTGAGAACCCAAACAAGGCGGGAATTCCCCCGCCGTGTCGTGTCCGAGGCGGTTCGTTTTGTTACGTCTTTATGCTTGAGGAGAGTGCCGTGCGCGAAATTCATGTTTCAGCCATAACGGATACCGTCGCGGAGCTGGCCGTCGCCGCCTGCTGCCGCTTGCCGGATGTGATGTACCGGGCCATCGAGTCGTCTGTGGAAAGGGAGGCCTCGCCTTCCGGCAAGGACGTGTTGCGTCAGCTTTTGCTGAACGCCGACATCGCGGCTTCGGAGAACACGCCTATTTGTCAGGATACCGGCCTTGCCGTCGTGTTCGCCGAAGTCGGGCAGGATGTGCATGTCGTGGGCGGTTCGTTTGAAGAGGCCGTCAACGCCGGGGTCGCCAAAGGGTATACGGAAGGCTATCTGCGGAAATCCTCCGTGGCCGAGCCGCTGTTCGAGCGCAAGAACACCGGGGACAACACGCCCGCCGTGCTGCATGTGCGCCTTGTGCCCGGCGATCGCATCCGCCTGAAGCTGGCGCCCAAAGGGGCGGGCAGTGAAAACAAGAGCGCCCTCAAGATGCTCGTCCCCGCTGACGGCATTGAAGGCGTGAAGAAATTTGTGGTGGATACGGTGAAGGCCGCCGGTTCGAGCCCCTGTCCTCCGATGGTGGTCGGCGTGGGCATCGGCGGTACGCTTGAGCTGGCGGGCCTGTGCGCCAAACGCGCCGCCATGCGCGACGTGGACACCCGCAACCCCGATCCCCGGTATGCGGCCTTTGAGGAAGAGCTCCTCGGCCTCCTGAACGATCTCGGGACGGGCCCGCAGGGGCTCGGCGGGACGACCACGGCTTTCAAGGTCAACGTGGAGTTTTGCGCCACGCACATCGCCAGCCTCCCGGTGGCGGTGAACATCAATTGCCACGCTGCGCGCCACGCCGAGGCGGAACTGTAATCACTTCCAGTCCCCGCCTCAGGCGCGGGGGCAAACAGGAGATTTCCGTGTCCGAACCCATCCGTTTGACGACGCCCCTTACTCAAGACAAGGTGCGTTCACTGCATATCGGTGACAGAGTCCTCATTTCGGGGACCATTTACGCGGCCCGCGACGCCGCCCACAAGCGCATGGTGGAGACGCTGGACAGGGGAGAGCCCCTACCCGTGGATCTGCGCGATCAGATTGTTTATTATGTGGGGCCCTCTCCGGCCAAGCCGGGGCAGGCCATCGGTTCCGCCGGGCCGACGACCTCAGGCCGTATGGACGCCTACGCGCCGCGCCTGATGGAAAAGGGGCTTTCCGGCATGATCGGCAAAGGCAACCGTTCGCAGGCGGTCAAGGACGCCATGCAGCGTTACGGGACGGTCTATTTCGCGGCTACCGGCGGCGCCGGGGCGCTGCTGTCCCGCTGCATCCGTTCGTATACGGTGCTGGCCTATGCCGAGCTCGGCCCGGAAGCGCTGGCGGCGATGGAGGTCGTGGACTTCCCCGTCATCGTCGTGGGCGATGTCGAGGGCGGTGACTATTATATGGAAGGGCCCAAAGCCTACGCGAAGCGCTAACGAAGATATTTGAGGACAGAGAGGCATTGAGGAGGGGGAGGAGAAACTTTCTGCAGAAAGTTTCTCCTCCCCCTCCTCAAA
>ERZ836760.440-NODE-440-length-63398-cov-5.785406_pt1 | contig 63398 bp, 55 predicted proteins | sample MGYA00519941_ERZ836760 | MGnify/ENA primary metagenome ERZ836760 (study PRJEB31850, sample SAMEA3708807) | human gut metagenome | biome: human gut; feature: human-associated habitat; material: faeces | place: China | collected 2014 ... | reverse complement strand
TAGGGCAGGGACTGCCCGAATTAACGCCTGTGGAGATAGTAGGTTACGAGGTCTGGGAAGCAGGAAGCCCATTGGCTTTAGACAATGGGTAGTTCACAGATACAGTGCAATGGGAGGTAATCGTGTCAGCCTCAATATTACATTGTTCCAGAACGGTAATGGTCCGGTAAAACTCTCCGCAATTACATCCGGCGGAAGTCAGGCGATGTTATTTAAAATCAATACCTTTGGAGAATCAGCATTTCTGGATCGTCTGAGAGAAATTTTAGATTAAGAATAAGGAGGATTCTATGATTCTGTTTCATTTGCTTGAAATAATATTCCCTCTCATATTTTTATTAGTTTTGGGAATGTTTATATTTATGTTTGCAAGGGGAATACATACCTGGCATAACAATAATCATTCACCACGCTTAACCGTACCAGCAAAAATCGTTTCCAAACGTCAGAGTACGATGCATCACAGCCACCCAAATTCTGGCGATATATCAGGAGCACATGGGTATCACAGTACATCAAGTACCACCTATTTTATCACGTTTCAGGTTGAAAGTGGTGACAGAATGGAATTATCAATGTCTGGAACGGAGTATGGCATGCTTGCAGAGGGTGATGAGGGCAGACTGACCTTTCAGGGAACCAGATATCTTGCATTTGATAGGAATATTTAATATTGACTTCCCTTCTGATTTTCCGTATTATGAAAATACAAAATCCTTGTAAAATATACAAAGAAAAATACATAAAATATTTTGTAAGAAGAACTATTGGAGAACATCATGACAGAAGAAGAATATTTAAAAACTTACAATCCGAATAAGTATGAAAAGCCTTCTGTTACAACCGACATTCTGATTTTTACGGTCAATGAAAATCACGAATTGGAGCTTTTGTTAATTAAACGGGGAGGGCATCCATACAAAGGAAAATGGGCGATTCCCGGGGGATTTGTCAATATGACAGAATCCCTTGATGACGGAGCAAAAAGAGAGTTAAAAGAAGAAACCGGGCTGAGCGGAGACTACCATCTGGAACAGCTTTATACATTCGGAGGCGTTAACCGGGACCCAAGAATGCGCGTAATTTCTGTTGCTTACATGGCACTGATTCCTAAGGCAGCTCTCTTACCGCGGGCTGGAGATGATGCAGCAGAAGCCATGTTTTTTCGGGTAAGCATCAATGACCGGGAGCTTCAGCTTGCGGGAGAAAACAAAACGCTGCTGACTGCCAAAGATTTGGCCTTTGACCATGAAGAAATCATCTGTACTGCATGGAAACGTCTTGCTGGAAAACTGGACTATACTGATCTTGCTTTTGAGTTCTTGAACAACAAAAATGATTTTACCCTTGGAGAGCTGCGTGGAATCTACGAATGCATCAAAGGACAAACTATAGATGCAGGAAACTTTGCAAAAATGTTTAGAAGCAAATACTTAAATACTGGAATCGTATCTGTTATCACAGAAGAAAAAGAGAGTTCTTCAAAAACAGCCCCAAAGCACTATCATTATACAAGATAAGAGGAGGAACATGTTATGTCAAGAAAGTATCTCATTGTTGTGGATATGCAGGAAGATTTCGTGTATGGATCACTTGGAAGTCCAGAAGCCCGCGAGATTGTTCCGGCAGTTGTAGAAATGGTAAAAGGCTTTGGCGGAACGGTACTGTTTACAAAAGATACACACCAGAATAATTATCTGGATACGCAGGAAGGAAAGTTTCTGCCCGTACCACACTGTATCAATTTAACAAAAGGATGGGAACTCATTGAACCACTAAAAATCATACAGCAGGAGAAGCAATATCCAGTATATGTCAAAGGTACGTTTGGATGCACCAGCCTGGCCATGGATTTACAGGCAGAGCATAGCAAGCAGGAGATTGAATCCATTGAGTTAATCGGAGTTTGTACGGATATCTGTGTGGTATCCAATGCGCTGCTGTTAAAAGCATATCTGCCGGAGGTGCCTATCATCGTACATACAGGCTGCTGCGCAGGAGTTACCCCTCAAAAACACGAAGCAGCTTTAGAAACCATGAGAAGCTGTCAAATCACGGTCAAATAGGAAAACGGAGTTTACGAAAAAGCTTTGAAAGAGCAGACTGAAACTTTATAACAGGAGGATATTTTACGATGAGAAAGAATTTTGGAGCAAAACCATGGACTTATCCGCAGCCGGTATTGATGATTGCAGCCTATGGAGAGGATGGTACACCAAATGTGATGAATGCAGCCTGGGGAGGAATCAGCGACGACACACAGATCTCCATCTGTGTCAGCGCAGAACACAAAACCACAAAAAATATTCTGTCCAGAAAGGCCTTTACGGTCAGCATGGCAGAGGCTTCCTATGTAAAGGAATGTGACTATGTGGGAATTGTGTCTGGAAACGATGTGCCGGATAAATTCCAAAAAGTCGGCTTTCATGCAGAACCGTCTGAGTTTGTAGATGCTCCCATGATTAAGGAGCTTCACATGGCGCTGGAATGTAAACTGGTAAGCTACGATCCGGAAACCTGCAGGTTAGTGGGAGAAATCATCAATGTTAGTGCAGACGAGAGTATCATCGGAGAGGACGGAAAGATTGATCCGGAACGGCTGCAGCCCATCATCTTTGATCCGGTACACAATAAATATCGGGTCATCGGGGAAGTGGCAGGAAATGCATTCCGAGACGGATTAGCGCTGAAATAGCGGGAGCACAATTTATAAAATAATTGTTTTGATTTCAAATGGCTGAGAGCAGGCGATTCTGCTTTCAGCCATTTTTTGTTCCAGAAGCGCCCCGCCGCAGGCGGAGAAGCTCGCAAGCGAGCTTCTTTTTTATACCATAGCAATAAGAATGCTAACAACCTAGAATTTTTACTTTGCAGAAAAAAGGCTTACAGAGGTTTAACATTCCGTTAACAGAAGTATGGTATCAAAAAATAAAAAAGAGTCGTATACTGAAGAACGTGATGGAAAGAGAGGAATAAGAAACTATGAAAAATACGATTTATGTGAATCCTGGAAAGAAGAAAAGAATTTCGATTCTTCCCTATATTCTGATTCTTCCGGCTATGGCTCTGTTTATGATCTTTAACTTTTATCCGTTTTTAAAGGCAATTCTGTTGTCCTTTTCAATGACTAACAAACAAGGAGAGGTGACACAGTGGGTAGGACTGGCCAACTGGGTACGGGTTTTGACAAAAGACTCCTTTTGGGATGTCATTTGGATCACTCTGAAAATGGCAGGGATCAATCTGGTATTTACTTTTGCGATTGCATTGATCTTTGCCTTGCTTGCCACCAAAAAGGTTCGGTTTTCTAAATGGTATCAGACAATGTATGCACTTCCCATGGCTATCGCATCCTCACCGGCTGCTGCAATTTTTTTGTTTATTTTCCGGCAAAAAAATGGATTACTCAATAATTTGCTTGGAACTTCCATCAGCTGGACGACAAAGCTTCCTTATGCGTTTTGGGCTGTGTGTTCCATGACGATCTGGATGCATGTGGGTATTAGTTTTATCTTTCTGTTAGTTGGTTTCCGCAATGTGCCTGAGGAGGTACTGGAAAGTGCCTGGCTGGATGGTGCTGGTCCCTTGGCCCGAATTCGCCACATCCTGATTCCTATGGCTTCTCCTCAGCTGTTTTTTGTTCTTTTTCTGAATATTTCCAGTTCCTTCCGAAGTTTTGCCCAGATCCGCCTGCTAACGGGAGGCGGGCCAGCTAATGGAACGAAGAATCTGATTTATTATATCTATGAAAATGCCATGATCAACGGACGGTTTGAGACGGCATGTGTCCAGGCAGTAGTTCTGTTTATTCTGATCTTCAGTATAACGCAGATTCAATTTGCACTGGAGAAAAGGATGGTACATTATCAATGAATATGGCAAGAAAAAAACTAATAAAAGAAGCCCTGGCATTCGGGCTTCGTGCAGCCCTTGGAATTATCTTTATTTCCCCTTTGATCCTTGGTGTTTTGTTTTCCCTGCAGAGTGAATTGGAACTGGGAACGTATCCATTAAAGCTTTTTACGGATCATCCCACGCTGCAGAATTATCAACAGGTATTTCAAAAGGTTCCCATGTTTACATATCTGAAGAATACCGGAATTGTCTGTCTTATCTGCATTCTGGCGCAGATAATCATTTCCTGCCTGACAGCTTACGGATTTGTATTTTTTCGCTTTCCTGGAAAAAATCTTCTGTTTACATTAGTGCTGATGACAACCATGATTCCCGGTGAAGTAGTTGTCATCACCAATTACATGACAATCCAAAAATTGGATCTGATCAACACTTATGCGGGACTGGTGCTTCCATCACTGACCTCCGGTACTTCGATCTTTCTTATGCGGCAGTATTTTTTGACACTGCCCAAAGATTTCCGGGACGCGGCACGACTGGACGGATGCGGGGATCTGGGATTTTTGTTTCATATTGTATTTCCTCTTTCAATTCCCACGATCTCCTCTCTGGCTATTTATCAGTTCGTTCTGATCTATAATCAGTTTTTCTGGCCGCTTCTAGTGACTAATACAGACAGAATGAGGACTATTCAGATCGGTATTTCCCTTCTGGTTACAGGAGATATTGTAAATTATGGCCATATTCTGGCCGGAGCAGTAATTGCGATTCTGCCCTCCGCACTGATCTATATCATTGGACAGGATTATATGATTAAGGGAATGACAGCTGGCGGTGTTAAGGGCTGATTCCATAGAACAAAAGAAATTTTGAAAAGAGAGGTATAAAGGAATGAAACGCTATGATGCAGCAAGACGAAGCATGGCTCTGGGAATGGCAGTCATGATGGGAGTGGGAGGAATCACTGGTTGTGGACAAAAGGAGACCAAACCGGCAGCAGAGACTACAAAAGAAGTGACCGAAGTCTCGGAACAGACAGCTGCGGAGACAAAGACCGAAGCGCCTGAGCAGGCTGCTCCCGAGGAAGTTGTGTGGTGGACGTATTTTGGTGACGCCAACATTGGATATCTTCAGACAGTAATCGACAGATTTAATGAAAGCCAGTCAGAATACCATGTGACGATTGAATATCAGGGAAAGCAGGATGAAATGAATGCGAAGATCCAGTCTACCGCCCAGAAGGATCTTCCGGCTCTGTTTTCCGGCGCTGTGGAAAATGTAGCTATGTACGCAGAAGCAGATTACTGCAAACCCATTCAGGAATATCTGGATGCAGATACAGAAGGCTGGCCGGAGCTGGATCACACCTGGGATGCTATTCGCGGCGCTTACTGTGATACCCAGGGTAACCAGGTGGGCTATCCCATCGGTTACAGCTATCCCGGAATTTATTATAATGCCGATATGTTCCGTGAAGCAGGTATTGATCCGGCAGAAGTAAACAGCTTTCAGGATCTTTATGATGCATCCAAAAAGCTGGTAGACGGAGGATTTACTACCTATGGAATCGGCTTTCATCCCGATGGATTTTATTTCAATGCAGCATTGGGACGAGAAGGCATCAAGGCATATAACAATGATAACGGTCTTAATGGAGAGCGGATTACCCAGTGCCTGTACGAAACAGATGAAGCCGTTTACAATGCCGTATATTCCATGTTAGAGGTGTATCAGAAGCTTCATGCGGAAGAACTTTGCGTTCCTTACGGTTCTGATTATCAGGCAGAAATCATTCCTCAGATTGCATCTGGCGACTGTGCAATGATGATGGGTGTAGTTTCCATGACTACAAAGGTACTGGATTCCGTAAACGGAGCTTTTGAGGTTGGTATTCTTCCTATGGTATCTGCGACAGAGGAAGGGAAATGCACAGGTGAGCCGGCCGGCGGTACCGGAACCTTTATTGGAAACAATGGAAATGAGAAGCAGATGCAGGGAGCATATGAGTTTATTAAATATGCAAGTACCGGTGAATCAGCTGCACACTTTGCAGTAAAGACAGGATATCTTGCACCAAACCAGGAGGCCTATGACAGCGAAACCTATCAGACTTATGTAAAAGAAACCTTCCCGGCTGTTGCTTCTGTGTATGATTCTCTCGCAAAATCCGATGATTCTGCATTGAATCCCTATATTCCGATTTCCAATGAGATGAAAGCTGCAAATAAGTTTGCCATTGAAACTGCAGCTGCTGACAGCAAAGCAGATCTGAAGCAGGTAATTCATACAGCAGCGGAATCCATTCAGGAAGCTATTGACCTATATAACCAGTCTAATCCGGAATAGGGGGTTTGAAAATGAATAAAAAACGGCTTCTTGTATGTTCTGTAGATGCTATGGTCTGTGAGGATCTGGAGCTTTTAAAAGAGCTGCCGAATTTTCGGAAATATCTGGCAGGAGGCTGTGAAGTAACGGAGGGGATGCGTTCTGTATACCCCTCCGTTACTTATCCAGCCCATGTTTCGATGATTACTGGCTGTTATCCGGGAACTCACGGTTTGACCAGTAATTTTCGATTTTCCGTGAAACCAAAAGAGCAGAACTGGCTCTGGCATGGCGGATATCAGGTAGAGGATCTGTTTGCTGCAGCAAAAAAGGCCAGTTATACAACTGCTGCCATTTCCTGGCCGGCAACAGCGGGAAATCCTAATGTGGACTGGCTGATGGCAGAGTATTGGATGCCAAAGCCGGGGGACACTCTGCGAAGCAGCTTTTCGGATGCCGGATCTTCTGAGGAAATGCTGAAAATCATTGAAGCAAATCAGTGTTATCTTCCGGAAGGGTGGCAGCAGGGCGGCAAAGCGGCTTTTATGCAGTGGCCGGTAATTGATGATTTTAATATCCATGTAGCCTGCGATGTCCTGAGAGAGAAAAAACCAGATGTGTGCTTTGTCCATACAGGGACATTTGATACATATCGCCATCGCTATGGCCTGTTTGGTCCGTGGATGAAAGAGGCAGTGTACCGTCTGGATGGATATCTTGGCGCTTTGATGGAAGCCTGCCGTGCCGGCGGTTTTCTGGAACAGGTAAATCTGGTGCTGGTCAGTGATCATGGACAGCGGAGCATCAGCCGAAACTTGAATTTGAATGTGCTGTTTGCAGATCAGGGATGGATTCAGACGGGAGCGGAAGGGGAAATCCTGGATTGGCAGGCTGTCAGCTTTTCTAATGCCATGTCGTCTCTCATTTATCTGCGCTGTCCGGAAGATGAGCAGCTGCGGCAACAGGTTTATTCTCATCTGCTGCAATGGCAGGAGGAAGGCATCTACGGGATCGGAACTGTGTTTACTGCCAAAGAAGCGTGGGAACAGCATCATCTGAAAGGAAACTTTTCTTTTGTGGTAGAAAGTGACGGCTATACATCTTTTGGAGATCGGGCAGTACGCCCATTGGTGCAAGCCTTCGATGATTCCGATTACCGACTTGGCCGGGCGACTCACGGAGGTTTACCGGATTTCGGTCCCCAGCCGGTATTTGTGGCAAAGGGACCGGATTTTCAATGTTATCGCATGTTGCAACGACGCGACCTGATAGATGAGGCTCCTACCTATGCGCGTCTTTTGGGAATTACGCTAAAGCATTCAGAAGGAAAAGAAATGGAGGAATTTTTACGATGAAAATCTATCTGGTTCGCCATGGAGAAACTGACTGGAACCGGGAAGAACGGATTCAGGGTCAGGCAGATCTTCCCCTGAACAATCAGGGCATGGAGCAGGCACAGATTCTGTCCAAGCAACTGGCAGACGTTCCCTTTGAGGCAGTGTTTTGCTCTACGCTAAAGCGGGCAAGACAGACGGCCCGGATCATAAAAGGAGAGCGCCCGATTCCAATGGCAGAGGATGCGCGGCTGATGGAAATCAGTTTCGGCCGCTATGAAGGAAGAAAAATTGAGGCTATCTTAAACACACCAGAAGATCCGATTTATCATTTTTTCCAGGAGCCGGACCGGTATACACCGCCGGAGACAGCAGAATCCTTTCAGGATGTGGAAAAACGGGTAAAGGAGTTTTTTACACAGGTAATTCTGCCTTTAGAAGGCCAATATGAGACAATTCTGATAGTAGCTCACGGTGCAGTCAACCGTTTGCTTGTCAATCCATTTCTGGGGATTTCCCTTCACAAATTCTGGAGCTCTGCTATGGAAAATTGCTCCATGTTTATTCTGGAGATCGTAGATGGACAGCTCCACCTGGAGCGGGAGGTGCAGAAATGAAGCTATATCTTTCCAGTTATTGTATTGGTCCACGAGATTATTCATGGCTTCTGGATTGTGTGGCCGGATTTGAGAAACCAATCGGAGTAGAATTTGCAGTCGGCTTCCCTGGAAAAAATCCGGATCCTCCTTTTCTGGCTCAGGAATCTGCATTTTCTGGTGTACCGATACTTCTTCATGCGCCATATGCGGAATTCTGTACCGAGCCGGGAAGCAAAGAGGAACTGGAGGCAGAACAAGAATTTCAAAAGACCTGTCAGCTGTATCAGCAATTTCATGCTGCTTCCGTAGTATTTCATACCCATGAGGGTCCTGTTCCGGACGAACAGCGATTGGCCCGCCAGAAACGGTCCGCACAGGTATTATCCTTTTGGGCACCGCTTCTGAGGGAACGAAATATGCGGGGAACTGTGGAAAATGTAGGGTATCCTGCCAGGAAAAATGTGCTGTTTTCTCAGGAAGAATTTATCGCGCTGTTCGAAATACTTCCACCAGAGTGGGGATGTCTTATTGATACCGGCCACGCACTGCTAAATCATTGGGATTTGCCGGAAGTAATCCAGAAACTGGGAAGCCGAATTCACGGTTATCATCTGAATCAGAATGACGGAGTCCATGACAGCCATCTGTCTTATTATGCACCAGAAGGAATAATCTCAAAAAAAGAAGCGGATCAAATTATTCAGGCAGCAGCATTCTATAGCCCGAATGCGAATCTGATTCTGGAATACGGCCCCTACGAATGGATCTGCAAAGAAGGAATTTACGAGGATTTCCGGAAAATCTGCCAGGCGGCAGGTTGTTAGGCTCGCCATTGATGGGAAAATGGATTTAGGAGCAGAAAGTTTGCAAGGTCTTTCATACGCAGTTGACAGCATCCGTATCTCCTGTGTTATAATCAAAAAATAAAAAACAAAATCATACAGAGGTGGATACATGAATCGTATAAATAAAGCGAATTTGATTTTGGCAGAAAATCTTGTTGAGGATATCATGGATAAATTTGAGGCCTGCGGCATTGCGGCAGCCATCATCGATGGTGACGGAAATACTGTATTTGAAAAATTCTGGGGTGTCAGGGATAAAGAATCCGGTAAAGAGATGAACGGAGATACGATTTTCGGAATTGCTTCTGTAACAAAGTCCTTTACCTGTCTCGCAATTATGCAGATGGAGGAGAGAGGGATCCTCGATCTTGACGATCCGGTCAGCAAATATATTCCTGAATTTACTAACAAAAACCAGGACAAGATTACCATTCGTCATCTTATGAGTCATGCAGCAGGCTTTTTCCCGCTTCCCAGAATTTTAGTTAATCAGGTTGCCGAGGCTCTGGGACTGGATGAATCCGTGACAGGTGATTTTGCCTATCATGATGGATTGGCCCAGGAGGGGATTCGTCTGATCGCTAAACGGCTGGATGAACAGACAAAGGAGAATGGATTAAACGGAAAACCAGGAGAATATCTAAGTTATTGTAATGATGGCTTTTGCCTTTTATCCGACATTATTCGGAGATATGGCGGAGAGCCGTCCTTTGCTGACTATCTCATTAAGAATATTCTAAAGCCTCTTCATATGGATAGAAGCTTTTGCGATTTTCTCCGTCCCAGCCTCGATGAAAATGCTGCCACGCTTTATAAAAAAATCGACGGAAGCATGGTTGGCCATAGAAATTACCATGATAACGCATTGGTTTTAAATGGAAGCGGTGCAATGAAATCTACCTTAAATGATTTGAAAAAATACCTTCAGATGTACCTGAACCTCGGTCGTACAGCAGATGGAACCAGAATCTTAAGCCAGTACCGTGTGCGTGAAATGTGCAAGCCTCGTCAGCCCTATAACGGAAACGGCTATTATGGATATGGGGTATCCATGAAAAATATGGATGACTTGACAATCATCGAACACGGAGGCTCACTTACAGGTGTTTCCTCCCATATTGCATGGTCCTATGAAGCTGATGCAGCAGTAATTGTGCTGTGCAATACATCTGGTGTTCCGGTCAGCCTAATCTCTGATGGACTGATGAAGGTCTATAACGGAAAAAGTCCTGTTGAAAAAAGAGATTCCTGGCAAGAAACACCCTGGAGTGAGGAGACCAGGCATTCTGCAGCAGGCACTTATGTTTCCGGCGAAGGAATCACAGTAAAACTATATTTGAAAGAAGACGGTTCTATCGGACTAACAGAAGATGAAAAAGAAAAACCATTGATTACAGTCAGTCCATATACTGCCATTGTGCGCAACCCCTATTCCGATCTCTTTCTTCGTCTGATTAGCGATGAGGAGAGGGGAATTTTTGCAATAGCATATGGAAGCCGTATGATTCCCAGGCGCCGGTAAGCAATTAGGACACTGATTTCAACTTTCCCATGGAAACACATGGGAAGGTTGAATAAATTCTTATAAAAGCCTTTTTGCAAAGGTATCAAGCAAACGGATTGTCTCGTCGATATCTTCTTTCTTTGCTTCCGGGTGGAGCGTGCACATGCGTAAAACAGTTTTTCCATTTAAAACAGTAGTAAATACAGCGGCATATCCGCTTTCCAGAATTTCTTTTGATATTTTTTCATTGAAAAGATTTAATTCATTTTCTGAAAATCCCTTTGGTGCATAACGGAAATTCAGCATGGCAAGCTGAGCAGGAGAGATGATTTCCCAATCCGGAAGCACGCGCAGCGCTTCCTCTGCCCAATTTGCCAACTGAAATCCGTGCTCAATTGCGCTGCCTATTAAGTCAGTTCCTAAAATCTGCAGAGTAAGCCATAGCTTTAAACCTCTCGCAGGCCTTGTAAGTTCCATTCCAATATCCCAGGTATTCAGATTTTCAGAATCACCTTCAACATCTTTTAGATATTCAGGACTTACATGAAAGCTGTGAAATAAATGCTGCACATTTTTTGCAAGAACCATGGCACATCCATAAGTCTGATAAAGCCACTTGTGAGCATCCCAGCTAATACTGTCTGCCAGCTGTGTGCCGTCAAGAAGATGCTTATATTTGGGACTCAGCAAAACAGATGCGCCATAAGCTCCGTCAATATGGAACCACATGTTGTACTTTCCTGAAATTTCTGATAATGTTTTAAACGGATCAATACTTCCTGTATTTGTAGTTCCGGCAGTTCCAATGATAACAAACGGAATCAGTCCGTCCTTTTTATCTTTTAAAATCTGTTCTTCCAAAAGCTCTGTATTGATAGTAAAGTCACTCCGGGAGGGAATGATTCGAATACGGGTATTTGGAATTCCGATAATGCGAAGTCCCTTTGCAACAGAGCTGTGTGTCTGATCGGAAATATAAGCAACTCCAAGATGCAGCGTCTGATCATCTAATTTATTATCTCTGGCCGCCGTGAGGGCAGTAATATTTGCCATAGAACCACCGCTTACAAATACGCCGCCTGACTGTTTGCCAAAACCAGCCTGTTCGCAAAGCCATTTTAATAATTTTTGTTCAATACAATTTACCATTGGCGCAAGCTTACTTCCGCCTGCGTGGATATTATAGGCAGAAGTCATAATATCTCCCAGCCAGGAAATTGAAGATGCGGGACCAGGAACGAATCCAAAGAAACGGGGATGGTTGGAGTCACCGCGATACTGGTAGACTTCTTTCATCATTTCTTCCACAACCTCCTTGGCAGGACGTCCATCCCGGGAAATCTCCAGAGCTTTGACCTTTTCCATCTGCCCGTCCGGCATATTCCAGATTACCTGCTGTGTATGGATATTGTGTTTATCAAGACAGAAATTGTGAACAAAATGCTTAATTTCTGTTTCCAGCTGAGAACTGTTTAAAATGTTTTCACTATTTAGCATATCTTAGATCCTTTCTTCAGTCCGTCTATTGATGTTTTTGCAGTAGTAGTGTACACTAAAAACATCTATTTGTTAAATTTATAAATATCATAATATATATGAAAATAATTGATAATGGAGACTTTATGGAAATTCGTAACATCACTACTTTTTTAAAAGTAGCAGCAACTCAGAATTTTTCAAAAGCAGCAGAACAGTTAGGCTATTCTCAATCAGCTGTAACCATACAGATTCAGCAATTAGAAAGAGAGCTGCAGACACAATTATTTGAGCGTATCGGAAAACGAGTCTATCTGACAGAAAGTGGTCAGGAATTTGTATCCTATGCAAATCAGGTTATGAATGCCGTGGAACAGGCAGCAGCATTTTCTGGTGAAAAAAATGCCGTAAAAGGAAAGCTTCGAATAGGAGGAGTAGAATCTGTCTGTACTACATTGATTCCGGAACTAATCCTTGAATTACATGAAAAGTTTCCGGAAATTGAGCTGATTATCCGTTCCGGAACAACAGATGAATTGATAGAGCTGGCCAAAAGAAATGAGCTTGATTTTGTTTTTACCCTGGATAAAAAATTCAATCATCCGGAATGGGTTTGTGCTTCACAGACAGTAGAGGAAATTATTTTTGTAGCACCAAAAGATCAGAAACGTTCCGAAGTACCAATTGAAGAACTGGTGCAAAAACAATTTATTTTGACAGAGCGCGGAGCTGCTTATCAATACGAACTGGAACGTTTGCTTGCAGAACAGGAACTTCGGATTGAGCCGATTCTGGAAATTGGAAATACCGAAACCATTATCAAATTAGTAAAAAGAGGAATAGGCTTTTCTTTTTTACCGAAATATACGGTAAGCTATGAATTAGAAACAGGACAACTGGTTCAAATTCAAACAAATTTGCCGGTTGTAACGATGTATTGTCAATTGCTTTATCATAAAAATAAATGGTTAACACCACAGATGAAAACATTGATTCAACTGGCAAGAAAATTGGAGTAGAAAAGCACAGATAAAAAGAATTTAAAAGCATTAAATGGAAAAGGATAGTCCTGTGTTTTCCTATTTTCAAAACGGAGAGGAAATCACGGAAGAAGAATATAACACCAGCCTCAAAAATTATGAAGTGCCTCTTACATCTGCAATTAATTGGATAAAGATTTGATCATTCTCCTTGATGATTTGCATATTTTCGGTTGGCTGCAAAAGACAGAAAAAGGGGAAATTTGTGCGAGAAATAAAACCGTGACAGTCCATCTGCGGTCTGTCACGGTTCTTTCTGTCGTTATAGTTTCTTTACCCGCTTCATAGCTGCCTGTACCATACCGGTTAATGCAAACAATGCCAGGGCATTGGGGATAACCATCAGGTTATTAAACATATCAGACAGCTCCCATACCAGGTCATTGGAAGCCAGGGTGCCCAGGAAAATAAAGAACAGGGCAAGAATAGTATATACCTTTGTAGCCTTTTCGCCGAAAAGATAGGCAACATTGATCTTTCCAAAAAGATTCCATCCAAGAATGGTAGAAAAGGCAAAGAAGAACAGGGTAATTGCAATAAACACAGCGCCAAACTGCTCTCCGAAAACCAGTCCGAAAGCAGTCTGAGTCAGGTTTGTTTTATTAACCACTTCTGTAACTGCGCCGGTATAGCCGTTTGCAAGAATTCCGTCACTGGTATATAAGGTAGAAATAACTACCAGGGCATTTAAGGTAAGAACAACGAAGGTATCAATGAAAACACCAATCATTGCCACACAGCCCTGCTCGTGGGGGGATTTTACATTTGCCAGCGCATGCGCATGGGGAGTGGAACCCATACCGGCTTCATTGGAGAATAAGCCACGCTTTGCGCCCTGCGTCAGCGCAATTTTCAGTGCTGCACCAACAGAGCCGCCAATAATAGCCTGAGGCTGGAAGGCATACTGGAAAATCATTCCAAAGGTTGCAGGAATGTATTTTATTCTGGCTGCTAAGAGAACCAGACTTCCAACTAAAAACAGAGCAGCCATAATGGGAACCAGTTTTTCTGTAACCGCTGCAAGACGTTTGATTCCCCCCAGGAAAATAAAGCCACAGATGACAACAAGAACCAGGCCTACAACCCAGGATGGAATGCCAAAAGCTGTCTGGCAGGTCGATCCAATGGAGTTAGACTGTACCATGCAGCCAAAAAAGCCCAATGCCAGGGTAATTGCAACTGCGAAAAAGCCAGCCAGAAATTTTCCCAGAGAGCCCTTAAAGGCAGTTGTTATGTAATAAACAGGACCGCCGTGGATATTGCCGTCTTTATCAATGATACGTGTTTCCTGAGCAAGAGTGGCCTCTGCATAAATCGTAGCCATACCAAAGAATGCAATCACCCACATCCAAAAAATAGCGCCAGGGCCTCCGGTCAGAATTGCACCAGATGCGCCGACAATATTACCGGTTCCTACCTGAGCAGCAATGGCTGTAGCCAGCGCCTGGAAAGAGCTCATACCAGATTCATGCTTTTTGCCATTCAGCGTCAGATTGCCAAATACGTGACGCATTCCTTCGCCAAAGCATCGAACCTGGATAAACCGGGTCTTGATGGAGTAGCACAGTCCGACTGCAATCAGCATAATGAACAGAATGTAATCGGAAAGGTAGCTGTTGATTGTTTGTACGATGGGTAACAGTGTTTCAGACATTTTTTCTTCTCCTCACATACATAAAAATAGAGCAGCTGATATTCGCTGCTCTGAAAAAACATGTAAATTGAGAAAAGGCAGTACGAAGAACCCTATTATAAAAGGATTCTCGCCTCTGTCTCCTTTACCTGAGAGATTCAGTCCGTCAGGACCTTACACCTTCGGTACTCAATTAAGAGTTTTTCCAGAGTATTCTCCACTTCCAGTTTCCGTATATCCAGATTCAAGAAGTTTCATCGAATGCTTCTACAGAATATCACACAGAAAAGCATTTGTCAATGAGTGGCGGACATTGTTTTTTTAACAAATAAAAATGCATGACCCTGAGAAGGTAATATTTATTATTTCTGCAATACATTGATTCCGTGAAACCTCAGAAAATTTCTTGCTGCCCGTGACAGCGGATAATCTATGTTTACAATAAATGCGCTTGTGATAAACAGATTCTCATCTGATAAATGCTTTACTGACAGATCAGAAATATGCTCTAAGTTGTTTTTTGTCAATGATGCAAGTGCAATCGTATCAAACGATCTTGCCCATTCAATGGCAGTCGCATTGGACGAGGTGATAATTGAAATATTCGGCGACAGCAGATGGTGACGGAAGGAGGAACGAACCAAATCCAGGCAGTCAAACGGAACTGCTAATGGATAATCAACCAGTCTGGAAATTTCCAGAACATCGCCTGCATTCACCAGTGGGTGATCCAGTGAGCAGAGTGCTACGATTTCTTCCTTCTCATATGGATAGACTGCCAGCGAGGCATGACGTGGAAGATTGGAACGGATTAACCCAATTTCAGTAACATGGTTCAGCACATTGGGGATAGCAAAATCACTGGGGATTTCGTAAAAATCAAAGTTAACATTGGGATACGCAGCCCGGAAATCATCGAACAGATGGTGGAGGAAAAAAGCAGAATTTCCTGCAGGTATAGAAAGCTTTAAATGTTCGGAAAAGACTGTGTTTTTATTATGGATCTCATTGTGAAGTTTTTCCTCCGCCCTGCAGATTTCCTTGGCATACAGATAAAAAGTCCGCCCTGCATCTGTCAGTTCCAGCTTGTGGCGGTTTCGAATCAGCAGCTTTGTACCGTAATAGCTTTCTATGTTTTTTAGTTGATTACTCAAGGATGGCTGGGCAATCAGCAACTGATTGGATGCAGCTAAAATGCTTCCGCATTCTACAATGGTAACAAAATTCCGATAAGATTCTAATGTCATGAGATACCCCCATAATATAATAATATTATTATATAAAGTATTTAAAAATAATAGTATTATTATATAAAAAAGTGTGCTAAAATGCAAATTGTTTTTAAGTATACTTATAAAAAACAAGATATTTATAAGAAAAATTAATTAACAAAAATAAGGAGAATAAAAAATTACGATGAGTACCTTACTGACAGATTTACTTGCCGTATTTGGTGTTGTTTTGAATGCACTTCCCCAGGGACTTTTGGCGCTTTCTTTTGGATTTGCCGCAGTTCCGACGGCCATGGCATTTTTTATCGGAGCGCTGGGAAATGTAATTACGGGAAATGTAGCGCCGATCTCTTTTCAGGCAGAAACCATAACCTATGCGGGAACCAGCGGAAGAGATCGTTCTGAACGGTGTACCATGATCTTTATTGGAGCAGCAATTCTTACGATTGTAGGCGCATGCGGAATGCTGACAAAAATTGTAGATTTTATTGGAAATGATATTGCAAACGGTATGATGGCTGGTGTTGGTCTGATTCTGACCAACGCGGCTGTCGGTATGATGAAAGAAGACCGAATTGCCGGTGGAGTATCTCTGGCAGCAGCAGTAATTACTTATCTTTTGACCAGCTCCAGCGCCAATACTCTCGTTTACACTATCGTTGTTTCTGTAACAGTTTCCAGTATTGTATCAGCGGCTGTGAATAAAGAGAAGAAAAATATCGTGATCGTGGATGACAAATTTCATCGTCAGAAATTCACACTTAACGGAAGAGTCATTCTCGGCGCGCTTGGTATGGTATGCTTAAACATTGGATCCAATATTTCCTTCGGAGCAATTACTGCCAGCATGGCAGGAGCAGATTCCTTTAATGTCGATCACCTGACCTTGATTTCTTCCCTTGCCGATATGGGATCCTCCTTCTTTGGCGGCGCACCGGTTGAGTCAATTATCTCAGCTACTGCAAATGCACCGCATCCAGTATGGGCCGGTGTAGCAATGATGGTTGTGGTAGGTGTGATTCTTTTAAGCGGCCTGCTTCCAAAAATCGGAAATTACGTTCCCTCCTCATCCATCGCCGGTTTCCTTCTTGTATTGGGACTGTTTAAGACATTTGTTCTTGACGCACCGGCAGCACTGGCTGTAAATCCGGCAGTCGGCGGAACTGCACTTGTTGTAACAGCAATCTCTAATCCTTTTCTTGGAATGCTTGCCGGAATCGCAGCCAGAAGCCTTGGACTGTAAAATAGGCTTTGTGAAAATAATAATATAAATAAATATGATAAGGAAAACATGTGCAGAATGGAGAAAAGAACGATGAAAAACTATGAATTAACGCTTTGTGGTGTAAAGCGCATACTCCCGTTTGTTGATTTGGAAAATGATCTGGCATTTGCCAGTTTTGTAATTATGGGAGATACAGAGCTTATTACAGCCTGTGCACCTGAACTCGCAAATAAAATCAGTGATGCAGATGTTATCATCACAGCAGAAGCAAAGGGAATTGCTCTGGCTTATGAGATCAGTAAAATCCTTGGAAAGAATGAGTTTATTGTGGCAAGAAAGAGTATAAAATCCTATATGAGCGGTGTGGTTTCTGTCTCCGTACATTCCATCACAACATCTGGAGAACAGCACTTATATCTGGATGGCCATGATGCAGAAAAACTTCGCGGCAAAAAGGTCTGCATCCTTGATGATGTGATTTCTACCGGAGAATCTCTCTATGCACTGGAAGCTCTGGTTGAAAGCGCAGGAGGAATTGTCACGAAAAAAGCTGCTATACTTGCAGAAGGAAATGCGGCAAAAAGAGAGGATATTATCTTTCTTCAGGAGCTTCCTCTGTTCCGGAAATGCAAGAATGGAAGCTATGAGATTCAAAAAGCAGAAGTGTAAAGACAAAAGTCAAAAAAAGATGTGCCTTAATACATTTCTGCGCTGGAGCACGGCTGCGTCAGCAGCCTTTTTCCTCTGGCGTACACAGCGTATTCCCGCGAAGCTGATATAAAAAAGCGTTCTCTTCCAAAATGATCTTAAATAACTCCTTCTTTCTTAATATCTGCATTGGTGAATACATAGACCTTCTTAAACTGCATGTTCAGCATAATACCTGCCTCTATTCTGGAAATATCAACAAATATGACTCTTTCTTCTCTTTGTATTGACATACCTATTTGCATATGATATGATAGCAATACAAACACATGTTCGATTCGCAAGATTGCAATACCAAACGCACAATAGGTTTTAAATTAACTGATCATACGCATTCTCAAATCATACACATCTATAACAAAATCATTATGGAGGAAAAACAGTCATTATGAATCTTATAGATTTAAAAGCGCAAATTGAAAACTATATACCTTATAACGAGCAGGAGCAACAGGATAAAGAAGAAATTTTACGACACCTTTCACAGTCAGATTCTATTTTAACAAGGGATAACAGGAATGCACATATTACTGTTGCAGCGTGGATTACAGACAAGAAACGTCAGAAGGTTTTGATGGCATATCACAACATATATCACTCCTGGGCCTGGCTTGGCGGTCATGCAGACGGAAATCCAGACTTAAAAGAGGTTGTACGAAAAGAAATTGCAGAAGAAAGCGGTTTAAATTCTGTCAGCTTTGTATCTGACAATATTTTTTCTTTGGAAATTTTAACGGTAGCAGGGCATGAAAAAAACAACAAATATGTATCCTCTCATCTGCATCTGAATCTTACCTATTTGTTAGACGCAGATACAAAGCATCCTATTAGAATTAAAGCAGATGAAAACAGCCAGATTGCCTGGATTGATGTAAATGAAATAAGCCAGAAATCCAATGAAAAATGGTTTGTGGAACGTATTTATTCCAAACTGTGTAAAAAAGTAGAAGAGTTGCAGCAGTAGCCTGTTAAAAGTATAAAACCAGCAGTATCTATTTTAAGGAGGCATTGAAGTTTGAAGGAGCGTATCTACATTGCGTTTGATCTGAAAAGCTTTTATGCTTCCGTTGAGTGCCGGGAGCGCGGACTAGATCCCATGGATACAAATCTTGTTGTTGCAGATGAAATCCGGACAGACAAAACCATTTGTCTTGCTGTTACCCCACCTTTGAAAAGCTGTGGCATTTCAGGTCGCGGACGCTTATTTGAAGTAAAGCAGCGGGTCATAGAAGTCAATTCCGAACGGCGTTACCGTGCACCACAGCATAAGCTGTCCGGATCCTCTTACCTTTTTTCCGAGCTACAGGCCAATCCCTCCCTTGCGATTGATTTTATTATTGCACCGCCACGAATGGCATGCTACATGGAATACAGTACCCGGATTTATACCATTTACATGAAGTATGCTGCACCAGAAGATATTGTTGTGTATTCCATTGACGAGGTATTTATAGATGTAACCGATTATCTTGATGCCTTCCAGCTTTCCCCTCATATGCTCGCCATGAAGATCATTCAGGACATTCTATCTGAAACCGGAATTACAGCAACCGCTGGGATTGGGACGAATCTTTTCCTTTGCAAGGTTGCAATGGACATTGTGGCAAAGCATATTCCGCCAGATAAAAATGGAGTACGTATTGCAGAACTGAATGAGATGAGCTACCGCCAGATGCTTTGGTCTCATCAGCCCCTTACGGATTTCTGGCGTGTAGGACATGGCTATGCCAGAAAACTAAAGGAACATGGTATGTTTACTATGGGAGATGTGGCCTTATGTTCTGTCGCCCATGAGGAGCTTTTGTACACGCTCTTCGGAAAAAATGCAGAGTTGCTGATTGATCATGCCTGGGGCTGGGAACCGTGCACCATCAAAGATATTAAGGCCTATCGTCCAACCAGCCAAAGTCTGGGAAGCAGTCAGGTTCTTCCTTGTCCTTATTCCGCAGAAAAAGCAAGACTTGTTCTTCGGGAAATGGTCGATCAGCTTGTTCTGGATTTAGCTGACAAAAAGCTCATCACGGATCAGCTTGTTCTTACCGTAGGATACGATATTGAAAATTTGGCGGTTCCAGAGCGATGCAGCAATTACCAGGGACCAGTCGTCCTGGATTCTTACGGACGCCAAATTCCCAGACACGCCCACGGAACGGCCAGCCTTAGCTGCCATACAGCTTCTTCAAAAGAGTTGATTCGTGCAGCATCTGACCTTTTTGACCGCATTGTTAATCCCATTCTTCTTATCCGCCGTCTCTCCATTACTGCGAATCATACAGTACCGGAACGTTCTGTCTCCACCCCCATTCTCTATGAGCAGATGAATCTTTTTACCGATTATGCTGCCCTTGAAAAAAGGCGTAAGAAAAAACAGGCTGAACTGGAACGAGACAAAAAGCTGCAGCAAGCAATATTGACTATTAAAAAGAAATACGGACGGAATGCTATTTTGAGAGGAATGAGTTTGGAGGAGGGCGCTACAGCTAGGGAACGAAATAAACAGATTGGCGGCCATAAGGCCTAGCATCCATTAATTCATCTGAAAAAGGAAGGTTTATATGTACGAGGATATTCTTTATCTGCCCCACCACACATCTCCGTCAAGACCCCCTATGCCGATGTCTGACCGGGCTGCCCAGTTTTCCCCTTTTGCTGCTCTGACCGGCTATGAAGCAGCTGTGAAAGAGGCCGCCCGCCTGACAGAGCAGAGGATTGAACTGGATGAAAATGAAAAAGCAATTCTTGATGCCAAGCTGTCGCTGCTTCAGAAAAACCTCAGTCTGTCCCCAGAAGTAACTCTTACCTATTTCCAGCCCGATAAGCAAAAAACCGGAGGCACCTATCGTTCTGTAACCGGAAAGGTACAAAAAATTGACACCAGTAACAAATGCCTGATTCTCGAAAATGGAAAGAGAATCTCTGCATCTGATATCCTGAAAATTGAGTTTTGATTCTGCTGCTTTTTCATCTGAAATCATCTGTTTTCTATTGTTTTTATTTTTTAACTATTCCGAAAATATGTTGTTTTAATTGAGAATTTTCTATTAATATGGTATAATGTAGATGCTCGAAAGGAGGTTTTTTTATGAAAAAACAAATCATTACCATTAGTCGGGAATATGGCAGCGGCGGACGCCAGATTGGGCTTTTGACAGCAGAACGTCTGGGTATGAAGTTTTATGACAAGGCCTTGATTGAGGCAGCATCCAGGGAAATTGGATTTCCAGAGGATATGATTGCAGATCATGATCAAAAGCTGACAAACAGCCTGCTTTATAATTTTGCCCTTGGGACCCTCCGCGGAGCAGCCTTTCCGAATGAACTGGAAAGCAAATACCTTCCTCTGACAGAACAGGTTTTCCGGGTACAGAAACAAACGATTGAAGAGGCCGCCAAACAGGGACCTGCTGTATTTATTGGACGGTGTGCCGATGCTATTCTCCAGGATCGCGATGATGTCCTGCGTGTTTTTGTATATGCAGACATAGAAAAGAGAAAACAGAGAGCCATTGAAGAATATGGCGAGATGGAAGAGTGTATTAGCCGCTTTATCCGGGAAAACGATAAAAGGCGACGGATTCATTATGAAAACTATACCGATCAAAGATGGGGGGATAGGGAAAACTACGATTTGATGTTAAACAGCGGATTCCTTGGCATTGACAAATGCGTGGATTTAATTTGTGAGGCAGCAAAATAATCCGATACCACAGACATTATCTGGTGGTTATTGTATAGCCGCCACATGGAGGAGTATTTACTTATGAAAAAGCATAAAAAACTTACAGCACAATTTACGGTCATTATGGCTTTCTCATTTATCCTATCTGGCTGCAGTTCAAAAAATGCGGAGGAGTCCTCCACGGCTGTCGAAATTACAGAAGAAGAGGAAACGTCTGTAGAAAATAAGTCTCCGGCAGAAGACGATACATCTGTCGGGTCTAACGAAAAAAGCCCGGATACCACAACATCTGATGATAAGCCGGAAAACAGCTCCCAAAACGAGGTTCTTGATATTTTAATCGAAAATCATATGCAATATGGGTATATGACTTCCGGCGAGCGTTCTATGGCTATAACGACCGATTATGACAGTCCGTTGCTGGACACCAAATACTCCCTCACCTATCCAGAACTTTATGATGCTCTTTTCAGAGAAGCACAGCATGATGCCTCACTTGCATCTGAAAACATGACAAGCTTTGAAGATTCTGCGAAGGAATTCCTTACAGATAACATAACTTCTGCAGAACGTCTTTTCGATGAAAAGCGAATATCTATCATAAGAGCTGACTCAAAACTGCTCAGCTTCAGGGAAGATGTGTCCTGGTTTGGAGGCGGAGCACATGGAAACTATGGCACAACGGGAAAAAACTATGATACGGTTTCTGGCAGGAAACTTTCTCTTAACGACGTGATTGCAGATAAAGAACAGTTCATAGAGGCCGTGAAAAATCAACTCAATGAGAATTACAACGTAAAACAGGGATATTCTCTGAATATTGACTATGGAGAACAGCTCCTACGAGATTCCTTTCACTTCGATACCGATTCCGAAGAGGTGGAATGGACCCTTTGTTATACCCAGATTTCGGTATATTTTTCACCTTACACACTGGGTTCCTACGCAGAGGGAGCACAAACCGTTGTACTTTCCTTTGACCAGTATCCTGAACTGATAAAACCTGAATATACAGAAAATCTTCCAGACGCCTATATTTACAAGCTGACCCCCTATGAAAATACTATTTTTGAAGATTTAGACAGCGATGGCAACTCTGAAAAACTAGATATCAATATCACTTATACCGGACGGGAAGATGAATATCCAGAAGAATATACCCTGACAATACAGTCTGGCAGCATGGAGTGTAATTTCAATTTTCGAAGCTATGGCAACTGTGAACCGTTTTTTGTAAAAAATACAGACGGAAGCTGTTATCTGTATCTGTTCACCAGCCATGAGAATGATTACAGCGTTTTACTGATATATAAAATAACAAATTCCAATGTTACCCCTGCCTCTTTAGATAATTTCGCCCCGTTCTGTCTGGAACAGAATTATGAAGAGCTGGAAACCAATCTGGAGAATTCCTATCGTTCGGCTTACAGAACACTCAATTACACCCTTACAAATCCGGAGCATATGATGCTGTCGTCCCGCCTGAGTACACTCAGTACCTGTTTTGGATACAAGGATTATCACGCAAATGTAACAGGAGCACCTCAGTCAGAACAGGATTTTCTCATATCCGATCCTCTGCGCTTTCAGTTAAAACAGGATTTTGAGCTGGAGCTTTGCGGAAAGGACGAAAAGCCGTCCGGCAAAAATCAGATCGTTTCAAAGGGTGCCGTCCTGTATCCCTATGCTACAGACGGAATCAGCTATCTGCTGTTTAAGGATGCAGATGGAACTCTTTTCTATGCAGAGATTGAGGTAAACCAATATCCTCAGCTTATAAATGGTGTTATTGCAGAGGATGTATTTGACGGTATAAGATATGCTGGATGAGTGGAATACTGATCAGCTTCCTGACGGAAGCTTGATGAGCCAAAGCGTTCTAAAAAAGTAAATCAAATAAAAAGCATCATTCACAGAGGCGGTATTTTTTGATACCCCTCTGTTTTTATGTCACAGGAAATTTCTATGACAGGAAAGCACTCCAAAGAAATCTCCCTGCGGAAAAGAAAAACACGCCCGTCTTTTGTGCATATTACATATTATCTGCTATGAAAAACGAATAATTGCACCATTATTAATAACGCATCAATAAAATAAAGCAATTTAAAACAAAATAATATACAAATCTTTGTTGTTTTATTCATGTATTTGATACAAAATAACGGTTAAAAATGTCGGAATAATGAATAAAAAGTAAAAAATAAAAAATTCACCCTTCCGGCAATAAAGAAAAGTAAAAAGATCCAAAACACAAAAAAAGGCCCTCTTGTTATAATAAAGACAACAAAACAAGTGCAGAATGGCTGCAGAATTTTAAGGAGGAACGTGATTATGAAGTTGAAAAAAGGAGTAGCTCTTTTACTGGCGTCAGCAGCAATGGTATCCCTTGCAGGATGCGGAGGAAATTCTGGTGGAAGTGGAAGCAATGCTTCAAATGCAGCAGGGGGAAGCAGTGAGCTCCCGACTCTGCGTGTAGCAGCAATGCCAACCATTACCAGCCTTCCCACCTATTATATCCAGAAAAACGGACTGGATGAAAAAGCAGGATTTAAAATGGAAGTTACCATGTTTGATACTGGAGCTCCTATGAATGAGGCCCTGGCTGCAGACTTATGGGATGTAGGGCAGATGGGTGCAGCCGCAGTAACCGGTATGGCAAACTATGATGAGCTGATTATCGGTGAAGTTCTGGAATCTACTGATGGACAGGGCGTATTTGTTTCTCCGGACTGCCCTGTAGCACAGGACACTGGTTTTAATCCATCCATTCCCACTGTGCTTGGAAGCCCGGAATCCGTTTCAGGCATTACCATTTTAACTCCAGTAGGAACTGCTCAGCACTTTACCGTTTTAAAATGGCTGGAAAAGCTGGGAATGGAGCCGACAGATGTCAATATTGTAAACATGGACACCGTACAGGCTTATCAGGCACTGCAGGCCGGACAGGGCGATGCTGCTTCCTTGAATGTTCCTACCTTCTTTGATGCAAAAAACGACGGCATGGTACAGGTTGCAAACCTGGCCGATATGGGTACTCGTTATGTAGATATGATTGTAGGAAACAGAAAGTCACTGGATGGCAAATCTGATTTAATGCAGGGCTATATCAACTGTGCATTAGAGGCCTGTGAAGCCCTGGAAAAGGATCCGGACATGGCAGCAGATTTGCTGGTAGAATTTTTGCAGGATGCAGGTATGGAAACCAGCAAGGAAAACTGTGTAGCAGACCTGAATCGTGTAAACTGGCTGACCAAGGATGAGTGGAAGGGCCGCGAGCTTGGAAACTTCGCAAAGGAATTAGGCGAATTCTATGTAGAGCAGGGACAGCTGGAAGCAAGTGCAACCGAAAAATTCAACACCAATATAATTACTGATTTTGTAAAGGATTACCAGTAAACAATCCATTAAATCGTAACAGTTCAGCCTTGCATCTTCTTGCCCGCTTACAGCGGATAAGAAGCTTTAGGCGTCCGCCTTATGTGGATTCAGTCAGAAAAAGGCAACCTGCAAAGAATGGCCTGCGACAAGGTTTGCTGCAGGCCGTTTTCCTTAGAAATAGGCTTTATGTGTGGAAAGGTGTGAAAAGCGAATGAAGGAGTTATTTCAAAAATATAAGTTTCAGTTGATTTCCGTATGCTCATTTTTGTTTGTGCTTCTGGTCTGGCAGCTGGTTACTGATGTATTCCATCTGGTAAGCCCTGTTATGCTTCCAAGCCCGACAAAAATTTTAAATACGCTTTGGTATAAGCTGACTGGAGGTACAGTACCTGATGGTTCGTCACTGTTCGAAAACATCTGGTCCAGTCTGAAAATCGCCTTGGGCGGTTATGTAGTAGGCGTCTTAATCGGAGTTCCCTTGGGAATCGGAATGGCATGGAGCCGCCGCTTTGAGCTGTTTGCAAAGCCTCTGTTTGATATTATCCGTCCTGTTCCAGCACTTGCATGGATTCCTTTGATGATTTTATGGCTGGGTATCGGTTACGCATCTAAGGTCGGCATCATTTTCTTTGCTGCCTTTATCAGTGCGACCGTAAACTCTTATACCGGAATCCGCCGTACCAGTCAGGTCCACCTGTGGGTTGGAAAAACCTTTGGGGCAACCAATCGTCAGCTTTTGTTTAAGGTGGCAATCCCCACAGCTCTCCCTATGATTTTTACCGGTCTTCGTCTGGCTCTGGGCTCTGCATGGGTTGCACTGGTAGCCGCTGAAATGCTTGCAGCTACAAGCGGACTGGGATATATGATTCAGATGGCCCGTATGCTGGGACGCCCAGATGTCATTATCGTTGGTATGCTGACCATTGGATTTGTAGGACTGCTTTTAAATACCGTTCTGGAAAGACTGCAGAAACGTTTTGTAAGGAGGGGAAGACAGCATGATTGATTCTACAACAAATAGCCGTTTTTCAAATAAACAGTTGATTGTAATCTACACTATTATTTCTCTGGTATCTCTGCTTATTGTTTGGGAGCTGGCTGCCAGATTTACCGGCGCATCCATGTTTCTTCCTCCGGCAAGTCAGGTTCTTGCAGCGTTTTTCAGAAGCTTTGTAGAACCGATTGGTAAACGCACCATGCTGGCGCATGTAGGGGTCAGTCTGTACCGGGTGGCCGTTGCTTTTTTCTTTGCCACGATTGCAGGCATTGCCCTTGGTGTAGGAATGGGATATTCCAGAACCTTTGAAGCTATTTTTAAACCTATTTTTGAATTTATCCGTCCGATTCCGCCTCTGGCATGGATTCCCCTGTCCATCTTGTGGTTTGGGCTTGGCGATACCGGAAAATTCTTCATTATTTTTTTAGGATGCTTCTGTTTCATTACGGTAAACACCTATGACGGTGCAAAAAATGTGGATCCGGAATTAATCGGAGCAGCCCGTATGCTGGGAGCCAACGAACGCCAGGTATTCTTCGAAATTGTGCTTCCGTCCTCTGTTCCTTATATTTTCGCAGGTCTTCAGATTGCTGTAACCGCTGGATGGAGCGCAGTAGTAGGCGCAGAGATGATTCAGTCCAATGAAGGTGTTGGATGGATGATTGTACGTGGAATGAATACCGGAAATACGGTACAGATCATGGTTGGTATCGTCGCAATTGGTATCGTAGGCTTTATACTGGCGAATTTAACCAGTGCATTAGAAAGGAGACTGTGCGCATGGAACGAGCAGAAGGGAATGTAAAAACAGGAGCTGCCGTGCTGGAATGCCGGAATGTAGGACGCAGTTTTGAAAGCTATGATGGAAGCGGACGCAATGAGGTCCTCCGCGGAATGAATTTTGAAGTGCATGAAAATGAATTTCTGGTACTGTTTGGGGCCGGACAGTGCGGAAAAACAACTCTTCTGAATATTTTAGCCGGTCTGGATATGCCGACAGAGGGCGAAGTATATACCCGAGGAAAAAAAGTAACCGGACCTGCTCCTGAGCGGGGGGTTGTTTACCAGAAAACCTCTCTTTTCCCATGGATGACTGTCGAAGAAAACGTTGGCTTTGGACCAAAGGTACGCCATCTTCCAGCTGAAGAGAAAAATTCCAGAGTCAAGAAATATCTGGAATTAGTCGGACTTACTGGATTTGAAAAAAGTTATCCCAGTCAGCTTTCCGGTGGTATGCGCCAGCGTGTAGGAATTGCCCGGGCTTATGCCAATCAGCCGGATATTATGCTGATGGATGAGCCATTTGGTCATCTGGATGCCCAGACCCGTTATATGATGGAGGAAGAACTTCAGAGGATTTGGCAAAAGGAAAAACGAACTGTTGTATTTGTTACCAACAATATTGAAGAGGCGCTGTTCTTAGCAGACCGCATTATATTGCTGACAAACTGTCCGACCCATATTAAGAAGGAGTATGTCATCAATATGCCCCATCCTCGTGATTATGTGGATCCTGAATTTTTGCGTCTGCGCCAGTTAATTACCGATAATATGGATCTGACGCTGTAAGAGAGGAGAGAATACCATGCAGGATAATAAAATGCCAAAGGTACAGGTGCGAAATCTGACCAAAAAATTCGGAGATCTTCTTGTTTTAAATGATATTTCCTTTGATGTGCGTTCCGGAGAATTTTTATGCATTGTAGGTCCTACGGGATGCGGAAAAACAACGTTTTTAAATAGCCTGACAAAGCTCTACCAGCCTACGGCCGGCGAAATTTTACTGGACGGGGAGCCTGTAGATTTAAAGAAACATAACATCGCCTATATTTTCCAGGAATATTCTACTATGCCCTGGCTGACTGTAGAAGAAAACGTTGGTTTTGGTCTGGATATTAAGGGTGTGGAAAAAGAAAAGGCAAAAGCTCTTGTAAATGAATATCTGGACATTGTGGGATTGACCAAATACCGCAAATACTATCCAGATCAGCTGTCTGCCAGTATGCTTCAGCGTGTTGTAATTGCAAGAGCCTTCGCAACCCAGCCGGATTTACTGCTGATGGACGAGCCCTATGGCCAGCTGGATATCCAGCTTCGCTATCATCTGGAAGACGAGCTGATCAGCTTATGGCAGAGAACTGGTACCACCGTTCTTTTCATTACTCATAACATTGAAGAGGCTGTTTACATGGGCGAGCGGATCCTGGTGCTGACCAACAAGCCTACCAGCATTAAATGCGCTATTGACAACAATTTGCCTCGCCCAAGAGACATTGCCAGCCCGGATTTCGTAAAGCTTCGTAACGAAGTAACAGATCTGATTAAATGGTGGTAATGGAATAAAGCTTTACACCAGACAGACATACTGCTATAATCAGGAGGTGTTCCAATGAAAAAACAGCCAAATATTGTTTTTATTATTTCCGATGACCAGGGCTACTGGTCATTGGGCTGCAGCGGCAACAAGGAAATTATTTCTCCCAATATCGATCGCCTGGCCCAGGAGGGAATGCGCTTTGAAAATTTTTTCTGTACATCTCCCGTCTGTTCACCGGCCCGGGCAAGTCTTTTGACTGGAACGATTCCCTCTCAGCATGGTGTTCATGACTGGCTTCGAGATGATGATGAAAAACAGTCTGCCCTGGAGTATCTGGCAGGCCAGTATTCCTATACCAAAGCACTGGCAGAAAATGGATATTGCTGCGCTCTGTCCGGAAAATGGCATATGGGAGCAGCAGGAAAGGTACAGCAGGGATTTACCCATTGGTTCAGTCATAAATCCGGCGGCGGTCCTTATTACGGCGCTCCTATGTACAAGGATGGAGTTCTGTACCGGGAGGAGCGGTATGTGACTGAGGCCATTACAGAGGATGCCCTGGAATTTCTAGATACAAGAAGGGAGCAGGAACAGCCCTTTTATCTTCATGTGGCCTATACGGCTCCCCATGCTCCATGGCTGAACAATCATCCAAAGGAATATACGGATCTTTATAAGGACTGTCCTTTTGAGTCTGTTCCCCATCTTCCCAGACATCCGGACAGTATTTATCTGACAGACGAAGTGGCCAAGGATGAACGTGGCAATCTTATTGGCTATTTTGCAGCTGTAACTGCTATGGACGCTGGCATTGGAAAAATTATGGAAAAATTGGAAGATATGGGAATCGCAGAGGATACTCTGGTTGTATTTACGGCAGACAATGGATTCTCCTGCGGCCACCATGGCTTCTGGGGAAAAGGCAACGCCACCTTCCCCTTAAATATGTATGAGGAATCCGTAAAGGTTCCGTTTATTGTCCGTCATCCGGGACATATTCCGGCAGGAGCTGTTTGCGATGCGCTGGTTTCTGCATACGATTTTATGCCGACTCTCCTGGACTATCTGGATTTAAAAGCTTCCGATCATGGAAACCGCCCTGGCATGTCCTTTGCCCCGGCCTTAAGAGGCGAAGCTTTTAACCAGCATGAGGAAGTCGTGGTAATGGATGAATACGGCCCAAACCGTATGATTCGCGGCCGCCGTTTTAAATATGTAGCACGGTATCCCTATGGCCCTAATGAGCTCTATGATCTGAAAACGGATCCAGGAGAAACAAACAATCTCCTGATAAGCGGAGGCTTTGAAGAGCTGGAGCAGGAAATGCGTCTCCATCTGGAAACCTGGTTTTCCAAATACGTCAATCCGGAAATCGACGGAGCAAAGGAAGCGGTATTTGGTTCCGGGCAGACCGGACTGGCCGGTTTATGGGGAAAGGGAGTTTCTGGTCATAGCTGTGATGACTATATTAAAGAAAATCCAAATTTTGCACCATACCGAATGAAATAACATCTGGGAGTGAATACGATGAACAAATGGTTTGAAAAAATTGCTGTATGTACCAAGAAACTGCGTACTCAGCTTTTTGGAGCCTATTGCTTTGTATTCACTCTCTTTTTTATTGCTGTTTCCCTTCTTGTCAGCGGATCGATACGAGATCTGCTGATCAAACAGATTGGAAGCAACCGAATCGCTGTACTCAGACAGATAGGAGAGAGAGCCAACCTGATCAAAACCAGCAGTACAACGTTATCGAATTTGTATACCCATGAAATTATCAGCCATGACTTTCTGAACAAACCGCTCTCTGAAAGGGAACATAAAAAAGCCTGGGAGTACCTAGATTCTCAGAAAAAGATTTACGATGAAATTATTGGCCCAATTGGTCATGAGGTGGTCATTTGGGGAGAAAATGGCTTTTTTTACAATTCTGGAGAGATCGATACGGATACCTGGGTATACCAGCCCTGGTATAAAAATCTGCTGACAGCAATGTCTGAGGGCAGTGAAGGAGAGGTTCATTTTTCCCGTACCTTTTCTGCATATAAAAAAGGCGAACGTACATATCAGTTTGCAGCAGGACGGTTTTTAGGCAGCGGAGATGAGAAACATGTACTGTTGATTTTAATTGATGAAAAGCAGCTGGAGGATTTGTATGGATCTGTCCAGGAACAGGGCGGACAGGTTTATCTGTATGATCAAAATGGATTTATTGTCTCTCATTCCAATAAAAAAATGCTGGGAAAGCAGTTTATTGATGTGAATTATATGCAGAAGACCTATGGCACAGAAAATTCCAATATCATTCAAAAGCTGGGAAAGAGTTATGTGCTGTCTACCCACCTGGATCAGAAAACAGGGTGGACCATTGCAGAGGAAAGTCCAACCAAGATCATTCTAGGGGCATTAAACGATACTTACTGGATTATAGGGAGCATTCTGATAACTGGTTTGATTCTTGCGGTTGCTGTATCTGTTTATATTTCCAGACGTATTTCCACTCCTCTGACAGCTCTGAGCGATGCTATGGACAAGTTTGGCAGTCCGGATTTCACGCCGCCCTGTGTGGCAAGAGGGACTCAGGAGATTGACCATCTTCAGGAAAGCTTTAAACATATGGCTGATGAGATTACCAGCCTGATGGAACGGATTCAGGAGAGAGAGAAGCAGAAAAGAGCCCTGGAGGTCAACTTTCTCCGGGCACAGATCAATCCTCATTTTTTGTATAACACCCTGTTTTCTATTCGATGTGCAGTGGAGGTTGGAAAAAATGAACAGGCAGCCAAAATGCTCAGCGCATTTATTGATTTGCTCAGAAGCACTTTAGCTGTAAAAAATACAACCATTCCCTTAAGTGACGAGTTGGAGACAACACGAAAATATCTGGTAGTCCAGAAGCTGCGCTATGGAGAAAAAATTAATTACGAAATTGAGATGCCGAAGGACACAGAGGACTGCATGGTTCCGCCGCTGATTCTCCAGCCACTGGTAGAAAATGCCATTTTCCATGGATTAGAGGCCAAAAGCGAGGCAGGAACAGTCATCATTGAGTCAGCTTTTCAGGGTAATAACCTTCTTCTGACAATTACCGATGATGGGGCCGGGATGGATTCTGAAACCTTAGAAAAAGTACGTGCAAGCCTTCATCAGACAGTAATAAAAGACGCGCATTCTATTGGTATGTCTAACGTACACAACCGGATTCGTTTAAACTATGGTGAAGATTATGGAATGTCTATAGACAGCTTTCAGGGAATGGGAACTACCATAACCCTTTTGATGCCTGCCATAAAACAAAAGGAGGAGATACAATGAAAGTTCTAGTGGTAGATGACGAAGCAATGATTTGTGAGTGGCTGCAGTTCTGCATTTCTCAAAATCCGTCCTGCCAGCTGACTGGAGTAGCACACAATGGACAGGAAGCTCTGGAACTGTTTCATCGAGACGAACCAGACCTGATTTTAACAGATATTAAAATGCCGGTAATGGATGGACTGGAATTTCTTCATGCTTTAAAAGCTCTGGGAAGCAGGACAAAGGTAGTGGTATTAACGGCCTTTTCCGATTTCAGCCTGGTTCGTCAGGCTCTGCGAGATGGAGCGTCTGAATATCTTTTAAAAACAGAAATGCAGAATGATCTGCTTCAGGAGCTGTTAAACCGGATTGCAGGGGAACTGCAACGAAAGAATCATCAGGAAGAGCCCGATGTGGCAAATGTAGCTCAGATACAATCCGTGATCAGCCATATCTTAAGACAGACCAGAGAGCTGAGAGAGGACGATCTGGAACGGCTTCGTCAGTGTGGAATTCGCTGGAGAAACAATGGCTTATTCGCCCTGGCTGTATGGAAGCAGGATATGGAGGAAAACGGCCTTCTATTTCCAGAAGAAAGTCCAGCTCGTCATGTTGCCGGATTTGACTATACAGATCGAGTATATATGATCGTAGGAAATTTCCCAAAAACTCTTAGCATTGCAGAAAAGGCCAGACAACTGACGGAATATGCCAGACACGTACAGGTCATTAATCACTGCATGGTAGGAATCAGCGCCATTACAGATGAAATGAGCCAGATCCCCTTTATGGTCTGGCAGGCATCCTGCTCTCTGGGTGAGGGATTTTACACAGGCAAAAAAAGGGTCTATGAGCCTCAATATCCCTTAAAGGAACTGTTCCGCAGAAATGAGCTGTGGAAAAACACGTTTACTGAATTCCGGGTGCATCTTCATCAGGTTCAGGGAGGACAGCGCTACGAGCTGATAAAAACGTTTTTTGAAGTTCTTCCCAGCCAGAAAATTTTAACAGTTGATCCTCTTTGCAAGCTGTGCCTGGATGCTCTAGATCTGCTGGAATTTGAGGCAAAGGGAAATGGTATTGTTCTGGATCATGCAGAGGAGCTTCATTTACGCCTGCAGCAATGCATTACTCTGGATACAGCAAAAGAAGTTATGCTGGATGAAGCAAAGCAGTGCTGCCTTCCTATAGACGAGCTCCAGCCAAAATCAAAAAATATCTGCCTTGCAGTGGAATATATTAATGCTCATTATGCAGAACAGCTGAGTTTAGAGCAGGTTGCCGCTCAGGTATACTTAAATCCAGATTATTTTTCCAGAGTATTTAAAATCGAAACCGGACAGACCTTTATCAATTATCTGACCGACGTTCGCCTCCAGCATTCGGTGCAGCTTCTGGAAAATACTGCCCTTCGAGTACAGACCATTGCCCAACAGGTCGGTTATTACAATGCCAGCTATTTTTCAACGACCTTTAAAAAGAAGTACGGAGTCAGCCCATATGAATACCGGCGCAGCGGAAGCTGATTGCTGGATGGAAGGAGATTATTATGAAAGCGATTATGGTGATGTACGATTCTTTAAACCGTCATCTTCTTCGTCCCTACGGATGTCAATGGACCAGAACAGAAAATTTCTCACGCCTGGCAGAACATTCTGTAACTTTTGATAACTGTTGGGTAGGAAGCATGCCCTGTATGCCAGCCAGAAGAGAGCTTCATACAGGCCGGTATAATTTTCTTCACCGTAGCTGGGGCCCCCTGGAACCCTTTGATGATTCTATGCCCCAAAGGCTAAAGGATTCTGGAATTCATACCCATTTAGTCAGTGATCACTATCATTATTGGGAAGACGGAGGTGCCACCTACCATCAGCGCTACACAACCTGGGATTGTGTACGGGGGCAGGAGGGGGATAACTGGCAGCCCCTGGTAGGTTTTTCTGATGGGCCTTCCCCTACAAGAAATGTATGCGGAGAACCGGAAGACAATTGGGTGATGCAGGATTTTGCCAACCGAACCGTCATGCAGGATTCTTCCAGACAGCCTCAGTGCCGAACCTTCCAAAAAGGGCTTGATTTTCTGGCACAGAATCACGATAAGGATAACTGGTTTCTCCAAATTGAGACCTTTGATCCCCATGAACCTTTTTTCTGTCAGCCGGAATACCAACAGCTTTTTCCGGATTCCTATGACGGTCCCTTCTGCGACTGGCCTGATTACCGGCCTGTAAATGAGGAGGACAGTCCAGAATTTATCACACATCTGCGTCATCAATATGCATCTGTTTTAAAGCTTTGCGATGAAAATCTGGGAAAAGTATTGGACGCCATGGATCACTATAATCTCTGGAAGGATACGATGCTGATTGTTAATACCGATCATGGGTTTCTTTTGTCGGAACACGGACAATGGGCCAAATGTCACTGCCCGTTTTACGGAGAGGTAGCCCATACGCCCCTCTTTATCTGGGATCCCCGAAGCCGGAAGCAGAATGTGCGAACCAGCCAGCTGGTCCAGACCATCGATCTTCCTGCAACCCTTTTGGAATATTTTGGTCTCCCATTGTTTCCGGATATGGAGGGAAAGCCCCTCCGTTCTGTCATAGAACAGGATGTCCCTGTTCGTGAAGGAGCGCTGTTTGGAATTTTTGGAGGACAGATCTGCTGCACAGATGGAAAATGGGTTTATATGAGAAGTCCTCTTCCTGGTAATCAGCCCAGATATGAATACACCTTGATGCCTACCCGCCATGGCGGACGAAGAGCCTTTATCAACAATGATATTCTGCAGTCTATGGAGCTTTCTTCGCCCTTTTCCTTTACAAAAGGAATTCCTGTTCTGAAATTAGAAAATAGGCAGCCCGTTTCCCAGGCCAGCTACCCAACCATGCTGTTTTGCCTGGAAACAGATCCCTATGAGGAGCAGCCTCTGGAAAATACGGATGAAGAAACGCGAATGGCTGCGCTGATGAAAAAAATGATGCAGGAAAACGACTGTCCCGGCGAACAGTTTATCCGGATGGGATTGTAAATTTTTTACTGGGCTGATGATAGATTTAGCTCAGTAAAAACAATAAACCTGCGTATGAAAATCATATGGTGCAAAAAATCTCAATAATATAAAAAAACATTGACTTTTAATAAAAAGTGGTTAAACTAAGATTAGGTTAGTTAATACTAATTCACTGTTTATAAGTCGGTAAAAGATGCTCTTTTCTACCGGCAATCCAACCATACCAACCACAGAGAGGAGGTATTTATATGAGCGTGGTAATTATTGGCGGAAACGAATGTATGGTTCGCCAATACAAGGATTTATGCCGGAAATACCAGTGCGATGCAAAGGTTATTCCCAAAAAGCAAAGCAGTCTAAAGGGATTGGGCAATCCGGATCTTCTGGTATTATTTACTGGCACAGTTTCTCATAAACTGATGCGCAATGCATTGAATGAAATCAAGGGAAGTGATATACGAATTACCCGTTCCCATACCAGTTCCATGTCAGCCCTCAAACATATTCTAGACGAACATTTCGGATAACAGAAGCATAATTTTACGGATTATTATTCGCAGATAAATTTGGAAAGGATGAGATTACTATGAATCATATTGCAGTTGTTTACTGGAGCGGAACCGGAAATACGGAACAAATGGCGCAAGCAGTTCTGGAAGGGGCAAAGGAAAGCGGAGCATCATCTGAATGCTTTTCAGCTGATGAATTTGATGGAACCATGATGGATAATTATGACAGAATTGCTTTTGGATGCCCTGCCATGGGTGCGGAAGAACTGGAAGAGGGCGAATTTCAGCCTATGTTTGAATCCTGCAGGCTGAAGCTGGAGGGGAAGAGAATTGCTCTGTTTGGTTCCTATGGCTGGGGCGATGGAGAATGGATGCGAAACTGGGAGAATCTCTGCAAAGCCGACGGAGCGCTTCTGGTTTCTGAAAGTGTGATCTGCAATGATGCACCAGATGAAGATATTTTGCTTGCCTGCAAAGAGCTTGGAAAGCAGCTGTCGGGGCTTTAAAATTAGAAATGCGTCCCATTTGATTAAATAACAATATTATGAGATGTGATTTTTAAGGGAGGTAGCGATACCTCTCTTTTTGCTTCCTGTCTGTTTTCAGAACCATTGAAGTGAAAATAATGTTAAAAAACATAGAAAAGAGCCAGAGAAAACTGAAAACAAAGTGCATATACCTGTTTTTTATGGTATGATAAAGAAAGCCTTGCAGGAACCCTGCCGATCGCCTATAATAGTACATTAGCGCAATGGGCGAATGTTCTGGTTTTATGTCGTTTGCCCGTGGCCAGGTTCCGGCTATGGAACACCCATGAAATATAAGAAATGCAGGTTGAATAACAATTTATGAGAAAATTAGCATTGAGTGATGAGATACTGTTAAGTGTCCAGCAGCCCGCCCGTTATATCGGCGGCGAATTTAATATGGCAGAAAAAGTTCCAAATGAACAAATGATAAGATTTGCCATGTGTTTCCCGGACGTATAAGACAAAAGTGCATGTTTGCCCCACAATGAGGTGTTTTTTATGGATATTTCATTTATTTATGCTGATTTTCTCATTTTTTTAAATGAAACATGTAAAATCTGGACGATTTTTGGCGTGTTGTAATTCCAAAAACGTCTGATTATTGCAATAGTGTTGTAAAATAATAGACTAAAAACAAGGTTATCCACAATCAGCCAAAGAAAAGACAGATAACTTTGTGTAGACTTATAATGTAATTTTATACGATCAATCTGCATATTGTTCCAACAGAAACGACGACGAATCCGTCGTTATTTTTTTGTCCGAAATAGATGAATTTTGGATATATCGTTGCCTACGCAAGAAATCTTGCGGAACTCTCTTTTTTCTGTCCCAAAACCAAAAACATTCTTTTTCGAACCATAATTTTCCCGAATAAAAAATGAATGGAGGCTTTTCATATGTTTAAACGGGAGATCGCGGAAATTAAAAAAACAATGTCACCACAGGAATGCAATATCAGCCGCATCCGCGGATGCTGCGTCAATGGAGAAAAAGAAATTCTGTCATCATTTGGTGATACATTTCTTTCCCTTCCGGAAGAGGAGGTCTTTAAATATTATGAAATCTTTAAAAAGACGTTGTCTGGAAAAATCGGCAAAAATGTACATAACTTAGATATACCACTGGCCGCAGAAAAAGAGGATGGTGAGCAGGAGTTTATGATGCGACTGCGAAAAAGCGAGCTGAAGGATGATGAACTGGTCGAAGAATTTTTCCAGAACATCATTGATACCTATGATATCGTTGGGAACTATGCGATTATTCTCGCATACGGGAGTTACGACATTCCGGGAAAAACCTCTGACAACGCTACACTGAATGATGCGTCCGACGAGGTGTTCCGGTACCTGCTCTGCAGCATCTGTCCGATGTCTTTGGACAAACCGGGGCTTGCTTATAATGAAGAAGCGAAGACCGTGGAAAATCGTAAGCGTTCCTGGAATGTGGAAATGCCGACGCATGGATTTTTATTCCCAGCTTTCAATGATCGCTCCACGGATATCCACGCCGCATTATGTTATACGAAGAAAAGCATCGATAAACAGACGGTATTTTTTAGAACGACGTTTGGGGCAACAATACCGGAATCTGCGGAAGAACAGAAACAAATGTTTGAGACCGTGGTAGAAAAGACATTTGGTGCAGCCCCGGAATTTGCCTTTGTCAAATCTGTCAATGATAATCTTGCACGTATTACGGAAGAAAAGAAAGACCAAAATAATGGCGGTATGAATAAGGATGAACTGCGTTCCATTTTTGAGGAAAGTGGAGCTGATGAAACAGATCTCGAAACGTTTGATCGGGTTTATGACGAAGTGGTAGGAAAGGGAAAGGAACTGCTTCCGGAAAATGTTCTGAATGCTTCCAAACTGGAAATTAAAACGGAAGAAGCCGTGGTCTCCGCAAAACTGGGAGATGGCTCTTCCATTGAAACCAAAGTGGTGGACGGCGTCAGATGCCTGGTGCTTCCGTTGAATGGAATCTGCAGCATAAACGGTATCAAAGTAAGCTAAAATCTCATCCACAAGAAAGGAGCATCATATCCATGAGGAATCATTTGGTGTGTTGGGAAGAAAACAGGATAAAAAAATGGGACATGATCACAAAAAAAGGACTTAAATGGCTTCCTCATGGAATTATTGCAGTCTGTGGAAGTTGGTTATCACACCATTTTCATCATTCCAACAACAATGATGGAGGGAATCTGGCTGGTACCGGATTCCCATAAATCCAATCGGGAGGGCACTGAAAAACCTACCGCTCTAAATTTCAAATTTTAATGCACATATAAAATCCACCAGTCTAAATTTATTCTGGTGGATTTTATGTTCTTTCTATTGCTGATTTCTTGTCTTGCATGCGGATTCTTTTTATTTTTCACTTATCAGCTTAATAATTCTCTTGAGATTTACTGCAAATATAGCCATAGCTCCCTGCATTTCCATGCCAATAAGACCTGATGATGACGCAACGTCATAACCATGCCTATGTTTTAATTCACTATTTTTTGCCTCTATTTTATAGCGCTCTTTCGCCATTTCTTTGAAATGTGCAGTTTCCTGAAATTGAGCCTGCTCACTATGTGAATCACAAACTAATGTTTCTGTGTAGGTTTTCTTTTTTGCTCCTTCTTTATAACAGACAGCCTTATAAGGACATCTTTTACATTTTTCTATATCGAAAAAGTATGTCATTCGAGGATTCTTTCCTTCTGTTTTTCGCTTATCAAGATATTTATGAATCGCCAGATGTCCTGCTTTACATTGATACATTCCGGCATCTTTATTAAATTCAAATTCATCTGGCTTTGTACGATTCCCTTGGGTAACAATACTGTTTAACCAGGAGATAAGCTCATAATGATTATCCTTTGCAGCATCAATATTTTCCTTACTTGAATAGGCTTTGTCACCAATCACAGTTTCAACATTCATTCCCGCAGCTCTGCTTTTCCGAACCAAAGCTGGCAATTCTTTTCCGTCTACTTTTTCACCACTGGTAATGGTCGCAGCTGTAATAATTCGTTCCTCCGTCATAGCTATATGGGTTTTATATCCGAAGAAAGAGGTATCCGCTGTTTTGTGTCCAATCTTTGCATCGTTATCTTTTGAAGTTTCTAAATGTTCAAGATCATCCTTGACAGATTCCTCCAATAAATTTAGCTTTTCTTGCACTTTAGGGTAACTGCACACGTCTTCATTGTCTTTTACAATAGAAAGTAGTTGTTTGCAGTATTCCAACTCTTTTTCCAGAGAATCTTCCGTATTTTTGTTTGGAAATTTTTCCTTCATTGTTTCATCTACTTCGTAAACGGTACGGCGTAGGTTTTTTGATTGCTCTTGAAGTGTCTGTCGGAGTGTTTTTTGATTGTATCTTGATTTCGTATGAGTGGCATCTACGATAATAGATTTTGATTTTATTATTTTTTTATCCAATGCAATCTGAACCGTCTTTGAAATCAACATATCCAACAGATTCATATCTTTCAAACGTAGTTTACGAAATTTTGTCAAAGAACTGGGGTTAATAACAGTTTCTTCTGGTGCCATATCCAAAAAGTATTTAAATGACATATCATACTTAGAACGTTCTACGACATCAACATCAGATAAATCATAGATAGCTTTTAAAAGCAAGTACTTAAACATTCGAATAGGCGGAACTGCATTACGTCCATTATCAAGACAATATTTATCAAGCAATTCATCATAAATAAATTCAAAATCAACCAGTTCTTTTATCTGACGAAGCAGGTTGTCTTTTGGAACCACCAGTTCATATATTTCCATGTAAGGACTAAGTACTAATTTCTGCTGTTGTTCAATCATAAAAACACCGCCTATACTTGATATCTATATTATATCAAACATAGGCGGTACTATCTACTTTTTCAGTGCCCTCGATTGAGGGGCAGGGGAGTTGAATAGGCGAAGCCTATTTTTTATTTCGTTAGAAAGATTAAGGCTTGATTTATTGAGAAAATTGCAGAGATATATGAGACAGATATCTGTGAAAAATGTCGGTGATTCAGTCCTTTATTCTCTAAAAATGAAAACGATTAACACCAGCAAACGACACGATCATATAAAAAATACAAAAATATGTCAAATTATGCACATTCTGCGACAAAATAGCACATGAAAACCGTAAAAACAAAGATTATTAAATAAAAATCACTAAAATAATTTTATGAAAACGGTTGACATATGTGCAAAAAAGGTATATAGTAAAACCACAAGAAATAAACGAAACGGTTTTTGTGAAGATTGCATACTCCGGAGGGCATCTGACAAAAACAAATGTGGAAGGGTAACTGTGAAACTATTGAGCGGTTACGTGGAATGTATCAAAAATATGGAGGGTTAGTTATGAAATTAAGAAGATTTGCAGCTCTTTCAATGGCAATGGCGATGGCAGCAACTACAGCAGCAGGATGTTCCTCAGGACAGAAAACAACAGAGACAACTGCTGCAGAAACCTCTCCAGAAGCAGCTTCCAGTGAGGCAGAAAGCAAGGACGAACAGGCCGGATCATCTTTAGAAGGTGTAAAGATCACCATGATGAACAGCAAACCGGAGCTGGAGGATGCTTTTAATGAGGCTGCAAAGGAATTCCAGGATGCAACTGGTGTGGAGATGGAGGTCTATACCACAGATAAACCGGGAGAGGCAATTGCACAGAAGTATGCAGCTGGCGATCCTGCAACCCTGATGCTTTGCGATTATCCGAATGTTATGGATATTGCGGCAGAAAAACTTCTGGATTTAAGCGATGAGAAGTGGAGTGCAGACGGTGGTGATGCGTTAGGAGCAAAGCTTGATGGAAAACTGTATGGTTTCCCATTCTGTGTTGAAGCATTTGGCCTTCTTTATAACAAAACTGCCATTGAGAATATTATTGGTAAAGAGTTTAATCCAGATGATTATCAGACCTTAGATGAGTTTAAAACACTTTTAGATGAATTAAAAGCAGGTGGTATGGAGACACCGGTGATTTTAAACTCCGAGGATTGGTCCATTGGACAGCATTTCATTCAGTATACATATAAGATGCAGACCGGCAAGAAAGAAGATGCACAGAAGTTATTCGAGGATGTAAAAGCAGGTAATGCGACGTTTGAGGATAATGCAGTATTTAATGCAGTATTTGACACACTGGATGTCTTAATTGATGATAATATCAATAAAGCAGATCCACTGGCAGCAGATTATGACCTGAATGCAAGCTATTTAGCGGAAGGTGAGGCAGCATTCTGGTTAAATGGAAGCTTTGCATGGCCAGACACAAAAGAATATGTTGATGGTTCCATGGAATATGGCATTATGGCTTATCCTGTTAATGGTGATTTTCCATCTGTAGGAAAGATTAATGCAAATGCAACCAAGTTCTTTGCAATTGATAATGTAAAAGCAACTCCAGAACAGCAGGAAGCAGCAAAAGAGTTCTTAAACTGGCTGGTATATGATGAGGCTGGGCAGAAGGTATTGGTTGAGAAATGTGAGATCGTTCCGGCGTTTACCAATATTACTTTGGATCTGACAAATGATTTTAATAAGGGTGTAAAATCCTATGTTGATCAGGGAAGAACCAATGAGTATGTACCGCTTCCTTCTGATCACAGAAGCAGCCTTGCAGCGTATATGCAGAAATATCTGGCAGGTGAGATCGACAGAACAGAAGTAGCAAAACAGATGGATGAGTTCTGGAAAACCCACTAAAGCCCACTAAAACTCATGATTGACTGGAGACAGGCGTGGTTTCGGAGAGATGTCTCCCGAAACCACGCTTTTTCTATCATCGGAGCTGCCGATGACGGAATAGAAATGGTAAAGGAAGAAAAAGTATGAAAAGTAAAGAAAAATTCAGCAGTAAATTAGGTACCTTTCTGCTATTTGCAGGACCTGCAGTGATTTCGTTTGTTCTGGTGGTTATGCTTCCGATGGTTTATGGAATCTATCTGACCTTCACAAGCTGGGATGGATTCAGTGATGCAAAACCATTTGTCGGCATTGCGAATTATATCTCTGTGTTTAAAGACGTTGCTTTCTGGACTTCCCTCTGGATCACAGTAAAATATGTATTTTTATCCGTTATTTTTATTAATGTGATTGCATTCTGCTTGGCATATCTTTTGACCAGCGGGATCAAGGGACAGAATTTCCTTCGTGCAGGCTTCTTTACACCAAACCTGATCGGTGGAATCGTTCTGGGATATATCTGGCAGTTTATTTTTTCTAGGGTACTGGTGGATTTGAACAGCATTTTAAATCTTCCGATTTTTGCAAAATCCTGGCTTTCTTCCCCACAGGGAGCCTTTGCTGCCATGGTGATCGTAACAACCTGGCAGTATTCTGGATATATGCTGTTGATCTATATTTCTGGTTTTGTAAGCGTACCTCAGGATCTGATCGAGGCAGCAAAAATCGATGGAGGAACCTCCGGCCAGATCACCAGACATATCACGATGCCGATGATGGTACCAGCATTTGTTACCTGTATTTTCCTGTCTCTGACCAGATGCTTTAAGGTTTATGACCTGAACCTGGCGTTGACGGCAGGTGGTCCTTATGACAGTACCAAGATGGCAGCTATGCACATTTATACGCAGGCATTTGAGAATCATCTGTATGGAATCGGACAGGCAGAAGCGCTGGTATTATTCCTGGTAATGGGTATTATCGCCTTTATCCAGATTTCAGTAGGAAAGTCAAAGGAGGTTGAGGCATAATGGCAAAAGAGGTAAAATCAGTTCAGGTAGGCGGCACAAAAAAACTGGTTATGGATGTAGTTAAGACCATTTTTGTTGTCTTTATGTTTTTGTTTTATATGATGCCATTTATTTTGGTCATTATCAATTCCTTGAAGAGAAAGGTTAATATTGTTAAAAATCCTTTGATGCTGATTGATGACAAAGGAGCCCAGCTTGTTAACTATGTGAAGGCATTTACGGAAATGGATTTTGGAGCTGCATTCTTTAATTCCATTTTGATAACAGGTGTCAGTGTATTCCTGATCCTGTTATGCTCATCCATGGCTGCATATTTATTTGTGAGAACCAATTGGCTGGCATGCCGGATCTTCTTTGCACTGATCGTGGCTTACATGGTAGTTCCCTTCCAGGTTATCATGATTCCGCTGGTTTCTATTTACGGTAATATTTTTGGAATCTTAAATTCCAGGGCGACATTGATCTTTATGAACCTGGGATTCGGAACGGGTATGGCCATATTTATGTGTCATGGATTTATTAAAACAAATGTTCCTATGGCATTGGAGGAGGCAGCAAAAATCGATGGTTGTACCAGATTACAGATTTTCTTTAAAATTGTACTTCCACTGATGAAGCCAATTTTATCAACCATCACAATTTTAAATACGTTAGGTCTTTGGAATGACTATCTGTTACCAAACCTGGTATTAGGAAAGAAAGCATTGTACACATTGCCGTTGGCGATCCGTACCTTCTATGGAACATTCTCCAATGACCTTGGAAAAATCATGGCTGCACTGGTTATGATCGTGGCACCAATTATTGTGGTGTACATCTTCCTTCAGAAATACATCATCGGCGGAGTTGTGGCAGGTGCAGTAAAATCGTAAAAGCAGCAGCCTACAGAAAGGACAGAATTTATGGCTACGATTAAAGATGTTGCCAGTAAGGCAGGAGTATCGATCACAACCGTGTCCAGAGTCATGAACGACAGAGGACCTTTAAGTGAGGCGACGAAAAAGGCGGTTCATGATGCGATGGAGGAATTGGGATATTTTCCAAATGATGTAGCCCGCGCACTTGGAAAAAACAGTCTGAATATCATGGGATTGATCGTACCTACGATTAAGCATCCTTTTTTTGGCGAACTGGTGCATGCGTGTGAGGATGAAACCTATCGCCGTGGTTATAAATTGATGGTAGTTGCTTCTGATTATAATGAAGAAAAAGAAAAACGCTGCATGGATATTTTAAGAAGAAATATGGTGGATGGAATCTTTTATGCGTCACATTTTCTGAGCAGAGAATTTTTGGAGGAGCTTCGGGTTCCGGCAGTGACGCTGAATAACGAGTTTTCCGGTCTTCCTGTGATCCATTCGGATGATGTCCAGGGCGGTTACATGACAGCCCGCCATCTGATCGGAAAAGGCTGTAAACGTATGGTCCACATCAGTGGACAGCAGGATCTGCATCTGTCGGCGGATGCAAGAATGACTGCGTTTATAAAAGAATGTGAACGGCAGGGCGTGGCCTGTAAGGTATATTCCGCCAGTGAGCAGATGCTGTGGGATATGGAATATATGCCTTTGATCAACCGGATTTTTATGGAAAATCCGGATATGGACGGAATTTTTGCAAGCTCAGATATCATTGCAGCCCAGTGTATCCAGATGGCGGGAACCTTGGGATACCGGATTCCGGAGGATATCAAAATTGTTGGATATGATGATATTTGTCTCAGCCGTCTTTTATATCCGCCGCTGACAACGGTCCATCAGGATATTAAAGGGCTGGCAAAGACAGCGATGGATACGGTTGAGGAGCTGATCGAAGGGAAACAGGTGCCGGAAAGCCAGGTGGTTTCTGTGTCTTTTGTAGAAAGGAAAACGACATGAGTTTTAAGAAAGTAAGTAATCAGATCATGCTGATCACTTATGCGGACAGCATGGGAAAGAATTTAAAGGAACTGGAAGAGATTTTAACAACACAAGTAAAGGGAGCCATTGGCGGACTGCATATCTTACCGTTTTTTCCATCTTCTGCAGACCGTGGATTTGCGCCAATGACTTACCGGGAAGTAGATCCGGCCTTTGGTGACTGGGAGGATATTGAGCGTCTGGCATCGAAGTATTATCTGATGTACGACTATATGATCAATCACGTATCTGCCCACAGTCCGGAATATCTGGATTATCTGGAGAAAAAAGATGAGTCAGAATACCGGGATTTCTTTATCCGTTTTCAAGATTTCTGGGAAAACGGATATCCGACACAGGAACAGCTGGAAAAGATCTATAAGAGAAAGGCCGGTGGTCCGTCTGTGAAGGCAGAGTTTGCAGATGGGAGCAGTGAACTGATCTGGAGTACCTTCAGCTCAGAACAGATCGATCTGGACTGCAGCCAGCCAAAGGTAAAAGAATTTATCCGTAAAAATCTGGAATTCCTGGCAAAACATGGCGCGGCTTTGATCCGGCTGGATGCATTCGGCTATGCGACCAAGAAGCCCGGAACCAGCTGCTTTTTCCTGGAACCGGAGGTCTGGGACCTGTTAAAGGAAACTCAGGATATGATGGCGCCGTATGGGATCAAAGCGCTTCCGGAGATCCATGAGACATATTTTACCCAGTTAAAGCTGGATGCCAGAGGATATGATGTGTATGATTTTGCACTGCCGCTCCTGGTATTGCAGGCATTGTATTTTGGCGATGCTATTTATCTGAAAAACTGGATGAAGATCTGTCCGAAGCACCAGTTTACAACATTGGATACCCATGATGGGATCGGGGTAATGGATACTTATCATCTTATTCCGGATGATGAAATTGACCGGACACTGGAGAGGCTGTATGAGATCAGCTCTGTCACAAAGGGCATCAGCACCAAATCCTCTCATACTTATTTTGATGCATATCAGGTGAACTGTTCTTATTTCTCTGCTCTGGATGAGGATGAAAATGTGTATCTGTTAGCCAGGGCGATCCAGTTTTTTACACCTGGCATTCCGATGGTCTATTATATGGGCATGCTGGCAGGGGTTAATGATCTGGAGCTGTTAAAAAAGACTGGTGGCGGCCGTGATATTAACCGGAGATATTACACAAAAGAGCAGGCTGAGGAAGCATGCAGGCAGCCGGTGGTACAGAAATTGCTTCGTATGATGGAGCTGCGAAATACTCATCCAGCTTTTGATGGAGAACTCCGGATTTTAGACAGCGATCCTTATACACTTTCTGTCTGCTGGAGCAAAGAGCAGGAATGGGCACAGCTGGATGCGGATCTCCGGACAAAAGAATGGAAGATCGTTTATACGGAACAGGGAAAAGAAAAAGCTTTTGCATAGAATCAGGAGGCAAGTGAGGAGAATATGGAAAGTAGATTGGAGCGCTGCAGCTTAAAGGAAGCGGGAATTTCTGCTTCTGGGGTACAAAAATTTCTGGATGAGATCCAGGCCGGAGGCTACCACCTTCACAGCCTGATGCTTACCCGTCACGGAAAAGTGGCATACGAGTGCAGCTGGAAGCCATATCAGATGGATGAGGTACATCTGATGCATTCTTTCACGAAGGGCCTGGCGGCGACTGCCATTGGTATTCTGGAGGGAGAGAAGCGGATATCACTGGAGGATTCTCTGATCTCTTATTTTCCAGAATATCAGGTGGATGACCAGGACGGAAAATTGGAGCAGATCACGATCCGGACCCTGCTAACGATGAGCAACGGTCATCCGGATGTTCCGGACCGTCATGGGTGTGATGATGAAGTCCGTACTTTTTTAGAATATCCGATCGTGCATGAACCGGGAACCGTGTTTATGTATGATTCGATGGGAACCAATATGCTGGCGGCAGTTGTGAAACGTGTGACCGGCTATAATCTGTTCCAGTTCTTGCGGTTCCGGGTTTTAGAGCCAATGGGAATCTATGGAGTGGACTGTGACAGCTGTACTTCCGGAAAAGACCAGGGCGGCGGCGGAAGCCGTCTGAAGACCGAGGATATGGCCAAGATCACGATTCTGTATTTAAATAAAGGAAAATGGAATGGAAAGCAGCTGGTTCCAGAGGACTGGATCGAACGGATGACAACGATGCAGTTTGAGAAGAGCATGGATGCTTCAAATCCGGACTGGGAGGACTGGAAGTGCGGATATGGTTTCCAGGTATGGATGTGCCAGATACCAAACACCTTCCGGTTTGACGGCATGTTTGGACAGTTTGGCATCGTGCTTAAGGATTACGATGCGTCTGTTGTGACGACCTGCGGCGAGGCATATACAGAAGCAGTGCTGCGGCTGGTCTGGAAATATCTGGTTCCGGCCATGAAGGGCGCAGATGAGGATTCCGAACAGACAGAACGGGAACTGGAACAAAGAAAAGCATCGTTACATATTGCGTGGCCGCTGGAGCATGAGACGACTCCTGCGCAGACAGAAAAGCTCTGGACAGAGCTTCTTGGAAAAACGATCGTGTTTCCGGAAAACCAGGTGTCGGTGCTGGCAGAAAGCCGAGTGAACAACTGCTATACCTCGACCTGGACAGAACAGCACAGAACTGGTATCCAGTCGCTTCGGCTGGAACAGACAGATGACGGGATCGTGCTTTGCTTTGAAGATAACTGCAACCGCGGAAGACTCCCGGTAGGAGATGGGGCGGAGCCCAAACGGGGGCTTCTCTGTTCCCTGTGGGGAGATTATGAGGTGTGGACGGCTGCAAGGTGGCTTTCAGATGGAAGACTTTGCATGCAGATCCGTATGGTAAATGGAGAATACTATCAGGTATTTACCATGAAAAAGGAGAACGATGGCATCGTTGTGCAGATCTACAGTGGTCCATGGGACAGAAGGGTTGGAAGACCGGAAGGAAAAGAATATCACTGCAGCCTTTTGCAGTAACAATGCCAGACAATTCTGAAATGAAATTGAGGTTTATGGTATGAAAAAAGAGGAAGAGATTTATGAAGCAAGGTTTCAAAAGCATATCGATGAGTTGAAATGGCTTTATATGGAATTGTATGACGTTCAGGAGCATTTTGATGAATTGTGCGCTTCTATGAAACAATTCTATGACACCAGGAAAAAGGTATTAAAAGCTTCTGATCTGACCCGGGAGGCAGACCCGGATTGGTATAAGGGAAGCGATATCCTGGGCATGATGATGTACACGAAGATGTTTGGAGGCAATTTAAAAGGGGTTAAGAAGCATCTGGATTATTTAAAGGAGTGCGGGATCAATTATCTTCATCTGATGCCACTGATGGAATCTCCGAAGGACCGTTCTGACGGTGGATACGCAGTGGCAGATTTCAGAAAGGTACAGCCGGAGCTGGGAACGGTCCGGGATCTGGAGTCACTGGCTTCGGAATGCCGGAAACAGGGGATCAGCATCTGCCTGGATTTTGTCATGAACCATACTTCCGAAGATCATGAGTGGGCAAAGCGTGCAAGAGCAGGGGAAAAAGAGTACCAGGACCGCTATTTCTTTTATGATAACTGGGATATCCCGTCACAGTTTGAAAAAACAGTCCCGCAGGTATTTCCAACCACAGCTCCTGGTAATTTCACCTGGCTTCCGGAGATTGAGAAAGTGGTCATGACCACGTTTTATCCCTATCAGTGGGATCTAAATTATGCGAATCCTGTGGTTTTCAATGAGATGATGTATAATTTCCTGTATTTTGCAAATCTGGGCATTGATATCATCCGGATCGATGCGGTTCCGTACATCTGGAAAGAGCTTGGAACCTCCTGCAGAAATCTGCAGAAGGTCCATACGATCGTCCGGATGATGCGTATGATCGGTGAGATCGTGTGTCCTGGAATTCTGCTGCTTGGTGAAGTGGTGATGGAACCGGAAAAGGTCGTGCCTTATTTTGGAACGCCAGAGAAGCCGGAGTGCCATATGCTCTACAATGTGACGACCATGGCAACCATCTGGAACACTGTGGCAACGAAGGATACCAGACTTCTGGAAAAACAGCTTGACAGTGTGTATCATCTGCCGGGCGAATATACCTTCCTGAATTATCTGCGGTGTCATGATGATATCGGCTGGGGACTGGATTATGACAGTCTTGGAGGCTGGGGCATGGATCAGGTGGCCCATAAGCAGTTCTTAAATGATTTCTTTACAGGAAAATATAAAGAAAGCTTCAGCAGAGGTGTTCTCTATAATGATGATCCGGTCAGCAGAGATGCCCGTTTCTGCGGAACAACTGCCTCCATGTGTGGGATTGAGGAGGCTTTGGAGAAGCAGGATGAAGGAAAAATGGATCAGGCGATCCGCCTGGATCTGATGCTGCATGGATTTATGCTGCAGCAGTCCGGAATCCCGGTGATCTACAGCGGAGATGAGGTCGGCGCATTAAACGATAACCATTATAAAGAGGATCCGGAGAAGGCAGAGGATTCCCGTTATATCCACAGAGGCCAGTTTGACTGGAAACTGACAGAGAAGATTCCGCAGGAGGGAACGGTCCAGAACCGTATCTTTTATGGTCTTCGCAGGATGGAAGAGATCCGCATGGAGCATGAAGTATTTTCTTCCGATGCGCTTGCAAGAACCATGGATATGGAGGATGATTCGATCCTTGGCATTCTGCGGACAGGAGAGACCGAAGAGATGCTTGGCGTTTATAATTTCAGTGATGCTCCGAAAAAGGTTTCGCTGCAGGAAACATGGACAGATCTGTTAAATGATGAAACATATGATACAGAGCTTTCATTAAAGCCTTATGACTTTAGGTGGATGATCAGAAAGTGAGGGAAAGCAGAATGAAGGTAATGGCACACAGAGGCTACAGCGGAAAGTATCCGGAGAACACGATGCTGGCCTTTGAAGAGGCAGCAAAAACCGGTGCAGTCGGAATTGAGCTGGATGTTCAGCTGACGAAGGATGGACAGGTGGTGGTGATCCATGATGAGAGGATCGACCGTACCACAGACGGAAGCGGATGGGTAAAGGACTATACCTATGAAGAATTAAAAAAATTCAATGCCGCCAGGGTAAAAGGTGATCAGTTTGGATTTCAGCCGATCCCATCCTTTGAAGAGTACTGTGCCTGGGCAAAGAACCAGTCATTGTTTACCAATGTGGAATTAAAGACCAGCATCATTTATTATCCGGAGATCGAAGAGAAAACGATCGCTCTGATCCGCAAGTATGGTCTGGAGGATCGGATCATCTTTTCGTCATTTAACCATTTGTCAATCCTGAGGATGAAGGAACTGGCCCCGGAAATCCCTTGTGGTGCTTTAGTTGGTGACCGGGGATTAAAATATGCAGGATTTTATTGTGAACGCTTTGGATTTGAATTTTATCATCCGGATTTCGCAACCCTGACAGAGGAGGATGTAGAGGAATGTAAGGCGCATGGGGTTGGTATCAATGCGTGGACAGTCAATGGCATGGAAGGGCTGGAGAAACTGGTGGAATGGGATTGTGAAGGAATTATCACAAACTACCCGGACGTTCCTGTGAAATATTTCAAAGCAAGGAACAATGATTAGGAGGGATCACTCATGGCACTGATGCATATCAATTTTCATTCGGACGTTTTAAATATGGATACCAAGATCTGTGTGATCATGCCGCAGCGGATGCAGGGAATCGGACTGGCAGGAAGCGAGGACAGTGAAAACTATCCTGTTCTGTGGCTTCTTCATGGGCGGAGCGATGATGATACCATATGGATGCGGAGGACTTCGATCGAGCGCTATGCGGCACCTCTTGGCATCATGGTCATCATGCCGGAAGTCAGCTACAGCCGTTATCTGAATATGGTACATGGTCCAAGGTATTTCGATTACATATCCAGAGAACTGCCGGAATTCTGCGAAAAACTGTTCCCGAAGATGAGCCGGAAGCGGGAGGACCATTATATTGCCGGTCTTTCTATGGGCGGCGGCGGTGCGATGTGGGTAGGGCTGCAGAAGCCGGAGCAGTACGGTACGATCTGCATGCTCTCCACAGGAGGGATTGCTCCTTTAGAGGGTCTGTGGCGTTCTAAGAGCGGAGATGATATCTTTTACCGCAAATGTAACGAGGATATCTATGGAACGCCGGATTCTGACAGTCTGGCCGGAACAGAGTACGATATCCTGAAGCTGATCCGTGAGACAGAAAAGAAGCATCCGGTTGTTCCGAAGGTATATCATGCCATGGGAACAGAGGATGTCCGTTATCCGGTGGCGATGAAGATCAAGGAAACCTTTGAAAGTATCCCTGGAAATCCATATAATTATGAATACCACGAGGGTCCGGGAGTCCACGAGTGGGTCTTCTGGGATGAGTGGATCCATCATTTTCTGGATACTGTCGTACAGAAAGGAGGTCAATAACATGGCTCTGATCCTGAATCATTTTTATTCTTCAGCACTGACAGAATGTAATTCCATGACGGTTATCGCTCCTGTGGAGACATGGCCAGACAGAAAATTTCCGGTATTATGGCTGCTTCCGCCGGTTGGAATGGATCATACTGCATGGCAGCGACATACCTGGATCGAAGAAATGGCAGAGAAAAAGGGAATCCTTGTGGTCATGCCGGATATGAAATTAAGCTATGGACTGGATATGAAATACGGATTTGCGTATGAGAAGATGCTGACCCAGGAGCTTCCTGAGCTGATTGCAGATTATTTCCCTGTGGACTTAAATAACCAGATGATCATCGGTGTAAAGGAAGGCGGGTATGCAGCGCTGCGGGCGGCTTTTCGACATCCGGAACAGTATCAAATGGCTGCATCCTACAGCTGTGGTTCTCTGACAGAAGAGAGGGTTCCGGAAGAACTTCATAAGCAGGTAGAGAATGCATTCGGAACCTGGAAGCTGGAAGAACTCCGGGGTACAGAATATGATCTGAATACACTTTTCGAGAATCTGCCGCTTGAGAAACATGGAGAGATTTCCTTAAAAATATGTCTGGAGTATTCCAAAGAGGATGCCTATGCAGCTTCTGCGGGGATTCTGGCAGAAAAATTGAAGCATAGTCCAGTGGTGAAACAGAGAATCCGTGTTTCAGAGCATGAGATGAACTGGAAGCAATGGATGGATGCATTGGAAAGAGAAGAGATAGGGTAACAGTAGAAAAAGGACATCTGATCGTGTGATGGAAGAGCTTGCCATCACACAAACAGATGTCCTTTTGATGTGGTATAAAAAAAGTTGACACCTCATTCTCAAGGATTTGAGATATAATCAAGAGGATAAGGAGAGTGGACAAAATGGCAGGAAACAGACAATATGACCATGAATACAAAGTACAGGCGGTGAAACTCGCTAAAGAAATTATGAACAGCGCAGGTGGCAGGTGCCACGATAATGCCCGGTGTGAGAGCATGTGGGCAAGAATGAAAACAGAACTGCTATATGATCGTTATGATACAGAGAAAATGACTACGGATGAACTTAAGACAATCATCTGGAGATATTTCACCAGTTACTGGAATAACAGGAGGATCTGCTCCACTAATAGAGGTCTTCCCCCAATGATCAAAAGACAACAATATTACGATTCCCTGAAGGAAGTAGCATAGGGTTCAAAATCCTTGAGGAAAATGTGTCAACTAATATTGACAATATCATTCAGAGAATCTGACAGAAGAGCAGAAAGAAGTTCTAGGGATATGGAACGATCTGAGTACAAATGAGCAGGAAACAGTAATGTCAATGCTGCGTGGACTTCGGAAGTAGGAGAACAGTTCGGTATATGTATCGACTGTTCTTTTTTTGTTTTTGAACGTTAAAACGGTAATGTTTTTCTTGTGCAAAGTGGAGTGAGGAAGTATAATAAAATTAATTTTTTTGTATGATTTTAAAAGTTTTAAAAGGATGATTGGCAAACCAGATGAAAGTCTGGGACGCAAAGCTACAGGGCCTGTAAAATGGCAGCCAGTTGCATAAAATGAGATGCACTGTCTGTTTGACAGTATTTTTTTGAGGAATTCATTTATCAACTGGAGATACGGCAGAAGATAATAAGCTGAATATGGAAATTGCTGAATTTGTGCTTCGGAATGAAGGTACTGATGTGACAAAAGCATGGAATGGCCAGAATGTTGTTGAGCTATTCAGAAAAGGTGAATCTGGTGAATTTGTTGTTATTCTTATGGACATTATGATCTGGTCTCTGGACAGAGAGGATGCAAAGATATGATCATTGCCATGACAGCAAATGCGTTCAAGGAGGACGGAATAAAAGCAAAAAAAGCAGGAATGCTATAAAGCTATCGGAGATAGTTCTGAAATCAGGCTGAAGGATACAGGGTGAGGAATATGAAACAGTTAATAATACCAGAAAAAGTACAAAAAGAGATGCTTGCAGATTTTATGAGCATGGGGGAAACCAAGGGGCTGATCGGCGGATATTGTGAGGATGAGTTTCCGATTTACTATGCCAATGAAGAAATGGCATTGATGCTTGGTTACGATACAGTGGAAGAACTGGTTGAAGCAATTGATGGAAAAGTTATTCATACGATTCATCCTGATGACAGAGAACAGGTCATAAAAGATATCGGGGGCAAGTACTATGAGGGATTAACCTATGAGACCACATATCGTATGCCGCGAAAAGACGGATCCTGGTTCTGGACGGTTGATAAAGGAAAAGTCATACGGACAGATGAGGGGAAACTGGCGATTATCAGCGCCTGCTATGATATGACGTCTTTCGTGGAACGGCATAAGAAACTGGAAGAGCAAAATATCCTGTCGCAGGCGACAATCAATCAAATATCTGGTGGTTATCACAGATGTTCTCTGGAAGAAGGTCATCCATTCTTATATATCAGTGACAGGTTTCTTTCTATTCTTGGCTGGACCAGAGAAGAGATCAAGACAATATTTGATAATGATAATAAGGAGGCTGTGGATATTGTTTCCCAGTCAGTTCCAGGCAGATTTGATTTTATTTTTATGGACATCATGATGCCGGTAATGGATGGATTAGAAGCAGCCAGACAGATAAGGAAATTGAACCGTGTAGATACAAAAGAGATACCAATCATTGCCATGACAGCTAATGCATTTCAGGATGATATCAGGGAGTGCATAGTTGCCGGAATGAATGCACATATTGCAAAACCCATTGACAGTAAAAAAATAGAGGATACTTTGCAAATGGTTTTAAATCAGAAAATACAGTAAGACAATTTCGATTGCCGGAAAAGGAAGAAATAGATGAGTAACAGAATGAATGCAGGTAATAGAAAAAAGAGCAGGATCCGACAATGCGGCAGCCTTTTATTGTGCGGTATTCTTTGTATCATATTCCTTGCAGTCCCAGCCAGGGCAGCAGGTTCAGAGGCAGACCGTGAAGCGGCAGAAAAAACCAGTACAGATAAAGCACATTCTGAGGTGGTTAAGGTTGGCTGGTATGAAGATTCTTACCATATCACAGGTAAGAACGGAAACCGGAGTGGTTATGGCTATGAGTATGAGCAGGCGGTGTCTGCCTATACTGGCTGGGATTATGATTATGTAACCGGAAACTGGGAAGAACTGTTGAAAAAGCTGCAGGATGGTGAGATTGACCTGATGAGTTCCCTGTCCTATACGGATGAACGTGCTAAAACTATGTTGTTTTCAGACCTTCCGATGGGGGAAGAAAAGTATTATCTCTATGCAGATCTGGCAAATTCAGATATTTCAGCATCAGATATCTCAAGCTTAAATGGCCAGTCTATTGCCATGATGGAGAACAGTGTGCAGACAACGCAGTTTTATGACTGGGAGAAAAAATATAATGTAAAAACAAAGCATGTATTTGTAAACAGTATGGATCAGGCAATGGAAATGTTTGGAAAACATGAGATCCAGGGAGTAATTTCCACAGAGACGTCTATCTGGGTAAATACAGGTTTGTCCGCAGTATTTACAACAGGTGGATCTGAGATTTATTATGGAATCAATAAAAACCGTCCTGATCTGAAAGAAGAACTTGGCAGTGCCATGCGTGCTATGGAAAATGATAAACCTTTTTATTCCGATGATCTTTATAAACAGTATATTGCAACTCAGTCTGTTGCAGTCCTTTCCAGTGATGAGCAGGAGTGGTTGAAACAACATGGGGCAATCCGGGTAGGATATCTGGAAAATGATCCGGGTTTCAGTGCAGTTGATCCACATAGTGGCAAATTGATGGGTGTGGTTAATGATTATGTTGAATATGCTTCGAATTGTTTTGAGCAGCCACTGGAATTTGATCTGGTTGGACTGGATTCGCAGGAAGCGTTGATACAGGCAGTGAGGGACGATAAAATTGATATGATTTTTCATGTCGATCAGAATCCCTATTATGCCGAAAAGAATGGCTTATCATTATCCAATACTGTTTTATCGCTTCCCTTCGCTGCTGTGACTGCACAGGAGGCTTTTAACGAAAGTGCAGAAAATACAGTTGCCATCGCAAAAGAAAATTCCAAATATAAATGGTATGTTACTTATAATTATCCAGATTGGAATATTAAAGAATATAATTCGATAAAAGATGCGGAGCAGGCAATCTGTAATGGGAACGCAGACTGTTTTATTGCCAGGTCCGGACAGGCAATGGATTATGTCAATGACAAAAAAATGCACAGTGTGTTTCTGACCAAAACTGCAAATACATTATTTGCAGTAGACAAGGGAAATACGATCCTTATGTCGATCCTTATGTCGATCCTGAATAAGACTTTGAAATCCATCCAGACTTCAAAGCTGACGGGAGCAGTAACCATGTATGAAGATTCTTTAAAAAAAGTTACGTTTAGTGATTTTGTGAAGGATAATTTCCTGCAGGTTATCATTATGTTTTCTCTGGTATTTATACTGATACTGGGAATGTTCATTCATTTGCTGAAAAAGGCAAAAGCTGCTGAGAGGAAGGCAAGAGAATCCAAGATACAGGCAGAAAAAGCAAATGCTGCGAAGTCTGCGTTCCTTTTTAATATGTCCCATGATATCAGGACACCAATGAATGCAATTGTTGGATTTACAGATATTGCCATGAAGAGGAAGCCGGACAAAGAGGTGGAGAATTGTCTGAAAAAGATCAGGCAGAGTTCAGAATATCTGATGACACTTATTAATGATGTGCTGGACATCAGCCGCATTGAAAGCGGTAAACTGGAATATAAACCAGTACCGGTAGATCTCAGGGATATGACAGATACTGTTTTGTCGATTGCAAGGGGATATACAGAAAATCGAGACCTTAATTTTTATGTTTCAAGAGAAGAACTAAAAAATCCTTATGTGATGGCGGATGAACTCAGAATCAGGGAAGTATTGCTCAACATTATCAGCAATGCAGTCAAATTTACAAAAGACGGAGGTACTATTTCATTTGCGGCAGAAAACTGTCCAGGCAATGATGAGCACCATACGATCGTACGCTATCGTATATCGGATACCGGGATTGGTATGAGTGAGGAATTCCAGGCCAGAATATTTGATGAGTTCAGTCAGGAAAATGGTGGGGCAAGAACCAGTTATAAGGGAACCGGACTGGGAATGGCCATTGCCAAACAGTATGTAGATCTTATGGGTGGAAAAATTGAGGTCAGCAGCAGAAAGGGGATTGGTTCAACATTTACGGTAGAAATCCCCCTGCTTATAGCAGAACAGATATTGATTGAAAAGGAAGAAACGTTAAGGAAAGATATGGATTTACATGGTCTGCATGTCCTTTTGGCAGAGGACAATGATTTAGACGCAGAGATAGCAGTAGCTTTATTGGAAGAACAAGGGATGATTGTAACCAGGACTGTCGATGGTAAATCTGCCCTGGCACAGTTTTGCAATACAGCTCCGGGGACCTTTGATCTGATCTTGATGGATATTATGATGCCGGAAATGAATGGATATGAAACGACAACAGCTATAAGAAATCTTCCGGACCGTCCGGACGGAAAGAAAATACCTATTATTGCAATGATGGCAAATGCATTTGCAGAGGATGTACAGGCTGCTTTGAATGCCGGGATGGATGATCATGTGGCGAAGCCGATTGATATGAGTATTTTAATATCTGTCATAACAAAATATATAGAACGATGATTCATTCGATGAAAAATTGTATTGAAGGAAACACTCGTTTTTAGGTTCCAGGCTTTGACGAATATTCGAACAACTTGATAAAAAGTTCGACGAATAAGGCGAAATATTTGGGCTTCGGGAAAGATTATGTTGCGGAAACGCAGGAAATACCGTATAATAATGCGGTCTGATCTGCATAAAATGATGCTTTTTACCATCTGGTGAAAGGTAATGAAGAAATTGTGTGCATTTCAGAAAAAATTTTTTTGTAACAATAGCATCTGGATAGCAGAAAAATGTCTGCGTAAAAAAATAGTTGACAAATTCTGTTTGTTCAGTTAAGCAACAAATTCAGTAACAAAATGGGTTAGAAACGGGCGGTTTTATTTCGCCCGTACATTAAGAAAAAGCAGGTAAAATAAGCATTTATGAGAAAATTAGCATTGAGTGATGAGATACTGTTAAGTGTCCAGCAGCCCGCCCGTTATATCGGCGGCGAATTTAATATGGCAGAAAAAGTTCCAAATGAACAAATGATAAGATTTGCCATGTGTTTCCCGGACGTTTATGAGATTGGCATGTCCCATCTTGGCATGCAGATCCTTTACGCCATGTTCAACAAGCGGGAAGATGTATATTGTGAACGTGTCTTTTCTCCCTGGCCGGATTTAGATGCCATTCTGCGAAAAAAGCACATTCCTCTTTTTGCCCTGGAAAGTCAGGATCCGATCAAAGCCTTTGATTTTCTGGGCTTTACCATTCAGTACGAGATGTGCTATACCAATATCCTTCAGGTACTGGATTTAAGCGGAATTCCTCTTCATGCAGAGGACCGAAAGGAAAATGATCCCATTGTAATCGGAGGTGGTCCCTGCGCCTACAATCCGGAACCGCTGGCCCCGTTCTTTGATATGTTCTACATCGGAGAGGGAGAGACTCAGTATGACAATCTCTTTGATCTGTATAAGGAGATTCGGAATAACGGCGGAAACCGCTGGACATTCCTGGAGGCTGCTGCCAAGCTGCCTGGTATTTACGTCCCCATGTTTTACGATGTGACCTACCATGAGGATGGCACGATTGCAGAATTTAAACCAAATACCCCTGGTATTCCGGCCACCATTGCAAAGGAACTGGTGGTCGATATGGATGATGCTCCATATATTGAAAATCCTATCGTTCCTTTTATTAAGGTTACACAGGATCGCGTAGTCCTCGAAATTCAGAGGGGCTGTATTCGCGGCTGCCGATTCTGTCAGGCAGGAAATATTTACCGGCCGCTTCGAGAACACAGTCTGGAATATTTAAAGAGTTACGCCCGCCGGATGTTAAAAAACACCGGACATGAGGAAATTTCCCTCAGCTCTTTAAGCTCCAGCGACTATACGTATTTAAAAGAGCTGGTTACCTTTCTGATTGATGAATTTCATGGAAAGGGTGTCAACATTTCTCTTCCTTCCCTGCGAATTGATGCTTTCTCCCTCGACGTAATGAGCAAGGTACAGGATGTTAAAAAAAGCAGTCTGACGTTTGCTCCAGAGGCTGGAAGCCAGAGACTGCGCGATGTTATTAACAAGGGACTGACAGAAGAAGTGATTTTAAAAGGCGCATCGGAGGCCTTCCATGGCGGATGGAACAGGGTAAAGCTGTATTTTATGCTGGGACTTCCGACGGAAACTGTGGAGGACATGGAGGGCATTGCCCTGCTTTCTGAGAAGATTGCAGAGCTTTACTATGACGAGATTCCAAAGGAGCAGCGCAATGGCAAGGTCCAGGTTGTAGCCAGCTCCTCCTTCTTCGTTCCCAAACCCTTTACCCCCTTCCAGTGGGCAAAAATGTGCACAAAAGAAGAATTTTTGGAACGGGCTTATCTAGTCAAGGACAAGTTTAAAGAAATGCTGAACAGAAAGAGCCTGAAATACAACTACCATGAGGCAGATCTGACCGTATTGGAAGGAATTCTTGCCCGCGGTGACCGGCGTGTAGCTCCGGTTCTGGAAGAGGCATACCACAAAGGCGCCATGTTTGATTCCTGGGGAGAATATTTTAATAACGACATCTGGATGAAAGCTTTTGAAACCTGCGGCGTAGATATGGATTTCTACACCGTCCGAGAGCGCAGTCTGGATGAAGTTTTCCCTTGGGATTTTATCGATGCCGGTGTTACCAAGGAATTTTTAAAACGGGAATGGCTGGCTGCTGTCAGTGAAAAAGTAACGCCAAACTGCCGTCAGCAGTGTTCCGGCTGCGGTGCCCGTCAATATGGAGGAGGTGTCTGCTTTGAAGATAAGAATTAAATTTGCCAAGGAAGGCACCATGAAGTTTATCGGTCATTTGGACGTTATGCGCTATTTTCAAAAGGTGATGCGCCGGGCCGATGTCGATATTCGCTACAGTGAAGGATTCAGTCCTCATCAGATTATGTCTTTTGCTTCTCCTCTGGGAGTAGGCATGGAAAGCCGGGGCGAATATGTAGATATTGAAGTACTGAGTACCGATTCTTCCGAAGAAATGCTCCGCCGCATAAACGGTGCAATGACAGAGGGAGTGGAAGCGCTTTCTTACCGTCTTCTTCCCGATACCGCTGCCAATGCCATGTCTCTGGTTGCTGCTGCCGACTACACCTTGAGATTCCGTGAAGGATATGAACCGGAGGATCCCGCCTCTTTTGTCCGCGGTTTAAAGGATTTTCTGAAACAGGAACAGATTCTGGTTATGAAAAAAACAAAAAAAGGGGAAAAAGAGGTTAATATCCGTCCTATGATTTACGAAATGGAAGCGGATGAAGAGAAAATTTTCCTGAAAATTGCCGCCGGAAGTGCTGCCAATTTAAAGCCGGATGTTCTGATTCGCGCTTATATGGAAAGCCAGGGAGAGACCATGGCTGATTTTGCACTGATGATCACAAGAAATGAATTATACGCGGATAGCGGTTCTGAAAACAGTCATCAGTTCCTTCCGCTGGAAGCCTTTGGTGAAAATATTGAATAAGCTGATTATTACAAAATGGAAAAACCGGATCCTGACTGTTTTATTTTCCGACAGACAGCCCCTGGAAATCGGTCTTGAGGAAAATACATCGATCCTTGGCAATATTTATATTGGTAAAGTAAATCGGATTGTTAAAAATCTGAATTCTGCCTTTGTTGATTTTGAAAAGGGACAGACAGGATACTACAGCCTTTCTGATAATCCCTGTATTCTCTATGCTGACGGTCATGAGGGAACCTTAAAAGCAGGAGATGAAATCATTGTACAGGTTGCCCGTGATGCTGTACGCACAAAGGATCCGGTTCTTAGCTCCAATCTGAATTTTACAGGTCAGTACGGAGTTTTGACAGCCAGAAAAACCATTGTCGGCTTTTCTTCTCGCATCAGTGACAAAGCTTGGAAAGAACAGCTGCGCCCTGTTTTGGAAGCTGCTCTCCAGGATGAAGCAGGGCTTATTGTCCGAACCAATGCATATGGTCATGAGGAGCAGCTGCTGGATGAGTTAAAAAAACTGCAGGTACTTTACCGGAATGTCCGTCAGGCTGCCGCATACCGTACCTGCTACAGCCTTCTCTATCGCCCAGATCCAGAGTACATTAAAACGATTCGCAGCTGCCCCTTAGGCAGTTTGGAGGAGATTGTAACGGATGTCCCAGAGGTTTTCGAGCAGCTTCGTTTGTATTTTGACAGCTGTGGTCCGGAACAGCAATGCTCCTTCCGACTTTATGAAGATTCCATGATCTGCCTTTCCAATCTGTATTCTCTGGAATCCGTCATGGATCGGGCCTGTCAAAAACGCGTCTGGCTGAAATCCGGCGGTTATCTGGTAATCGAATATACAGAGGCGATGGTTGTCATTGATGTAAATACCGGAAAATACTCTGGAAAAAAGAATCAGGAAGATACCATCCGCATGACTAACCGGGAAGCCGCAGAGGAAATCAGCCGGCAGCTTCGGCTGCGGAATCTGTCAGGAATCATTATGGTTGATTTTATTGATATGAAACGTCAGGAAGACAAAAACGAACTGATGGATTACCTGAAAAGACTGGTACGTCACGATCCGGTCAAAACCACCGTTGTTGACATGACCCAGCTGAATCTGGTAGAAATCACAAGAAAAAAGGAAAAGAAACCACTCTGGGAACAGATTTCCCAGAAGGAATAAACCTAAAAGGGGATTGATAGCATGAAAATCATTATTGTTGGCTGTGGTAAAGTGGGTTTTACCCTGGTCGAACAACTGAATAACGAAGGACATGACATTACGGTTATTGACCGTGACGGTGCCAAACTGCGCGCTCTTACCGACAGTCTTGATGTTATGGGAGTAGAAGGAAACGGTGCAGTTTATCAGGTGCAGGCAGAAGCAGGTATTCAGGACACCGATTTGCTGATTGCGACCACCAACTCCGATGAGTTAAATATGCTTTGCTGTCTGATTGCTAAAAAGGCAGCAAACTGTCACACTATCGCAAGAATCCGAAATCCAGAATATTCTCAGGAGCTGTCCTTTATTCGAGAAGAGCTGAATCTCTCTATGGCAATTAATCCAGAGCTGGCTGCCGCTACAGAAATATCAAGACTTCTGAAGTTCCCGTCAGCCATTAAGGTCGATACCTTTGCAAAAGGCCGTGTGGAGCTTCTGAAATTCCATATTCCTGCTGATTCCGTTCTTCATAACATGCAGGTATTGGAAGTATCTGCACAGCTTCACTGCAACGTGCTGATCTGCGCTGTAGAACGGGAAAACGATGTTATGATTCCTGACGGACGTTTCCGGATGCAGGCAGGAGACAAAATATCCTTTATTGGTTCTCCTGAAGAGGCCGCCAAGTTTTTCCGCCAGATTAACATTAATACAACAGCCATTGGCTCTGCCATGTTTGTCGGCGGCGGCAAGATTACCTATTATCTGGCCAAGCTTCTGGAAAACACAAAAATTAAAATTAAAATCATCGAACAGGATCTGAACCGCTGCAATGAGCTGAGTGAGCTGCTTCCCAAGGCTCTGATTATCCATGGTGACGGCTCTGATCAGAAGCTGCTTCTGGAAGAGGGACTGACACAGACCGAGGCCTTCTGTTCCCTGACCGGCTTTGATGAGGAAAATATCATGCTTTCCCTCTATGCCGCATCCATGACCACAGCCAAGCTGGTTACTAAAATCAACCGAATCGCCTTCGAAGATGTAATCCAGAAAATGAATCTTGGCAGTATCATTTATCCGAAGCTGATTACAGCGGACAATATTCTCCAGTATGTACGCGCTATGCAGAATTCTATGGGAAGTAATGTGGAAACCCTGTATAAAATTGTTGCAAACAAGGCAGAGGCCCTGGAATTCCGCGTTGGAAAGGACAGTCCGGTTGCCGGAGTCCCCCTGGAAAAACTGTCCTTCAAAGACAATCTTCTGATTGCCTGCATCAATCGAAACGGAAAAATCATTACGCCTCGAGGTAAGGATACGATTGAAACAGGAGATACGGTTATCGTTGTAACTACCCATTCCGGGCTGAAGGATCTGAAGGATATTTTAAAATAGAAGGTGCAGATAAATGAATATCAGTATGATTTTATATTTTCTCGGCTGGGTACTGAAAATCGAAGGTATTCTGATGATCCTTCCCTGTGCCATTGCCTTGATTTACCAGGAGCTTAGCGGACTTTATTTTCTTGGAATTGGACTGTTCTGTGTGACTTCCGGTTGGCTTATGTCGCGGAAAAAACCATCCAATACGGTCTTTTATGCAAAAGAAGGATTTGTCTCAGTGGCGCTGAGCTGGATTGTGCTCAGTATTTTCGGCGCGCTCCCATTTTATTTCAGCGGTGAAATACCGCTGTTTGAGGATGCTCTTTTCGAGGTTATTTCCGGCTTCACCACCACAGGAGCCAGTGTTCTTTCCGATGTAGAATCCCTGAGCCGCTGTATGCTTATGTGGCGTAGCTTTACCCACTGGATTGGCGGTATGGGAGTGTTGGTTTTCATCCTTGCAGTACTTCCTCTTGCAGGGGGCTACAACATGCACATTATGCGAGCAGAAAGCCCGGGACCATCTGTAGGAAAGCTGGTTCCCAGGGTAAAGCTGACTGCAAAAATCCTGTATGTGATCTACTTTTCCATGACAGTACTTCAGATCCTGATTCTTCTGCTCAGCGGTATGCCATGGTTTGACTCTCTGGCTATGAGTTTTGGTACTGCCGGCACCGGTGGCTTTGGAATACTGAATTCCAGCTGTGGAAGCTATACAACCTTCCAGCAAGCCGTATTTACCATATTTATGATCCTGTTTGGAATTAACTTTAACGTATATTACCTGTTCCTGATCAAAAAACCAAAGGATGCCCTTCACTGTGAGGAAATGAGGGGATATCTGGCAATTATTGCAGCAAGCATCCTGCTGATTGCCTGGAATATCCGCGAATATTATCCTACGATTCTCCAGGCCATCCATCACAGTGCGTTTCAGGTTGCATCGATTATTACAACAACGGGATATTCTACTGCAGATTTTGATTTGTGGCCATCATTTTCCAAAACGATTCTGGTCATTCTGATGTTTGTCGGCGCCTGCGCCGGCAGTACGGGAGGCGGTATCAAGGTATCACGTATTGCGATTGCATTTAAGACAGTGAAAAAGGAAATGTCCTCTCTGATTCATCCGAGAAGCATTAAAATTCTCAAATACGAGGGCAAACCGATTGAACATACTGTACTTCGCTCTATAAACACCTACCTGATCACTTATATGCTGATTTTTGCATGTTCCGTACTTCTGATCAGCCTGAACGAATTTGAGCCAACAACCAATTTTACTGCTGTAGCTGCAACGCTCAATAATATTGGACCTGGTCTGGAAAAAGTGGGACCCACCTGCAATTTTGGAATTTTTTCTCCTTTTTCCAAGTATGTGCTGATGTTTGATATGTTGGCTGGCCGTCTGGAGCTGTTCCCCATGCTTCTTTTATTCTCTCCTAGAACCTGGATGAAAGAGTAGAAGAGCAGACTGCTTTAAAACATTTTTTGCCTTTTTTAGAAAAACGGTTGACATTCGTTTCAGAACATGCTATTATTTTTGAGTATGCCGCACAATGAGGTCGATAAGAACCGGAGCAATCCGATCACCGAAGTTGGCGAGTAATGATAATAGGAGGTGCCATATGTACGCGATTATTGCAACAGGTGG